>Ga0214472_10009433_pt1 | contig 10171 bp, 7 predicted proteins | sample RVTome_6_FD_207662 | JGI IMG/M metagenome (GOLD analysis project Ga0214472, IMG submission 207662) | Soil microbial communities from uranium-contaminated site in the Upper Colorado River Basin, Wyoming, United States - RVT140D175 | ecosystem: Environmental > Terrestrial > Soil > Contaminated >...
GGGCGCATTCACACCTTCGTTTCGACCTCGCCGATCCACCTCGAGCACCAGATGCGCAAGTCGGTCGACGAGGTGGTCGAGATCGTGACCGCGACGGTGACGCGGGCGCGCAACCTCATCGACGATGTCGAATGGTCGGGGATGGACGCAACCCGAACGCCGATCGATTTCCTGTGCCGCTGCTGCGAGGCGGCGATCAAGGCGGGCGCCACCACGATCAACATCCCCGACACCGTCGGCTACGCGGTGCCGGACGAGTTCCGCAATCTCATCGCCACGCTGCGCGCGCGGGTCCCGGGCGCCGACGAGGTCTGCTTCTCGACCCACTGCCATAACGATCTGGGCCTCGCGGTCGCCAATTCGCTGGCCGGGGTCGAGGCCGGCGCGCGCCAGATCGAATGCACGATCAACGGGCTCGGAGAGCGGGCCGGCAACGCCGCGCTCGAAGAGATCGTGATGGCGATCAAGACCCGCAGCGACGTCCTGCCATACCGCACCAACGTCGACACCACCATGCTCGCGCGGGCGTCGAAGCTGGTGTCCGCCGTGACCGCGTTTCCGGTCCAGTACAACAAGGCCATCGTCGGCAAGAATGCGTTCGCGCATGAGTCCGGCATCCACCAGGACGGCATGCTGAAGAACAGCCAGACCTACGAGATCATGACCCCGGAGAGCGTCGGGCTGAAGAAGTCGATCCTGGTCATGGGCAAGCATTCGGGCCGGCACGCCTTTCGCGAGAAGCTGGCCGAGCTCGGCTATGTGCTGGGCGACAATGCGTTCCAGGACACGTTCGAGCGGTTCAAGCGCCTCGCCGACAAGAAGAAGCACGTCTACGACGAGGATATCGTGGCCCTGGTCGATGACGAGATGGCGAGCGCCAACGACCGGCTGCGCCTCGCCTCGCTGTCGATCGTCGCCGGAACCGAGGGACCGCAACAGGCAACCCTGGCGCTCGAGATCGACGGCGAGATCCGCACCCATACCGCGACCGGCGACGGCCCGGTCGATGCCATCTTCAAGGCCATCAAGGCGCTGTTCCCGCACAGCGCGAGCCTGCCGCTGTATCAGGTTCACGCGGTCACCGGGGGAACCGACGCCCAGGCCGAGGTCTCGGTGCGGCTGGAGGAGCGCGGGCAGTCGGTCACCGGACGCGGCGCCGATACCGACACCCTCGTTGCCTCGGCAAGGGCCTATCTGAACGCGCTGAACAAGCTGCTGGTCAAACTGGAACGGACCGGCAGCCGGTCGCCGCTTCATCCCGAGGCGAGCGCCGGTTAAGCCGCCGGAACCGGCCCGGCGGGGTGCAAGGACGAAATTTCGGCGCCGGCTGGCGTGCGCCGCGGCGGGCGAGGTGTATAACGGTAGGGGGCTGCCAGAGGGTATCCGTGGGCGCGAACAGGAACGCGTCCCGGGTGAGAGGTTAGAGTTGCGTGCGCTCGCGAGAGCGCCATTGGGCGAGTTGAACGCCGCGCCACCGGCTGGCGGCGCGGCCGAAGCGCCCGGATTGTTGGAGTCGACCTCATGCTGTCCGGCCTGCTCGGAATGCTGTCCGCCGATCTGGCGATCGATCTGGGAACGGCCAACACGCTGGTCTACGTCAAGGGCCGCGGCATCGTTCTCAACGAACCGTCGGTGGTCGCGCTCCACGAACACAACGGCCAGCGCGAGGTTCTGGCGGTCGGCACCGAGGCCAAGTTCATGCTCGGCCGCACGCCGGGCAACATCACGGCCATTCGGCCGCTGCGCGACGGCGTGATCGCCGATTTCGAAGTGGCCGAGGAGATGATCAAGTATTTCATCCGCAAGGTGCATAACCGGCGCAGCTTCATCTCGCCGCAGATCGTGGTCTGCGTTCCCTCCGGCGCGACATCGGTCGAGCGCCGCGCGATCCAGGAGTCGGCCTACGCCGCCGGCGCCCGCACGACCTATCTGATCGAAGAGCCGATGGCGGCCGCGATCGGCGCCGGGCTGCCGGTCAACGAGCCGCAGGGCTCGATGGTCGTCGACATCGGCGGCGGAACCACCGAGGTGGCGGTGCTGTCGCTCGGCGGAATCGTCTATTCGCGCTCGATCAGGGTCGGCGGCGACAAGATGGACGAGGCGATCATGTCGTATGTTCGCCGCCACCATAACCTGCTGCTCGGCGAGGCGAGCGCCGAAAAGATCAAGCATGCGGTCGGCACCGCGGCGGCGGGGCACAACGGCCACGAGGTCGCCATCGACATCAGGGGCCGCGACATTCTGCTCGGCGTGCCCAAGGAGATCACCATCGGTCAGCGCCAGCTCGCCGAAGCGCTGGCCGAGCCGATCGGCCAGATCATCGAGGCGGTCAGGACCGCCCTCGAATCGACGCCGCCGGAGCTCGCATCCGACATCGTCGATCGCGGCATTGTCTTGACGGGTGGTGGCGCACTATTGTCCAATTTGGACATGGTCTTGAGGGACGCGACGGGGTTGCCGGTCAAAGTCGCGCCGGACGCGCTGACTTGTGTCGCTCTGGGCACCGGAATCGCGTTGGAAAACCTGAAAACCATGCGTGGCGTGCTGTCAACGGTGTACTGACGGGTCGTTGCCGCGCGCAACATTGTTGGTGGGGAGAGTGGGTGCTGCGTAATCGGCCAAAGTCGTTGCGCCGCTGGTCCCGCGGGGCCGCGGCCCGGCGGGGGTCCGGCGGCCCGCGCAAGGGCGGGCTGGCAGTCGGAATCTATACCGCCCTGTTCGGCGCCAGCGCCCTGCTGTTTGCTCTCGACATCACCGATCACCGCTCGGCGCATGTCACGCGCCAGGCGATCACCGACGCGGCCGCGCCCGCGCTCACCGCCGTGACCGGGAGCGTGTCGACGGTCAGGGCATGGTTCGACGAGGCCCGCGGCCTGGTCATCCTCTCCCGGGAAGTCGAGCGGCTGCGGGCGGAGAACGACTCCTTGCGCGAATTCGAGCGCCAGGCGCACGAGCTCGAGGCGCGCGCCGCGCGCTACGAGGCGCTGCTGCGCCTGCAACCCGACGACGGCGGCCATGTGATCACGGCGCGGGCGATCGCGGATCTCAAGTCGCCGTTCACCCGTTCGCTCATCATCAATGCCGGCGAGAGCGACGGTATCGCCCAGGGCAATGCCGTGCTCGGCGCCGAGGGCCTGATCGGCCGGGTGATCGAGGCCGGCGTGAATTCGTCGCGCGTCCTGCTGGTGAACGACCTCGAAAGCCGGATTCCGGTCCATGTCGGCGTCGGGCGCCATCGCTCGATCCTGGCCGGGACCAACGCCTACGAGCCGACACTCATGCACCTTCCGCCGGGCGCCAATGTGCATGACGGCGACACCGTCGCGACCTCGGGCGAGGGGCAGATTCTGCCGCCCGGCCTCGCGGTCGGCCAAGTGCGCGTCGGCGACAACGGCGCGGTGTCGGTGGCGCTCGCCTCGGATCCCGAGGGCAGCGAATTCGTGCGTGTCTACAACTCCGGGTTCCCGGTCGATGTCGCGGCCGGCGCCCCGCCGCTGCCGGGAATTCTGGCCGAAGCGGCGACGATCGCCGATGCGCTCGCGGTCTCGATATCGCCGGCTGATGCGGCCGGTTCGGGCGAAGCCTCCGACGGCGCCCGTCCCGTGCCGTGAGCCATGCGCGCGCGTCCCGACATCGTCGATGCGCGCCCGCCCGTCGTCGGATCGCCGATGGCGCTCGTCGTCACGCTCGCGGCCGCGCTGGTTTCGGTGCTGGCGCCGGGGCTGATCGGCGCCGATGCGCGCTTCGTCGCCCATCTCGCCCTGGCGCCGCTGTTCATGACCGCGATCGGCGAGCGCGACCGCATCGGGCCGGTGGGCGCGTTTGCCACCGGACTGGTTGTCGACGCCCTGACCGCGGCGCCGCTCGGCGTGTGCGCGGCGGCTTATCTCGCCTTTTACGGTGTCGCTGGCCGCGAGGCCGCGAGCTTGCGGGATGTCCCGCTGATCCTCAGATGGCTGTTCTATCTGCCGCTGGCGGGCGCGGTGGTCGGCATCCACATCGCGGCCATGGTGCTCCAGAGCGGCGGCGGGCTGTCGCGCCCGCAGCTCGTCGCCTCCCTGATCGCGACGGGCCTTGCCTATCCGGTTCTGTCGTGCCTGTGCGAGCTCCGTCGCCTGGGCCGCGCGCGCGGAACGCGACCGGCGAGAAGCTGAGCCATGCCATTCGACCGTGAGGAGAGCGAGGACCGCGCGAGCTTCTCACGCCGGGCTGTCCTCGCCGGCGCGGCGCAGACGGTCCTGTTCGGCCTCATCGGCGCGCGCCTTTACCAGCTGCAGGTCGTGGAGGGCGAGACGTTCGCCCTGATCGCCGATGAAAACCGCATCAGCGTGCGCCTGCTCGCGCCCATGCGCGGCGAGGTGCGCGACCGGTTCGGGCGGGTGGTCGCGACCAACGAGCCCGAGCTCAAGGTTCTGGTCGTTCCCGAGCGCGCCGCGGATCTCGGCGTCACGCTCGGGCGGATCGGCAGGATCGTCGATCTTGCGCCCGAGACGGCGGGCGCGGTGATGGACAAGGCGCGGCGCCAGCCGCGGTTCTACCCGATCACGGTCGCGGACGATCTCACCTGGGACGAGTTCGCCCGGCTCAATGTCCACCTGCTGCACCTGCCCGGCGCCTACACCGAGGTCGGCTGGCGCCGCCGCTATCCGCTGGGGCCGGTGTTCGCGCATGTCTCGGGCTATGTCGGCGCGGTCAGCGGGGAGGAGTTCGACGGCGACGGCGCTCTCAGGCTGCCGGGCTTCGCCATCGGCAAGACGGGGATCGAGAAGGTCGCGGACAGGACGCTGCGCGGCGAGGCGGGGACGGTCAAGGTCGAGATCGAGGCCAGCGGCCGCGTCGTCCGTGAACTGGAGCGACGGCCGCCGCGGGCCGGAAGCGAGGTGGTGCTGACCGTCGACCACGACGTGCAGGCCTTCGCGCTCGAACGCCTCGAGGGTCAGTCGGGCGCGGTGGTGGTCATGGACGTGACCACGGGCGACGTTCTGGCGCTCGTCTCGTCCCCGGGGTTCGATCCGCGGGTGTTCGAACGCGGAACCGACGCTGGCGAATGGCGGAAACTGAGCGTGGACGCCAGCGGGCCGCTGGCCAATCGGGCGGTGGCCGGGCAGTACCCGCCCGGCTCGACCTACAAGCTGGTGACGGCGCTGGCGGCGCTCGCCGAGGAGGATACCGACCCCGAGGAGGAAATCACCTGCCTCGGCGCCGTCACGCTCGGCAACAAGCGGTTTCGCTGCTGGAGGCGGGGTGGGCACGGCCCGGTCGCCTTCCACGACGCGATCAAGCGCTCGTGCGATGTCTATTTCTACCGCACCGGCGAGCGCATCGGCATCGATGCCATCGCGCGCATGGCCCGCCGGCTCGGATTCGAGGATGAGCTGCCGTTCGCCGACGCCAAGCGTGGCGTTGTTCCGGACGAAGCCTGGAAGAAACGGGCGATCGGCGAGCCGTGGTATGGTGGCGAGACGCTGATCGCCGCGATCGGCCAGGGCTATGTTCTGACGACCCCGCTGCAGCTCGCGGTGATGACGGCGCGAATCGCCAACGGCCGCTTCAAGATCAGGCCCCGGTTCGTGCGTCCGCTCGCGGGTGAGCCGGAGGTTCCCGAATTCGAGCCGCTCGACATTCCGCAGGGGCACATTCGCCGCGTCTGCGCCGGCATGCGGGCGGTCGTCAACGAGAAAGGCGGAACCGCGACCCGCTCGCGGCTCGACATCGCCGGGATCGAGATGGCGGGCAAGACCGGCACCAGCCAGGTCATCTCCAGCCGCGGCCCCTCGTCCGGCGCGCCGGACCAGGAGGACCACGCGCTGTTCGTCGCCTTCGCCCCGGTGATCGAACCCCGATACGCGGTCGCGGTGGTGATCGAGCATGGCGGCGGCGGCTCGCGGGCGGCGGCACCGGTCGCCCATGATGTCATGACCCATGTGATCGAGCGCCGGGTCCTGGCGCGCGCGCCCTATGACGGCACCAATCGGCCGGAGGGCGAGGATGGTGACGGCGGACAGGCCGTCGCGCGCGGGTGATGGCCCGGCGTCCGACCGGTCCTGGTATCGGCGGACCGCAGCTCAGCTACGCCGGCAGGCTCGGCGCCGTCAACTGGCCGTTCGTGGCGCTGCTCGCTTTGGCCGCCGGCGTCGGCACGGCGCTGCTCTATTCGGTCGCCGGCGGTTCGATCGAGCCGTGGGCGGTCGTCCATGTCGAGCGCTTCGGGTTTGCGCTGGCGGCGCTGCTGATCGCCGCCATGATCGACATCAGGGTGTGGATGCGCGCGGCATTCCCGCTCTACGGCCTCATGATGGCCGGCCTCGTCGCGGTCGCCATTTTCGGCGAGACCGGCGGCGGCGCGCAGCGCTGGCTCGGCGCCGGCGCCGTCCAGCTCCAGCCTTCGGAGTTCATGAAGGTCGCCCTCGTGCTGGCGCTGGCGCGCCACTATCAGGGCCTCGATGCGCGCCGCGTGTCGCGCCCGGCAAGCCTCGCCGTTCCGGCGGCGCTGATCTTCCTGCCGGCCATCCTGGTCGTTCGCCAGCCCGATCTCGGAACGGCCATCCTGCTCTTCGCCACCGGCGGCGCCATCATGTTCGCCGCGGGCGTCCACTGGCTCTATTTCGCCGGCGGCCTTGCGGCGGTCGCGGCCGCGGCACCATTCGCCTGGCGGGCGCTGCACGGCTACCAGCAGGAGCGGATCCTCGCCTTTCTCGATCCCGGCCGCGACCCGCTGGGCGCCGGCTATCACATCATCCAGGCCAAGATCGCGCTCGGCTCGGGCGGTGTTCTCGGCAAGGGCTTCGTCAGGGGCACCCAGAGCCAGCTCAACTTCGTTCCGGAAAAGCACACCGACTTCATCTTCTCGATGCTCGGCGAGGAGTTCGGCCTGGTCGGCGCGCTGGCGGTACTCACCCTGTTCGCGATGCTGATCCTGGCCGGAACGGTGATGGCGATGCGGGTCAGGAACCGCTTTGGCCGGCTTGCCGCCTACGGCGTCGTCGCCATGCTGTTCCTTTACGTGTTCGTCAATGTGGCGATGGTGACGGGCCTCGTTCCCGTGGTCGGGGTGCCGCTGCCGCTGGTCTCCTATGGCGGCAACGCCATGGTGTCGCTGATGGTCGGCTTCGGGGTGCTGATGAGCGCCCATATCGACCGCGACCGCGCCATGCCGCGCCCGCTGGTCGCGCGGTGGTGACCCCGGGGGCAGGGCCCTGTCCGGACGGTCCGATTTGCTGCCGATCCGATCGCCCCGGCCGTTCGTCACGGCCGCGAAACGGGCCCTTCGCGCCACAGCCACTGAGGCCCGAGGTCGCCCACGTCCGGGCAGCCGATCTGGCCGAGGGCGAGGTCGATCTCGCCTGCGAGGATGTCGCAGGCGCGCCGGGCGCCCTCGAGGCCGCCGGCCGCGACGCCGTAGAGTCCGGCGCGGCCGATGAAGGTGAAATCGGCGCCGAGGCAGAGCGCGACGAGGATGTCGGCGCCGCGCCTGACGCCGCTGTCGAACATCACGCTCGCGCGGCCGCCGACCGCCTCCACCACCGCCGGCAGCATGTCGATCGCCGCCGGCGCCCGGTCGAGCTGGCGCCCGCCGTGGTTGGAGACGATGATGCCGTCGGCGCCGGCATCGACCGCGAGCCGCGCGTCCTCGGGGTGGAGGATGCCCTTGACGATGAGCTGGCCGGGCCACATGCCGCGATAGGCGCGAAGGTCCTCCCAGGTCTGGTCGGCGGCCGGCACGAGCTTCGTGAACAGCGCGACCGCGTCGTCGGGCCGGCCTTCGGTCCCGGCGTATCTTTCCCAGGTTCCGAGAGTGGGCCGCCCGCCGTTGATCACGAACTCGGCGATCCACCCGGGGTGCGTCAGCGCCTCGAGCAACAGGAGCGGCTTCATGCGCTGGCTCTGGTTGAATCCGTTGCGGATGTTCTTCTCGCGCTTGGCCCGCGTCGGCACGTCGACCGTCACGACGAGGCCGGGAAAGCCGGCATCGCGGGCGCGGGCGATCTGGTCGTGAGTGATCTCGTGGTCGAGGGCCGCGTAGATCTGATACCAGGTGCGGTCGGGGGCGATCCTGGCGATGTCCTCGATCGAGGCGTTGGCGGCGCCCGACATCACATAGGGGAGATCGACATCGCGCGCGGTCGCCGCCAGCATTTGCTCGGCGCCGCGGCGGAACAGGCCCGCGGTGCCGGTGGCGCCGAACCCGAACGGGCTCGCATAGGTGCGCCCGAACAACTCGGTCTTCTGGCTGCGGCCGGTCACGTCGACGAGGTAGCGCGGCAGCAGGCAATGGCGGGCGAGGGCGGCGATGTTGCGCGCCATCCCGATCTCGTCCTCGGCCCCGTTCTCGAGGAAATCCCAGGCGAGCTTCGGCAGCCGGCGCCGCGCCATCCGGCGCAGATCCTCGATATTGACGGCCTTTTCCACACCCATGATGATGCCCCCGATCAGGCGAGGCGGAATATTGCCGCACGCGCGGAGCGGTGGCCAGTCAGGCAAGCAGGCGGAGGGTGCAGGATGTCCGGGACAGAGCCGCGAACGATCACGGTCGAGCCGATGTCGCTCCATATCGGCGCCGAAATCTCGGGCGTCGACCTGAAGCGGAAGCTGGCGCCGGAGACGATCGCGCAAATCCGCGCCGCCTGGGTCAGGTGGAAGGTGATCTTCTTCCGCGGCCAGCACCTCGATCACGCGGGCCACGTCGCCTTCGCCCGCCAGTTCGGCGAGCCGACCATCGGCCATCCGGTGTTCGGCCACGATGACGCCTTTCCCGAGATCTACTCGGTTGCCAAGGTCCGCAAGGGCAACGCCACCTATCGGGACAAGCCGACGCTCTGCCCATGGTCGTTCTGGCATGCCGACCTCACGCCCGCGATCAACCCGCCGGCGGGCTCGATCCTGAGGGGCGACGTGGTGCCGCCCTATGGCGGCGACACCCAGTGGACCGACCTTGCCGCGGCCTATAACGGCCTTTCGCAGACCCTGCGCGGTATCGTCGAAAAGCTCGACGCGGTCCACGCGTTCGACACCCCGGGAGGGAGCGCGGCCAAGTCCGAGTACGCGGCCGCCGTGCGCGGGCGCGTGCTGGTGAGCGAGCATCCGCTGGTCACCGTTCACCCCGAGACCGGCGAGCGGGTGCTCTATGTCAGCCCGCAATTCGTGAAGAGCATTTCAGGGCTCCACCCGCGTGAGAGCCAGAAGCTGCTGGAACTCCTGTGGGAGCACGCGGTGCGGCCCGAATATACCGTGCGCTTCCGCTGGCAGGCGGGCGACGTCGCGTTCTGGGACAACCGCTCGACCGCGCATCTCGCCCCGCTCGACATCTTCGAGTCGGAGTTCGACCGCCAGCTCTACCGGATCACGCTGGTCGGCGACGTTCCGGCGGGCGTCGACGGGCGCCGGTCGCGGGCGATCGAGGGCCGGCCGCTCAAGTCGGCGGCCGAGGAGCTCGCGGCGGCTTGAGACACATGGCCGAGGCGGATCGCGATCGGATCGAAGCGCCGCAAGAACCCCGACCCCGACCCCCGCCCTTGCAGCGGGAGGGGGGAAGTCTCTGACTCGCCTCGGCATTTTCCTGCCCCGGAAAGGAGGGAGGCCAGGTGGGGGGCAAAGGGCGGTTGCGCCCACCCCGGCGCAACCGGCTCCAAGCGGAATGCCGCATCGCCGCGCCAGGCACGGGGCCGATGGCTTGGCGCGACGCAATCTGCCATCTATGTTGCGCCAGGCCTGTCAAACAGCTTCAGGAACAAGCGACTATCGGCGGCCGTCGCAACTGGCGACGCTTCGCGCGCGAAGGGAAAGACCCATGAGTCATGAGGGACGGCTTGCCGGCGAGGTGGCGATCGTCACCGCCGGCGGCCAGGGAATCGGCGAGGCCATCGCCAGGACCTTCGCGCGCGAGGGCGCGAGCGTCGCGGTGGTCGACATCAACGAGGCCGAAGCGACCCGGGTGGCGGGCGAGATCGGGAGCTCCGGCGGCACGGCGTTCGCACTGAGGGTCGACTGCACCGACTCCGCGGCGGTCGACGCGATGGTCGACGATGTGGTCGCGCGCTGCGGCAACGTCGACATTCTGGTCAACGGCGCCGGCGGGTTTCACCAGTTCGCGCCGATCACCGAGATCACCGACGAGGAATGGGACCGGGTGATCACCATCAACCTCACGACCGCGTTCTACTGCTCGCGGGCC
>Ga0214472_10009434_pt1 | contig 10170 bp, 9 predicted proteins | sample RVTome_6_FD_207662 | JGI IMG/M metagenome (GOLD analysis project Ga0214472, IMG submission 207662) | Soil microbial communities from uranium-contaminated site in the Upper Colorado River Basin, Wyoming, United States - RVT140D175 | ecosystem: Environmental > Terrestrial > Soil > Contaminated >...
CGTCGCATCGGCAAGCGTCCAGGGATCGAGGTCGACATCGAGGCCGTGTACGGGGCAGCCTCCGACACCGGCACCGGGCTCGAGATCAACTGCCACCTCGACCGGCTCGACGTCCCGAGCGACCTGCTGCGACTGGCCCGCGACCGCGACGACGTCACCTTCGTCATCTCGACGGACTCGCACCACACGAAGGAGTTCGGGAACGTCGCCTGGGGGGTTCGCAACGCCCGGCGAGGATGGGTCGCCAAAGCGAGGATCGCCAACACCTGGCCCCGCGATCGCTTCCTGAGATGGGTGGCGGCGAAGCGCAGCCGATGAGCCGCGGCTGACGAGTTCACCGATTCGTAAGCGCGAATCGGCCTGATAGTTGCCGATCGTGGTGTTTGATGGGACATGAGGCGCCATGACTGAGCTCGCAGACACCGCAACACAGACACCAGCCGCACCGAGCGAGAAGGCCCGGCCCGCATACCCGGGGCTCGCGGGAGCCGCGGCTGCCGCGTTCGCCGTCGGGTTGACGGAGCTCTTCAGCGGGCTGTTCTCGAACGTCCCGTCGTCCTTGGCGTCCATCGGAAGCTACATCGTCGACTGGTCGCCCCACTTCGTCACTGAGCTCGCCATCTCAGTGTTCGGGACCTCTGACAAGGGTGCGCTGGCGATCGGCATCGCCGTCACGGCGGTGCTGCTCGGCGTCGTCGTCGGCATGGCGGCCGCCCGGCAAGCCTGGGTCGCCCCCGTCGCTTTCGGGGGATTCGGCCTTCTCGGATTCGTCGCAGCGACCGGTCAGCCGAGCCGGTCGCTGCCGGCAACGCTCGTCACCATGACCGTGGCGGCCGGGGCAGGCTGGTGGGCGATGGAGCGCCTCTTGAACGTCTCGTCCGCCGTCGAGACGCCCACGGACGGCCTGCCGGGCAACTCGGAGCGGCGCCGGTTCCTCACGGGTGTGGCAGGCGCAGGTGCTCTGGCTGCGACGGCCGGGTTCGGCGGACGCTGGCTCACGATCCGGCGATCAGAGACGGTGAGGACCTCGATCGGCATCCCTACGGCGGCGTCGACGCTCCCCGAGCTGCCGGCAGGCTCGAGCTTCTCCGTGGACGGCCTGACCCCCATCGTCGTCCCGAACGAAGACTTCTACAGGATCGACACCGCACTCGTGATCCCGCGCCCGGAAGCGGAGTCGTGGTCCGTGACGATCACGGGCATGGTCGATCGCCAGGTCTCGCTTACGCTCGACGACTTGCTCGGACGGGACCTGGTCGAGCAGTACACGACGATCTCGTGTGTCTCCAACGAGGTGGGCGGCAAACTCGTCGGCAACGCCAAGTGGACCGGTGTTCCGCTTGCCGAGCTGTTGGACGAGGCAGGGGTGCGCGACGGCGCATCGCAGATCGTCGGCCGCTCGGTGGACGGATGGACGGCGGGTTTCCCCACCGAACTGGCCATCGACGGCAGGGCGGCGCTCGTTGCCGTTGGCATGAACGACGAGATGCTCCCGCCCGTGCATGGCTTCCCTGCCAGGCTCATCGTCCCGGGCCTCTACGGCTACGTGTCTGCCACGAAATGGCTGGCGGAGATCGAGTTGACGACGTGGGACGGGTTCGATGGTTACTGGATCCCGCGAGGCTGGGCCAAGCAGGGCCCGATCAAGACGCAGTCGCGAATCGACGTCCCGAACCGCGGGCAGACCCTGGTCGCGTCGGGGGCGGCGATCGCCGGCGTCGCTTGGGCGCCGACCAGGGGAATCTCCAAGGTCGAGATCAGCATCGACGGCGGGGAGTGGATGGAGTGTGAGCTGAGCAGCCCGCTCACGTCCGACGCATGGGTGCAGTGGAAAAGAGACGTGGTGGTCGCCGCCGGCAGCCACGAAGTCACGGTGCGGGCAACCGACGGTGCGGGCGAGACCCAGACCGACGTGGAGACCCCTCCGGCCCCGAGCGGCGCCACAGGCTGGCACACGGCGCGCTTCGTCACGGCCTGAGCACCCTCGTCTGCTCGGCACAGGCGTGCGCCGGCAACCGCGAAGATGGGCGAATGCTGCTGACCACGCTCGTCGAGGTGTCGAGGGCCGTGGCTGCGACTCGCTCGCGCAAGGCCAAGATCTCGCTGCTCGCCGATCTACTGGCGTCACTCGAGCCCGACGAGCGACAGATCGGGGTCGCCTACTTGTCTGGTGAGCCGTTGCAGGCGCGACTCGGCGTCGGGTACCGAACGGCATACGCGGTCGATGCGGCCCCGAGCCCTGAGGCGACGATCACGCTCGGGGACGTCGACGCCTCCCTGGCCGCCATCGAGCTGATCTCGGGTCCCGGGTCGCAGCAGCGGCGCGCCGACGCCCTGGCGGCGCTGTTCGAGAGGGCGACGGCGACAGAGCAGGAATTCCTCAGGGCCCTCGTGCTTCGTGAGCTGCGCCAGGGCGCTCTCGAGGGAATCATGGTCGATGCCATAGCCGTCGCCTCAGACGTCCCGGCGGCGACGGTGAGGCGTGCCGTCATGCTCGGCGGCGGGCCTCGAGCCGTGGCTGCCGCGGCGCTGGAGAACGGCGTCGCCGGGCTCGGCGAGTTCCGCCTCCGGCTGTTCGAGCCGGTCCAGCCGATGCTCGCCCAGAGCGCCGAGAGCGTCGCCGCCGCTCTGGCGGCTCTCGGTGTTGCCCGGGTCGAGCAGAAGCTCGACGGGGCCAGGGTGCAGGTCCATCGCGCCGGTGACGAGGTGAGGGTCTACACCCGCAACCTGCGCGACGTGACGAACGGGCTTCCGGAGCTGGCCGCCATCGTGAGACGCCTCGACCTCGAGTCCGTGATCCTCGACGGCGAGGCGCTCGCTTTCGACGTTGCCGGCCGGCCACTCACGTTCCAGGACTCGATCGGCCGGTTCGCCCAGGAGGATGCGGGGGCGCTCTCGGCCGTCTTCTTCGACATCCTCCACCTCGACGGGACGGATCTCATCGATCTCCCGGCGCGAGAGCGACTCGCCAGGCTCGGGGCGGCTCTGCCGGAGGCCATTGTCTTCCGAGCAGTCACCACGAGTGACGTCGCCGTCGCCGAGGCGTTCTTCAAGGCCACGATCCACGAAGGCCACGAGGGCGTGATGGTGAAGGCGCTCGATGCTCCGTACGAGGCGGGCAGGCGCGGGGCGGCCTGGCTCAAGGTGAAGCCGGTGCACACGCTCGATCTCGTCGTGCTCGGTGTCGAATGGGGGAGCGGCAGGCGGCGCGGCATGCTGAGCAACATCCATCTCGGCGCTCGCGACCCGATGACGCACGGTTTCGTCATGCTCGGTAAGACGTTCAAGGGGATGACCGACGAGATGCTGACGTGGCAGACCGTCCGTTTCCTCGAGCTCGAGACCAACCGCGAGGGTCATGTCGTGTACGTGCGCCCCGAGCAGGTGGTCGAGGTCGCCTTCGACGGTGTCCAGAGGAGCACCCGCTACCCCGGAGGCGTCGCCCTGCGCTTCGCCAGGGTGAAGCGCTACCGGGACGACAAGGACGCCGCCGAAGCCGACACGATCGACACCGTGCTCTCCTTCCTCCGGTGAGGAGCTCGTGCGGGAGTCACGCCGCCCGTGCGAGGGTCCGATAGGCGAGGGCCGAGAAGAAGAGGACGATCGGCACGACCGCCATCGTCGCCGATCCCGACGTGTTGGCGTGATAGCTGACGACGAGCCCGGCAGCGACCGAGAAGATCCCGATGCCTGCCCCGAGGAGCATCATGGCCGGCACCCGCCTCACGAGGAGAGCCGCAGTCGCCGGCGGGCCCACGAGGAGCCCGAAGACGAGGAGCGTTCCGACGGTCTGGAACGAGCCGACGATCGTCATCGTGACGAGCGATAGCAGCACGACGTGCGCCAGCCTGGGCCGCAAGCCGAGCAGCTCGGCCTTCTGCTCGTTGAACGACAGCACCAGGAAGCTCCTGAAGAAGAGGGCCGACAGGATGAGGGTCACCGCGGCGACGGCGGCGAGAAGGGCGATGTCGCCGGTCGTGACCCCGAGGGCGTCTCCGAAGAGGATGCTCGTCAGGTTGCCGCTGTACGAATCGGTGCGAGACACGAGGATCACCCCCACCCCGAGCATGCCCACGAAGAGCAGGCCGATCCCGGTGTCCTCCGAGAACGCCGTCTGCCGGTGGATGAGGTTGATCCCGGCGATCATGACGACGGCGGCGACGAGCGCCCCCACGAGCACGTTGAAGCCGAGCAGGATCGCCAGGGCAATCCCCGGGATGATGCCATGCACCAGGGCGTCGCCGAGGAACGTCATCCCGCGGATCACGACCCAGGTCCCGACGACGCCGAGGGCGACCGCCGCCAGCGAGCCTCCGATGAGGGCTCGCTGCTGGAACGCCAGTTCGAACGGAGCGATCAACCAGTCCATGAGGTGGCGACGGTAGATGGCTCGAGAACGTGGCGGCATGTCATTCGAGTGCCTCGGCGATCCGTCGGGCATTCGTCACCAGCATCCCGATGAGGCTGTCTGCACCCGAGCCGGGCTCACCCAGTGACTCTGTGTACAGCTCGACGACGGACACGTCGTCCCCGACCTCCGAAGCGACCGCCTCGGCGAGCGCCGACTGCTCGACCGTCTCGGCGAAGATGGCGCGCGCCCCGGCCTCCTCGATCACGTCGACGAGGGCTGCCAGCTCCGCCGAGCTCGGGGCCGCCAGCGTCGATCCCCCCGGTATGACGACTCCGATGACGTCGAGCTCGTAGCGTCTCGCGAAATATGAGAGGGCCTCGTGGTTCGTGACGATCTTGCGAGACCCGGCGGGGACCACAGACAGAATCTCGGTGATCTCCGAATCGGCCCTCATCAGCTCGGCGGCGTACTCGTCCGCCCTCGCCGAGAAGTCGGCGGAGGGGTCGAGCTGGTCGAGGCGCCGGCCGACGATCCGGGCGGCGTCGACCATCCTCAGGGGATCGGTCCACACGTGCGGGTCGCACGCATCGCCTTCGTGGTCGTCTTGGCTCGCCGTCGGGTCGCAGGGTTCCGAGCTGGCGTCGAGGTCGAACGGCTGCGGGTCGAGCAGCGGCGCCAGCGCGAGGACCTTGGCGCCGTCGATCGTCTCGAGCGCGTCTTCCATCCTGGCTTCGAGGCCGAGCCCGTTGACGACGACGAGGTCGGCGGTGGCGAGCCTCGCCACCTGCTCGGCGGACAGCTGGAATTCGTGAGCGTCTGCACCGACCGGCATGAGCACCTCGACGGTGGCCGCCTCGCCTACGACGTTGCGGACGAGGTCACCGAGCGGCGTCGTCGTCACCACGACCGTCAGCGAATCGGCAGTTCCGTCCGGCGGGCCACCGCAGCTCGCCGATGGGGCGACGACGGCGAGCACGGCCAGGAGCCAGGCGCCGCGCCGTGTTCCCGTCGGGCGTGTGACCCTCTCGACTTGCTGCCTATAATGAGAACCGTTATCATTCACGTTCGAAACCATACCAGGGGGAGTGCTACGTGCCAACGGCGAGCGTCGAGCGACAGATCGAGTCGAGATTGCGAGACCGGGACGTGCGGTACACCCGTGGTCGTAGGGCCCTCATCGGCGCGCTGAGCAGCGCCGATGGACCCAAGTCGGCCTCCGAGCTGTTCGTCGAGCTCGGCATGCCGCTCTCTTCGGTCTACCGATCGCTCAACGTGCTCGAGGAGGCCGGCGTGGTCATTCCGCATCATGGAGCGCGCGGACTGACGCGTTACGAGATGGCCGAGTGGCTGGCGGGCCACCATCACCACCTCGTCTGCGTGAACTGCGGGTCGGTCGAGGACATCCAGATTCCCCAAGGACACGAGACACGACTCACCAGCATCATCCGAGACGTCGCCACCGCAGCCTCGTTCACTCCGACGGATCACTCGCTGGAGATCGAAGGGCGGTGCTCCCGATGCGCGTGAGCATGGTGACGGCGACGGACATCGTTCTCCTCCACGGCCAGGTCGAGGCGCTCAGCCGGTCGTCGTTCGAGATTCCCGCCGGGTCGGTCACCGCTCTCATCGGCCCGAACGGATCGGGCAAGTCGACACTGCTCAACGCCATCGCCGGCCTCCACGAGCCGGCGTCGGGGACGCTTGTGATACGGACACCTGGTGGCGCAGAGGCGCGGATCGCCTATGTGCTCCAGGTCACCAAGGTGAACGATGCCCTGCCCGTGACCGTGCACGAAGTCGTCACGATGGGCCGCTACGGCACGGTCGGGCGGTACAGGAGGCTGGGCCCGGCGGATCGTGCCCTCGTCGACGATGCCATCGACAGGATGGGCCTCGCCGATCAGCGCGACCGCCACCTCCACGACCTGTCCGGTGGCCAGCGCCAGAGGGTGTTCGTCGCCCAGGGGCTCGCCCAGGACCACGACGTGCTCCTCCTCGACGAGCCCCTGACCGGGCTCGACATCGTGTCGGCCCGCGCCATCGACGAGGTCATCCACGACGAGCAGCGCCGCGGGTGCTCGGTCGTCATCAGCACCCACGACCTCTCCGAGGCGCAGCACGCCGACCACGTCCTCCTCCTTGCCGGCGCCGTCGTGGCGAGCGGACCGCCTGCCGAGGTGCTCACCCAGGAGAACCTGGGGATGGCATACGGGACCGCGGTGCTCCACGTCGACGGCGAGCGCCTCTTCGTCGACGACCCCGCTCATCGGCCGGTAGCCGGACGGCACGTCCACGGTGAGAGGACGATCCACGTCGAGCCGTCCACGACGGACCTCCACGGCACGGACGACGGTCCGCAGCCGCGCCGCTTGTAACCTGGCGGCCATGACAACCCCAGAACGCCACGCCGCCCCGCTCCAGCCGCAGATCGTCGACGAAAACGACGATGCGCAGGCTGCGAGACCGGGATCGTTCGTCGCCGAGCCTTCGAAGCTGCTGCGAATCGCCTCCATGACGAGGGCGATGCTCGACGAGGTGAGGCAGTCTCCGGTCGACGAGCCGGGGCGGAGGCGCCTGGCGCAGATATACGGCAACGCCATGGAGGAGCTGCGGGAGACGCTCAGCACCGACCTCCAGGAAGAGCTCGACGCCATCTTCCAGCCGCTGCACGGCGACGAGGCCTCGGAGTCCGAGCTGCGGATCGTCCAGGCCCAGCTCGTCGGGTGGCTCGAGGGCCTGTTCGGCGGGATTCAAGCCTCGCTCTGGAGCCAGCAGGTGGCCGCCAGGAGCCAGCTCGAGGAGTTGCGCGGCCGCCGTGCCCTCGAGGCGGGCACCGACGAGGGCGGGCGTGGCGCCGGGCAGTATCTCTGACACGCTGAGCTGGCCTTTTCCTGCCGCACAGGCGCTTCACCCTTCCCAAAGCGCGAAGAACGCGTTACGTTGTAGGTCGCAGGGCCCAGGAAGCGCCAATTGTGACGCGAAACCCCAGGTCAGGCGGGCTTGACGGACCGGGAGGAAGGAACAAACCCGGTCCGTTGCTTGTTGCGAGTTCGAGCGGAGCTCTAGAGAAGAGCCAAGAAGGGTGGATACAGCGCATGGTGATGGCGCTCTCGGACATCTTGTGGGAGCCGGATGGCTCGTGGCGTGACCACGCCGCCTGCGCCGGGTCCGACACCGATCTCTTCTTCCCCATCGGGGAGGACGACGAGGCTGCCGCGCCGGCCAAGGCTGTATGTGCGATCTGTCCCGTCAGAGAGGATTGCCTCCAGTACGCCCTCGCCACCAACCAGACCGACGGGATCTGGGGTGGCATGACCGGCGCCGAGCGGCGTCGCCTCCGCCGCCGGTTGCGCGACCGGGAGCGGCGCGCCAGCTGAGGGAGCTTCGGCTCTTGGTAAACGTGCCAAGCTGAGCGTGTGAGCTTGCAGGGTCGCCGATGAGTGAGCAGCCGGGCGGCGGCCGCAAGTACATGCTCATCCTGTCTCTCGGCGCCCTCGGTGTCGTCTATGGCGACATCGGCACCAGCCCGCTGTACGCCTTCAGAGAAGCCTTCGCCGTCGCAGAGGGGCTCGGCGTCGACCAAGGATCCGTGTACGGCATCTTGTCCTTGATGGCGTGGTCGCTCGTCCTCATCGTCAGCGTGAAGTACCTCATCTTCGTGATGCGGGCGGACAATCACGGCGAGGGAGGGATCCTGGCGCTCACCGCCCTGTTGCGACCGTCCCGGGGAGTCACCGGCCGCAACCTGCGGTGGGGCCTCATCGTGCTCGGGTTGTTCGGCACCGCCCTGCTGTACGGCGACGGGATCATCACCCCGGCCATCTCCGTGCTCTCGGCCGTCGAGGGGATCGGTGTCGCCACGCCGTCACTCGAGTCGTACGTCGTCCCGATCGCCGCCGTCGTCATCATCGGGTTGTTCAGCATCCAGAGCAGGGGAACCGGCACGGTCGGCGCCATCTTCGGGCCGGTCATGATCGTGTGGTTCGCCGTCCTCGCCGTGCTCGGCGCCGGTCAGATCGTCGGGCATCCAGGAGTGCTCGCCGCGCTCAGCCCTACGTACGGGACCGCCTTCGTGCTCGACCACCCGAAGCTCGCATTCCTCGCCCTGGGGGCGATCTTCCTCGTCGTCACCGGCAGCGAGGCGCTCTACGCCGACATGGGTCACTTCGGACGCCGGCCGATCCGCCTCGGCTGGATCGCAGTCGTCTTCCCGGCGTTGCTCCTCAACTACTTCGGGCAGGGCGCCCTGCTGATGCGGGACCCGGCCGCGGTGGACAATCCGTTCTACCGGATGCCGCCCGAATGGGCACTGGTCCCGCTCGTGGTGCTGGCGACGCTCGCCACCGTGATCGCCTCGCAGGCGCTCATCTCGGGGGCCTTTTCCCTCACGATGCAAGCCGTTCAACTCGGCTACCTGCCGAGGATGCACGTCGACCACACGTCGAGCCGCGAGTTCGGGCAGATCTACGTCGGGAGCGTGAACTGGGCCCTGATGGTGCTCTGCGTCGGGGTGGTGATCGGGTTCGGCTCGTCCTCGAACCTGGCGGCGGCGTACGGGGTCGCCGTCACGACGACGATGGTGATCACGACCGTGCTGCTCTACATCGTGATGCGGTCGAAGTGGCGTTGGAGCCAGGCAAGGGCCGCCTCGCTGACCTCGCTCTTCCTGGTGATCGATCTGGCGTTCTTCGCTGCCAACATCGTGAAGGTGCCGGCCGGCGGCTGGTTCCCGCTCGTGGTCGGCGCGGTCATCTTCGCGGTGATGACGACGTGGAACAGGGGAAGAGCCCTGATGACGTCACACCAGAGGAGGGCGGAGCTGCCCATCGAGCGGTTCATCTACTCCATAACCAAGAACCCGCAGATCAGGGTGCCGGGCACCGCCGTCTATCTCTTCCCGGATGTCGGCGCCGCTCCACCCGCCATGCTGTCGAACCTCAAACACAACGAGGTCATCCACCAGACCGTCTTGTTGACGAGCGTGGAAACCGCCCACCGGCCGAGGGTCCCCAGAGCGAGGCGGTCGACGGTCCACGACCTGGGCGAGGGATTCCACCAGGTGGTGCTCCACTTCGGGTTCCTCGAGGACCCCAACGTACCGGAAGCGCTGCGGAACATCGCGACTCGGGACTTCGGGTTCGACCCTACGGATGCCACGTACTTCTTGGGCGACGTGACGGTGATTCCGAGTGCCCGGCCCGGGATGGCCATCTGGCGGGACAGGCTGTTCGCCGTGATGCACCGCAACGCCCGAAGCGCCGCCCAGTACTTCGGCCTGCCTCCGGACGACGTCATCGAGATCGTCACCCAGGTCGAGATCTGACTGAGCTCAGGGCCTGACCTCGGCCCCTTGGGGCCCATCAGCCCTCGGCGATCGTCACAGACTCGATCACGGCGTCCGTTGTCGGCTTCTCGCCTGCTCGAGGTAGGGAGGCGATGGCGTCGACGGCGTCCATGCCGGTCGTCACCTTCCCGAAGATGGTGTATGCGTGGGGGAGTCCCACGTCGTCCAGGCAGATGAAGAACTGCGAGCCGTTCGTGTTCGGTCCGGCGTTCGCCATGGCGACGGTGCCCCTGGAGTACGGCTTCGCCTTCTCCAGCTCGTCACGGAACTTGTAGCCGGGCCCGCCTCGGCCCGTGCCGGTCGGGTCGCCTCCCTGGATCACGAATCCGGGGACCACCCTGTGGAAGATCACGCCGTCGTAGAAGCCCTCGTTGGCGAGGAACACGAAGTTGTTGACCGCTTGGGGCGTGTCCATGGCGTGGAGCTCGATCTCGATGTGGCCATGGTTCGTCGCAAGGGTCGCCGAATAGCTCTT
>Ga0214472_10009435_pt1 | contig 10170 bp, 10 predicted proteins | sample RVTome_6_FD_207662 | JGI IMG/M metagenome (GOLD analysis project Ga0214472, IMG submission 207662) | Soil microbial communities from uranium-contaminated site in the Upper Colorado River Basin, Wyoming, United States - RVT140D175 | ecosystem: Environmental > Terrestrial > Soil > Contaminated >...
CCCTTGCGCTGAGACCAGTTCGGCCTGCTAGGGCGGCGGAGTAGCGTCTGGGATCGAACACGGGGTAGTCGCTCCCAAATACGACCCGATCCAATCCCACAGCTCGGAGCGCCTCACCCAAGGCCCGCCCCTCCTCGAGGGTGCTGGCGGGGACCCCCTCCGACTCCTCCTCCAGCAACGCCGCCGACACCTCGACGAAGACGGGTCGATCCGGGTGTTGGTCCATCCATTCGCGGAAGACAAGGAGGACAGATTGCGTCCACGCTCCGAAACCACCGCTGCCGCCAAGATGCGCGAGGTAGAGTTCCAAGTTCGGGTGTGGGTTGAGTACTCGTGTGACGAACCGCTCGACGTCGCTCACTTCGAGTCCCCGCTGTTGCGGGTCGAGGTGGAGCAGCACCGGGAGGCTCTCGGCCTGCGCCATATGAAAGAGGCCGGTGAGGCGGTCCAGGTGGGTTTCATCTGTGAGATCGGTACCCGAGGCCGCGAGGTGAAACTTCAGACCGGCCGAATGCAGAGAGTCCAGGCAGAATTGAATCTCCTGGTCGGCATAGGGGCGATGGATCGCGACCGAGCATAATGCCACTGCTCGGCCGTGGTACCGTGCGGCTTCTCGCGCGACATGTTCGTTCTCGCCGCGGACACGCGCGGCCTCCTCCTTCGGTGACAGCTTCATAGCTTCGCGGAAGTCTGCCATGCCGTAGAGGTGCGCCATCGGGACCAGGACGGCCCGGTCCACGATGGCACCGTCGCCTTCGAACAGACTAGACGCCGAGGTATAGAGCGAGTCAGGGCGGCTGAATGGGACGCCGAGGGACTTCCAGTCGGCCACCAGTTGGGGAGAGAGGATGTGGACGTGGTGGTCGATCACTGCAGGGGCTGCAGGGGTCTGAGCCTGAGCTGCAAGCGGGTCGGCCGGGGCGATACTGACCAGGCCGATGACGGAGAGGCCGAACGCGATAGCAGTCCTACGCCGCACGATCATTCAGGTGATGCCCTGAGGCAAACTTGGCGAGGGTAGTGTCTTGGACAGTACACGCCGCTACAAGTCACCGAAGATGAGGCCATACAGGTCATGTTGAGTTTGGACGCGCACGGCAGGCAAGATACCATTGCTAAGCCCGGCCCCATATAGCTTAAGGCCCGCGGGGAGCGTAGATGCGAGATCGGTTCTTCAAGTTGATCGGATTGCTGAGCCTCACGGCCGGCGGACTGATGGCACAGGCCACGCCGGACGCGTCGATCTCCAGTTTGACTTTCTTAGTAATGGATAGCGCTGGCGGACCTGTCGTCGACGCGGAAGTGCGGGTGTCTGGGACTACAGCCGGGGGGACCTCCGGACCTGATGGGCGAGTGGCCATCCGCGGTCCGTTCCCGCCCCGGGTTGTGGTGACGGTCCGCGCAGTGGGATTCCAGCCTGACACCCTGATCATCGGCCCCAAAATGTCCCGGGATCTAATCCGAGTCACCCTCGCCGGGCAGGTGGCTCGGTTGCCCGAGATCGAAGTGACGGGGCGTGCCGAAACGCCGGAAGCGTACCGGCATGTAATCCGGATGGAGGGGTTCTATCGGCGTATGCGCCTGAACTTGGGTGGGTACTTCATCCCTCCAGAGGTGGTAAAGGCGTCGATCTCAACCTCGGTGCAATTCCTGTTAGCTGAAAGGGCAATCCTGGGGCTGCGCAACAACGGCACCGAGTTCAGCGGATGCCCCAGAGATAAGGTCGGGATCTGGATTGATGGGCAGAAGGTGGGGATTGATGGTCTGAATCTCCATACACGGGAGGTTGAGGCAGTCGAGGTGTACCGCCGCGCCGTGCAGATCCCCGCAGAGTTTCTCGACGATAGCTGTGCGGCCATCGTTATTTGGACCGTTCCATAACCCGTTAGCAAAGCGGGGCGGGTACCCGGGGGTCGTGCCTGGATTGCCGGGCAAGCGCCGCCGGGATTCTCTGTCCTCACCTTTGTTGGCGGCAGTCGCCGCGACCGGCAGCGCCGATGCCGTTGTTCGTGGTGGAGGGGGTGGGGACCAGCATGCAGGTATCAGGGCCGTAGAACCGCTCTCAAGAACTCGGCCGTTTCCTGCCACGCCTCCTCGAACTTTGGTAGCGCATCCGGCTGGACCAACGGGATCAAGTTGTGCGTCCAATCCGCCAGAAACTCCTCCTTGCGGAAGAGCATCCGCGCGGCGGGGATTTCTGCCAGCGCCAGGTTCTTCACCTCGAGTTTGGCCGGCAGAGCGGCTCGGATGCGCGCCTCGTCCACGCCGGCGCGGAGTAGCCGGTGGATATCATAGAGATCGCGCGAGATGGCGAAGCGGCGTTGGGCGAGCACCGTGCGGAGCTTCTCCGCCATCATCTCGTCCAGAGAATAACATGGCCACGTGACCTCCCCGAATTCGTCAGCGTCGCTGTATTCGTGGATCAATCGGCGCGGCTCCGGAGAAAACACCACGGCCTCGTCCCGGCTCACGTCGAGGCGAATCGCGCGCGGCGAGCCGCCGCTCCGATGCGGTCCTCGGTAGTAGACTCGGAGCTGCACGCTCTCACTTCCGTACTCGTCGTCCAGGACCTCCATCCGGGGTTCCTGGGCGGCGAAATCGATCCCACTCTCATACTGTGCAGACCGGAAAGCTTCGCGGACCGCGTGCTCGAACGCGTCGGGCTCGAACGGTCCGGTTGCGGTGAAATCCAGATCTTCGGAAAAGCGATAGCCGGAAAAGTAGCACTTGCGCAGACAGGTTCCACCCTTAAAGACGAGTCGCGCGTGCAGAGCCGGGTCCGATGCGAGGCCGTGGAGCGCCCAGCTCAAGACGTAGTCCAGGTCGATGACCCGGGGCTCGACGCCTGTCCGGCGCGCAATACGTCGCACTTCTGCGTCGCCGATCACGCCCTGCCTCGAAACAGCGCCTCGTCAACGTTCACGCGCAGGCGCCAGCGCTTCGCGATACGGTGCGGGGTGCGCCGGCTGGAGGGATCCAGGACGGCCAGCCCAGCCGTTAGCCGGCCGGCCCAGTCCGCGAGGCGCTCGCTCCGTTCGGGGATGTCGAGCTTCATGGCTTCGACGAGAAAGCCCACCCGCTTGACGATCGCCCCCGAACCGAAGCGTTCGAGGTATTCGTCCACACGCGACCAGTCGAAGCCGTCCACATCGCTGCGGAGCGCCTTCGTCACCTCCGGGATGCCCCCGGCCAGGTCGACCCGGTCCAGGCAGTCCAGCAGGGTTTTTTCCCGGTCCGTGACCTGGAACTGTTTGTGGTCCACGAACTCGCGGTGCAGGCCGAAGAATTTCCGAGCCGTGACGGTCACGAAGCGGAAGCGAAGGCCGAGCACCTCTTTCTGTCGCTGGAACTTGCGGGCAGTGGTCTGGACGTACGTCACCCGCGGAACCTGTTCCGTCAGGTTCCAGTGGTGGAGCGCGGACCAGTAGGCGATCGCCGCCGGCTGAACCAGATGCGCCGCGATCACGAACGCATTCTCGGTCCACTCCCGCTCCGGCCCGGCTTCGAGAGGGACGATGAGGTACTTCCCGCGCTCGAGGCGCTCCAGCCAACCCTTCTCCTCGAGGTCGCGCAGCCGGAATGGCGTGTTGGGGTCGCCGTCCCAGTACGCGTAACCGTCATGGATTGTGAAAATCTCCTTGCCTTCACCCGCTAGGTGGGCAAGGAACCCGGTTTCTTTGGTGCTGATCCCCCTTATAACCTTCGACATGTTAATGTGATCCCGATACCAGTGTCATGTCGAATAATATACCCTTGGCTGACACTCCCGGCAACCATGAAGCCCACTCGGACAGAAAGCAGTAGTGGTGCGCGATCGACGCCCACTCGATTACCGAGCTGGAGAGGGCCTCTTGGCAACGGACGCTCGACACGGGTATCGCACATTTCTTCGCAGGGAGTAATGTAGTGGTGAAGGTATCCCAGGAGATCAGTGATGAGAATCAAGAACATCCTCGAGAAGAAGGGTGGACACGTGGTCACCATCGGGCCCGGGGAGACGGTGCACGAGGCCATCCGCCGACTCAATGAGCATCGGATTGGAGCCGTGCTCGTGACCACGGCAGGTGGTGTGGTCGCGGGCATCCTGTCGGAGCGTGACGTGCTCCGGGAATGTGGAGAACGATGCGTCCGCCTCGGTGAGGTCGTCCCGCAGCCGCACGACGCGCGTTGCCCCGCGCTGGTCGCGGACATCATGACCAAGGACGTGGTGACCGGAAGCCCGGAGGACGAGCTCATGTCGGTCATGGCCGTGATGACCCAACGGCGGATCCGTCACCTCCCGGTGATGGACGCCGGCGAGCTGGTCGGAATCATCTCGATCGGCGACGTCGTCAACGCGCTCGTCGAGGAAGCCGGGTTCGAGAACCAGCAACTCAAGGGATACATACACGGGGTCACCTAGGACGGGGCCGACTCCAGATCGCCATGCGCGCTGCCCGGCTCCTGGCCTCGGCCAGGGCGATTAGCTGCTGGCGGAACTCAGGGGGTAAGTACATTCGGCCATGATGGATCCTTCACCCCAAATGGTGAGGGCTCCACGAGACGGGTCAACCCAGGTGGATACCGAAACGGTACAACGGGTGGTGCGACACCCGACCCAACGGCTGTTGGGAGCTCAAGAGATCCATCCCTTTGGCCACTCGGAAATGACGCGCAAAAGCCCGTCAACTCACAACGGCACTCGCAACACATATTCAGGACAAAGAAAAAGCTCGGCAACGGAAGTCGTTACAGAGCTTGGTCCTTGAACCATCGGGACGGCGGGATTCGAACGGATGCCGCGAGCAGGAGGCGAAGCGGCGACGAACAAGCGCCCGGCGGCCCAACGCAAGAAGGGCGGGCCAAACCAGGTCCGCCCTTCTCAGTCGGGACGGCGGGATTCGAACCCGCGACCCCCTGAACCCCATGTGCCTCACTGGGGGGGGCGATTCCGGCAAGTTGCTGTAAAATCAACGGGTTCCGAGCGTCGGTGCCGGGACCGTTTTCAAAAAAACAGGGGTTTTGGGGTAGAAACAGCCCCCCAAACAGCCCCCCGATTTCACCGTGACAAATCCAGGTTAATGTCCTCCACGCTGCGATGGTCCTGATCGTTGTAGTAATATGTCCTGGCCACACTCGCACACCCTGGGGGCTGATCTGCAGGAAGGATCCCAAGCGCGCGGCGATGTACAGGACATGGCCCTGGTCTTGGATGCCCTCAACCAACACAATGATCGGCGTACTCCTGCCATTCCTGATTGCTAGTATTTGGCTGCTCGCTGCGTTCATTCCCCTGGTAAGCGCCGGCAGGTTGGGCCGTCTATCAGCGTAGCATTGGCCTGGATCGCCATCTTCTGTTTCGCATGGGTCTGGCCACTGCCGGCGACTCCCGAACGAAAGCCTGACAGTGCCGCTGGCTAACACCAGCTTGCCGGCGGAGGGGCACCCAGGGTTCCGCTTTCCAAGGCGCGGCCACAGCTCCATGTTTGTTGAAGGCCGCGCGGCCGCGGGGTGCGCCCAGCCGTTGAGCTCCTGGGGGCCGCGGCGCCGCAGGTCGTGCCCTGATTGTTATGCCGCTTCGCAAACTGGGGCTCTATGCGATGATTGATGACGAACTGCTTCGCTACTACCTCGGCCGAATTCGCGAGATTGCCGATCTCCACGAAAGCGATGCCCTCGAAGCAACGGATGACCTGCTTATGGAGTTCTACGAAGGGTCATGGACCATCGAATCAGCCCGAGCTGAACTCGACAGAATTCGCCTGGAAGCTGACGGCACCCTTGAGATCATCCGCCGCGAGGTACCCCTGGACCCTTGGCGGGTCCGCGAGCTGCGTAGGTCCGCAGACGCCCTCGGTGTCCGCTGGCCCCAGGCGCTGAAGGACCAGTTCGCCGGTGACGTGAACGAGGTCCGGCACTTGGCCTATGCGGCGACCGACCAGGCTGAGATGCAGGAAGACCTCAGAATAATAGCCAACTGCAGCGTCGAGCCATTGATCAATGCCCAGCAGGTGCTTCGAGTGCTGAGGGACCTGATAGAGGTTGACTCCAGGCTGCGAGCACAAAACCGGCTCACGCCGAAGATCGAACTCGACCTCCGTCGGGCAAACGGACGGGCGGCGTGGTATCGAGCGCGTCGAAAGCTGGAAGAGGCCGAGGTCGCGGCCGCTGGTGGCAATGAGCGCAAGGCAGCGAAACTTCGTGCAGAAGGCACGGTCCTCCTGCGTCAAGACTGGCGGCAGGTGTTTCCAGGTGAAGAGCCTCCACCCGTGGAGTCGTTCCCCAGGTAGCGGCTGAAGCCTAGGAGGCCACCCACCATCAAGGCATGCCGATGGCGTCGGAGGCGATAGGACAGGCGAGTTCTTTCGAAGCCTGGATGGCTGGGACATATGACATATCGGGAGCCGACGCGGGCCCGATGATCAATACGGCCCCGTTGCAGTCATATCTCCCGCGTGGTACACGCTCATAGTTTAGACCGATTACTCCGTTTGCTGGTAGTGCCGGCCACTGGCCAAAGGCGGAACTCTCTTGGCGAAGAAACAGCGGAAGGGCGTCGACTTCATTCCCAGGACGGTCACTCTTGACTGTCCGCGCTGCAACGCTGTCGTTGGCGCCACCGTCCTGGGTAGCTACGCGCACGTGCAGAAAGGTCCTGACGTCCCTATCAGGTACCTCTTTGCCAGGTGTCCGAGTTGCGACAGCCCGATGGTCGCCGCTCAGGAGAACTACGGGGACTGGGACAACGATCTCCACTTCGACGAGCCCAGGCGTGTCCTGCCCGCGCGCTCCCGCGTTGGCCTTTCCGTCCCGATGGCGGTGGCTGGGGCGTACGACGAAGCAAGCAGATGCTACGGGGCGCAGGCGTACACCGCGACTGCGATCATGTGTCGGAAGGCACTGGAGGCGCTGGTCCAGGAACACAAGGTGACCGGAAACCTCGCGATGGCGCTCAAGAAGATGCGTGATCAAGGCCTGATCGAGGCTCGCTTGTTCGAGTGGGCGGATGCCTTGCGGCTCGCCGGCAACGATGCCGCACACGATGTCACAGGAGCTATCCCACGGGATGATGCCAAGGACACCCTTGACTTCGGTGGGGCGCTAATTGAATACGTGTTCACCTTTCGCGACCGGTTTGACGATTTCAAGCGACGCCGGGCTTCAAAGAAGACTGCCACATAACCGGTTGGAGACTGACGGCACTGGCGGGCATCCTGCATTCCCTTGAACTCCGTACGGCCGTACCGCAACTTTACGCCTTGATCGTTGGCGTGCGCTCACCCCGCAAGGGTGCACCAAGCACATTCAACGGGGAGATCTTGGGTAATGGCTGACTACTCCGACACCGCTGAGCGGGTCTTCCGACAGACACTCGAAGACCTCAATGGCCATATTCCGCCGGATCTCCTACTCAAACTGCGGGCTCTCCTCGCTGCTGGGTCTCTCCACAATCCGGAGCGACTCCAGGCCGTCATTCGCGCCAACCTAGGCGGGAAGACTGCGAAGGCCCCATGAAGATCCAAGAAGTACGCATCACAGGCATTCGAGGCATTCGTGCTGAAATCAGACTCCTTCTGGAGGGCCGCTCCCTTCTGCTCCACGGTGACAATGGGACGGGCAAGTCATCTGTAGAGCGGGCCCTCAGGTGGGCACTTCTGGGGGAGGAGGAGCCCACCGCCGAGGATCCGTTCTCTAGCGAGAGCAGCTTCCGACGCCATGTTTTGACCGACGCTGCTGATCCATGCGTCTACATCGGGTTCCGCGACGGCAGCAGCATTGAAGTACGACCAGGGCAATGCAAGGCGGACTCCCGGGCCCTTGAGGTGAGGGGCGCCTGTGTCAGAGGGCTACCATTCCTTCGCCGCACCGAGCTACTGCAGGTGCTTAGTTCTCGACCCGTTGATCGGTTCAATTACTTCGAGGCCTTCTTGGGCCTAGATCAAGTAGACACTTTGCTCAGAGAGCTCGGCGACGTGAAGGCGACTCTTGAGCGTCGTGCAAACAGCCTGCAGGGCACGTTGACAAACCAGTTGGCTGCCCTTGAACCGTTGCTGCCAACTGCCTATCAGAAACTTGCTAACTCTATCGATTCTTTTGAAAGTGCCGGCTTGGCGTGGGCCTCGCGGCTAGGGCTCGCAGACGGCGACACGCCCTGGGACGAGGCTAGGGAGGCGCTGTCGCAGGCCGCCGGTGCGTCCGACGACCAGCTTGATTGCAAACGGGGGGCCCTTGCCGCCCTGAGGGATGATTTTCGGCAACTGGATGCGAGTTGGGACGCCACTACGATTGAGTATCCTGAGGCTATCTCTGAAAGGATTGAGGCTTTGGGCACTGGCGCTCCTGCCAACGACCTCGAGCTCCTTCGCCACGCACAGCGACACTTTGAATCCGCGCAGGGTGACACCTGCCCTGTGTGCGAGCAGCCCATTGATTGGGCCAAGACAAAGACCCAACTGAAGGAGCGGATAGACAGTCTGGCCGAATACGGGGAACTGTGGGAGCAGCGCGCAACAGCCGTGCGGGGTTGGTGGTCGCGATGGTCGGATCTCTCGCGACTCCAAGGCAAGGCACTGGCTGAGATCGGCGAGCCGGCGGCCTGGAGAAGTCTGGGACCAAGCCTCCCGGGCCTTGACCTGCTCCTTCAACCAAAGACCGCAACGATAGAATCAGCGAGACTCAGGGCGATCATGGCGGTCGGCGGAAGACAGTTGGAGAAGTTTCTCCGGGCAGCGAGCGAAGAGTTGGGGGTCAGGACTGAAATGGTGAGTGCAACCCTCCCTCGAGCCGAGCAGCTGCCAGAGATCAACCTATGTGCTTCGCTCTTTGCCCGGATCGCTCAGCGGCGACCCGGTTTGAAACTTGTAGAATCAGAACTCGCGGCGGTTCGGGCGGAGCAGGAAGTTCAGACAGCCATCTATGAAGCAGTACGGAAAGCACGTCAGGACGTAGCCAGGTCGACCCTGGATAAGATCGCCAAGCGGGTTGCGGACTTCTATTTCGCTATGCACCCGCCGGGCAACCCAGAGGAGGCCACTGGGGCTCCATCGATTGACGTACAGCGACACAGCGGCGGAACGGCATTCGTCCGAGGGATGTTCGCGCAGAAATCAGTCAAAGACCCACGCTGGGTCTATTCAGACGGTCATCTGGACACTGTCGGCATCTGTATCTTCCTAGCTCTCCGTCGCTTCCGTGCTGATGGGGACACCGACGCGAAACTGCTGATCCTTGATGACATCATCATTTCAATAGACCTGGGGCATGCTCGAAGGCTGCTTGAGCTGTTGCGAGACGAGTTCGCCGACCACCAGATCATCATACTCACCCACAATCGGCTCTTCGCGCACTGGTGTGTGGGAATCATACCTGACCTCGCCCGCCTTGAGATCCGGTCTTGGACGCTCGATGCAGGTCCTCGCCTTGGTGAGCATCGCGATGCGTACGAGGCTCTTGAGGCGAGTCTTGAAACAGATACGCCGAAGGAAATCAGCCAGCATATGGTGACCCTGCTTGACGAATGGCTGTCGGAAGCTCGCTTTGCTCTTCAGTTGTCGGTCCATGCGAAGCGGGACGAAGCTTACACCCTGACTGACATTTGGGAGCCGTTCGTAGCCGCTTTGCGCAAGATGGCCAAGGTAATGAACTCCGATCTTGGTGGAGCACTGAGGATTGTCGATGGACTGCGGGACGTCCCGAAGATCCGCAACTACCTCTCCGCACATGAAAACGACTTCGCACGTGAGTTCCCGCGTGAAACGATGATTGAGGTCTCTCGACGTGTGCTTGGCCTGGTCGACGCTCTCTATTGTCGCGCCTGTCGCAGCTTCGCTGAGCCAGTGCCGCGTCGATCAGATCCATCCATCGTGCACTGTCGCTGTAAAAAGATCCAATACGTGCCGCGGAGTCCGAACTGAGACTGGTCGAGGCACTTTCGGACACGGGTTCGGCGCTGACGCAGTAGGGGTGGAGGATCCTGCTGACGTTAGTCTTGCGACTCACTCCCCGGCTGGCATTATGCCGACAATGTAAAGCCCAAAGGTGTAACGGCAAGATGACTGAGTGGACTGACCTACCTCCGAGGGAACAATGGCGAATAACGCAAGGGAGCTTGACCCTGGCGCGCCTGTCATGGGACTATTCGTGTGCTGTGATCATCGCCGCGGCCGACGAACCCGATGAGAGAGCCTCAAC
>Ga0214472_10009436_pt1 | contig 10169 bp, 10 predicted proteins | sample RVTome_6_FD_207662 | JGI IMG/M metagenome (GOLD analysis project Ga0214472, IMG submission 207662) | Soil microbial communities from uranium-contaminated site in the Upper Colorado River Basin, Wyoming, United States - RVT140D175 | ecosystem: Environmental > Terrestrial > Soil > Contaminated >...
ATGATGTAGCTCATCGCGTGGCCGATGTGAGAGTGGTCGTACGGGGTGACGCCACAAACGTACATGCGGAGCTCTTCGTTCGCCGGCGCCACCTCCTCCACCTTGCGCGAGAGCGTGTTGTACATGCGGAGCGTCATCCGGCGCCACCTTCTTCCTCGTCGCTGCGCGCGACGGTGCGGCTCGGCGACGGCTTCGGCGCCTCGAGCGAGGCCAGCCGCGACTCCAGCTCCGCCATGCGGTCCTCCAGCTGCTTGATGATGTCCCACTCCGGGTCGGGCAGGCGGAGCACGGTATCGTCGCCGGGGTCGGCGAAGGCGACGACGTGCCCCGGCACGCCGACGACAGTCGCGTTCGGGGGGACGTTGGTGACGACGACGGACCCGGCGCCGATCTTGGCGTTCTCCCCGACGGTCACGTCGCCGATCACCTTGGCGCCGGCGCCGACGACGACGTTGTCCTTGAGCGTGGGGTGGCGCTTCGTGCGGTGGGTGCTCGTGCCGCCCAGCGTCACACCCTGGAAGAGGTGCACGTTATCGCCGATGACCGCCGTCTCGCCGATGACGACGCCCATGCCGTGGTCGATGAAGAAGCGTTCGCCGATGCGCGCGCCGGGGTGGATTTCGATGCCGGTGAAGAAGCGACCGACGTGCGAGACCAGGCGGGCGGGCACTTCCGCGCCGCTCAGGTGGAGCGCGTGGGCCAGGCGGTGGATCTGGCGGGCGTGGAAGCCGGGATACGTGAGGACGACTTCGAGGTCGTTGACGGCGGCCGGGTCGCGTTCCCGGGCCGCCTTGATATCGCCTTTAATCTGCCGTAAGAGCCCCATGGCTCGTCTCTCCCTTCAGTGGTTGGTTTCGGGCAGGCCGGTCAGGCCCCGCGATCCGCCGTGCGGCGGACCGGGGCCTCGATACAGGCGCAGGTGGCGGCGAGACCACGGCTCGAAGCCGGGAGAGTGTGCAGTTGCATATCGGTCATTATACGTGGGTGCCGCACTTTGCACACATGGCTGCTGGGGAGACGACCATAACTCCGCGATGTGGTAACTTTACGTCTATCATTCCGCACCCCGGAGTAAACGCTTGGTCAACCGGCTACAGACGAGAACCGCGCCACGAATAGCGACTTACGCAGACGCCGTCTGGAACAACGGCCTCCGGGAGCTGTTGCTCATCACCGCCGCCTTCTTCCTCTACTCCATCGTCCGCATGGGCTCCAACGACCGCCAGGTCGAGGCAACGTACAACGCCGTCGACCTCGTGGAACTGCAGCGGGCGCTCTGGCTGGCGCACGAGGCCGACATTCAGAAGCTGGTCCTCTGGAGCGATCTGCTGGTGCAGGTGTTCAACAACATGTACACCTTCGGGCACTTCTGGCTGATCGGCGCGGCCGGCATCTGGCTCTTCTACTTCCACCGGGAGCGCTACACGCTCTTCCGCAACGCCTTCTTCGTCGCCGGCGCGATCAGTCTATTCGCCTTCAACGTGATGCCGCTGGCGCCGCCGCGGCTCCTGCCCGGCAGCTACGGCGCCGTCGACACGCTGCACCTGCTCTCCGCCGTCAACTACGAGAACTCCGGGGCGTTCGTGAACGAGTACGCCGCGATGCCGTCACTGCACGTCGCCTGGAACCTGCTGATCAGCCTCGCCATCGCCTCCACTACGCAAAACCGTTTCGTACGGGCGCTCTGCTACGCCATGCCGCTCCTCATGAGCACGACGGTGGTCGTCACGGGAAACCACTGGATCCTGGACTGCGTGGCGGGGTACGCGGTGGGGATGATCGGCCTCGGCCTGGCGATCGTGGCGCGCAAGGAGGCGTGGCGCCTGCGCCAGCTCCTCGATCCACCCTCCAGGACCGCTTCCGCATAGCGGGACCGCCCGATGCGGAATCCCGACCGCGCCCGCGAAGGCTTCCACCCGCGCGCCCTGCTGCCGCAGTTCAGCCGCCGGGACCTGCTGGAGGCCGCGATCATCGCCATTGCGTTCCTCCTTTACTTCTGGGTGCGCGGCGCCGTCGTCGACCGGCCGGAGGCGGCGTACTGGCATGCCCGCGACCTGATCGACCTGCAGCGCTCGCTCGGCTTCTTCTGGGAGGATGACCTGAACGACTGGGTCACCGGCCGCGAGTTCTGGGCGCAGTCGATGAACGTCATCTATTTCTACCTGCACTTCCCGCTGATCATCGCCTTTGGCATCTGGCTCTACTACTACCGCCGCGGCCAGTACACGTTCGTCCGGGACTCGTTCCTGGCCTCGGGCGCCATCGCGCTCGTCGTCTACTGGCTCTACCCGGTGGCGCCGCCGCGCGAGCTGCCGGAGCTGGCGTCCCAGTTTGACCCGAACGCACCGGGCTACATCCTGGGCTTCTTCGACACGATGGAGGCCTACCTGGGCTACGCCTACGATACCCAGTCCACGCGCACCTTCGTGAACCCCTACGCGGCAATGCCCAGCCTGCACTTCGGCTGGGACCTGCTGCTCGGCATCGCCGTCATCAACGCCTTCCGCCGGACGCCGCTCATCTGGCTCGCCGCACTGATCGGCGTCGCGCTGCCTGTGTTGCAGATCTTCTCGATCACGATGACCGCGAACCACTACTTGATCGACGCCGTCGCCGGCGGCATCGTCGCGATCGCGGGGCTGGGCCTGGCCTACGCCCTTAAGCGCCGGGCCTACCCGTGGCTGGCGGGCCGTGTACGCCGTCTGCCCTGGCCCTCAGCGCGCCGCCTGCTCCTGAACGAAGCCTGAGCATGTCAACGGATATCAGAACGGATTAAACGGATACGTCCGCAACGGCGCCAGGCGTAATCCGATAATCCGTTGCGCCGCAGGCAATCCGTCGACAGCCGAGGTGCCGCTCTAAGACAAGCGTTCCGTAGGGACAGGGCTTTAGCCCTGTGCAGAAGACGCTACGCTGCCCGTATAACCATTCGTCATCGAGTCACGTGCCGTCGGAGGCCACCGTGGCTCCCGGCGCCCGAAGCGTGAGGGTGTTATCGGGGCGTTCTCTTGACAGAGCTGAAGCTCTGTCCCTACGTCTCGGTGTCCGGTCTGCTATCTCCCACGCGACCGCTGTCCCCCACCCCGGCATGCCGTAAAGGCATGCAGCTACGCCTCTCCTGGCTCCTGGCTCCTAGTTCCAGTGGTGGAAGACGGCGAGCGGCCCGAGCGCCGCGTAGATCTCCACCGTCACGTCGCTGACGTGGTCCGCCCAGACCTGCCAGTCCTGGCGCGCCTTGTCCGCCTGCGGGCTGCCGATCGCCTTCTGGACAGAGGCGTCGTCCGCCAGCTCGTAGAGGGTCGTCCAGTTGACGCCGCGGCGGGTGCAGTTGGAGCGGTAAGCCTTGATGACACCGGGGATGTCCATCACGTGCGGCAGGTGCTCCTTGCGGTACCAGCTCTCGAACTCCGTCATCACTTCCGGCTCCACGCTGGCGCGCACGACGAGGTACGGACGCACCACTAACAGAAGCCCTCGAGGTCGATGTTGCACTCGAACGTCTCGATGAACATCCGCACGCGGTCGGCGTCGAACTCATCAAAGGTGTCCAGGTAGCCCCACGAGGTGAGCGCGATGCGGGAGTCCATGCCGGGATACGGCGTCATCAGGACGGAGCGGCCGGACCCGACCTCCGGCGCGACGACTTCGCTGAGGTCGTTGCGCAGCGTCGCGCAGTCCTCCGTTTCCAGCATCGGGCCGGCGTTGCAGTTGTACCAGACGACGACGCCGGCGTGCTCCATGTTGTGGACGGCGGTCTCCTTCGGCACAGCGAGATCGGAGACGCCCCAGGGCGCGGGCGCGGCGGCGTGCGGACCTGACGTGGGCGGGTTGCTGTTGTAGTCATCGTAAGTCTGGCCCACGGGGAAGTGGCTGCGGTCCACGATCTGCTCGATCGCCTGCACCGGGTACGGATACGTCGAGAGGTCTACGTCGCCGCCGCCGTCATCGTCTCCGCCGCCGTTGATGAGCGCGAGCACGACGACGACCACGAGTACAACGAGGGCGGCGGCCCCGGCGAGGCGGAAAGCTAATCTCATGCCCTCTAGCTTTGCAGGCGAACCACTATCTTGTCCAGAACACCGCCCCAGTCCTTCATTGTGTCGATCACGAAGTAGGCGCGCTTCGGACGCTGATAGTCGTGCCGCATCTTCTCGAGCACGGCCAGGTCCGCCGTCGAGCGATCACGCGGGTCGAGGCCCTGCGTGCGCCCTTCGAGCCGCCAGCGCACGATGGCCAGCGGCGCGCGCAGCCGGACGAGGACCAGCCGCGCGCCGGTCTCCTCCGCCAGCCTGTAGAGGGGCCGGCGGTTCGCCTCCTTCAGGTTCGTCGCGTCCTGGATGACGGGCACGCCGCGCTCGAGCAGGCGGCGCGTCAGGACGTGGATCGCCGGGAAGAGGCGTCCGTGCTCCTGTTCCGTGTGCTGCGGCGACGCGAAGAGGACGCCGCGCAGGGCGTCGCTGTCCAGGATGGCGGCCGGATAGCGCTTTGCCAGCTGCCGTGCAAAGTGTGACTTGCCGCTCCCCGGCAGGCCGATCAGGACGACGAGGCCGGGCCGCGCGACCGGCTTCGGCAGGCGGCCCAGTGACGCCTCGAGCCTGTCCGCATCGCGGTTGCGGATCGCGTCGATGCGGGCGCGGCGCTTATCTTCGTCAGTCATCCTCGTAAAACGCCAGGCCGACGAAGCCCGGGCCGGTGTGCACCGCCATCACAGAGGTGAAGTGCGTCTGCAGCAGCTCTGCCGGCGCCAACTCCCGGCAGACGGCCTCCGCCAGGCGCTGCGCGGCCTCCGGCGCCTCCGTGTGCATCACCGCCGCCCGCAGCGTGCCGCCGGAACGGTGCTTGCGCGCGTACTCCAGGAGCCGCGCCAGCCCCTTCTCCTCGGTGCGCACGCGGCCGATCGAGCGGGGGCGCCCGCCTTCGAAGGCGAGGAGCGGGCGGATGCGCAGGATCTGCGCCGCCCAGTGCACGATCCAGGGGACGCGGCCGCCGCGCGCCAGGTAGTGCGTCGTCGCCAGCAGGCCCGCCAGCCGGGCGCGGCCGCCCACCCGGACCGCGGTCTCCGCCGCGGCGTGCGGCGAGGCGCCTTCGGCCAGGGCGCGGGCCGCCGCCAGCACAGCGAAGCCGTGCGTCATCGCCAGCCCGCCGGTATCGACGACACGCACGTCCAGGCCGTCCATCCGCTCCCGGGCGAGGCCGGCGGCGGCGACCGCTGACTCGTACGTCCCGCTGAAGGCCGCCGAGAGGGTGAGGCAGAGTACCTGCTCCGCGCCCTCATCGCGGGCGCGGGCGAAGGCGGCGAGGAAGGCGGCCGGCGCGGGTGATGAGGTGCGCACAGGCCGCTTCGCTTCTTCGGCCAGGCGGAATAGTTCGGCAGAGGTGAGGGCGCCGTCGGCGTGCGCTTGGTCGCCGATGAGGAGGCCGAGGGGGACGGTGATGATATGCAGGCCGTCAGCCAGCCGTTTCGGTAGGCAGGCGGAGCTATCGGTGACGACGGCGGTTCTGGGCATGTGCCGCGTCCCATGATGCACCGTTCCGCTAGGCGAAGCCAGTGTGCTATACTCGCGATGAAGGAAAGCAGAAGGAAGCGACATCCTCTTAATGCTCACGAAGGAAACGACGGCGGAGATCACCGCCGAGCACCGGTCCCACCCAACGGACACCGGTTCCACTGAGATTCAGGTCGCGCTCCTGACGGAGCGGATCAAGACACTGACCGATCACCTGCGGGCGAATCGGAAGGACTTCCACTCTCAGCGTGGGCTACTGAAGCTCGTAGGGCAGAGACGGCGTCTCCTGCGCTATCTGAACCGGCGAAGCCCGGCGAGCTACAAGGCGCTGATCGCAAAACTGGGCCTGCGCAAGTAAGCGCGGGCCTTTCTCTTTCCCGGTCCACACATATAGCGGGCTGAAGAGCAGGCCACAAGGCCAGACGCGCCTCGCGCGGCGTTACACCGGCGATCCGCGGCAAGCGACGAACTGTCCTGCCAAGCCAGGTACACACTGACGCCGCCCGCCCATACATTCCCGGAGGATTACCCCAATGACCGTACACAATTTCGAGCGAGAGATCGGCGGCAAGCCGCTGAAGATCGAAACCGGCAAGATGGCCGGGCTCGCCAACGGCGCCGTCACCATCCGGTACGGCGACACCATGCTCCTCGTCACCGCGGTGATGAACGCCGAGCCCCGTGAGGGCATCGACTTCTTCCCGCTAACGATCGATTACGAGGAGCGCCTCTACGCCGCCGGCAAGATACCCGGCGGCTGGTTCCGCCGCGAAGGACGCCCCAGCAGTGACGGCATCCTCACCGCCCGCCTCACTGACCGCCCGCTGCGCCCGCTCTTCCCCAAGGGCATGCGCCAGGATGTCCAGATCGTGATCACCACGCTCTCCGCCGACCAGGAGAACGACCCAGACGTCCTGGCGATCAACGGCGCCTCGATGGCGCTCTCGATCTCCGACATCCCGTTCGCGGGCCCGGTCGCCGGCACGCGCATCGGCTACATCGAAGGTGAGTTCATCGTCAATCCCACCTACGCCCAGCGCGAGGAAAGCGCCCTCGACATCGTCGTCGCCGGCACGAAAGACGCGATCGTCATGGTCGAGGCCGGCGCCAACGAAGTCTCGGAGGAGGTCATCCTCCAGGCGATGGCGCGGGCGCAGGAAGTGAACGCGGAGATCATCGCCCTGCAGGAGGAGATGGCCGCGCAGACCGGCAAGCCGAAGTGGCAGTTTGAGCCGGCCGTGCTGCCGGAGGACGTGAAGAAGGCCGTCGAGGACTTCGCCGCCACCCGCAGCTGGGACCTCTTCGCCGCCGCCAAGGACGAGCGCGCCGGCCTGATGAAGGCCGTCCGCGACGAGACCGTCGAGGCGCTCGGCGAGCAGTACGACCCGGCCTACGTCAAGGCCGCCGTCGACGACTACACCAAGCAGGTCATCCGCAACAGCATCCTCAACGACAGCAAGCGCCCGGATGGCCGCAAGCCGGACGAGATCCGCCAGATCAGCGTCGAGGTCGGTCTGCTGCCGCGGACGCACGGGTCCGGCCTCTTCACCCGCGGCGAGACGCAGGCGCTGACGATCCTGACGCTGGGCTCGATGGGTGAGCAGCAGCGGCTGGACGGCATCGAGCCTGAGGAGACGCGCCGCTACCTTCACCACTACAACTTCCCGCCGTTCTCCGTGGGTGAGGCGCGCGTCATGCGCGGCGCCAGCCGGCGCGACATCGGCCACGGCGCACTGGCGGAGCGTGCGCTCCTGCCGGTCGTCCCGGACGAGGAAGCCTTCCCGTACACTATCCGCCTCGTTTCCGAGGTGCTCTCCAGCAACGGCAGCACGTCTATGGCCAGCACCTGCGGCAGCACGCTGGCCCTGATGGACGCCGGCGTGCCGATCCGCACACCGGTCGCCGGCATCGCGATGGGCCTGATCAAGGGCGACGACGACAGGTTCCAGGTGTTGACGGACATCGCTGGCATGGAAGACCACTACGGTGACATGGACTTCAAGGTCGCGGGCACGTCCGAGGGCGTAACCGCCCTGCAGATGGACATCAAGATCAAGGGCATCACCCACGAGATCCTGGAGCAGGCGCTGGCCCGGGCGAAGGACGCCCGCCTCTTCATCCTGGAGAAGATGCGCGAGGTCATCCCCGAACCGCGCACTGACCTCTCGCCCTTCGCGCCCAGGATGTACCGCATCACGGTCCCGCAGGACAAGATCGGCGCCGTGATCGGCCCCGGCGGCCGCGTCATCCGCTCGATCATCGACGAGACCAAGTGCAGCGTCGACATCGAGGACGACGGCACCGTCTTCATCGGCTCGCCCAACGAAGAGGCCGCGCAGAAGGCGATCAGCATCATCGAGGGCCTGACCAAGGAAGTCGAGATCGGCGAGGTCTACACGGGCACCGTGACCCGCACGGCGGGCTTCGGCGCCTTCGTGGAGATCGCGCCCGGCAAGGACGGCCTGATCCGCCTCGAGGACATCGATGCCGAGCCACCGCGCCGCGTCGACGACGTGCTCAACCCCGGCGACGAGGTGGAAGTCATGGTCATCGAGGTCGACTCGATGGGCCGCGTCAACCTCTCCCGCCGCGCTGTCCTGGAAGGCATGACGCTGGAAGAGGCGCTGGAGGCATCCCGCGCCGCCCAACAGGCATCCCGCGCCGGCGGCGGCTTTGGCGGCGGCGGACGCGACCGTGACCGCGGCGGACGCGGTGGCGGCTATGGCGGCGGTGGACGCGACCGCGGCGGACGTGGCGGCGGTGGCGGCGGCGGTGGCAACGGCCGGCCTCGTGGCGGCGGTGGTGGCGGCGGCGGTGGCCGGCGCGGCCCCGGCGGTGGCGGCTACGGTGGAGGCGGCGGCGCCCCCCGGCGCAGCGGCGGTGGCGGCTTCGGCAGCCGCGATCGCGGCTCAAGCAGCGGCGACAGCGGTAACACGGGCGGATTCCGGCGCGAGCCGGGCAGTCCTCCCCCTCCGCCGCCCCCGGCGCCCATGAAGCGCTGGTAGGTTCCGGAGTAGCCAGGAGCAAGTAGCAAGTAGCAAGGCGGCTGCGGGCTGTGACGTAGGGACAGAGCTGAAGCTCTGTCCAGGAGGGCTACGTTCACGGCTGCGCATCCGCGCTTGGAACGAGGGCTGTCAACGGATCGCCTGCGGCGCAACGGATAAACGGATGACGTTCAGGCTCGCGCGAGGACCTATCCGTTAATCCGTTCGGATATCCGTTGACCGGGCCCTCTGTTGCCTTCGTTCCAACGCCGGCCTGCCCCTCCCCACCCCATTGGACAAGCCTGAAGGCATGTCCCTGCGTCGGGGACGCGGGCCGGCCGGCCGGCGCTCCCAGGGGCCTGCGCTGGTAGACTACAACCGGGCACGCAGCCGGGAGCACGTGAATCCAACTGGCTCCTGGCTCCTGGCTCCTTGTTCCCATGAAGATAAAGGTCCTGGTCAGCGGCAGCGGCAAGATGGGCCGCGAGGTCCTCCACGCACTCTCCCTCGAGGGCGACATGGAGCCCGTCGGCGTCGTCGATTCGCTCTCCCCGGAAGAGGCGATCGCGCTGCCCGGCGACATCCTCGTCCCCATCGAGCGCGTCGCCGGCCCCCTCATCAGCCGCACCCGGCCCGACGTCATCGTCGACTTCACGAACGCCGAGTGGACGCCGAAGCTGGCGAGGGACGCGATCGAAGCGAACGTCCGTCTCGTCATCGGCACCAGCGGCCTGCCGGAGAGCTTCCTCTCGCACCTGGACGAAGAATGCCGCAAGCGGGAACTGGGCGCCATCGTCGCCTCCAACTTCGCGATCGGCGCCGTCCTCATGCAGCAGATGGCGCGCCTGGCCGCGCGCTTCTACGACACGGCCGAGATCATCGAGCAGCACCACGACGGCAAGGCCGACGCTCCCTCGGGAACCGCCATCACAACGGCGAAGGCGATCGCCGAGGGCCACAGCGGCCCGCTGAGGGTGCCGCAAACGACGAAGGAGACGATCCCGGGCACCCGCGGCGGCACGACCGACGGCGTCACGATCCATAGCGTGCGCCTGCCCGGACTCGTCGCGCACCAGGAGGTGATCTTCGGCGGGCCCGGCGAGACGCTGCGCATCCGCCACGACACGATGGACCGCGCCTCCTTCATGCCCGGCGTCACTCTCGCCGTGCGCGAGGTGATGGGCCTGAAGGGCCTCGTCATAGGCCTCGATAAGCTGATCGGCGTCGAATAACGATGGCGGCAAAGACGGTCGTCGTCCTCGGCGCGGGCGTCGGCGGGCTGGTCGCCGCCAACCGGCTGCGCAGGCTCCTCGGCAAGGAGCACCGCGTCGTTCTCGTCGACCGCTCGCCTGTCTACAGCTTCGCGCCCTCCTTCACCTGGGTGATGCTGGGCCAGCGCGACGTCCGCCGCATCTCCCGCGACCTGCGCAAGCTGCAGAAGAAGGGCATCGAGTTCAAGACGGCGGAGGTCGGCGGCTTCGACTTCGAGCGCAAGCGCGTGCTGACGCAGGCGGGCGAGGAGATCGCCTACGACTACCTCGTGGTCAGCCTGGGCGTCGACTACTCCGCGGAGGAGGTGCCGGGACTGAACCGCGCCTGGAGCTTCTACCACGCGGAGGGCGCGGAGGGCCTGCGCGAGGAGCTGCCGACTTTCAAGGGCGGCCGCGTCGCCGTCTGC
>Ga0214472_10009437_pt1 | contig 10169 bp, 11 predicted proteins | sample RVTome_6_FD_207662 | JGI IMG/M metagenome (GOLD analysis project Ga0214472, IMG submission 207662) | Soil microbial communities from uranium-contaminated site in the Upper Colorado River Basin, Wyoming, United States - RVT140D175 | ecosystem: Environmental > Terrestrial > Soil > Contaminated >...
TCTGCTGGTGCTGCCGGGCGGCATCGACAGCCACTGCCACATCGAACAGAAATCCGCGTCGGGGATCATGGCGGCGGACGATTTCTACTCGGCATCGCGCTCGGCGGCCTTCGGCGGCACCACGACGATCATCCCGTTCGCGGCGTAGCACAAGGGACAGTCGCTGCGCGAGGTGGTCAAGGACTACCATGCCTGCGCGGGGCCCAAGGCGGTGGTGGACTACGCGTTCCACCTGATCCTCTCCGACCCCACCGAGCAGGTGCTGGGGCAGGAACTGCCGGCGATGATCCGCGACGGCTACACCTCCTTCAAGGTTTACATGACCTACGACCTGCTCAGGCTCGATGACGGGCAGATGCTGGACGTGCCGGCGCTGGCGCGCCGCGAAGGCGCGATGGTCATGGTGCACGCCGAGAACCACGACGTGATCCAGTGGCTGTCCAGGCGCCTGCTCGAGGGCGGGCACCGCGCGCCGCGCTACCACGCAATCTCGCACGCGCGCATCGCGGAAGGCGAGGCCACCCACCGCGCGATCCGCCTGTCCGAACTCATCGACGTACCGATGCTGGTGGTCCACGTGTCGGCCGGAGAGGCCATCGACGAGATCCGCTCGGCGCAGACGCGGGGCCTGAAGATCTACGGCGAGACCTGCCCGCAGTACCTGTTCCTGACCGCCAAGGACCTGGACCGCGAGGGCGCGCAGGGTGCGATGTACTGCTGCAGCCCGCCGCCGCGCGACGAGGCGGCGCAGGCCGCGGTCTGGGAGGGCTTGCGCAACGGCACCTTCCAGGTGTTCTCGTCCGATCATGCGCCGTACCGCTTCGACGAGACCGGCAAGCTGCGGCACGGTCCCAACCCGTCGTTCAAGGAAATCGCGAACGGCGTGCCGGGGATCGAGGTGCGCCTGCCGCTGCTGTTCTCCGAGGGCGTGACCAAGGGGCGCATCGATCTGAACCACTTCGTCGCGCTCGCGTCGACCAACGCCGCCAAGCTCTACGGCCTGCACCCGCGCAAGGGCACCATCGCGGTGGGCGTGGATGCCGACATCGCGCTGTGGGACCCGCAGATGCAGGTGACGCTGCGCCACGCGATGCTGCATGACAACGTGGGCTACACCCCGTACGAGGGGCGCGAGATCACCGGCTGGCCGGTGCGCGTCTACAGCCGCGGCCGGCTGGTGGTCGGTGACGGGGAACTGCACGTGGAGCGCGGCAGCGGCGAGTTCCTGCACTGCGAACTGCCGGCCGCGGCGCGCCCGTTCGGGCGCCTGGTGCCGGAGCTGGATCCGGCGCGCAACTTCGGCGCGGACCTGCTCGGCTGAGCCGCGTATCGCGCACGGACCGGACAAGGATCACAGGAGTACGCCCGATGGCCCGTCGATTGAAAGTCTCCGCTGCCCAGCTCGGCCCCATCCATCGGGCCGACTCGCGTGAAAGCGTGGTCAACCGCCTGGTCGAGATGCTGCGCGAAGCCGCGGCCGCGGGCAGCAAGCTGGTGGTCTTTCCCGAACTCGCACTGACCACGTCGCGCCCACCGGGGAGATCGCCGCGCAGGCGCTCACCGAGTCGGACGAAGTTGTGAGCTACGACTGTGACTTCGACCTGGGTGCGTATCTCAAGCGCAGCGTATTCGACTTCGAGCGCCACCGGCGCATCGAGCACTACGCGATCATCACGCAGCAGACCGGGATCAAGCTTCAGACCGACAACTGAGGACGGGTTGCAGCGCGCGCTCAGTGCGCGCGCCCGCGTTGCCCCAGGCACACCGCGCCCAGCGCCATGGTCACCGCCGCCTGCGTCGGTTCGATCACCGGCAGCCCCACCGCGTCCTCCAGGCGATCGCGAAAGCGCGCCATGCCGGCGCAGCCCATCACCAGCACGTCGGCCAGGTGTTCGTCGCGCAGCCGCTCGCCGACCGCGATCATGCATTCCATCACGCGTGCATCGTCGCCCAGTTCAGCGATGCCCAGACCGATCGGCAGATCCGCGGCCAGGCGCGAGTCGATGCCCAGCGCGCGCACGTAGCGCAGGTGGCGCGGCACCGATTTCGCGAGGATGGACAGCACGCCGAAGCGCTCGCCGCGCGTGAGCGCGGCCATCAGTCCGCACTCGGCGATGCCGAACACCGGGTGCGCCGACGCCTCGCGCGCCGAGTGCAGGCCGGGGTCGCTGTAGCACGCGATCACGAAGGCGTCCGCCTCGTTGTCGCGCGCGTGCACGTAGTCGACAAGCGGCTGGATCACCGCATCGGCGTCGCGTTGCGATTCAACCCCGGGCGGACCAGCCTGAAGCGTCACGCATTCGATCCCCGGCCCACCCGGGATGCGCAACGCATCCACCGCCGCGTCGATGCCGGCCGTCACACGCGTGGTCGAGTTGGGATTGATGACGATGATGTTGCGGGCCATGGGTTCCCTCATTGCGAAGCGCCGATCCGGGGACACTATACTGATTACGAAGGAGCGCCCCTTGCGTGTCGAGTGGCCGGGCCTGATCCGTATGGTGTCCCCGAATCAGGCCGGCACCACGCGACCGCCGTGCAGCACGAGCGCGCGGGCAGGGCATTGGGCCACGGCTTCGGCGAGCGTTTGGGCCGGTACCGTGAACAGGTCGGCGCGGCATCCGGGCGCGAGGCCGTGGCCACTGAACCCGAGTACCCGCGCCCCGGCGGCGGATGCGCACTCGAAAGCCAGCGCCAAGTCGCCATCGGTGCGAAAGCCCGAGCGCCACGCCAGCAGCATCGCGCGTTGAAGCATGTCGCCGTTGCCGAACGGCGACCACGTGTCGCGCACGTCGTCGTTGCCGGCGAAAACCTCGACGCCGTGCTCGCGCAGCCGCTTCACCGGTGGCAACGGCGAGGCGGCACCGCCGTGCGTGACCAGCGAGAGGCGCGCGGCGGCCATCCGGTCGGCGACGCGGACGAAGTCGTCGTCGCCGGCGGCGCCCAGGCTGAAGCCGTGGCTGACGGTGACCCGACCTTCCAGCCCATGACGGGTCGCGTACTCGGCAAGAGCGGTGGTCTCGGCCAGTCCGTCGGCGCCCGCATCGTGCAGGTGCACGTCGACGCCGCAGCCGTGGCGCGAGGCGACCGCGAACAGCGCGTCGTACTGCGCGCCGGGTGTGCCATCGAAAGTGATGGGGTCGATGCCTCCGACCAGGTCGGCGCCGTCGGCGACGGCAGCATCGAGCAGATCCGCCATGCCCGGCAGGCAGGCCACGCCGCGCTGTGGAAAGGCGACGATCTGGATGCGGACCTGCGCGACGAAGCGCTCGCGGACCTCGAGCAGCGCATGCACGTGCGACAGCCCGATGTCGGGGTCGATGTCGGCATGGCTGCGAATCGCGGTGGTGCCATGCGCGATCGCACACCGCACCAGGTTTGCGGCACGCTCGGCCACCGGTGGCAGGCTGGCGCGCAGGCGGGCCTCGGTCTCGATACGGCTCGCACGGGTGGGACCGGCCGGATGCGGCATCCAGGGCATGCCGGTCAGCGTCTTGTCCAGGTGGACGTGTCCGTCCACCAGCGCAGGCAGCACCACGTGCCCCTGGCCGTCGATGCGTTGCGCGTTCGGATGGCCGGCCGCGAGGCCCGGGCCCACCTCTGCAATGTGCTCGCCGCGCAGCACCAGGTCCACCGGCGTACCGTCCGCCAAGCGCACGTCCGCCAGCACCCGCTCAATGTCCGCCGTACCGCGCATGCTCATCGCCGCGTGCCTGCGTCGTGCCGCGCGACGGCGGCGTGCTCCAGCGTAGCCGAATGACCGCGAGCGCCGCTACCCACGCGCCAACGCCAGGGATTACCATCGAACGCGGTCCTGTTGCCCGTTCAACATGCCTGCGAGGAGTCCGCGATGAGCCTGCTCGACTGGGATGAGATCCGCAGCCACTACCGGGTCAAGGATCGCGAGTTCCCGATGCTGACCCCCGACACGCCCACGTTCATGGGGCTGCCGCATGCGCGCAGCGCCGCTGACCTGGCCGGCGCCGACGCGGTGATCATCGGATCGCCGTACGTGGCGGGTGCCAAGGGCAAGTACGCGGGGGTCGACAAGAGCGAGTGGGTGCAGGCGCCGCGCCGCGTGCGCCAGCAGTCGGTCCGCTATCCGTCCGGCTACGTGCAGGACTTCGACCTGGACGTGTTCGAGCATCTGAAGGTGGTCGATTATGGCGATGCCCGGATCCCGCCCGAGGCCAACGCGAATCCCACCGCGGAGAACATCCTGCGTGCGCAGGCGGCGGTGGAGTCCAAGGTCAACGATGCGCTCGCGGCCGGCGCGGTGCCCATCGTCGTCGGCCAGAACTCGCCGTGCAGTTCCTACGCGATCGCCAAGCCAATCGCGGAGAGAACTGCGGGCAAGGTGGGCATGGTCAGCCTGGACACGCACTGGGATTCCAAGCCCATCGACTGGCTCACGCAAGATCCTCGCATCGCCGGCAGCGGCAACTGGAAGGCCAAGACCTACGAGTTCCACGATAACTTCTCGGTGCCGCACCTGGTCGAGATCGGCGAGCGCGGAATGCTCGAGCGCAAGGAGCAGGTGCGCGACATGCTCGCGCGCGGCGCGAAGTTCTACCCGATGTGGAAGGTGCGCACCGAACTCGGCATCGAGGGCCTGGTACGCGAGTTGCGCCACGCGTACGAAGGCACCGACGCGGTGTACGTGCACTTCGACATGGACGTGCTGGGCGGCGCCGGCCCGGCCCCTGGCGACATCCTGGGCGACCTGGCCGAACCGATCGGCATGAGCGATTACGAGGTGATCCGCATCGCGCACGAGGTCGGCCGGCGCGGGCTCGCGGGATTCTCCTTCATCTGCATTCCTCCCGGATCCGCGGTGGTGTACCGCACGATCGTCTACGTCATCGTCTACCTGCTCGCGGGCATGGCGCTTGCGCGCCAGCCGGCGCGCGGTGGGGCATGAGCGCGATGCCGGCAGCGACGATCCGCGATGTCCTTTGCGTCGAGGCGCGCGCGGGGTACTTCAACAAGGATCTGGCTGCCGTGCGCGCGGCGTCGGCGCCTACCTGGGCGGCAGCGCGAACGAGACCGACGTGTCCGCGCGCGTGTCCGCGCACGTCGCGATCGCGTGCAATGCCGACGTGCTGATCGCGAAACCCGGACAGGGCGTCGACGAGGCGCTGATGTTGCTTGGCAACGAGATGCGGCGCACGCTCGCGTTGATGCGCGCGCCGTGAACGGAGAAAGACGATGAGCGCGAGACGGGTACTGATCACCGGCGGCAGCGGGCGCCTGGGTCCGTTCGTGGTCGACGCGGTCGGGCAGGGCAACACCGTGCACGTGCTCGATCTCGCGCCGCCGCCGCGCGAGGTGGCGCACACGCTGGGCGACGTGACCGATCTGGCCACTGTGCGGCGCGCGATGCAGCACCAGGACGCGGTGATTCACCTGGCCGCGATCGACATCGGCACCCCCGCCGAGCCCGAAGAATATTTTCGGGTCAACGTGATGGGGACCTGGAACGTGCTGCAGGCGGCGCACGAGGCCGGTGTGCGCAAGGCGGTGCTCGCCTCGAGCATCTCGGCGAGCGGCGTGGGCGAGATCCGCCCCGCTTTCCCGCCACGGTACCTGCCGATCGACGAGGCCCACGCGTGTCACCCGACCCACGCCTACGGCGTGAGCAAGCTGGTGGGCGAGCAGATCGCACGCAGCTTCGTCGACCGCGGCGCAATGTCAGTGATCTGCCTGCGCCCCACTGCGGTGATGTTCCCGCACACGCAGCCGCGCTTCGTCAGCCGCGCGGCCGATCCCGACCATCCCTGGCTCGCGGCCTGGGTGACGGCGGCCGACTGCGCACGTGCGTTCGTGCTGGCGCTGGACTACGAGCAGGCCGACTTCGACGTGTTCTTCATCACCGCGGACGATTGCGCGAGCCCGGTGCCCACGCTGGATCGCCTGGCGCGGCTGTTCGCTCACGGCCCGCTCACGGCCCGTGACCCTGGCCTGTACGAGCGCTTGCCGCAGGCCACCTGCGTGGATCCGGCGCGGGCGCGCGAGCACCTGGGGTGGCAGGCCACCACCGCCTGGTCCGCGACCCAGGGCGCCGCCCGCGCTTGATCGAAAAGCCTTGTATGGACATCCATCTTAAGCAGGTGCGCCTGGGTTTTCCGGGAGCTGACCGTCCGACAAGATGATCAGGAGGCGTACCATCATGTGGACGCGGATCGGTCTTGGCTTCGAGGTCAACCCGCATCGCTTCCGCAACGCGGCAGCGACCTTCATCTCGATCGCTGACCGCCACTGTCGTTCGCCGAATTTGTTCCGCCGGCCAGCGACTCGCCACCGTCCGCGACCAATGCATGGCCAGTCATGTAAGAGGAGCGGTCGGATACCATGAACAGAATGACTTCGGCGATCTCGTCAGGCGTCGCAAACCGCCCCATCGGAACGACGTTTGCGATGGCGTGTTCCAACGCTTTCCGGCCGCCGAGCTGCCTGGTGTAAGGATCGTTGAACGGCGTATCGACCCAGCCTGGGCACAGGGCATTTATGCGGATGCCGAAACGCGCAACATCGAGCGCGATCTGCCGCGTCATAGTTATGGAAGCGGCCTTGCTGGTGATATAGGCAGTCATACCCCGGTCGAGAAAAACGCCCGAATTCGACGAGGTGTTGAGGATCACGCCACCACCTTGTTTCTTCATGACAGGGATGACGGCCTGGCAGGCGACGAACTGGGCGTGGACATTCAACGCCCACGACCGATCGAAGCCGGCGGCGTCCACTTCATCGATGCTGCCGGCCACCTGCACACCGGCGTGATTGTGCAGAATATCGATGCGGCTGTGTTTTTCGACGACGCCGTCGATGACCCGGCCGATCGCAGCATCGTCCATGACGTCCAGCTCCGACGCCTCGGCCATGCCTCCTGCAGACGTGATCATGCGCGCGGTCTCCCGCGCCGTGGCGAGGTCGCGATCGGTGACGACAACGAACGCGCCCTCGCGTGCCATCGCCTGTGAGCCTGCCCGTCCTATGCCGGATCCGGCTCCGGTGACGATCGCCGTTCTGCCCTTCAGAATCATGGGAACTCCTGTCAAGAATCAGTACCGGCGACGGAAGAGGTTGCGGCGGCCATAGACCGCCACCGCCTCGTCGATCAGCGCGGCGATGGCATGGGCGCCATAGTCGCGCCGCAGCATTTCGGCACGTGCGGAGAGCAGATGCGGCTCGGTGAGGCGGCCCGGGCGAAGCATCTCGTAGGTCTCAAGGATGACATCCTGCGGAACCGCCACCAGCTCGGCGGCCCGTTCGAGGTTGAGCGCCAGACGGTCGCGCCCCGCATCGCAAGCGATCGCTCCCTGCAGGCGCAGCGCCTCCGCGGATATTCGGATGTCGGCCGGGCCGATCTCGCCGGACACGACGGCCTCGAGCGTAAGTCGGTCAAGCGGCGTGCCCGATGCCGATACGGCCATCTCCGGCGCCTTTTCCGAGATCGGGTACAGGTCGCGCGGCGCGCTCATGGCGAAAGCCCCCCTTGTCCGAGATTCATGTCCAGGTCCAGCGGCGGAGCATCGGGGAGCACCAGCCCGGTCTCGATCGCGTGAAGCATGGCGACGCGGACGTGGTAGCGCGCTCCCAGGGCCTGCCCGTCCACCGGCACGATGATCGGCTCCGGAGATTCGCCGCGCGCATACTGCGCTGCGTTGCGCCCCATGGCCCTATAATGCTCCAGCGTCGTCACGGGCGCATTGGAGAATAGCTCGATGTTCATGTGCGGAAGGCGGTCGGCGCGATGAATGACGGCAGTGCCCTTGGCCTGAATGCCGATGGCATATCCCGATCCCGAAAGCCGCGCCGCCGTGAGGCCCAGAAACGACGTGTCTGCGGTGTGGCGTATGCGGACAAGCCGAGGCACGCCGCCGCCGTCGTGAACGCCTTGCGTAAGCGCGAGGACGACGTCGATCAGGTCGTGTCCCGCCGTCGTCCGGGTCAGTTCGTTGCCGAAGGCAGGACTGACGCCGATGACGACCTCACGCGGGTCGGCTCCTTTGCGCGCTTCGGCCCTCACGACGAGCCAGGGTGTGGCGGTGGGATCGACGCGACGCTCGCGCTCCAGCACGGCTTCGCGCGTCTGCAGATTGCGCACGGCCCGCACCCTGTTCCATCGCGCTGCGGACATGCGGTAGCCGCTGCCGGGACCGCGATAGTCGTTGGGATCGTTCAGCGCACTGATCACCTTGCCGTCGCGGATGATCGCCGAGGTCTGGAGATAGTCGCCGGAGATGCGCTGCCGGAGCATCAGGAGGAGGTTCTCTGCCTCCTTCGAAAAGCCCCGCCGCTCCAGCGCGCGGATCATGTCGATGGCGGTAAGGCTGCGTTCGCGGATCGCCTCGCTGATCCGCGTGACCGCGCCCGGCGAAAAGCTCTCTGTGTCCCGCGACCCGGAGGATGCCGCGACGGACTGCACCCAGGATTCGGGCACCTCGGCCAGGCGGAGCTCGTCGAATACCGCTGAGATCGCGCGAATGGCGTGCAGGCGCAGGTCGCGCATGTCGCTCTCCTCGATAGGCGTCAGCCCGCCATCCGCCTCGAAGTCGCGCTGCAACACCAGGAAGTCCTCGATCTCCTCGCCATTGAACAGCGACGGATTGAAGGTGTTGTCGTATTTCTGGATCGAACCGAAGCCCGAGCAGAGCAGATCCGAACCCGCCAACAGGTAGGGCGTGATCTTTGCGCCGACCCGGATCTCGGACTCGCTGACGCGGGTATCGTTGCCGGACGCGCATTCCAGGCCGAGCCAGACCGCGATGAGGTTTTCGGCCATCAGCTCACGCATCCCGCCAGCCATGGAGGCGGTGAGGGGGGCTCCGTCGATCCCACCGTTCTGCGTGCCCTGCACGCCCATCGCACGCTGCAGGCAGAGGCACCGCGCCTCGAGGTAGAGGACGGATTGACGCTCATGGAAGCCCATGAGCAATTCGGCCGAGGCGCCCGATGTGCAGCGCGCCTTGATTCCCCGCGAGGCATAGGCGGCGGTCAGGAACGCCTTCGACCAGGGCGTATCGTCGCCATCCACGAAGGCCGCTTCGGTGCCGTACACCGATACGGTTTCGGCATAGGAGGTGAAGCCAGCCATGCCGATGCGCAGTTCCTCGGCCTCCTCGATGGAGCACTGGAAGAGAACCCCGCCGCGGCCGACCGCTGCACCGACGGCGCAGGCCATCGCGTTCGCCCAGGAATTGGATGCCACCCGCATCGTCGTTTCGATCTCGTCGAAGCCTAGCGCCACCGCGACGGCGGCATCGGCCGCGAGTTGCAGCGGATCGTCCTTGGCATTGGTGACATGCGCCTGGTTGCCGGGCGTGCGGCGCTGCCGCATCTTGGAAAACGCGAAGGCGATCTCCAGCGACGACATCACGGAAACAACCGAGACGAGCTTGGCGGGCGTCATGCCCCGCGCCAGACGCTCGAGCTTCTCGCGCGGCACGTTGATGTCGACCAACTGGCGCGCCACGTCGACGGGGTCGAGGGCCATGGCTTCGCCGATCATTTCGAGGTCGAGATGATGGGCGGCTATGAATGCGTCGAGGATGTCGAAATCGGCTTCCGGCTTGCCGTCGATATCGACCACGCGTCCGCCTTCGATCCTGAACGACGGCGCCGGATCCCATGGGCTGTGGAAGGTCGAGAATCCGGCCTCCGCGTCCTCCGCGGCAAACTGGTCATGCTGCAGCGGCCGCGCGTCCCATTCGTCGAAGCGGCGCCAGCGTGGAGCTGAAGTCATGGTCCCTGCCTTTCCCGGCCGCCTCTCATCGATCAGAACCAACGCAGCCAGACGAGCTGGATGATGATCAGCACGATCACATCCCAGAAGATGACTTCGCCGATCGTGAACCATCGCCGCAGCCGGTTCACAGCCCATAGGCCGAGCCAGACGATTGCGGCGGATAGTAAATAGAAACGCCCATTTGGCCAAGTCGGGCCGGTATCGCAGGACGGCGAAATCATCGCGAGGTCTGCGTCGCTCCCGGCATCCTGCCGAGAGCGGCCACGAGCGTGCGAGTGATGCGCCGGATCAGCGCGTCGAGCAGGCGCTCGAGTTCCTCGCCCGCAGGCGGCGCAACGCGATGGAAGCGCGGGCGCTCGCCGTCGAAGGTGTACACGGCGTCGAGCGCGAGGATATGCAGGTGGACGTTGAGATTGAGGGC
>Ga0214472_10009439_pt1 | contig 10167 bp, 8 predicted proteins | sample RVTome_6_FD_207662 | JGI IMG/M metagenome (GOLD analysis project Ga0214472, IMG submission 207662) | Soil microbial communities from uranium-contaminated site in the Upper Colorado River Basin, Wyoming, United States - RVT140D175 | ecosystem: Environmental > Terrestrial > Soil > Contaminated >...
ATCCAGTCCAATATCTTTACTCCTTAATCCTTCGGCATAAAGCCGGTGTCTTGCAAACGCACGGAACGGACAGGCGGCCTGATCTTTAAACAGTGCAGCTCCGCCACTGACGGACTCACCTGTTGCTATGCCCGGAGCCCGGTTGTCTTCAATCAATTCAAGTTGTCGTGCGGAATAAATCTGTAATGGATAATTGTATGCAGCATGATCGAATAGCAAGGGTTCAGAACCAGTATAAGGTTTCAGTAACGGGCTGGGCCGCAATGGCCTTTCCTTTTCATTCAGGGGATAGCCAAGAATAACTTCAGGTGAAGAATCGATGAGTCGATGGAACAGATTGCTTGCCTGTGCAAGCTTGTTCTCAGCGGAAGCATCCGGCATTTTCAGTTCGCGTTGCAGTTTGATCGGGATAAACGGATTCGGCTCAGCTTTTGGCGGCCAGGCTTCTTCGTGCAACCCCATGATCCAGAGATGATCAAACTGCATGCCGGCTGCAGCATGCATGCCCAGTATCTGCACCGGCACTTCCTGTGTTTCCGGCTGAAACCTGTTTGCTGAAACCTGTTGACGCAGCTGTGCGAGTGCCTCTCTCCATGTTAAAGGTCTTGTGACCAGATCCAGTGTAGCAAACTGATTTAACTGTTCCTGCCATTCTGCGACTGTTTGATATTCCCTGCTGTTAAGTACCCGGGCACCCGGCCAGCCAAATACCTTTAACAAGCTGGCAAACAATTTTGCCCACTCACCTGCCGGTTGTTTTTTTTCTGATGACTGAAAAATTTTCTGATATTTCTCGCAAGCCTGAATAAAACCCTTTGGGACATCATGCGGTTTGATAATTCCATTCGTGATCAGGCGTTGCAAAGTATTGAATGAAATCCTGTACTCGCCATATTTTCCCAAACATGCATCAAGCCGCGCACGCTGCTGACTTTCCATATCTGCATCTTTTATAAAAGGTGAACGTAACAGACTGCTGAACTCTTCTGCCAGCATGGGTTGATTGCCCATGCCCAGTATGATCATCGCAGTATCAATAACGGGATAACGGTGTAAGGGTATACCCAGAGAAATACTCCAGGGCCGATGTTGCGGTTCTGCATTGACCAGTATCGCATTGGGCAGGAACACATCATCAAAAATATTCTCAATACGATTGTGCAATGCCTGCAGATTGTGCACAACAATCCCGATGCTGCCAGTTGCTTCTGATTCCATCTTTTGCCTTGCCCAGGCCGCGGCTGACCGTATCTCATCGTTGATATCAGTAAACGCCTGCGCAGAGGTACTGGTATTGCATTTCTGCAATGGATGTTCATCAACCATGCAACCTGATTTTATTAATTTGTTAATCAGTGAATTCTGTTGCGGCGTGAATTCATCAAATCCGGTTAATACAATTTTTTCATTTTTGTATTTTAGCTCTTCGGCATTTATTAATTGGGCGGGAAGAGTTGCATCGTCCAGCCAATGATTGGAATTGCAGCGTTCCTGATATGCACTGGCCCATTTCCGGAAGGCAAAGGCATCAACATTGATATAAAGATCTTCCGGGAATTCTGTGATTTCCCACTGTTGGCAGAGTTGCCAGGCCTGCACCGCCTGTTTTACTGTATTGGCTGGTTGTAACAACTGGTTGGCATATGCTGATTTGCTGATAATGTCCTGCCAGATGAGCAATTGCTGCTGGGGGGTGAGCAAAACCAGATCAAGATTATGCTGTATGGACAGCTTTTCCCATGATCTCAACACCCAGGCATTCCATGGAATAATGTCCGGTGTTTCCCAGACCTTTTTACCTTTGCTAATTTGTATGGCAGCAAACCGGTACTGCAAGTACCGCGCAAGGCGGCTGATTGGCGTAATCAGGGTATAGCCCTGTGTAAGTCTTTGTAATAATTCCGTATGCATGAGTCATGCATTCTCGTGAATATCATTCCGGCAGGCAACTTTTATCAACATTATTTTCTGTTTCACAATTGGCAGCCAGAACTCACAATGATAGCCTATTGTCTGAGTTACATCCCTCAATTACAGGCCAGGACAGTCTATAAATTGTTCCCATGCGGAGTAAGGCTTATGGCAGACAAAAAAATCAGGAAATCCGAAGATGAATGGAAACGTGAACTGACACCCGAACAATATGCCGTGTGCAGGAAAAAAGGCACCGAACGCGCATTTACCGGTGAATATTACGATTGCAAGGATGAAGGAATTTACCGTTGTGCCTGTTGTGGCAATGAGTTATTCAGATCGGAGACCAAATTCAATTCCGGCTCCGGTTGGCCGAGTTTTTATGCCCCTATGGATGATGCTGCTGTAAAAATGGAATCTGATGGAAGTTACGGGATGCGCCGAACTGAAGTCCTGTGCAATGTCTGTGATGCTCATCTGGGTCATGTGTTCGAGGATGGCCCTCAGCCCACCGGGCAGCGGTTCTGTATCAATTCAGTCTCAATAAAACTGGATAAGGATCACAAATCCGGGAAATAAGATCATTTTAATTTATAAATCCGCTATGCTTTGCGGATGCATCCAATCACCAGACATGAATTCATATTCGGAGCGCTTGGTCTGGTTGCCTTCAGTTTTTTTGCCTGGATGGATTTCAGGCTTGGAAATGATGTAGTTAGCTCAATTTCCTACGTTTCCATATTAGGTTTTGGCCTCCTTGCGCGATCGCGGCGACTGACCATACTGCTGGGTTTGTTGGGTATTATGGCCACAATTATCGGCTATTACCTTGCCTCCGCCGGCATTCAGGATGTAGACATCACCAACCGGCAACTGGTAGTCATCGCTATTATGACCATTACCATCACCAGCCATATTTACATGACCCGTCAGCAGGAATTCGATGCCCGTCTTTACCGGATTGCATCCACGGATGAACTGACTGGTATCGCCAACCGCCGCGCATTAATACAGACACTTGAAATGCGTATTTCGGAAGCAATGCGTTATAAAACCAGTTTCTCTATACTCCTGTTTGATCTTGATAATTTCAAGCAGGTCAATGATGAACACGGGCATCTCATCGGTGATGGTATCCTGGTCAAGATCACGCGTGTATGCGCACGCTGGTTACGTGCTACGGATTTTATGGGACGTTATGGTGGTGAAGAATTTTTGGTGTTATGCCCAAACACAACACTCGAAGGCGCTAAAGCACTGGCGGAGAGAATCCGGCAGGCTGTTGAAGAAACCGGTTTTATTGTACACGGAAAAAACATCAGAATGACGATAAGCGTAGGTGTGACTGAATTATTCAATCATCTCAACACTTCTTCCAAACTTAATGAGGTTGAATTGTCGCATGACATGATCGATGCCGCTGACAGCGCTATGTACAATGCAAAACGTAGCGGCAGAAACCGTGTGGTTGCATTTGAACCGGATATAGAAAATCAAATCAAGCAAAGCCTCTAGTTTTTTAATAGTAACTGCTGTGAATTTACTCCTGCCTTATATCCGGGAATTGATGATGATTTTCCTGTATGATATGTGAATTTCTTCATAACCTTCACTATCATGTCAAAACCACCGAAAGTAATCGTCCGTAACTGGGAAAAGAAAGATGTTCCCGCAATTGTTGAATGTCACAGAGCTGCTTATTCCGATTACCCCCCCGAATCTCTTTACAATGATCGAGTCTACAAGATGCAACTCAAGGCATTTCCGGAAGGCCAGTTTCTGGCGGAACTTGATGGTAAAGTTGTGGGTTATGCAACAACTTTCATCGTGCAACTGGATGATACTGTTTCATACACCTACTCTGAAATCACCGGTAAAAATACTTTCAGTACACATACTCCCGGTGGTGATACGCTTTATGGTGCTGATATAGCTGTCCATCCGGATTACCGGGGACTAGGCATTGCCGGTGCACTCTATGTTTATCGCAAGAAATTACTGAAACGTTATAACCTGAAACGCTTTGTCGCCTATGGCCGTATACCCGGATATAAACAATATGCCGGGAGAATGACAGTGGAAGAATATGTGCAGAAAGTCACTGATAGCGAATTAAGTGACTCAGCACTCGTTGCACATCAGAAAGCAGGATATAAAGTAAAGAAAATACTGATTGATTTTGTTGGTGACAGCTCCAGCATGGATTACTGCACCTTGCTGGAAATGCCCAACCCGGATTTCAAACCGGAGAAACGCAAGATAGTCGCAGCCGCTTTACGTAAACCCCTGCGCAAGATACGGGTTTGTTCAGCACAATATATGATGCGGCCGATTAAATCCTGGGATGAATTTGTCAGAAATGTTAAATTTTTTGTGGATGTGGCTGATGAATATCATTGCCACTTCCTGTTGCTGCCAGAATATTTTACGGCTGAACTGTTCTCGATCATGCCACATGATCTGGATTCGATATCTGCCATGAAGGAACTGGCCGCGTTTACGCCCAAATATATTGATCTTTTCAAGCAACAGGCAACCAAGCGCGGCATCTATATCATTGCCGGCACACAACCGGTTCTGCGTGAAGGGAAACTCTACAACGTTGCCCATCTGTTTACCCCTACAGGAAATGTCTATACGCAGGACAAGCTGCATATTACACCGTCTGAACGGCAATATTTCAATATCAATCCCGGCGAAGGAATCAATGTATTTGATACACCCCTGGCCCGAATTGCGATACAGGTCTGCTACGACATTGAATTCCCGGAAGTGGCACGGTTGATGAAGCGGGCCGGGGCAGATATTCTTTTCGTCCCGTTCAGCACCGATGAAAGAAAGGCTTATTACCGTGTTCGTTTTACCGCACAGGCACGTGCGGTAGAAAATGTGATGTATGTGGTGATCTCGGGCAATGTAGGCAACCTGCCCAACATCAAGTCCTATCTTATCAATTACGGCCAGTCAGCAATCTTTACCCCAAGTGATTTTGCTTTCCCCATGGAAGCCAAAACTGGTGAAGCGGAACCGAATGTAGAGACCGTTGTAATATCTGATCTGGATTTGACCAGTCTGGAACAGCAGAGAGAAACAGGATCAGTACGCCCGTTTTACGATCACAGATTAGATCTCTATGAGTTAAAAGCCAGGGTGCCGGTCAAGTTAATCAGAACTGAATGAGTTTCAACCATCAATAAACGCAAACAGATCGCTGTCTTTCAGCATGGCTTCCAATGCTACCCCCATTGCCTCGTTTACAATGGTTTCGTTTTGTCCCATGCTGGGAACTTTGACATAATCCTTTTTGCGGATTGCGCTGTAACCGCCGGTAAATTCCCTTGTTCCTTTACGGCAGATGGTCTGTATATCCACCTTGGTTTCAACTTTATAAAGCACTTTTTCCTTATTGATAGTGTAATCAATATTGGTGATGCGTACCGTCAATGCTGCATCCGATGCTTCGCCTTGTCTTGCTACCATGTAACCCAGGCTATTCAAGGCACTGGCCAGATTTCGTGAAATGCTGGCTTTCATGTTCGGGTCTGTACTGATGTCCGATGTTTCTTCGTAAATTCCGCCGCGCTTGCCGATAAATTCGCTGCTGCGGCCATCGACTACATCAAGCCGCAGTATCACGGGTTTTGTTGCAACTGAGGATTTTTCAATATAGAGATCCGGATTGATGACAATGACCTGGGGACTCAATGCACAACCGGTAATAGTCAATGCAAACATAATTAATAATGTAGATATGATTTTCATAGCATTCCCCGTTTGATATTTCCTGTGCAATTATTAACTCAATTAAATTACAAAAATATTAATCCGTATTTCCCGTTGGTTCAAACCAGGCAAGTTTTTCATGCAATTTCACCACTTCGCCAATGATAATCATACTGGGTGGTTTGATTTCATGCTGTTTTGGTATTTCCGGTAAAGTTTTCAACGTGCCGATAAATACACGCTGCTGCTGTGTCGTTCCCTGCTGCACAATGGCTGCCGGTGTATTTTCTGACAAACCACGTTTGACAAGTTCACTGCATAGTACTTCCAGTCCATGCGTGCCCATGTAGACAGCAATGGTCTGTTTGGGTTGTATCAATGCATTCCAGTTAAGATTCATCGTGCCGTCCTTGAGATGGCCAGTCACAAAAATACAGGATTGTGCATAATCACGATGCGTGAGCGGAATACCGGCATAACTCGCACAACCGCCGGCAGCGGTAATGCCGGGCACCACCTGAAAAGGAATGCCTTCTGCTGACAGCGACTCGATCTCTTCGCCGCCACGGCCAAAGATAAAAGGATCGCCGCCCTTCAGCCGCAATACCCGCTTCCCTTCTTTCGCAAGCCGCACCAACAATTGGTTAATATCTTCCTGTGGCAAAGCATGTTGATCACGTTCCTTGCCGACATAAATTCGTTCTGCATCCTTGCGCACGAGTTCAACTATTTCCGGTGCAACCAGTCGATCATATAAAACCACATCCGCCTGTTGCATGAGACGCAGGGCACGAAAAGTCAACAAATCAGGATCGCCGGGACCGCCACCGACCAGATAAACTTCACCATGATTGCTGATAGTGTGTGATTCATCATTCAGTTGTTGTTCCAGGGTCTTGAGTGCGGCCTTGTCCTGACCGGCAAACAACATTTCAGCCACCGGCCCTTGCAAAACGTGCTCCCAGAAGCGGCGCCGTTCATTCATGTTTGGAAAGCGTTTGCGAACCATTTCACGTGACTTGCCCATGAGTTCCGCCAACCGGCCAAATGAAGACGGAATCATGGTTTCCAGCCTTGCCCTTAATAACCTGGCCAGTACCGGTGAAGCGCCACCGGTGGAAATGGCAATCTGTACCGGGCTGCGATCCACGACAGACGGCATTATGAAAGAACAAAGTTTTGGATTATCCACTACATTAACAGGAATATTCCGTGACTTTGCCAGTTCCGAAACTTTCCGGTTAATACTTTCATCATCTGTTGCAGCAATGACCAGTGTCATACCATCCAGATGATGATCAGCAAAGGTTTCTGCAATATGGTTGATGATTTTACGATCTGCCTGTGCAGTAACCTCATCACAAAGTGCTGGGGCGACAACAGTCACCTTGCCTCCGGCCTTGAGCAATTGCCGGATCTTGCGTGAAGCAATATCACCTCCGCCAACCACCAGGCATGGCCGGTCAGACAGATTCAGGAAAATTGGCAGGAAACCCATAGGACAATCATAAAATCAATTTTGTGTTCACACGAGAGTTTATCAGGAATTTTCAGAGACAAGTGCTTCAGTTCGTGCCTCGTTGATATTACGGCAATACACCAGGTGGCCGGGATCCGGTTTGAGACCCGCGCGTTCCAGTTTCTGGATTATACGGGGAGAAAGATTGGTAAAGATTACTTTTATCCCGTTCTTATGCAGGGTTTTGATCAGTTCCCGCATGGCGATTATGCCGGTAATGTCAATCATGGGGACATCTGTCATGTCGAGTATGATCACCTTGATTGTGCGTTGATAGTGATGTAACGCACCGATGGCCTTGTCTGTTGCTCCAAAAAACAGCGGGCCATCAATATCGTACACTGCGACATATTCCGGCAGATCATTCAGGTGCTGATGTTCATGCCGGTTCAGCAATTCCGTTTCCGTCAGTTCCACCATACGATGGATAAACATGAGGGCCGCCAGTACCAGTCCGACAGCAACCGCAACCACCATATCGAATATTACCGTAAAAGAGAAACAGGTAAGTAACACCGCCACATCACTGCGTGGACTGATCTTTATAATATGTACAAACTCTTTTGCTTCACTCATGTTCCACGCCACCACCATCAGCAGTGCGGCCAGTGAAGACATGGGTACATATGCCAGGATTTTTGCAAACAGAAACAGCACCAGCAATATCATCAGTGAATGAATGATGGCTGCTATGGGTGTTCTTCCACCTGCACGGACATTGGTTGCGGTTCGGGCGATTGCTGCAGTGGCCGGGATTGCAGCAAAAAAAGGTGCGATGATATTACCCAGTCCTTGTCCAACCAGTTCAGCATCCGGATCATGGCGTGTACCAGCCATGCCATCCGAAACAACTGCACACATCAATGACTCGATTGCACCCAACATGGCAATAGTAAATGCGGCGGGTAATAACAAATGAATCATATGCAGCGACAAGCCGCTGCTCACACCATCAGCATTTGGTAAATTCCAGGGCCAGATAAAACCCAATTCTTTTGCGATCAAACCTTCGTTAATATATTCAAAACGTGAACCAATAGTCGCGACCTGGAACCCATCCAGCCATCGGCCGGCCAGCCAAACTGCCAGTGATGCGATCAACAGCGCAATAAGATGTCCCGGTATACGGGTTTTCAGACGCGGCCAGAAAACCAGAATCAACAATGTAACCAACCCAACGGCAAAATCTGCTACATGCAAAGTAGGTACCGCAGAAGTAATTGAAATGAACTGCCCCAGGAAATGACCACTGCCAGTTGTTACTTGAAGACCCAGAAAGTCCTTCAGTTGCAGCATGGCAATAATTACGGCAATGCCTGCAGTAAAACCAGTGGTGACTGGATAAGGAATGTAACGGATCAATCGCCCGAGACGAAAAACTCCCATCAGAAACAGGATAATTCCGGCGAGCACGCCCGCAGTCAGCAAACCGCCCATGCCAAACTGGTGACTGATCGGATAAAGGATAACAACAAATGCAGCCGTTGGGCCTGAGACATTGACCTGCGATCCGCCGGTAATTGCGATGATGATTCCGGCAACTATGGAAGTATAAAGCCCGAATTCCGGCGGGGCACCGCTGGCAATGGCCAATGCCATGGCCAGAGGAACGGCAACAATGCCAACAGTAATACCTGCCAGCAGATCGTTGCGGAACTGGACAATTGTGTAACCTGATCGAAATGAATTAACGAGCCCTGTAGCAATCGGGATTCGTTTATACAGACTGGAAAGTGCAATCATTACGATCGCTGAATATTAGAATATTTCAGGTCTTGGGCAGAGTCACACCCTGCTGCCCCTGGTATTTGCCGCCGCGATCCTTGTACGATGTTTCGCAGATTTCGTCGGATTCAATAAAGATCACCTGCGCCACACCTTCATTGGCATAGATTTTTGCAGGCAACGGTGTGGTGTTGGAAAATTCAAGCGTGACATGTCCTTCCCATTCCGGTTCCAGCGGTGTGACATTCACGATGATACCGCAACGGGCATACGTAGATTTGCCCAGACAAATCGTCAATACGTTTCTGGGAATTCTGAAATATTCAACGGTACGTGCCAGTGCAAAAGAATTCGGCGGGATAATGCAGACATCACCCTTGAAATCGACAAAGGATTTTTCATCAAAGTTTTTTGGATCAACAATCGTACTGTTGATGTTGGTGAATATTTTAAATTCATCGGCACAACGGATATCGTAACCATAACTTGAAGTGCCATAAGAAATTAATTTACCGGAACCGTTCTCTTTAACCTGGTCCGGTGTGAATGGTTCTATCATGCCATGCTGCTCCGCCATCCGGCGGATCCACTTATCAGATTTTACGGACATATGTTCGGGACTCGTGGCTCGTGACTCGGTACTCGTAAGTTTACAATTATCATAAATTTTTTATCAGTCTCCTCAGCATTCTTGATTCGTGATCCAGATTTTCCAAGAGTTTGTCTTTCTCATCAATATCCAAATACTGGAGTTCACACGCTATTTCAGTCTGTGTTTCAAGTTCAGCACAAGAACCAAGGGCAATATACAAGAATCGTTGATACTCTTTTTTATGATACCTGTTAAATCTCTCAGCTATATTAGATGGTATTGAGATAGCTGCTCTTCTCATCTGCGATGTTAAACCAAAAATTTCTTCTTTGGGAAAATTACTGCTTAATTTATACACTTCTAATGTTAATTCCTTTCCAAGTTTCCAAACTTTTAAATCCCTGAAACCCTTAATTTCCATATTATCCTCCATGTATTTTGCGAGTACCGATTCCCGAGCCACGAGTCCCGTCAGTTATTTTCAACCACTATCTTCGGAAACTTGCTCGTATAATCTTTTGCTCTCAATGCCAGCTTGGCCGCAGCGCGGCGGGCAATCGCGCGATAGGTTTTCGAGATCGGTGAATCGGGTTGCATGGCAACCGTGGGTTTACCTTCATCGACACCTTCACGGATGGTAATGTCGAGCGGCAACGCACCCAACAATTCAACATCATACTGTTTGGCCATACGT
>Ga0214472_10009440_pt1 | contig 10167 bp, 8 predicted proteins | sample RVTome_6_FD_207662 | JGI IMG/M metagenome (GOLD analysis project Ga0214472, IMG submission 207662) | Soil microbial communities from uranium-contaminated site in the Upper Colorado River Basin, Wyoming, United States - RVT140D175 | ecosystem: Environmental > Terrestrial > Soil > Contaminated >...
CAGGACAGGATCCCGATTCTCTGCGTGATCCACTGCGCGTGACTGCCCTGACCTTCGTCAGGCTCAACGCGCGCGGCTTTCCAGAACTCTCGGTTGCTCGTCGCACCGGGATCGCACTGAGAGTCGAAGACGGGTCAATGCCCCTGGGTCTCCCCCGTGACAGTCTGGTCGAACTCACAGATCTGACTCTCCAGAACTCGGAGACCAACAGGTGCCTCTCGCAAGAGCAGAGTGGTAGTGAGGTGTCCGACCGAGCGAAGTGTCTACTAGCTTCGTTCTCCTGGTACATCGAGGTGGGAGAACCCTCGATCGACGACGACAGAGCCCGCGTCGAAGTACATGTGTACAAGGCCGTTCCCGGCAGAATCTCGGGAATAGACTACGCCGTCTACACCGTTTGTTTCGATCGTAAGGGATCGATCTGGCGACCACAGCGGCTATACTGTGGAATCAGGCGACCGTAGTTTGGCAAGTGGTGGCTGCGAAGGGCCATCCAGTGCCGCCAATCCCATACCACCACAGTCTCAGACCCTGTCTGTCGCATGACTGAACACGTCGGTGCGCAATGAGGCAACCTTGCTGTCGAAAACCTTCGGTGCGACCGAGCGTCCTCTTGACATTCGGGAGGAGATGGCCCAACGTTTCTCCTGACATCCGGGAGGAACGTGCCGGCCAGACCCACCGCCAGCGAACAGGTCCTGCAGGGCACGCTCGACCTGCTCATTCTCAAGACGCTCTCGCTTACGCCGATGCACGGATGGGGACTCACCCACCGCATCGAGCAGCTCTCCCGGGACGCGCTGCGCGTAGGGCAGGGCTCCATCTACCCGGCCCTCGTCAGGCTGGAACACAAAGGCTGGATCGACACGGAGTGGCGCATCACCGAGAACAGCCGCCGGGCAAAGTACTACCGGCTCACGGCCGCGGGACGGCGCGCTCTGGGCCAGGAACTCGCCTCCTGGAACCGCTTCGTCAGCGCCGTCGGTCTCGTCCTCGCCGCGGAGAGCTGAGCCGTGCCAGCCCTCACACGTGCCGCGCTCACACGAGTCCGCGAGCTGTTCCGCCGCCGCTCCCGATTCGCGGCTGAGCAGAACGAGGAGTTCACATTCCATCTGGAAATGGAAACGGCGGAGAACATCCGCCGGGGAATGAGCGAGGTCGAGGCCCGACGGGCGGCACTCGTCCGCTTCGGTGGCATGCAGCGTTTCCGCGAGGATACGAGCGACGCGCGCGGCGTCGTCGCGCTCGACAACCTTGCCCGTGACGCGCGCTTCGCTTTTCGCCGGTTGCACCGCGCACCGGGATTCGCCGCCGGGGTCATCGTGACACTGGGCATCGGGATCGGGACAGCCGCAGGCATCGGCACAATTGTGTACGGCGTTCTCTTCCGCGAACTCCCGTTCAACAGACCGGACCAGCTCGTGCGCGTCGGTTTCCACATCGAGGAAGTCGGAACACAGGGCGACCTGCATTCCGCAGCGACTTACTTCCACTTCGCGAAGGGCGCGCGCGCCTTTACCGACCTCGGCGCGTACTGGATCAGCGACGACTTCAACGTCACTGATGGCGACCAAGCCGAGCGCGTGAGCGTCGCCGGGATGACGCCCAACACCTTCACCCTGCTCGGGGCTCACCCGGTTCTCGGCCAGCTCTTCGAGCGCGGCGACACCTCGTATTCCAATCCCCGCAGCGCGATCCTCCTCTCCGAGAACTTCTGGCGTCGGCGCTACGCCGGCGATTCATCGATCATCGGCCGCCGAATCGACATCAATCGCGGTTCGCGGATCGTCGTCGGCATTCTCCCCGGTTCGTTCGACTTCCCGACCGCGTCGGTCGACGTTTTCTACCCCGCGACGGTGCCGGTCAACCGGCCGGCGCTCACGTCGCGTGGCTTCAACGTGATCGGTCGTCTGCGCGACGGCATCGAGCCGTCAGGCGCCGAAGCCGAACTCCGCACGCTTCTCGCGTCGCTCCCCGAGCGATTCCCTGCGATCACTTCCGAGCTGCTGCAGCGCAGCCGGGCGCGAGTCTCAGTGCAGTCGCTCAAAACCGCCACGGTGGCTCCCGTGCGTTCCCAGCTCGTGCTGCTCGGCGTCCTCGTCGCGGTCGTGCTCCTCATCGCGGCGACCAACGTCGTCAATCTGTTCCTGCTCCGCACCGAGCGCGCCGCCCAGGAGATCGCCATCGCGCTTTCACTCGGCGCGACCCGCCTCGCCCTGGCGCAACGCTTCGTGATGGAAGGCGCCGTGCTCGGCCTGGCGTCGGCGCTCGTTGCGTTGCCCGCCGCCGCCTTCGCGGTATCCACGAAGTTCGGCTTCACGGAGCGTGAGATCCCGCGACTGCACGAAGTGACGTTCACGGGGGAGACATTCGCGCTGGTGATTGGAAGCGCGGCGCTGATCGGTGCGGCCGTCGGACTCATCGCGCTGACGCGGACGGGGTTGGTCGGGCTGTTCGACCGTCTGCGCGCGTCGCGGTCGACGGCCAGCCGCGCCTGGCGGCGAGCGCAGAACGGCCTCGTCGCCTTCCAGGTGGCGATCGCGCTCGTGCTGCTCGTCGCGGCGGGGCTGCTCGGCCGCAGTTTCTGGAACTTGCGCAATGCGGCGATCGGGTTCGTGCCCGAGCACGCGATGACCTTCGAGGTGTCGCTGCCGTGGGATGGGTACACAACCCACGCCGCGAATGCGGCTTTCCACGCGAGGATGACTGACCGGCTGGCGGCGCTGCCCGGCGTCACCTCGGTGGCTGCCGCCCGGTATCTTCCCTTGACCGGTCGCACGGTGCAGCCTCCTGAGTATCAATTCCAGAGCGGCGATGGGGTACGGCCTGTGGTCGAGGCGGCGGGCAACATGGCGAGCGCCGAGTACTTCCGTGTGGTGGGGATACCGCTGCGCGCCGGACGGAGTTTCAAGTCCGGCGACCTGCGCGGCTCGCCCGCGCTGGTGCTGAGCGAACGACTGGCAACGAGCCTGTTCGGGACGGCGGACGTTGTTGGACGCCGCGTCAGGAGAACGGTGGCGGGGCGCGCCTCGACGACGGAGTTCACGGTCGTTGGCGTGGTAGGCGATGTGCACTGGGAGCGAATCGAGGACGGGTACGTGCCGATGGCGTACTTCCCGCTCATGCGCGATGGCGACGGACTCCCGGCGGACAGTTCCCCCGTGGCGGTCCCGCGAGAGATGCAGTACGCGATACGCGGTACACAACTGCCGGCGGCGTCGACGATTCAGGCAATCGTGAGAGAGCTCGACCGCCGCGTGCCGCCGACGGGCATTCGGACCCTCGGGTCGCTTGTGGAAGACGCGACGGCACGTGTGCGCCTGACCTTGCTGCTCATCGGGGTCGCGGGCGTTGCCGCGCTGCTGCTTGGCGTGATCGGTGTCTATAGCGTGGTCGCCTATGCGGCGAATGGCCGGGTGCGGGAGTTCGGTATTCGGCTGGCGCTTGGCGCTGCACCGAGGCGCGTCGGCGGCATGGTACTTCGCGACGGCGTCAGGCTCGTCGCGTTCGGCACGCTCTCCGGTCTCGTCGCGGCGCTGGGCACGACACGGCTTCTGCGCGCTCTTCTGTATGAAGTGGAGCCTGTCAGTTTCACGGAGTTCGGAATCGCGACGGTACTGCTGGTGGGCGTGACGCTCTGCGCGACGCTTCTTCCCGCGCGCCGTGCGGCGCGCACACATCCCGGTGTGGTGCTCCGCGGCGAGTAACGAATCCGGCAAGACTCCGGCCGACGATGCGCGATCCACTCCTTCCCTGAGACTATTGCTGGACGCCAGCAGACGTTGATGAGCGAGCGCAGCCCGAAGGTCAGCCAGAGTGACATGCGTCGGACCGCTACTCCGCCCGAAGGGCGATGAGGGGATCGACGCCGGCTGCTCTGCGGGCTGGCAGCCAGGTCGCCAGCGACGCCACCGCGACGACCACGGCGCCTACGGCAAGGGCGATCGCCGGCACCGTCATCCACTGGATTTCGAACTCCACGTCAAGAATCCTCAGCGCTGCCGCGCTCAGCGGCAGGCCGATGAGAAGGCCGATCAGACTGAGACGCAGGCCGCTGTTAAAGAACATCCCGACGACCTGCCGCGGCGTGGCCCCGACCGCGACTCGAACGCCGATTTCCCGGCGGCGCTGACCGACGGCGATCGCCACCACGGCATACAGTCCGATCGATGCCATGAACAGCGCGACCATTCCCGCCGCCGCTGCGAGACCTGACGCCTGGAGAACTACCTTCCGCCTGGCGCGATCGGCCTGGTCCAGCGTTTCCATCTTGACTATCGGCAGCTTCGGGGCTTCCGCCTGGATCACCGCCCGAAGGGCCGAGAGCAGCGGCGCGGCAGGTTCCGTCGTGCGGATCAACACCACGTCGATCCGCTCAGCGGTGTACGGCACGAAGACCTCCGGCAGCTCTTCGTTATCGCTGACCTGACCGGACGACACAACACCGACGACTTCCAGCTCGGCCACGCGTTGGCCAGCGGGCGACAGGCTATGGAGGCGCTGCCCGATCGGGCTGACTGGGCCGAACAGACGTGTTGCGTCATCGGAAGCGAGGATGACGCGGCCAAGCGCGCCGGCAGAAAGATCTGCCGCCGTGAATTCACGGCCTCGCGCGACGGGAACGTCGAGCGTGCGAAAATAGTCCACTGGCACCGGGACAGTCAGGACTTTGAACACACCCCCCGGAACAGGTCCAACCGGTGTGAGGTGGAGCGTCCCGCCGTACCCGGTGCGCTGGGGAAGCACACGGACCACGCCGGGCAACGATGCGATCCTCCGCATGACACCTGGAATCGGATCGTGGGTCTGCGCCGGTTGACTCTCGCGGATGTCGCTCTCGAAGTCCGCAAGGACAACGCTGTCGCCGATCGACGAACCCGGTCGGGGGCCGAATCCGTGCAGCGTCACCGAGATCGCCATCGCCAGCGCGATGAGCAGCGGCTGGGTCAGGGCGATCTGCGCGACGACGAACGTCCGCTGCAAACGCGAGCGAGACGTAGCGCCGCGCGTTCCATCCTTGAGTACATCGGCGACGCCGGCGCGCGTAGCATGGAGTGCCGGCGATAGCCCGCAGATCAGGGCCGTCACCATGGCAAAAGACACGGTGAATCCCGCCGTCGTCCAGTTGGGAGCGACATCCACATGGATCAACTGCGTGGCGAGAAGCCGGACGACCCATCCGAAGATCAGCAGCCCGAAGGCTGCGCCACTGATGGCGAGAATCGTATTCTCCGTCAAGAGCTGACGAATGATCCGCGCCCGCGATGCACCGAGGGCGAGTCGTACGCCAATCTCCTGGCGGCGCGCGACCGCGGCGCCAAGCAACAGCGAGCTGACGGTCGTCGTGCAGACCGCCAGAATCAGCAGTGCAATCACGCCGGCCATGGCGCTCAGCGCGAGGCTTTCGCCGTCGATGCCGCCCAAGTCCATGGTGCCGCGGAGCGGAACAACATCGCTTCGCATGGGGAGCCGGTCAGCCGACCTGAAGTCCGCGTCCACACTGGAGGCGACGACATTCGCGGCCGCCGTCGCGGTCTCGTGAGCCACGCCCGGTTGCAGGCGCGCCAGCACCATGAACATGCTGCTGTCGCGGCTCGCGAACGACTGGCCAATCGAGCTCATTACCAGAGGATATGATGACAGCGGAAGCCAGAGCTCGCGCGCGTCGTAGCTCTGGATTGGGCCGTTGAATGCGCGAGGGGCGACGCCGACGACTCGCACAGCGATGCCGTTGAGCTTGACTTCCTTGCCGACGGCGTTCAGGGCGCCGCCGAATCGCCGCGCCGCGAACGATTGACTCACGACGGCGGTGAGCTCGGGCTCCGCCAGATCCTTGAAGCCCTTCCGAACGAACCCTGGCCCGGTGACAAGCGTGATCCCAAACGTCGCGAAGAAATTCGGGCTGACGAACTGGACATTCGCTTCCTCGACGGCGCCGTCCCTTGAGGCCGTGATCACGGACCGGCTCGTCCACGCTGCAACCGCGGCGAAGCGGGCGGTCAACGCCGCGTACTCGGTTACTTCGGGCCATGCCATTGTGCGCAAGCGAGGACCTGCCTGCTCTACCCGGATCCCGCGAATCCGCACCAGCGAACGGTCGTCCGGAACTCCCGGCGCTGGCCGATTGAAGACGCCGTCGATCACCGAGAACATCGACGCGACAGCGCCGATCCCGAGCGTCAATGTCAGGACGATGGTCACGGTGGTCAGCGGCGTCCGCGCGAAATGACGAACGGCGTATCGCACATCGCCGGCGATGTGCTTCACGACATTCTCCCAGCCATAGCCACGGATCTGCTCGGCGGCGTTGGTCGGGCCGCCAAGCTCGAGGCGAGCGGCGCGCTGTGCCTCTTCAGGCGACAGACCCTGCGCCTCGTGCGCCGCCGCCGACTGCGCGAGATAGTGGCTCACTTCGTCCTGGGCGTCGAGATTCGCGGCCTCGCGGTTGAAGAGAGAGCGCAGCCCGTATGTCGCCTGGCGCCACAGGTTCATGCGTCAGGCCTCGGCATCGAGGAGTCGCGCGACAGCCGACACGCGTCGTGTCCAGTCGTCGGCCTCGGTCCGCAGCTGCTTGCGGCCGGCGCGGGTCAGCGAATAGACCTTTGCGCGCCGTGAGTTCTCGGTCTGCTTCCATTGCGCATCGAGCCAACCGGCGCGCTCGAGGCGCTGAAGCGCAGTGAGCAGCGATCCCGGATTGACCTTGAAGACGCCGCGGGAGATCTGTTCGATCCGTCGAGCGATGCCGTAGCCATGCATCGGCTGAAGACTCAGGGTCTTCAGGATCAGCATGTCCATGGTACCCTGGATCACATCGGTGTTGGCCTGATCCACTGTCTTTCGCTCCTCAACGTCGCGGTCATAATGGGCGGCGACCTCTTGATTGTCAAGATATGATAAACAACCGCAAGTGCGTCGTCCTCTCGAAGAACGGGTATGGCGGCAAGGACCTGCCGGACAACTCGCGCTGGTGGCGTCCAACACCACGTTGCTGCTGCCGGCGCTGACACTCGCGTTTCGCTCCTGCCGTTTCCGAAAGTGCTGGCTTACGGCCAGCGATCATGCGGCACGGCCCGGTCCGAACCAGGTGGTCAGCGCGTCGCGGAGCCCCGTTTGGGTCAGGTCGCCCACCCAGGCCACATATCCGTCAGGCCGAATCAAGACGGCGGTGGGAGCAGGGACGGCCCCGAGTACCGGAAGCTCCCACGGACCTGTGCAGTCGGCTTCGACCAGCCGCACGCGAGCTGCCCATGGAGTGATGTCGAAGCCGCCCGGCTCACCGAGGCTGAGTAGCACCGGCCGGGCATCGTGCAGGAGGGTGAAGACCCGCAGCGGGCCGGCGGCTGTGACCAGATCGAGATCGGGCATACGGCGTCCGAGCAGCGGGTGTCCCTCGCCCAGGTCGTAATGGATGTCCAGACCGGACATCATCGCGGCGAATCGTCTGCGCGGCTCGTCCAAACTCAGCAGCTCTGACACGGTGTCGCGCAACGCCTCGATGCGATCGTCGACGCGCATGAGCGCGACTTGCGCCATCGTGTTGCGCAGTACGCGGGCAGCGACCGGATGGCGCTCGGCATGATAGGAGTCCAGACTGTCACCTCGTGGACTGGGACGACATGCGCATCGGCGATCCTGCGGCCGATCTCGCCACGCTGCTGGGACCGACCGCCAATGATCCACGTCCGCTGATCCTGCTCGAGCAAGTGCAGGGTGTGTTCACGGCGGAGGAACGCGAACGACTACCGCATCTGGGGCGTGCAACACTTCTCGACGGGGTGATCGATCCGCTGTCCGACTGGATCGATGCCGGCACCGTGCCTGCGCACCAGCAGGCGGTGCGCACCGGGAAGGAGCGGATCCACAAGCGCGCGCTCGCATGCTACGGGGAAATGTATCGCCGATCTTCTGGCGATCTTTCGGGCCCGCAACGCGCACGCCCTGCGGCAGATGCCTCCGTCAGCGACGGAGCGTCGTGAGCGGGTCGACGGCGCCCGCGCGACGGGCAGACGGCCAGGCCGCCACCAGTGTAACGGCACGCGGGAGCACCAGGACCGCAGCGAACGTCACCGGGTACGTGCGTCCGATGCCGAAGCGGTGCGCGTTCACAAGTTGCGAGACCACCAAGGCAGGCGGCACGCCGATGAGGATTCCGGCCAGGGCGGTTTGCATCGCGTTACCCAGGATGAGTCGCTCGATGTCGCGTCTGCGCGCTCCCAGGGCGAGCCGGACGCCGATCTCCTGACGGCGGCGCGCGACGGCGTAGGATCGACCTCGCTGACCGCTTGGCGAAGCGCGGCGATCGCCGCGCTGTCGTCTGCGGCGGGGACCACGACGAACGACACCCGCAGCTGCGGGCGCTGCGCCAACGGCAGATATATCTGCAGCTCCCCCGCGCGGTGGATCCCTCGACCCACGATCCGTCATCCCTATCCGAGCGTGCGATTCGCTGCCACACATCCGCGGTAGGAGCCGTATGCGGGAATTCCGCTCGTACGGATCTGTGCAGGGGCCCCGGGCAACCGGCGTCCCTACCGCGACCTTCATCGCGAGCGCAGCGAGTTCCCCCACTGAGCGCTGCCCCGGGCACCCGCAGGCCTGGGCGCGAGGTTTTGCCGTGCACACGAACTGGAGCATGCCGGCACCGGCGGGTGCGTGCCGATCCGGATTCTTGGCGGAGTGCTCCAGCCCGGACGGCGCGGGCGAATAAGCGCCCTGTCAGTCCGCAGCGCCCCAACTGCCAGCGCTGCACCGGAACTTGGGCGATTCAATTTCTATCCTGTGGGGTCATGGCCATCATGATGGTCTCGATCACCAGCCGCACCCGGGAGATCGGGGTGCGCAATGCGCGGGGCGCCACCCTGCGGGAGGTCCTGTGGCAGTTTCTGGTAGCGACGCCCAGTTACGGGTAAGGGTGAAGCGGCTCCGGGGTGAGGACGTCCATGATGATGCAGTTGACGGCGTAGCATATGAGGCGGAGAATGACTCCACCACCTGATGCGACGCTCGTGAAGAGGAGCGGCTCTTGAGGAGCCGCCCCTCAAGGCTCTCGCCAACCCGGGTCAGTGACTGTCAGGACCTCAAGGATTGGGCCACGATGCATAGAACGCGCAATGAGCGGTCTTGTCGATCGGCAACAGGGCCTGCCGGATTCCGGCGTAGACCGGGTTCATCACTGCGGTTGGCGGCGGCCCGAAGTGACCCGACGACAGACTGTGGCCGTTCTCGTGTAGTCCGACCGTCTGCACGTCGATGGCAGGTAGGGGCGCGTTGATGCTCCACGGGTTCGCCGCCCGCGGTCCCGGTGAGCCGAAGTTGTCGTTGTAGTAGACCTCGTTCAGCGCCGTGTCGAAGTACTGGTCGTTGTTGATGTCCGTTGGTACTCCGCCGCCACCGACAAAGATGAACGAGACCGAGAACGCCAGGACACCGTCCGCTCCGCCAGGGCCGAACACGGCATCAAAGAAAGCGCCCGGCAGCCAGCCGGCCTCGGTAATGTCGGCAAGGAATGGATTCCCGAACGCGCCGAAGCCGAAGAAGCTGTCAAAGATGTCCGGATCGGCACCACCGTCCGGATTCTCGGCGATGTTCACCTTGGAGCAGCTGACAGTGGTGTTCCACGTGTTCAGCGCCGCGTCGATGGCCGCGTCGGTCTGCGCGGCGGTCAAGCCGCTGGTCGTGGCACCGTCGCTCAGATCCACGAGGTAGGTGATGTTGTCACCCGCGGCATTCCTGCGGGGGTCATTGGGGACCCACCGCAACTGCTGCTGGAGGAGGCGGTTCGCGGGCCGACCCTGCCCGATCGTGATGGCGGTGACCTCGTTCAGGAAGAGGTTCGATCCTCGCACCGCCAATTGCGCGTTGATCTCGTGCATCCTGGCCAGGACGGCAGGATCACCCTGCTCCTGGGTGGCGTGTCTCTGGAGGCTCGGTGCTCCCGCCTCGGGTGAGGCTGGTTGCCGGTCGCTACAGCCTGCCAGAACGACGACCACAAACAGGGATCCTGCGAGAAGACGGTGTTTCATTCGCCCCTCCGTGTGTGGATGGTGAAGCAGGGCCGCTGGCTCAATCCTCGTCTGGTGGCCCCCGGTCGATCCGGATCGTCTTCACCGTGGTAACGACTTCGATCTTCGACTGGTCCATTCCGGCCTGCATGCGCTTCATCATGGG
>Ga0214472_10009441_pt1 | contig 10167 bp, 6 predicted proteins | sample RVTome_6_FD_207662 | JGI IMG/M metagenome (GOLD analysis project Ga0214472, IMG submission 207662) | Soil microbial communities from uranium-contaminated site in the Upper Colorado River Basin, Wyoming, United States - RVT140D175 | ecosystem: Environmental > Terrestrial > Soil > Contaminated >...
CGCTGGGCCGCCGGGGGCGGCGGCGAGGTCGGCGAGCACGGCCCGCTCGAGCACAGCCGTGTCGGCGCCGGGAAGCAGCGCGGCGGCCATGGCGTGGACCCGCTCCGGCCCCGTCTCTCCCCACGCCCATGCCGGCGTTTCGACTCCGTCCAGCCGGCCGGTCGCCAGCTCGAGCGCGAACCGCGCCCGCCGCAGGATCGCGCCGCCGCCGAGCCAGGCCGCGTCGGTCTCGGGATAGCCGGTCGGCGGGCCGGTCATGTACGGCATCTGGTCGAGGTCCTGGAGCGCGATCAGAAGGTCGGTCGAGCGATCGAACTCGACGCCGGTCAGCCGCAGCGCCGCCGCGACCAGCTCGAACGGCGTCCGCAGCTTCGCTCCGCGCGCGGCCGGGTCGCGGAACGACCGCGAGAGGAAGAGCGACCGGGTCACCGCGCGCAGGTCGCCCCCGGTCGCGAGGAAGACCGCGGCCAGCTCGTCGACGAGCGCGGGCGGGGGCTCGTCGCTCACGAACGCGACGGCCAGCCGCCGGGCGATCCGCCGCGCCGTCGCCGGGTGGTTGGCGAGCCGGCGCAGGAGCGCGAGGCCCTCGGCCTCGCCGGCCGGCCCGATCGTTTGCCCGAGGACGGTTTTCGCTCCCGGGTCGTGGAGCTCCGCGAGGAACTCGTAGCGCACGCCTCGGAAGGAGCGGTCGAGCGCCTCCCGCTCGGTCAGCCCGACCACCGTCCAACCGGTGAGCGCGCGCGCGACCTCGGCGACGTCCCGCTCCTCGTACCCGCCGTCGATCCCCAGGGTGTGGAGCTCCATCAGCTCGCGCGCGTAGTTCTCGTTGATGCCCGTCTCGCGATCGGGACGTCCCGACCCCGGATCGGGCGCCCGACTGCGCCAGTTGTCGAGGTAGACGAGCATCGCCGGATGTCTCGCGGTGGCGATCAGGAGGTCCTCGAAGCGGCCGAAGACGTGCGGCCGGATCGCCTCGCGCTCATAGTCACCGACCAGCCACTTCGCGCGGTCCCGGCCGAAGTCGACGTTGAAGTGGTTGAACCAGAACTGTGTCATCACCTCCTCGAGCTGCCGCTCGCCGCTCACCGCCCGGTGGAGGCGAGCCAGCGCGAGGTCGGCCACGATCCGGCCGGGAGCCCCGAGGCGGTCGGCGACGTCGACGGTCGAGGGAGGGAACAGTTCGAAGAGGCGAGCCGGTTCGGCGGTGGCTCCGGGAAAGGATGCCAGCCGCGTCTCGAGGAGAGAGTCGTCGATCGTCTCGGGATCGAGCTGGCGCTCGAGCCAGCTCTCCGCGCCCGCCGCCAAGACCGCCGCGACGTCCGCGGGCCGGGCCCCGAACGTCGCGCGCTGGAGGAGGTGGACGGCGGCCAGCGTGTCGGCGCGGGTTGGAAGCGCGGTCGCCGTCTCCTGGCCTGCGACCCGCGCCGGGGGCACGACGACCGCGAATGCGATCCAGGCGATCCACCGGAACGTGTGCCTTGTCGTAGCTCCCCCCGGCCGGCGAGCGAAACGAGCGCTTGCCCCATCCTGGCGTGGGCGCGGCGCCGGCGCAACCCCGCGCTGGCTGTCGCGGGACTAGCGGGTCAGCGCGCGCACCTCCTCGATCCCTGGTTCCGTCCACCGCGGCGGCTCCGGCGAGTCCGCGATCGCGTGCGCGGTCCAGAACGCGAGCCGGGCGACGCGGGCCGCCTTGTCCACATCGAGCTTGGCCACCTCGTCGGACGGTTGGTGATAGTCCTCGTGCACGCCGGCGAAGAAGAACAGCGCCGGGATCTCCAGCCGGGCGAAGTTGAAGTGATCGCTGCGGAAGAAGAACCGCTCCTCGGGCCAGAGGTCGTCCGAGACCGTCAACCCGAGATCCGGATGCTCGGCCGCGACCTGCTGAACGAGGGGTCCCAGCGAGGAGTAATCCATCCCGATGACGACGATCGAGTCGGGTGCGTTGCGGCCGATCATGTCCATGTTGACGTTGGCGACGATGCGGTCGACCGGGAGCGTGGGGTGCTCGCTGAACCAGCGCGAGCCGAGCAGCCCTTTCTCTTCGCCGCTGACGTTGAGGAAGACGACCGAGCGCCGCGGCGGCGTGGCGAGCCTGGAGAACGCCTCGGCCATCTCGACCAGCGCAGAGGTCCCCGACGCGTCGTCGTCGGCGCCGTTGTAGATCGAGTCCCCCGCCGCGTTGGCCGTTCCGACGCCGACGTGATCCATGTGCGCGCTGAACACGACGTACGTGTCCGCGAGGTCGGGATCGCTGCCGCGCAGCATCGCAACCACGTTCGGCGCGGACGCCTCCTCGACGACCACCGCGTCGGCGGAGAAATGCGCCTCCACGCCGGGAACGGCGACCGAAGTCTCCGGTGTCGCGGCGAGCGCCTCCAGGTCGACGCCGCCGCGAGCCAACACGGCGGCCGCCGCGGCCGGGCGCAGATGGAAGACCGGGATCTCCGCCGGGTCGACCAGGCTTCGCCTCGGCGTGCCCGCCAACTCGGCGAGGCGCTCGAACGCGAGCTCGGAGAAGTCGGGTCCGAGGACGACCACCAGCCCGCGCGCGCCGGCGGCCTGGGCGGACCGGCGGGCGCGGCCGGACGCGATGCGCCAGTCACGGTCGTAGGTCCCCGGCAGCGACACGACCATCACCTGTCCGCGGGCGGCCTCGGGCGAAGGCCAGGAGCCGTCCTCCAGCCGGCTCACCCAGACCAGCGCGCCGTGCCCCATCGCGCGGTCCTCGAAGGGCGTCGCGGCGGACACGAAGAAGTCCGTTCCGTGCTCCAGCATCACGTCCTCGCCGTCCTTCACGGTGCCGAAGTGGACGCCGGCGGTGTCCAGCGCCCGGAGCGGGAACGGGTAGCGCTGGAGGTAGGTGCCGTCCTCGCCGGCAGGCTCGAGCCCGAAGGCGGCGTACTGGTCGGCGAGCCAGCGGGCGGTCTCGTCGAGCTCGGGGCTGGGGGTGTCCCGCCCCCGCATCGAGTCGGCCGCGATCGTGGCGATCCGCGCGTACATGTCTTCGCTCGTGATCGTGGCTACCGCTTCGGTGGCGGTCATGTTTGTCGACCCCGCGGCCTCCAGCTGGTCGCTTTGCTGCGCGCAGGCCACCGAGGTCCAGAACAGCGCACCGACCAGGGCGACGGCGCCGCGGTGGATCGAGGGCGTGGTTCTCATCGAGCCTCCAAGCTGGATATGAGATTCTCTAGCGGGATCAGTGCTCTGGAGTATGCGGACGAAGATAGGACGCACGAGCTCCGCGCGCCGTTCGATCCGTCGACTCAGAGCCGGCCGTGCGCGGCCTGGGCCTCGGCCACCGCCTGCTGGACGAGCGCGGCGAGCTCGGAGCTCATCGTGATCCGCTCCACGTCCTCGCTCTCGATGGCGGCGGGGAGCCCGATCGGCGAGCGTCCCGTGACCGAATGCCAGACCGAATAGGCCGCGATCACCGTGCCTAGAAGGCTCGGGTGGAACCCGTCGACCATGGTGAGCGACAGGCGGGAGTCCCGCGCGCGCGCCGCGCGCCACGCCTCTCCCACCGGGATCAGGAGTCCGTTCACCGCTTCCGCCGCCGCCCCGTACGACTCGAGTATGGCGTCGTAGCTGGCCTCGGTCCCGTCCACGGGCCACACGCTGAGGAGCGCGGGCCGCCCGCCGGCCGCGCGGATCCGCTCCTCGAAGCGGCTCGCCCACTCGACCAGATGCGCGCGGCTGGCGGGCAGCGTCGAGGGGCCCTGCTGGAGCACGACGACGTCCCACCCGCCGGCGTCGATGGCGTCCAGCGCGTCGCCCTGGGCCCAGTGGTCCTCGAGGCTGAAGCCCGGGAAGGCCACCATGCCCACCCGCACGGCCGGGTCGTCGCCGGCCGTCAGCGAGATCGCGCGCACGACAGCGGGCAGATCGTTCGTGTAGGTCAGGCTGTTGCCGACGAACAGGACCGCCAGGCCCTCGCCGGGCGGCGGCCCCGTGACCCCGCCGCTGGAACCACACGCGGGCGCGGCGGCGGCGAGAACCAGCGCGAGCGCCGCACCCCGAATCGTGCTCCCCCGCCGCGTCCTGCTTTCCAGTCGATTCCACCGCATCGCGCGCCCCTTCGCGAGAAGGTAGTGGCGCGCGAACGTCGCCCGCCGCGTCCTAAACGCCGGCGGAACCGCTTCGGCTGAATGACCGCCGCGCGACCGGCCGCCTTGCGCGGCCCCCCGCGAAGAGGTCGAGGGCCGCGATAGGCGGCTCATATCGAGGCGCGCGACGAGAGGATTCCGAGGCGCACTGTCGGTGCGCCGCAGGAAAACGCGAGGAGCGGAACGAAGAGATGAGTCGCCTTGCGCGGCCCTTACTCGACCGTTTTGATGATGTCGAAGATCGGCAGATACATCGCCACCACCATCCCGCCAACGATCGCCCCCAGGAACACGATCATCACCGGCTCGATGATCGAGGTCAGGGCTCCCACGGCGGCCTCGACCTCGTCGTCGTAGAAGTCGGCGATCTTGGAGAGCATGTCGTCCAGGCCGCCGGTTTGCTCGCCGACGTTGATCATCTGGACGACCATCGGGGGGAACACGTCGCTCCGCTTGAGCGGCTCGGCGATCGTCTCGCCGCCGGCGATCGAAGCGCGGCTCTTCATGATCGCGTCCTCGACCACGCGGTTGCCCGCGGTCCGCGCGGTGATCTCCAGGCCGTCGAGGATCGGCACGCCGCTCTGGACGAGCGTCCCGAGCGTGCGGCTGAAGCGGGCGATGGCGGCCTTGCGGAGCACGTTGCCGAACACGGGGACGCGCAGGAGCAGGCGATCGGTCACCAGGCGGCCCTCTGAGGTCTGGCGGTAGGCCCGGATCAGCCAGCCGATTGCGACCAGAACGCCAGCCACTGCCCACCAGTACGCGAGCAGGAAGTCCGAGATCCCCATGACGATGCGGGTGGGCAGGGGCAGCGGCACGTTGGACGACTCGAAGAAGCCGGCGAACGTGGGGATCACGAAGATCAGCAACGCCGCGATCGCCAGCCCCGCGAAGAGCAGCACGGTGACCGGGTAGAACATCGCCCCCCGCACCTTGCGCCGCAGCTTGTCCGCCGCCTCGAGATACTCGGCCAGGCGCAGCAGGATGACGTCCAGGATCCCGCCCGCCTCTCCCGCCGCCACCATGTTCACGTAGATGTCGCTGAAGAACTCCTTGTGACGACCCATCGCGTCGGCCAGCGTGGAGCCGGACTCGACATCCGAGAGGACGGCCTGGATCTTCTCCGCCACTCGCTTGTTGGGCTGCTGCGCGGCCAGGATGTCGAGCGACTGGACGAGCGGAAGCCCGGCGTTGATCATGGTCGCGAACTGCCGGGTGAAGAGGACCAGGTCCCTGGTCTTGATCCGGCGACCGAAGGACATCTTGAGCTCCTTCGGCTTTTCCTTGACGCTGACTACGACCAGCCGCCGCCGCCGAAGCTGCCCGACGACGTCGGCCTCGGTCGAGGCGTTGATCTCGCCCGACTGGCTCTGCCCGCCGACCGTCCTCGCCTTGTATACGTAGATCGGCATCTCTCCGCTCCCTAGCGGCCCGCGCTGGCCTGGTTGACCATGCGCTCCAGCTCGACGCTGTCCTCGGTCGCCTGGAACACCTCTTCTCGCGTCACCAGCCCGCCCATGTACAACTGGACGAGCGCCTGATTCAACGTCTGCATGCCGTGCGAGCCGCCGGCCTGCATCGAGGAGTAGATCTGATGAGTCTTCCCCTCGCGGATCAGGGCGCGGATCGCGTTGGTCACCACCAGCACCTCGGCGGCCAGCGCGCGACCACCGCCGCGCTTCGGCAGGAGCTGCTGGGTGACGATGCCCTCCAGCACCGATGCCAGCTGGGTCCGGATCTGGGGCTGCTGGTCGCTCGGGAACACGTCCACGATGCGGTTGACGGTCTCGGCTGCCGAGTTCGAGTGCAGCGTGGCGAACACCAGGTGGCCGGTCTCGGCCATCGTGATCGCGGCCGCGATCGTCTCCGCGTCGCGCATCTCACCGATCAGGACGACATCCGGATCCTGGCGCAGCGCGTACTTGAGCGCGTTGCCGAAGCTCTGCGTGTCGGACCCCACCTCGCGCTGGTTGACCATGCTCGCCCGGTGGCTGTGGATGAACTCGATCGGATCCTCGATCGTGAGGATGTGGACCTTCCGCTCGCGGTTGATCTTGTCGATCAGCGCAGCCAGCGTGGAGGACTTGCCCGACCCGGTGGCGCCCGTCACGAGCACGAGCCCGTTGGTGCGGTCCGCGAACGTGCTGACGACGCTCGGAAGGCCGAGCCGCTCGAAGCTGCGGATCTCGAACGGGATCTGCCGGATCGCCAGCGCGATCGCTCCCCGCTGGCGGAACAGGTTGGCCCGGAAGCGCGAGAGTCGCGCCACACCGAAGGAGAAATCGAGCTCGTCCTCGACCTCGAACGTCCGCTTCTGCTTCTCGGTCAGCAGGCTGTAGCCCATCTCCGTCGTGTCCTTCGGAGTCAGCTCCTCGGTATAGACCTCGCTGTCACGCAGCTCGCCGTCGACCCTGACTTTCGGCAGCTGACCCACGGTCAGGTGGAGGTCGCTGCCCTCCTTGGCGACGAGCTCCTCGAGAAGCTCCCGCATCGACGGACCCCTCCGCCGGGGCTCGCGCATGTCCGTGATCGGGGTGACGGTCTCACTCATCTTTCGCTCCTGGTTCGCGGGGGGCAGCGCATTGCTCGCTACATGTTGCTGGATTCACGGAGAACTTCATCCAGAGTGGTGACGCCGGCACGCATCTTGGTCAGACCGTCCTGCCGCAGCGTCAGCATCCCGTCCGCGACCGCCTGGTCGCGGATATCGGCGTTGGACGCGTGATTGGTGATGAGCCGCCTCTGCTCCGCGGTGATAGGCATGACCTCGTAGAGTCCCACGCGCCCGCGGTACCCCGAGTCGTCGCATGCCGGGCAGCCTTCGCCCTCGAAGTAGATGGCGTCCAGGTCGTCGCCGGTGAGGCCGGCTTCGGTCAGCACCTCTCGCAGGTACTGGCGCGGGCGCTTGCACTCCTCGCAGATCCGCCGCACGAGCCGCTGCGCCACGATCGCGTTCAGCGCGCTGGCCACGAGGAACGGCTGCAGCCCCATGTCCATCATGCGGTTCACGGTCGAAGGCGCGTCGTTGGTGTGGATCGTGGACAGGACCAGGTGCCCGGTCAGGGCGGCCTTGATCGCGATCGATCCTGTCTCGAGGTCGCGGATCTCGCCGACCATGATGATGTTCGGATCCTGGCGAAGGAACGCGCGCAGCGCCTCGGGGAACCCCATCCCGATCTCTTCCTGCACCTGCACCTGATTGATCCCCTTGAGGTTGTACTCGACCGGGTCCTCGGCGGTCATGATGTTCACGCCCGGCTGGTTGAGGCGGGTCAGCGCCGAGTACAGTGTCGTGGTCTTCCCCGAGCCGGTCGGCCCGGTGACGAGCACGATCCCGTAGGGGGCCTCGATCGCCTTATGGAAGTCCTTCAGCCCCTTTTCGGGGAACCCCAGCTTGTCGAGATCCAGCGTCAGATTTCCACGGTCCAGGATCCGCAGCACGATCTTCTCGCCGAAGAGCGTGGGCAGGGTCGAGACGCGGAAGTCGATCACCCGATGTCCCATCTTCATCTTGATGCGGCCGTCCTGCGGCACCCGGCGCTCGGCGATGTTGAGGTCGGCGAGGATCTTCACGCGCGAGATCAGCGCGGCCTTCATCCGCAGCGGGGGCGAGACCATCTCGCGCAGCACGCCGTCGATCCGGTAGCGGATGCGCAGATCCTCCTCGTATGGCTCGATGTGGATGTCGCTCGCGCCTCGTTGCACGGCGTCGGCAAGCAGCGAGTTGATGAACTTGACGACGGGCGCCGCCTCGACCTGCGCGGCGAGGATGCTGTAATCCTCCTCGTCGTCCTGCTCCTCGACGACCTCCATCTCGTACTCGCCGAGATTCTCGAGCAGCTGGCGATACGATCCCTCTCCGGTCCCGTAGTGGGCGGCGATCGCCTCGATGATCGAGAACTCGTCGGCGACGACCGGCTCGATCTCGTACCCGGTCAGGAACTTCAGGTCGTCGATGACGGTCCAGTCGGTGGGATCGCCCATCGCCAGCACGATCGCGTTCCCGTCCCGGCGAACCGGAAAGACTTCGTATTTGTTCGCGATCTCGATGGGGATGAGCTTGAGCACCCCGGGGTCGACCTCGAGCGCGCCCAGGTCGACGCCACGGACGCGGAACTGACGCTCGAGCATCATCGTGATCGTTGCCGACTCGACGAAGCCGAGCTCGATCAGGTTGTATCCGAGCTTGTGACCGTTGGCCTTCTGCCGGGCGTGCGCCTTGGCGATCTGCTCGGAGGTGACGAAGCCCTCCTGGAGCAGCATGGCCGCGATGTTGAGGCCGGAGCCCGAGCGCTCGGCGAGCGATTCCACCCGGCCGCCGGCCTGCTCTTCCCGAGACGAAGCAGTGGCGCTCGATCGGGGATCGAAGCTCTTGGCGCTCGCGGACGATCGATTCATCGATTCCATGCCTCGGGCCTTAAGGATTCGCCCCGCCCGAGGTTCCCGTTCCCCTCAGGCGAGTCGCTTTCTGCAAGACGCGCAGCCGGGCCGGACCCACTCCCTCGACGGACAGCACTTGGGACCAGTCGCGGAACCCCCCTCGGGCGCGCCGCTCGCGGACGATAGTTTCAGCAAGTTTTGGACCGAAGCCGGGGAGCTCCATCAGAAAAGCCTCGTCCACGCGGTTGAGATCGGGCAAAGATACAGTGTGGGGCAGATTTGCATAGGTATGTCCCTTCTCGGCCACCGCCGCTGCCCATTCGAGGTAGGGCTCCAGCCGCTCCAGCGTCCGGGGACCGATGCCGCGCACCGCGAGCAGATCCTCCGGCCCCCGGAACGGTCCCTGGGAGCGGCGGTGGCTCACGATCGCGATCGCCGTGGCAGGCCCGATCCCCGGCAGCCGATCCCACTCCGCCCGACTCGCCGCGTTCGGATCGATCCGCTGCGGCGCCGAGCCCGCCAGCTCCTCCTCCGCGCGCAGCGCGAGCGCGGCTGCGTACCATCGCGGCCGCGGATCCCCCGGCCCCGCCCGCTCGGCCACCTCGGCCACCGAGGGCCGCGGCGGGTGGAGGGCGCGAGCGGCGGCCCGCGCCGGCGATCGGTCGAGGCCCGTCCAGCCGGCGACCGTGCCCGCGATCCAGGTGGCCGCCAGCGTAGCGGCAGCGCGCCGCTCGCGCGGCGTCCACCCCTCGATCCCCCGCGTCCTCATGTGTCGTCGTCAGACACTCGACAGCCCCAAAAGTGCGACGTTGTGTATCGTTGTACAAGTTGGTCCTACAAGAGACGTGCCTGGATCCGCACCACCGAGGAGGCGAGCCGTGATCCCGCTTGACCTGACGAAGCACCGACGCCGGCGGAACCTCCCTTGAGGCCGCCTTTCGACTCCCTGTCGGTCACTGCGCGGGAGGCGCTCGTCGAAGCCCCGTTCCCCGAATGGATGGACCCCATGCTCGCCACGCTGACCGACCGCCGCTTCTCGGATCCGGCGTGGGTCTTCGAGCGGAAGCTGGACGGGGTGCGCCTGATCGCCTACCGGCGGGGCGGGAAGGTCAGGCTCATGACCCGCAACCGGAAGCGCCGTGACCACGCGTATCCGGAGATCGCCGCGAGGCTGGCCGGCATCGACGGCCCGGATCTCGTCGTCGACGGCGAGGTCGTGGCGTTCGAGGGCGGAGTCACGAGCTTCTCGCGCCTCCAGGGGCGGATGAAGATCGAGGACCCGGAGAAGGCGCTGAGATCGGGCATCAGGATCCAGTATTACGTGTTCGACCTCCCGTGGCTCGACGGCTACGACACCACGGGCCTCGCTCTCCGCGACCGGAAGCGCCTGCTGCGGAAGGCGCTCGACTTCGAGGATCCGATCCGCTTCACCACCCATCGCAACGAGCATGGCGAGAGGTACCTCGAGGAAGCCTGCCGGAAGGGGTGGGAAGGCCTCATCGCCAAACGCGCGGCGAGCCCATACGTGCACGGCCGTTCGAAGGATTGGCTCAAGCTCAAATGCATGAACAGGCAGGAGCTCGTGATCGGCGGCTGGACCGACCCGCGGGGCGCGAGGGTCGGGTTCGGGGCGCTGCTGATCGGCTATTACGACGGTGGGGAGCTTCACTACGCCGGCAAGGTC
>Ga0214472_10009443_pt1 | contig 10166 bp, 8 predicted proteins | sample RVTome_6_FD_207662 | JGI IMG/M metagenome (GOLD analysis project Ga0214472, IMG submission 207662) | Soil microbial communities from uranium-contaminated site in the Upper Colorado River Basin, Wyoming, United States - RVT140D175 | ecosystem: Environmental > Terrestrial > Soil > Contaminated >...
GCCCCATGAAGTCTCGGGGCACCCTGCGCGAGCGGAGCGAGCCCGGCGCGAATGCGCGCCGACGAAAGCGCAGGCCGTGGGGGTGGGGCCCACGGCACTAAGACAGTTATGAGCCGAAAAGGGCGCTCACGATGAACCAAAAGGCCACAAAGAAGATGAGGCCGATGCCCACCACCGCGGCGGCTCGGCCAGTATCGGTAAAGTTGAGGGCTGCCTTCACGCCGAACACCGTGGCCACGATCATCCAACAGCTCGCCACAAACATCAGGAAAGGCCCGATCACCGGCACGATGCCCAGGATCTGTCCGACACCGGGAGCGGCGGCGAAACCCACCGGTCGTAGGAAGGCGCGAGGATCGTCTTGCGTTTGCTTCTCCGCTAGGATCCTCGTCCCGACGAGGAACATGATCCCGGCCCAGGCCGCCCAGGCGAGCACGAAACGAAAGAGCCCTCCCACGATGCCCGCTCCGCCAAGGCTGCCGATCCCGGCTGCCACCGCCGAAGCACCGACCACACCCATCGACTGACCAAACGCGCTGGCGTCCGCCTTGACTCCCGCGTAGACACGGGGATCGAGTTTTACGGCGCCGACCACTCGCTCCTGGAAACTCGCCATGGACTCCCTCCCGGGCTGACCGATTGCAGCACTACTTCTATCACATCCTCGACTCAGGAACGGTCGTCCACCTCGAACAGCTTGAGGAAGTCCTCCGCTGGTGCGGGCGGAGCCTTCGCTACCGCCAGGTTGTCTTCGACATGGGCTGGTCGTTTCATACCGACCAGTGCGGTCGTCAGCCCCGGGGTAGACCGCGCGAACTGAAGCGACCGCTGGGCGTCGCTCGCGAAACCCTTGAAAAGCTTCCCCAACCAGTCGGGTAAGCCCTTGGTCAGCCGCCCCTGGCAAATGGATGCGCTCGACATCACCGCGACGCCCAGCTCCTCGGCCGCCTGGATGGCGGAAACGGTCTTTCCATCGACGGTCTGGTTTTGCTCGGTCAGGGCTTCGGTCATCGCCAGGCTGTAAGGAAGCTGAACGAAGCGACACCGGTGGTGTTCACCTCCCACCTCCCGGGCCAACGACGTCACCTTCTGGAGTGACAGGTAGTCCTTGGCCCGGGGAGGCTGCCGGTACCCTCCCCACGTCGCGGTGCCATAGAACTGAATTCTTCCGTCCGCGGCCGCTTTTTCCAGGAACTCGAAGGCCGATTGTAAGCGCCGGTCGAGCTCGTCCCGCGATACCTCACTGAGCTGCATTTCCGGGTTGTGAACGTAGTAGATGTCGATGGTATCGACATCTAGGTTCGTCAGGCTACGTTCGAGCTGGTTCTCCAAGTATCGTGGGGTGATCGCTTGGCAGCCCGCCACGACATCCTCCGGACGGAGGACTCCGGAGTCGAAGTAATTCCTCTTGAGGTACTCCGCTGGGTCACTCGGTGAGTCCTTGTCGAACGGAATGAAACCACCCTTGGTCGCAATCACAATCTGCTCTCGCGGGATCCCATCCTCGGCGAGCTCTCGGAGCGCGTCGGCGAGACTACGCTCGCTCCGTTGGCAGCGATAGTTGATCGCCGTATCCAGAACGTTGCAGCCCGCCTTGACCGAACGTACCGCCGCCCGGCGGTAGAGGTCATCGGTCGCGTCGTCGTTGCGACCCAGATACGTCCCGAGTCCGATCGAGGACAGCCAGAGACCCTGTGCCAACCGAAAGTGCTCCTCGGCAATTCCCTCACGCATCCGATTGGCAACGTAGTCTCTGGTCGCCTCCGTGCTCGCCCCTCCCATTCGGTTCTCCTCGATTCTCGAGAGAAAATGATACCCTGGCTGCTCCTTCAGATCACGTTGAGCTCCGGCTCGGTCTTACGATCCTGAAACCGTTCGATCGAGTAGGGAGCCAAGTCCACGCTCCTCGAAGCACCCTCCGTCAGGAGCTCCGCAATGGAAAGCCCGACCGCGGGCGCGTGCATCATGCCGTGTCCGCTGAATCCGTTCGCGCATACGAAGTTCTCGAGCCCGGGAAGGACGCCCAGAATCGCATTGTGATCGGGTGTCGTCTCGTAGAGCCCCGCCCATCCGTTGCGGATTTCAGCTTCCGCAAGCAACGGTATGCGGCGCGTGGCGTGCGCGCTCACCCGAGCCAGAAAGTCCCAATCGACTCTCTGGTTGAAGCTCGGCGGCTCGTCGCGGTCGGATTCTCCCATGAGCATGCCGCCGCTCTCCTTGTGCATGTACACGCCGGTACCCCAGTCGATCAACATGGGGAAGCTATCCGGGATCCATGCGAGCGGTGCGGTGACGAAGACCATCCGACGATAGGGCTCGACGGGTATCTCCACGCCAACCATCTCGCCGACTCGCGCCGCCCACGGGCCCGCCGCGTTCACGACGGCATCGACGTCCCAACGCTCCCCTCCCGCAAAAAGCGCTTGCACGCGGCCCGCGAACACCTCCATGGCGCCCACCGCGACGGAAGTGCAGAAACGCACCCCCAGCTCTTTCGCCTTCTTGGCATAGCCTTGCACGAGAGCGTGGGGGTTCGTGATCCCGTCCTCCGAGCCGAAGGTCGCGCCCGCGAGGTCGTCGATGGCCATTTCGGGAACCAGACGTCGTGCCTCCTCCGGCGTCAAGACTTCTACCGGCACCCCAAGCTCTCGCAACCGCGACGCATTGTCCCGGAAGGTCCCGAGCTGGCTCTCGTCGCTCAAGACGAAAAGATAGCCGTTCTGTCTGAAGTCAATCGGCGTTCCCATTTCCTCTTCGAAGCGCTTCAATTGGGCAAGGCTGAGCCGTGACATCGCGACGTTGGCCGGGTTCGAGAACTCAAGCCGCACGCCCCCGGCACACTTGCCGGTCGAGCCGGTCCCCAGCGCCTCTTCCCGCTCGAAAACCACCACGTTTCTGACGCCACGAACCGAGAGATGGTACGCCACCGAAGCACCGATGACCCCGCCACCCACAATGGCAACTTCCGCCGTTCGCTTCACAGCGATCCAGCCTAGAGTGAATCCATACCACGTGCAAATCCAGGTGGACAGTCGATTAGTGGGACGCTAAACTCCCGGGCAAAGGAGCAAGCAGTGCGAGTCGCGATGGCACAAATCAACCCCACTGTGGGGGACTTGCAAGGAAACCTTCGCTTGATTCGGGAAGCGATTCGCCGCGGCGAAGACGCCAACGCGCAGCTCGTCGTGCTGTCCGAACTGTGCATATCCGGTTATCCCCCCAAGGATCTCCTGGAACGGTCGGCGTTCGTTCGCCAATGCCGACAAGCCCTCGAAGAGCTCGCCGCGGGAGTCAAAGACACGGCCGCATTCGTGGGTTACCCAGAGGAGAACCCGAACACCACCGGCAAGCCGGTCTTCAATTCTTCCGCGTTGCTCCAGCGGGGAAAGATCCTCGCTCGGGTGCGCAAGACTCTCTTACCCACCTACGACATTTTCGACGAGAATCGATATTTCGAGCCGGCTACCGAGAACCTACCGGTCCAGTTTTGCGGTGGCAGGATCGGTCTCACCATCTGCGAGGACATTTGGAACGATCGCGACTTCTGGCCGCAGCATCTCTATCGGGCCGACCCGGTTGCCCGACTGATCAAGGAAGGCGCGCAGGTGGTCCTCAACATTTCTTCCTCGCCCTACGACCTCGGCAAGGAGGATCGAAGGCTGCGCATGCTGCGCGGCCTGGTGGCGAAACACCGGGTTCCGCTGATCTATGTCAACCAAGTCGGTGGGAACGACGAGCTCATCTTCGATGGAAACAGCGTGGCCCTCGCCGCAAATGGCTCGATCTTGGCGCGGGGCAAGGCCTTCGAGAAGGATTTCCTGGTCGTCGACACCGATTCTGACGAGAGCCTGCAGTGGGTCGAGGCGCCGCTCATGGAGCGCCTCTACAACGCGCTGGTCCTCGGTACGCGTGACTATGCGAGAAAGTGCGGCTTCCGTCGGGCGGTGATTGGCTTATCGGGAGGTATCGACTCCACGGTGACCGCCTGCCTGGCGGTGGAGGCACTCGGCAAGGACAACGTGATGGGAGTATCCATGCCGTCGCGATACTCCTCGGAAGGAAGCGTGACGGACGCGCGCGCCGTCGCCGAAAAGCTCGGTATCGAGTTCCGCACGATTCCCATCGAAGGCCCCTTCGCCGCGTACCTTTCGACGCTGGCTCCCGTCTTCGAAGGCCGAGAGCAAGACGTCACGGAGGAGAACATCCAAGCCCGCATCCGCGGTAACCTGCTCATGGCAATCTCCAACAAGTTCGGACACTTGTTGCTTTCGACCGGCAACAAGTCCGAGCTGGCAGTGGGCTACTGCACGCTCTACGGCGATATGGCCGGTGGTCTCGCCGTCATCGCCGACGTTCCCAAGACCCGCATCTACGAGCTGGCCCGATACATCAACGAGAAAAAATCGATCATTCCAGACAGCGTGCTGACCAAACCGCCCTCCGCCGAGCTCCGGCCCAATCAGACCGACCAAGATACGCTCCCGCCCTACGAGGTCCTGGATCCGATTCTGGAGGCTTATATCGAGGACGCCCACGAGCTAGACGAGATTGCCGCCCTCGGCTACGACCGGGATCTGGTCAAGGAGATCATGCGGCGCGTCGACGCGAACGAGTACAAACGGTATCAGGCGCCGCCGGCTCTCAAGGTGACCCCGCGCGCGTTCGGCACCGGCTGGCGCATGCCCATCGCCCGTTCCCATCAGCACTAAGGCGGATCTGCACTCGCTTGTCGGCCGTGAATTGGCGTGGTCGCTTCGACTGGAGCTCGCCAGACGGCGGGGCCCCCAGCCTTCGCTGAAAGCTTCCCGCCTACGCCGTGGCTAGGTCTTTCTCTTTGGCCACGGCTTCGGCGAGGCGACGCCGAAGCAAGGCGAAGGCGGGCGGCTGGTCCGCCGAAGTCTCTTGGTCTCGAGACTGACGAAGGCGGACACGGCACTAATCCAGACAATGTCAGGTCAACCCCAGCACTTTGTCCAGATCGCTCGGGAACACGACCGTGAACGTCGACCCTTTCCCCACTTCGCTCTGGACCCGAATCTCGCCATGATGATCCTGCATGATCTTGTAGCAGATGGAGAGTCCCAACCCCGTCCCGACGCCCACGCCCTTCGTCGTGAAACCGGGGTCGAATATCTTCGGTAGTTGGTCCGCGGGAATTCCCCTTCCGGTGTCCTGGATCTCGACGTGCACTCTCTGATCGCGCAGAAAGGTCCTCACTCGTATCTCCCCCTTTCCCGTGATCGCCTGTTGAGCATTGACCAACAGATTGAGAAAAACCTGGTTCAGCCGATCGGGATAGCAGGCCACCGGGGGGACGTCGCCGTACTCCTTCACTATCTTGATGGCATCCTTGGTCTGATGATGGACGAGCGACAAGGAATCATCCAGGCCATCGTGAATGTTCACTGTCTTCAATTCGGCCTCGTCGAGTCGCGCAAAACTCCTCAGCCTTCTGACGATGTTAGAGACTCTTTGCGCTCCGGTATCGATGACCTTCGTAGCATCATTGAGCGATCGGAGCGCACGCAGCACGCGAGTCTTGTCCGTGAGCGAATCGTTCGCGAGCGCCTCTTCAAGAATCGCCACCGCACTCTTCAGCGTGTCGTTCATGCTGTGAATGGCGCCGACCGGAGTGTTGATCTCGTGAGCGATCCCGGCCACCAGCATTCCCAGAGCTGCCATTTTTTCCGACTGCACGAGCTGGGCCTGCGTTTGGCGCAGGTCTCGATTGGCCTGCGCCAGGTCGGCGAGCGCCTTCTTGACTTCGCTGATATCGTGTGCGATTCCGATCAGCAGCAGCACGAAGCCCCCCCGGCTCTTCGAGGCCGAGATATCGGTCGAGTACCATCGCCAGTCGCCGTCTCGGTGTCGGAAGCGATACTCGATGTCTCCTTGTTGCGGGCCGCCCGCGGCGATGCTCCTGATGACCTCGCGGCACTTTTCGATCTCGTCGGGATGCACGAAGGCCTCGAAGGGCTGGCCCTCGACCTCCGAAGGCTCGTGACCCAGAAACCGTTTCCAGTTAGGTGACACGTAGGAGAAAACGCCGTCAGTCGTCAGGGCGTAGATGATGTCGTTGGCGTCCTCGACCAACCCCCGAAAACGCTCTTCGCTCGCTCGCAGTGCCCCCCGGGCTCGCCGCCGCTCCTCGGTGACGGCACCGAGCGCCATCGTGGTGAGTATCACGACCCCCAGAAAGCCCCACAACAGGATCATGCGATGGTCGAAGCTACCCACAACGAACGGACCATGTCCCTGCGCCGTGCCCCAGACGGCGAGGGCCGAAACACCGAGCACCGTGAGCGAGGCCCCGCGGACGCCGAAGCGTAGGGCGGTCCATACCAGGAAAGGGAAGAAAACGCCCAGCATGGCCAACGCCGTCTCGCGCCCGAGCCAGCCTCCGAAAGCGAGTAGAGTCACCAGGAGCAGAGCCGACGCCACGAACAAACCCTCTCCCCGTCGCCCGCGCGGCCGGCGCCCGGAGCTCCAGGTAAGCCAGGTGAGGAAGAACGGCGCGACGGTCAGGATCCCCATGGTGTCGCCCAGCCAGAACTTCAACCACTCCATTCCTAGGTTTTCGGCCGGGATCCGCCCCGCAGAGTAGAAACTCGTAATGCCGATCGCCGAGCCGACGAAACACGCCACGATCGCCACGCCGGCCAAGGCACCGACGTCGTAAACACGATCCATGGAGTTCCGGAAGCCGAGAAGGTTTTTGAGGAGGTAGGCACCCAGCACCGCTTCCAGGGTGACGCCAACCATGCTGAGCCCTACCTGCGGCAACCCGGTGGAGCCGAGTGACAAGAACGCGGTTCCGATAGCGAGCCCCGGCCAAAGTCGAAGGCCCCCCACGAGCAACGCGGCGAGCGCTACGCCGCTTGGCGGCCAGACCACCGCGACTTCCCACCCGGACACCATGACGGTGGCGAGAGCCAGCTTTCCAAGCCACTGGTACGCGAGGGCGAGCGCCGCCACCTGCAGCGCGTACTTGAGTTTTGGATGGAGTCCGCCCATGAGCGCCATGATCGCTCGGCTTGACTCGTTTTTCAGGAGCTCTCCCCGGGCAGGGGAATACCCCGCTCGCGCGCGACCTGCGTCGCGCGCTCGTAGCCTGCGTCGACGAGCCGGAGCACGCTCGTGGCGGGGTCGTTGCTCAGAACGCGCTCCAACCTTTCCGCTCCCTGGTCGGTGCCATCGGCCACGACCTGCGCCGCAGCGTGAATCGATTCTCCCAGACCCGCGCCCGTCCTGCGGTGTACGGCCACCCAGGCGGCTCCGGATGCCGTATTGAGCAAGGCGTTCAACATCGGCCAATCCGCGATGCTGTCCGAGCCGTCGCGCATGCCTTCTGTTTCAGCAGCGGGCGACGTGACCGATCCGGAATCGAGATGGGCGCGGCCAACCACGATCGGGGCCTTCACGTCGCCGGAACGAACGAGCTGGTTGAGGACGTGCCCAACCTTGTCCCGCTCCCCGTAACCCAACCAACAGACGCGGGCGGGAAGCCCCTGGAACGGAACACGCTCCTTGGCGATCTGAAGCCAGCGGTGGAGCGGGCGGCTCGCCGGAAAGAGCTCGGCCACGGCCTGGTCGGCCACGGCGATGTCCGCGGGCTCGCCGGACAAGGCGATCCACTGAAGCGGACCCACGCCCTCGCAGAACAGCGGACGGATGTACGCCGAGACGAACCCCGGATAATCGAAGGCTCGCTCGAGGCCGGCGAGGCGCGCTTCTCCCCGCAAATTGTTCCCGAAGTCGAACACCTCGGCGCCGCGATCCGCGAAACCTACCATCGCGGCGCAGTGCTCGCTAATGGACGCGCGTGCCCGCTCGACATAGCCATCTGGATCTCTCGATCGCAGCTCCGCCGCCTCCGCGCACGTCAGCCCCTTGGGTAGGTATCCATGGAGCGGATCGTGAGCCGACGTCTGATCGGTCACGATATCGATCTCCACTCCACGTTTCAGCAGATCGGGAACGATCTCCGCGGCGTTGCCCAACACGCACATCGAGACAGCCTCGCCCTTTCGTTTCGCTTCCAAAACGTCCTCGATGGCTTCGTCCACGTAAACGGTCGCCATGTCCAGGTAGCCCGCCTCGAGCCGACGCGTGATTCGATCGGGATCGATCTCGACGACGAGAGCGACTCCTTCGTTCATCGTCACGCTCAAAGGCTGGGCGGCTTCCATGGCACCGAGACCGGCGGTAAGAGTGAGCTTGCCCTTGAGAGTCCCACCGAAGCGCTGCTCGGCGATCGCGGCAAACGTCTGATAGGTGCCTTGCAGCGCGCCCTGGGCGCCGATCGCGCTCCAAGATCCCGCGCTGATCTGGCCACCCATCATCAAGCCAGCGGTCTCGAGCTCCTGGTATTTGTCCCGGTTCGCCGACGTGCACGCCAAGAGACCGTTGACGATCAGGACTCTCGGCGACATCGGATGGGTTCGTAACACGCCCACGGGCTTGCCGGATTGAACCAGCAGCGTCTCGTCGTTCTCGAGATCCCGGAGACTTCGTAAGATCGCATCGAAGCTCTTCCAGGAACGCGCCGGCTTACCTCGGGCGCCCTCGACGACAAGGTGCTCGGGGTCCTCCGCAACTTCCGGATCGAGGCTGTTCATGAGGCACCGCAGCGCCGCTTCTTGGAGCCAGCCCTTGGCACTGAGAGAAGGGCCCCGGGGAGCCCGAACCTCGCGAGGCTCGCTCATCGAATCGTCACGGGCGGGCATCTACTCCCGAATGGCGACACCCGCCGCGAAGCTGAGGAACACGGTAGCCATGTTCATGAGGGTCAAATCATTCACGTCCGCGGAGGCGTCCACTTCGACGAAGTCCACGGCACGCACTTGCGGGTGCTGCCCGCAGATTCGTGCCGCGGTCGCCAGCTGTCGTGGGCTCATTCCTCCTGGACGGGCGTCCGGGCACGCGGGAGCGAAAGCCCGATCCAGCACACCGAGGTCGAAATCGACATAGATCCACTCGCACCGGTTACCCAATGCCTCGAGCGCCGCACCCATGACCGGTGCCAGACCCTGGGCGTCGATGGTCTCCATGGTGACGATACGGATTCGCTGCTCGTCACAAAAGGTCCTGTACTCCAGAGAATTCGCGAAGGCATGGATTCCCACCTGTATCACCTGCTCACCGGAAAGGCCATCTTCGATGAGACCGCGGATCGGCGTTCCGTTGGTCGGACCCTGTTCCAGCGTCCGCACGTCGTGATGAGCGTCGAGCGTCAGCAGTCCCACGCGACGAAGCTCCCCCGCGGCGAGGCCCTTCACCAAGGGCCGCGTGATGCCGTTGTCTCCGCCCAAGAAAGCGTGGACCGGCCCCTTGGCCAAACGGCGGGCCGCAATCTCGATGGCACCCTGGTATTGCTCCAAGCCGAATGAGCTGACCTGCCAGTCACCGAGATCGGACACCGGTAGCTTCCGCAGATCGATGGCCCGGTCACTATGAAAAGCGGAGAAACGGCGGAGGACGCCGCGCAGGCGGCTTGGCGTCTGGTAGGCCTTGGATGGCGACAGCGATGCCACCGAGGTTGGAACCCCGACCACGACCAGCGCCGGATCGGAGTCGTCGCGCGCCAACCACGCGTCCGCCCGCGGCCATCTCGCGTCTTCAATCATGGATCGCGAAAAGCGCCGTCCCCCCCACGGTAAGCACGCGATGATGATACGGGCGGACCCACTGCCCAGGCAAACGCCGCTTGCCGGCGTCTGACCAGCTTGATGAACGCGATCCCCCTTATCGACGCCAAAAGGCGCGAGCGGACGCGTCTGACGAGCTTGATTGGTGCGATCCCGTATATCGACGCCAGAAGGCGTGGGCGGGCTGGCATCAGCGGTCGTCTCCGATCGGCGTCTGACCACCTTGATGAGTGCGATCCCGCATATCTACGCCAGAAGGCGCGGCTAGCCGAATCTAGCGATCGTCGCCAATCAACACGAAGCCCGCCCAGAAGTATGGATACCGACGAGTCTCACCGGCGCCACCCTGGGCGATGGCCGCCTGCGCCCGGGAGAGGGACGCGGCGGCGGACCTCCCGGTACCAAGCTCTTCGTAGAAACGGACCATGAGCTCGCGGGTCGCGCGATCCTCCACCGGCCAGAGCGTGGCGACGACGGTGCCGGCTCCAGATTGCAGGAAGGCCCGTGCGAGCCCGACGA
>Ga0214472_10009444_pt1 | contig 10166 bp, 4 predicted proteins | sample RVTome_6_FD_207662 | JGI IMG/M metagenome (GOLD analysis project Ga0214472, IMG submission 207662) | Soil microbial communities from uranium-contaminated site in the Upper Colorado River Basin, Wyoming, United States - RVT140D175 | ecosystem: Environmental > Terrestrial > Soil > Contaminated >...
ACGACTTGAAGTTCGGCGACCTACGAGTGGACGACGAGTCGGCATTGAACGACATTCTGAAGGATCTCGCTCCCCCCGAGCTCGAAGAAGATCTTTCGCGCGCCCGGTCCTGTATCAACGAGATCACGCTAACGCTCGAGAAGGACCTCACGGCCATCGATCCGACGCTCGCCTCGACCGCGCGATCCACCCGAGGGAGACTGTTACATCAGATCGAGGAATTGGAAGCGAAGGGCAGGCGAGCCATCAAGAAGAAAAACGACACGCTGCGCCGTCAGTTCCTCGCCGCCCGCACGTCACTCTTCCCGAATTTCGAGATGCAGGAAAGGCGGCTTTCACCGGTGCACTACTTCGCCAAGTACGGCTGGCATCTCACCGACATGATCCGAGCGAGCATCGACATCGAGCAGCCGGGGCACATCCTACTGTACCTTTGAGATCCCTAACTCGTCGGCGTCATTGACTGCATTACTGCTTGTTCAACCGACCGTCGAGCTGGACCAGGACGCTCAGCAGCGTCTCCCCGACCGCGCGGAGGCTCGCGGCACTCAATTTGTCGAGCGTATCTTCGCGTGAATGCCAGAACGTGTTCACTGGGCCGTATTGGAAGTCGATCAAGTCGACGACCGGGACGCCCCGTCGCGCAAACGGGAGGTGGTCGTCATCTATATACATTCTCGACTCGAGAAAATACTCGCCGTGCCCTAGTCGTTGCGCTTCGGCCCATACCAGATCTTGGAGCCATGGTGTAGATCGCATCTCTCGTACTATCCCGAGCTCTCGATCACCAACCATGTCCACCAAGAGGAACGCTCCGACCTGACCGATCTCTCCAGTCGTTTCCATACGGCTCGCCAGATGCCTACTTCCATAGAGGGAGTCGGTGTCCGACCAGTCGACGACCGCCTCTTCACCATCCAGTAGAACAAGCCAAACGGTAGTCGCGAGTGGCGGGTCGAGGCGGACCAGCGCGCGCGCCAGCTCCAGAACCACGGCCGCGCTCGAACCGCCGTCGTTGGCTCCGACGAAGCTGAAATCATCGAACCGCTTGGTGTCATAGTGCCCGGCAACAAGGATTTTCTTCTCCGACGTCCCGCGGCGCACGGCGATCAGGTTAGACATCGCGATCGGGCCGACCGGTGTTCGAGCGGTAAAATCATCTCGCTCGACTTCGAGCCCGGTAGCGGCGAGCTGCTCCAGAAGAAACTCTTGTGCCCGCCGATGGGCCTCCGACCCCGAGGGGCGTGGCCCGAACGCGACCAGTTTTTCGACATCGGCGAGAGCTCGGTCGCCGTCGAAACCGGGAGACGCCGCCTTCTGCGAGATGGCAAGCAAGGACACCATGGATAGAGCGAGGAAGAGAACGCTTCTCGTTCCCACCCGGCTGGACCACGACTGTTCCGGACGACTCATGGAAGCGGTGCGGGTGTCGCCGCGCCGTAGTAGAGCGCGTTGAACAGGATCTTGAACGTCCCGTGCGTTTGACCCCGGAATTGACAGCGGAAGCCAATCAAGATGACACGGCCCTGCCCGTAAGGAACGTCCACGACGGCTGCCTTGCGTCGAATGCGCTCTTCACCGACGATCCAACCCGACCGCAGGAGCCGGCGATCGGGGAACTTGACCACCACCTGGCCGTGCTTGGTCTCGAAGTCCGGAATCAAATCGTAGGCCAGACCGTTTCGAAAGAAACCCACCGCGGACTGACTCATCCCGTAGGCCAAGGGGTGGGCGGGATCGAACTCCATGTCGAGGAGCGAGCCGGGACAATAGAAGTCGCTCGGCTGGACTCCGGTGAGCGCATTCTCTACTGGGATGTCGAAATACTCGATCGGCAGCTCCGAGGCAGCATCGAGGGCAACCAGCGTTCCTCCCTGCCGAACGAACTGGCGGAGCTTGGCCAACCCGACTCTGCCCATTCCGCCGACGAACTCGGCAGGCACGGATCCTTCCGGATGGCCCTCGACGAGATCCGCAAGCGGACTATTGGGCAGAAGAATCACGTCGTAGCGCTCGTGGAGCGGCTCCTGCTTCAACTCGGCATCGTGAAGGCTCTCATAAGGGAACTCGAACTGCTCGAACAACCAACGATTCCAGCCTTCGTCGACATTGGCGACCCATGACTTGTAAATCGCCACGCGCGGCGGCTGGATCCGGAGGCCCTCCCCGCCCACGCTCGCGACGCGCCGCACACGAATCCCCAGGTCGCCCGCAATGCCACCGAGACTTCCCGTGTCCCCCACGACGAACGTTCCCGGTGGTAGCGGATCGGAGGCGAGACCGACGCCGGCGCCTGCACGATAGACCGCAACGCCCTGCTTCAGAAGACGATTGACCGCGATGAACGTGTCATTGACGCGCGGATCGAGAAGGTGGACCGACCCCTCCCCCTCCAGACTCCCGCGAGGCAGCTCGGCCCGATCGATCGGCTCGAGCTCGGCCTCGAAAGGACGCATCGCTTCCACCGAGCGAACTCCCATGGCCAAGGGAAGCGTCCAGCCGGCCACGTCGTAGGCCGCCTTCGGCGGGCCGCCCGGGTATAGTTTCTGATCCGGATAGTGCTGCGGCCTCAACAAATCGAGGAGATAAGGTCGGAAGGGTTGTGAGCTCAGGAAGACATGGCTTCCCGCTGGGTACTCGACCCCGTCCACCGAAAAAGAGCGCACCGCGCGCGACGCCTCGACCGCGCCCGAGATCAATGTGTTGACCAGCTTGGTAACGGTATTGGGATCGTCCTGGTTCGCCGGAATGACGAAGGCGTAGGGAGGATCGGACTCGCCCTTTTCGATGCTGTCCCGCCCCATCCGGTAGGTGCCATAGAGCCACCTCTCTCGGTGCGCCGCGCCGACGTCCAGGAGAGACAACGAAGCGGTCATCATGTAATCCATGGCGTCGCCGAGCCGCCACCAACCGCCTCGCCAGGGATCGGGATAGAACGTGGAAGGTTCGATCGCGCTCGTACCATCTGCGAACTTGTCCGGCAGGTCTTCTTCGGAATAGAACTTGGGCGTCGCGTACCCGTGGAGGGCCGTCTCCGTCAGGATGCCGATCATATTGTGAAAATAGGGCGAGGTCCGGAGACCACCGTTCCACCAAGTGCTGTACAGCATCCGAGACACGACTCCGGGCTTTCCCTGTTCGGCAAAGCTATGAGCCATGCTGGAGCCGATCAACTGGATACCACGCATGACGAGAGGAGGGATGTTCGGGTTCATCGGGCCATCAAAGGGCGGGATGAAGATTCGGGCCGGCAGGGGCACTCCCTGATGGTGGTTGTAAACGATTTGGGGAAACCACTCCTGATAGATGACGCGTCCGACGTTCCGTGTTTCGGCCTGCGTGAACATGAACCAATCGCGGTTGTTGTCGTGACCGACGTATTTCGAGTTCAGCTCCGGGAGTGGACTCAGCTCGTAGGAAGTCCCCACGTTTCGCCGGTACCAATCGACGACGAGATCCATACCATCCGGATTGATGCAAGGAAGCAGGAGGAGGACCACGTTGTCGAGAATCGTGTGCGTCCCCGGGCTCGTATCGGAAGCCAGGTGGTAGAGGAGCTCGAACGAATGCTGTGCGTGAGCGACTTCGCTGGCGTGAAGGCCACTATCGATATAGATGACCGCCTTACCCTCGGCCGCCATGGCCCGGGCCTCTACTTCGCCGACCCCTCGTGCCAGAGCAAGCCGCCTGGAGATCTCACGATACCGGTCGAGCCGATGGAAGTTGTCCGGGGAGGTCACGACCGCCATGAACATGGGCCTCCCCATCGTGGAGGTCCCGATGTCCTGGAGCACGACGCGATCGGAGACCGCGTCGACGGCCCGAAAATACTCGAGCATGTCGCCGTAGTCGGCTAGTTTGAAGTCCTCACCGGGCTGGAAGCCGAGAATTTGCTCCGGGCGCGGGATCTCGCCCTGTGCGAGCGCCGATGAGCCGAGTGCCGCGACAACCAGACAGCAGAGACCCCACCTCAGATTCTTCAATGGGTTTCCTCGTGAAATTCCGACCGACTTCGCGGTTCAGTGTAAACTATAGCCAATCATGAAGAATTCCGCACACGGCCGGCTCCGGGAGGCCCTCATCGAACGCATCCTGGTCTTCGACGGAGCCATGGGGACCATGATCCAGGCTTACCGGCCGAGCGAATCCGACTTCCGGGGCGAACAGTTTCGCGAGCATCCGCGGGACCTCAAAGGCTGCAACGATCTGTTGTCGCTCACCAAGCCCCAGATGATCGAGGAGATCCACCGCGCTCACCTGAAGGCGGGCGCCGACGTCCTCGAGACCAACACCTTCAACGCCAACGCCATCTCGATGAGCGACTACGGCATGGAATCGCAGGTCTACGCGATGAATCGCGCCGCCGCCGAGATCGCTCGACGCGTGGCGGACGAGTATTCCCAAAAGGCGCCCAATCGGCCGCGCTTCGTAGCTGGATCGTTGGGTCCCACGAACCGCACCGCCTCCATCTCGTCGGACGTGACGAACGCGTCGTTGCGAGCCGTTACCTTCGATGCGCTCCGGGACGCCTACTACGAGCAAGCGCGGGGGCTTCTCGACGGCCGCGTCGACATTCTTCTAGCCGAGACCTCTTTCGACACACTCAACATGAAGGCGGCACTCTTCGCCATTCAACAGCTACTCGAAGAAAGAGGCGAGGAAGTCCCCATCATTTCCTCCGTCACGGTCGTGGACGCCAGCGGACGCACGCTCTCGGGACAAACACCGGAAGCGTTCTGGATCTCGGTGTCTCATGCGCCCTTGTTCGGGGTCGGGATCAACTGCTCGTTGGGACCAGAGATGATGCGTCCCTACGTCGAGGAATTGTCCCGAGTGGCGGATGTGTTCACGAGCTGCATCCCAAACGCCGGTTTGCCGAACGCGTTCGGAGGATATGACGAGACGCCGGAACAGATGGCAACGGTGCTCGGCGATTTTGCACGCGAGGGATGGCTCAATTTCGCGGGGGGGTGCTGCGGAAGCACGCCCGAACACACGCGGGCGATTGCCGAAGCGGTGCGCGGCGTGCGGCCGCGCACTCCGTCCCGTCCGGAGCCCTACTCGCGCCTCTGCGGTCTAGAGCCGCTTACCATCCGACCGGAATCCAACTTCATCGTCATCGGCGAGCGCACGAACGTTTCCGGCTCCCGAAAGTTTGCGCGCCTCATCACCTCGGAGGACTACGAAGGAGCCCTCGAGGTCGCTCGCAATCAGGTTGAAGGGGGTGCCAACATCCTCGACGTCAACATGGATGAGGGATTGCTCGACTCGGAAAAAGCGATGACGACGTTCCTCCACCAATTGGGAGCGGAGCCCGACGTCGCCCGCCTTCCGATCATGGTGGACAGCTCCAAGTTCTCGGTCATCGAAGCCGGACTCAAATGTCTGCAAGGCAAGGGCATCGTCAACTCCATCAGCCTCAAAGAAGGAGAAGACAAGTTCCTGGAGCAGGCGCGTCTCATCCGGCGCTATGGCGCAGCGGTGGTCGTCATGGCCTTCGACGAGGAGGGTCAGGCGACCGGTACGAGTCGGAAAGTCGAGATCCTCGAACGCGCCTACCGCCTCCTCACCGAGCGGGCGGGTTTTCCGCCCCAGGACATCATCTTCGACCCCAACGTGCTGACCGTAGCCACTGGCATCGAGGAGCACAACGACTACGCCAAGACCTTCATCGAGGCGACGCGCCAGCTCAAGCAGCGTTGCCCGGGCGCGAAAGTGAGCGGCGGGGTCAGCAACCTCTCTTTCTCCTTCCGCGGGAACGATTTCGTCCGGGAGGCCATGAACTCGGCCTTTCTCTACCACGCGATCCACGCCGGGCTCGACATGGGAATCGTCAATGCCGGGCAGCTGGCCGTCTACGACGAGATCCGCAGCGAGTTGCGGGAGCTGATCGAAGATGTCCTGTTCAACCGGCGGGCGGACGCAACCGAGCGCCTCACCGACTTCGCGCAGTCGCATTCCGGTCCGGGCCGCATTCAAGAAAAGGACGAAGCGTGGCGCCGGGAGTCCGTGGAGGAGCGGCTCAAGCACTCGCTCATCAAGGGGATCGTGGATCACATCGAAGAGGACACGGAAGAGGCGCGCAGACAATACGGTCGCCCTCTCCGGGTCATCGAAGGTCCGTTGATGGACGGCATGGACGTCGTGGGCGATCTCTTTGGCGCCGGCAAGATGTTCTTGCCGCAGGTCGTCAAGAGCGCGCGCGTGATGAAGAAGGCCGTCGCGTACTTGGAGCCCTTCATGGAAGCCGAGAAGGCCGAGTTCCAGGACACGCGCGAGCAAGGGAAAGTGCTGCTGGCGACGGTCAAAGGAGACGTCCACGACATCGGCAAGAACATCGTCGGTGTCGTCCTCGGCTGCAACGGCTACAAGGTGATCGACCTGGGGGTGATGGTTCCTTCCGACCGGATCCTCCAAACCGCCAAGGACGAGAAAGTCGACATCATTGGTCTGAGCGGGCTCATTACGCCTTCTCTCGACGAGATGGTCCACGTCGCGTCCGAGCTGGAACGCACGCGTTTCAAGGTGCCGCTCCTCATCGGCGGCGCGACGACTTCGTCCAAGCACACGGCGGTCAAGATCGCTCCCGCCTACAGCCGGGGGACGCTGCACGTGGAAGATGCCTCGCGCGCGGTCGGTGTCGTGAGTGACTTGATGAGCCCGACCTCCCGGCAAGCCTTGCTGGAAAAGAACCAGAGAGAGCAGGTAAGAGCGCGTGCAGACTACCAAGGCGGTACGTCTCGGGAGCTCGTTTCCTACGAGGAAGCAAGGCGAAAGCACGCGGTGATCGATTCCGAGCCCACCCTCATCGCGAAGCCGGATTTTATCGGAATCCGACCTCTCGCCGACGTCCCCCTTGGCGACATCGTCCCCTACATCGATTGGACGCCGTTCTTCCACGTGTGGGAGCTTCGCGGCGTGTTCCCCGCGATTTTGGACAAGCCGGACGTGGGCAAGGCCGCTCAGGACCTCTATCAAAACGCCGAGAAGCTGCTCGAGGAGATCGTCGCGGCGAGGCTGTTGCGCGCCAGGGCGGTCTATGGATTTTTTCCCGCCAATGCCGACGGAGACGACATCGTCGTCTTCAAGGAAGCGACTCGTCAGGAGGAGCTCGGCCGCTTCCACACTCTCCGGCAGCAGCAGCTCAAGCGAGACGGGAAGGGCTACCTGGCGCTTGCGGACTTCGTGGCGCCGATCGAGTCCGGTGAGGTCGACTACGTGGGTGCCTTCGCGGTCACCGCCGGCCACGGCGCCGCCGAGCTCGTGCAACGTTTCGAGAAGGATCACGACGACTACCAGGCCATCATGGTGAAGGCCCTGGCGGATCGTCTGGCGGAAGCCCTCGCCGAGAAACTGCACGAACAGGCCCGTAGAGATTGTGGTTTCGGCAGAGACGAGAGCCTCAGCAAGGCGGACCTCATCCGCGAGCACTACCGCGGGATCCGACCCGCTCCCGGCTACCCCGCGTCACCCGACCATACCGAGAAAGAGACTCTCTTCCGACTCCTCGAGGCCGAAAAACATGCTTGCATCTCCCTGACCGAGAACTTCGCCATGCTTCCCGCTGCCTCGGTGAGTGGGATCTACTTCAACCATCCCGAGGCTAGATACTTCAGCGTGGGCAAGATTGCGAAGGATCAAGTGATCGACTACGCGAGACGCAAGGCGATGTCCGTCGAAGAGGTCGAACGTTGGCTCGGCCCGAACCTCGCGTACGACCCTCGCGCTTGAGGTTTCCTCTCGAACGGTGGATTGGGCCTCCCCGCCTGTTGACCGGGCCTACGACCGGGAGTAAGATAACCTCTGTATCCAAACAACTTTTCCCTCGTTCTCCGTGTCGAACGCGTCCGGAAGCCACCCTCGACGTCTACGTATCACCCGGACCGTCTGTCTCCTGATGGGGGAAATTCCCAGGAGAACCACCCGTACCATCGCGGGCGTGGCGTCGATCGTCGTCGTGTTCTGGGGAGCGAAGCTCGTTCTCGGAGCCGGCATCGTCGACGACACCTATATTTTTCTCCGCTACGCGGAGAACCTGGCGAACGGTAACGGTCTGGTCTTCAACCCGGGCGAGCGGGTCGAGGGCTATACGTCGTTCCTGTGGGTTCTGCTGCTCGGTTTGTTCTCGCGGCTCGGGCTCGATTCGGCATCGACTGCGGTCTTCCTCGGCGGGCTCTTCGGCACGCTGCTCATCTTGACGTTCGCCCATTTTGGAAGGGCCTACATCGCGAGCGATCGGGAGCCGTTACTTTGGATCGTCGCCCTGGCTCTTGCCGTGAATCCGTCACTGGTCTACTGGGCCTGGTCGGGAATGGACACCGCCCTATTCGCGTTCTTCTTCGCTCTGGGATTGTTCGTTTTCATGGACCAAGTGACGCGACCGGGAACGATGTTCCTCTCGGGCTCCTGTTTCCTCGGTGCGGCACTTACTCGGCTGGACGTCCTTGCGGTGCTTCCCGCGTATGTCGTCGCGATTGCTCTGTGCAACCGGGACGATCGGGAGCGAATGTGGCGAAAATCGCTCTCGTTCGCCGCGCCCCTTTGTTTGCTGTCGATCCACTTCCTCTGGCGCTACTGGTACTACGACTCCCTCCTGCCCAACACTTTCTACGCCAAGGTGGGCGTACCCAGATCCGAATTGGTACGGCACGGGCTCATCTATGCGGCAAGATTCTTCTTCGCGTTCAACCTCTACGGGGGCGCGCTGGTCGCCGTCGCGCTAACGAAGAAGCGCGCTTCACAGGCCGGACTCGTCGTGCCGTTGGCGGTGGTGGTAGCCTGGACGGCCTACGTTATCTTCGTGGGCGGCGATCACTTCGCCATGTTCCGGTTCTTTGTTCCCGTACTCGTACCTTTGGCATTCCTCCTGCTCCTCGAAGTCGAGAGCTTGACGCCAGCCACGGCGCGCCCCGGTTGGCGGCGGGCTGCGACGCTCGTCGCGATCGCCGCGGTTCTCTTTTTCCTGAACTTGTCCGTGTACTGGTTTCACGGAGGTGCCCGGGCGCGGTACGAGGTACAGCTGGCCAACGCATGGGGTAACGTGGGCTCGTGGCTCAAGGCCCATGTGCCGAGCGGCTCGACGATTGCCTGCGTGCCGGTGGGCGCCATCCCGTACTTCTCCGGCCTCGAGACGTACGATTTGTTGGGTCTCACCGACCGGACCATCGCCCGCAGCGGAAAGACCTATCTCCCCGGTGCTGTGGGTCACCAGAAGTACGACACCGACTACATACTGGCTCGACGGCCGGACTACATCATCTATACAGATTCCGGACTCGCGGAAAAACCGCGGTCGAGCATGACGGAGTCTCTGGACACGACGTACAGCTACTCCCTCTACGATCTCGTGAGGGACGCAAGAACCCGAGAAAGATACGACTTCCTTTCGATCGAGATGCCTGACGGGAGGTACGTCGAGCTCCTTCGCCTGAAGGCTGGCGCGGAAAACTGACGCTATGGCCAATCACTCGCCGGGCCTGCAACACGACCGTAGCACCCACTTGGATTGCTCCACTGGAGTGAGAAGAGTATCATCACCGCCATGATGAACGAAGGAACCGCATGCTTACGAATCTAGCGGACTGGTACAACAGTCTGGGCCCGGAAGCGGGCATGATCGTACGTACTACCGTCCACATGCTCATCGGGGGTGTCCTTGCGATCTATATCCGTGAGCTCTACAAGAAATGCGGCACCTCGCTCTCCAACCGACAGAACTTCGCGAGCATTTTTCCCGTGCTGACGATGGTGACGGTGGTCATCATTTTCGTGGTCAAGTCCTCGCTTGCGTTGTCCCTGGGGCTGGTCGGAGCGCTCTCCATCGTCCGGTTCCGCACCGCCATCAAGACACCGGAAGAGCTCGTGTACCTGTTCTTCTGCATCGGTGTGGGGTTGACTCTGGGCGCCGAGCATCTCTTGCTGACCGTGGTCGCGGTGGCGATTGTTTCGGTCTTCATCCTCGCTAGATGGTTTTTCAGCACGAATGTGGGGCGTCACAATCTGCTGCTGACGATAACCGGCGAGGCGGAGCGGTTTTTCGAGGGTTCCGGCACCAACGTGCTGGAAACGCTCAAGAAAGCGACCAAATCACTCGACATTCAGCGTTTCGACGTCGAGGACGGCCAAGTCCAGTTTCGTGCCCAGGTCGAGCTCGAAGGGCCCGAAGA
>Ga0214472_10009445_pt1 | contig 10166 bp, 7 predicted proteins | sample RVTome_6_FD_207662 | JGI IMG/M metagenome (GOLD analysis project Ga0214472, IMG submission 207662) | Soil microbial communities from uranium-contaminated site in the Upper Colorado River Basin, Wyoming, United States - RVT140D175 | ecosystem: Environmental > Terrestrial > Soil > Contaminated >...
CCGAATTGGTCTCGCTCGATCCTGATTCCGACAATCGGCCCGAAGTCGGTCGCGCTGCCAAAGCGCTGGCCGATGGGGCGCTGGTCGCCTTTCCCACTGAGACGGTCTACGGCCTGGCCGCCAATGCGGCGGTATCCGACAGCGTGCGGCGACTTCGAGAGATCAAGGGCCGAGGAGACTCGCAGCCCTTCACGGTTCACGTGTCACGGGCCACTGACTGCGATGAGTTTGTCCCCGACGTCGGCCTGCTGGGTCGGCGCTTCATGCGGAAGGCCTGGCCCGGGCCGTTGACGCTGATCTTCACGGTTGAGAACCCGACTGCGGCCCCTGCCTTCGCCCGGCTGAGCGACATCGGAGCCGACGCGGTCTATGCGAATGGGACGGCAGGCGTTCGGTTTCCGGATCATCCGGTGGCTGTGTCGCTGATCAGCGGCGCCGGGGCACCGATCATCGCGTCCAGCGCGAACGTCGCCGGGGCCGATGCGCCGTACACCGCCGAGCAGATTCAGCGGGTAATCGGCGAGAAGGCGGATATGATTCTCGATGGCGGTGCAACCCGATACCGCAAGGGTTCCACAATTGTCGCCGTCAACGGCACCGGCTACCGACTCATTCGATCGGGGGTATGGGATGAGCGGACGATTCGTCGTCTGGCCACGGTCGGTATCCTGTTCGTCTGCACGGGCAACACCTGCCGCTCGCCGATCGCGGAGGGCCTGTGCAAGAAGCTCTTGGCGGAGAGGCTCGGCTGCGCTGTTGAGGACCTCCCGGCACGGGGCGTCGTAGTCCAGTCGGCCGGCGCCTTGGGCTATTCGGGAGGTCGCGGAGCCCGTGAAGCCGTCGAAGTTTGCCGGACCCGCGGCATTGATATCTCCAACCACCGGCAGCAGGGCTTGGCCGCTGAACTTATTCACCGGTCCGACTATATTTATGCGATGGCGAGCCAACACATCGACGCCGTCCGATCTATCAGCCCGGGTGACGCCGCCAAAGCAAAGTTGCTGGATCCCGCAGGAGACATCGGCGACCCCATCGGCGGTACGATCGACGATTACGAAGCCGTGGCGAAACGGATTACCAGTGCCTTGCAGAAACGACTGAGCGAGGTGTCAATATGAAGATTGCCCTGGGCTGCGATCATCGAGGCTATACGGCCAAGACCTGCATCAAAGACTTGCTGACCAAGATGGGGGAAGAGGTTGTTGACTTCGGCACCGATTCAAATAAGTCGATGGATTACCCCGACCCGGCCTTTGCCGCCGCGAGCGCCGTGCAGGATGGCAATTGCGACGTCGGCGTCCTGTTTTGTGGGAGCGGCATCGGCATGTCCATCACGGCAAACAAGCTGCACGGCATCCGGGCGGCGCTATGCCACGATGAGCTCACCGCTGAAATGGCCCGTCGCCACAACAACGCCAACATCCTCTGCCTGCCGGCGGACCTGGTCGGCGAAGCACTCATGCGCCGGATCGTCGAGGTCTGGCTCAAGACCCAGTTTGAAGGTGGGCGGCACCAGCGGCGAATCGACAAGATCGCGGACATCGAAAATAAGCAATGCGATCCGTAGGTCGATCTCGGCGGAGCCGGCAACAGGCAAGCCCGCTTCATCACAGTTGATCTTTCGGGTGGTACGGGCATCTCGCCGGTCCGAAACGGGCAAGATGCCCGTACCACCCAACCCGAAGAATTGATTGTGACAAACCACGAGGTAATAACCACGACGTAATAACCACAAGGTAATAACCACGAGGACGTAATCAGAATGAGTGAACTGACTCCGCGACAGGTGGTCGAGGAACTGAACAAATACATCATCGGCCAGGCGGATGCCAAGCGCGCCGTGGCTATCGCGATTCGAAACCGATGGCGTCGTCAGCAATTGCCCGAGGCCCTGCGCGAAGAGATCGGCCCGAAGAACATTCTGATGATCGGGCCGACGGGTGTGGGAAAGACGGAAATCGCCCGTCGCCTGGCCGGGTTGGTCAACGCACCGTTCCTGAAGGTGGAAGCCACGAAGTTCACCGAGGTCGGCTACATGGGGCGTGACGTGGATTCCATGATCCGCGATCTGCTCGAGCTGGCGATCTCGATGGTACAGAAAGAGCAGACCGAGGTCGTCCGAGAGCGGGCCGAGCAACAGGTTGAGGAGCGCCTGCTGGATGAGCTGCTCCCCCGTGCGGCAGCGGACGGTACACCTGTGCCCGGAGACGAGGAAGCTGAAGCCCGACGGCAAAGATCGCGAGAGAAGCTCCGGGCCCGCCTGCGCGAGGGCGAATTGGAGGACTCGATCATCGAACTCCGCGTCGAGCAAAAAGCCATGCCGATGGGAATGCTGGCGACGAACCTGGGGCCGGATCAGATGGGCCCGGAGATTCAGGACCTGATGGAACGGCTGATGCCAAGTCAGCCGAAGGATCGCAAAGCAACGATTCGGGAGGCGCGTCAGCTACTGCTCAACCAGGAATGTGAGAAGCTGATCGACCGCGAGAAGACGATCGAGATGGCGATCCAGCGGACCGAGAGCGGCGGCATCGTATTTGTCGACGAGATGGACAAGCTCTGCGGCGGACGCTCACAACATGGCCCGGACGTCAGCCGCCAAGGCGTCCAGCGCGACCTTCTTCCGATCATCGAAGGGGCCAGCGTCAACACGCGCCATGGCGTGGTCAAGACGGATCATATCCTGTTTATCGCCGCAGGCGCGTTTCATTCGGCCAAACCCAGCGACTTGATGCCGGAGCTTCAAGGGCGATTGCCAATCCGCGTGGAATTGAATGATCTGACCAAGGAGGACTTCGTGCGCATCCTGACCGAGCCGCAGAACGCCCTCACCAAGCAGCAGGTCGCCCTACTGGGGACTGAAGGTCTCCAGGTGAGATTCACGGAAGACGCGGTCGATTCGATGGCCACGGCTGCCGCCCACGTCAACAAGACCACGGAGAACATCGGGGCCCGGCGGTTGCAGACTATCATGGAGAAAGTCCTGGAGAAGCTGTCGTTCGATGCCCCCGACATGGGCGGGACCAAAGTCACGATCGACGCGAAGTATGTGGACGACAAACTCGCCGGAATCCTCGAAGATGAGGACCTGAGCAAGTTTATTCTCTAAGACAGTGCCGAAACCGGGTCCGGCCTTGCAGTGAGAAAGCCGCACAAATAATGGTTTCAATCTGTATGGGGGCCGGTGTACAATATCCAGTCAGCGCTCTGAGAACGGCCTCTCGTCGCCCTTGTGGGCGGGGCCTCGCAACAGCCGGCGAATGACGGGAGTTTTCAATGATGCACCAGAAAAAAACACGGTCGGACGCGCGAAGATTGTCGATTGTCGCTACGCGATCGGTTCGCTATCCCGGCATGTCGCCGTCACGGGCCGCCGGAGGCCGATGGCGGTTCGGCATGATGGCCACGGCCGTCTTGCTGGTCGCGTCGGTGGCGCATGGTCAAGGCATGGGCCTGGCCAGGCAGGAAGTGATCGATTTCTCGGATCGCGTGGTGACGTTCGAGACGTCGGACGGCATCACGATCGAGGCGGATTACTATCCGGTCAAGGTCGAGCCCAACAAAAAGACGCCCGTGGCCATATTGATCCACATGTATCCGGCGGATCGTTCGAGTTGGAAGTCCCTCGTTCCTGCATTACGCAAGACTGGCGTCGCGGCATTGGCCTACGACATCCGGGGAAAAGGCGGCAGCAACAAGCCGGTCGACAAGAAGCTCAAGGATGGCTACGACAACCGTGATCCCGCACACTTCAAGGATGCCTGGAAGGACGTTGAAGCCGCTCGGACATGGCTCGGCAAACAGGAGAACATCGATGTCGGGCGCACGATATTGATCGGCGCCAGTATCGGATGCAGCATCGCCCTGGAACAAGCCAGCCTCGACTCGACGATCAAAGGCGTTGTGTGTCTCTCGCCGGGTGAGAATTACATGGGCGTGGACTCCATCGCTCACATCAAGAAATGCTCGACCGTGCCGATTCTGCTTCTGTCTCCCGAAGGCGAGTTCGAGGCCCTCCGCAACCTCGTGAAAGCATCAGGCGGCAGGGCCAAAGCCAGGAAATATCCCGGCGGTCGTGAGCATCACGGCACAGGTATGCTCGAGGCCGAATACGGGAAAAAAGTGCGAGGAAGAATCCTCAGATTCGTCAGGAAGCACCTCGACATCGAGAGCAAGAAAAAGGCCGACAAGACCAAGAAGCAGAAGGCGCCCAAAGCATCTTAGTCCTTCGCACGGGACTTCGAGCGTAGCATTCCAACGCCGTGAACCGAGACCCAGGGTCCATGAAGACGCTTTCCATCGGCACCATCCAACTCGACGCCCCCGTGGTTCAGGCGGCGCTTTCCGGTTACAGCGACGCACCGATGCGTCGGCTGGCGCTCGAATATGGATGCCCCTACACCGTTAACGAAGTCGTTCTCGATCGCTTTGTTGCGGAGGGAGGCCGGAAGATGCGGCGCATGCTGGCAATCGGGGCCGACGATCATCCCGTCGCGGGCCAGTTGATGGGAAGTGAGCCCGTGCAGTTCGGTGAAGCCGCCGCGGAACTGGTCGACCTCGGCTACGACGCCATCGACATCAACTTCGGTTGTCCGGTTAGGAAGGTCTTGGGCCGCTGCCGCGGAGGGTTTCTGCTGTCGACGCCGCCGGTGGCCTGCGAAATCATTCGCCGTGTCTGTGACTCGGTGGCCGGCCGTGTTCCGGTGACGGTGAAGATGCGCCGCGGCACCGATGACACGCCGGAAAGCGAACGCCGTTTCTTCACGATTCTCGACGCCGCATATGCGCTGGGTTGTGCGGCAGTGACCGTCCATGGCCGCTCCGTGGTCCAGCGCTACGTCGGACCCTGCTCCTGGCCCTTTCTAGGCAAAGTCAAGGCCCACGTCGGTGATCGCGTGCTTCTGGGCAGCGGCGACCTGTTCACGGCGGCCGATTGCCTGCGAATGCTTGAACAGACCGGGATCGACGGCGTTTCGATCGCCCGCGGGGCCATCGGCAATCCATTCATCTTTAATGAGGTTCGTGAACTGCTCGCAGGCCGGCCGCTGCCCGATGCGCCGTCCATTGCCGAGCAGCGTGCGGCGATCCGCCGCCACATGGACCTGATGGCGTCGGTGTATGGCGAGACGAGAGCCAGCGTGCTGTTCCGAAAGTTCGGCGTCCGGTACAGCGAGTTACACCCCTGCCACGAGGACGTGAAGACGGCCTTCGTCCAGGTGCGCACCCCGGACGATTTCGGTCTCGTCGTCGAACGTTGGTACGCCGACGCAGACTGCTACCCGCCCGTTCAGCGCCGCGCTCGTCCTGAAGCGCTGGTCGCGGCCGGTGCGACAATGGGCTAGATCGTGGCCAGGCGGCGAGATCGGGCGCACGATGAGTATCCTCATTCACCTGTTGTTCGAGAGCCCGTTGTGGTTGGGGACGTTCTCTTTCCTGCTGTTCGCGGGCATGCTCTTCGCGCGACAGCGTTGGGAGTCCGAATTCGCCCGGCGATACGCCATCCCGACAACACTTCTAATCATCGGCCTGCTGTTCGTCATCCAAAGACTCACCGTCACTCAGCGAGAAGAGATACATCTGGCACTGGACGCCTTCGTGTCGGCCATCGAGCGCGAGGACACATCGGCCATCGAAGAAGTCTTGGCGCGGGACTATGCCGGCGAGGGAATGGATCGTCAGCGATTCGCCGAGTACGTCGCATCGCGCCTGGAGGATATGGACATCCGTGACGCGCGCTTGACGCGGCGTGACCTGGACATGGACGATGATTCGGCAGCAATGACCCTGGCGGTCAAGGCAACGGTGAGCTTTCGCGGCAGGATCGGCCAATTCCATTGGGCTTCCTGGCACATCGCGTGGCAGCGCGAGGCAGGAGACTGGAAGATCGTTTCCGTCCGGCCGAAGAGTGTCGACGGCCAATCGGTCGACACGCTCCGCGCCCTGAACGGCTCTCTTCCATGATCTGTGAGTCGTCAGGAAACGTCGGGCCAGGACCAGCCCTGCATCTCGCCCAACAAGTTCTGATCCGTGAGATTGAACTGGAGCGGCGTCACCGTGACATACCCCTCGGACAGGGCTTGACGATCGGTCTGCTGATCGGGTGGGGCTTCGTTGCCGCCCGGCTCATTGGAAATGTCCTTGAAATCACCGGCCAGCCAATAATACCGCCGCCCGTTCGGATCGGCCCGCTCCTCGACGCGTTCCACCATCGCCTGAACCGACTGGCTCGCAACGCGCACGCCTTTTGGCCATCCCGGCCTGATCTCGGGGATGTTGATGCTGAACACCTGACCGGGGTGAAGACTTTCTTGCACGATCCGATCGATCAAACACCTGGCGATGCGCGCGGCTGCGGGAAAGTCCATATCGCGATAGAGTTCCATTGACACGGCGATGGCCGGGCAGCCTTGAATGGCCCCCTGGATCGCAGCCGCAACCGTCCCCGAGTAGAGAACGTGAACGCCGGAGTTGAGGCCGGCATTGATGCCCGCAACGACCAAGTCAGGCTTCCGCGGGAGCAGGGAATGGATTGCCAGCTTGACACAATCCGCCGGCGTGCCCTCGACGCTGGTGCCCTGGAATATATCTCCGACCTGCACGGTCTTCCAAAGGACGGGATGACGGATTGTGATCGCGTGGGAACCGCCGGACTGGGCGGTCGCCGGCGCGACCACGCGGACATCCGCCGACTCGGCCAGCGCCTGGTACATGGCAATCAGTCCGTCGGCATAGATGCCATCGTCATTACTGAGGAGAATGAGCATGGCCTGATTGTAGGTCGGCGTTGCGAGACGTACAATACGGTGACGTCGGCACGAGCGCGTCTGTGACTTGGCGAGAAAGGGACAAACACATGGGGGATCTTCTGCATGCCCCACGACTCTCGCCCCGGCTTGCTTCGACGTGCGCATGCGTCGGCGCCATGTTTATCGCCGGGTGGGTCTATTACCCGGTCTTGAGCGCGGGCTTCGCCAATTACGACGATCAGCAATACGCCATCCTGACGGCGCGAGTTCGAGCAGCAGAAAGTAGTACATTCTCCAGTCCGGTTCCGGGTTGGCAGGACGCCATCGTCCGTGCATTCTCGGCTGGACGAATCCAACGCCCCGCAGGCGTTGCCGGGATTTACCAACCGCTCGTCGAATTATCATTCGTGCTGGATGGCTACATCGCCGGCGATCCTCAATCGCTGGCGTTTCAACTGCACTTCACGAACCTGCTCATTCACCTCGTCAATGTTGCACTGGTGTTTGTTCTCGTTCTGAAGCTTGCCACCAACGTCGGACGGGGTCGGGCACGCACGTGGGCGTTTCTGCTCAGCCTGTTATTCGCGCTGCATCCGGTGCAAGTCGAATCGGTCGCCTGGGTGTCGCAGCGGATGACTTTGCTGGGGGAGATGTTCACGTTGTTGGCGTTGATCTGCTATCTGCGTCATGCTCAGGCGGCCGATGGGACGAATCACGGGCCGCCGCTTGCGGGACCACGAGCAAGAAAACAACCCGTCGTCGGTCTGATCATCCGTCAGATGCTCCGTTGCCGGTGGCTGCTGCCGGTCGGCCTGTTCTACGCGGCCGCCCTGCTGTGCAGACCTTTGTTCATTGCGCTGCCTCTCGTGCTGTTTCTTCTGGATGCGTGGCCGCTACGGCGCTTCTTGCGCAGCACGTCGAGCACCCGACACGTTGGCGCCGGGCCGGCTATTGAGAAGCTGCCGTTGCTGGCCATTTTCTGTGTCGGTCTGGGATTCCAGTACGCCGTCCACGCGCGTGTGTTTTCTTCATCCATTGCGCCGGCCGCTGACTTGCAAACGGCGTCTGAGATTCAGGGCATCGGTCTGTTCACACACGCTTTCGTCTCCCTGGCCGCGCGGTTGTTCTGGCCCATTCACCTCGCGCCCTACCAACCAAGATCAACCACCGTGGGAGGCACCGGATTCGGCGTGGCGTTCGACGTCGCCTTTCTGCTGCTCGGCGGCGCGGCTCTGGCGTGGTCATTCCGCCGGCATCGAGCGATCTTCACGGCGCTGGCAGGCGGAGCGGTGGTCCTGCTGCCCGCACTTTGGCAGGCGCCCTACAGCCCCCGACTGCTGAGCGACCAGTACCTCTATGGTGTGCTGATCCTGCCGATCGTGGCCTTTGCGGGTTGGCTTGGAGGAGGATTCGGGTCAGGCTCGAAGCGCCTGCTCACCGCCGGCACACACCGCGCGGGGCTCATCACGGCCGGCGCGTTCGTCGTGTTGTTTTCGTTTCTTTCTCATTCGCAGAGCCGCGTCTGGCACAGCGGCCGCGAATTGTATGCGCACACCATAAGCATCGATCCCGAGTGGCCGTTCGGGTACGTCGGGCTGGTAGAAGCGCACATCCAGGCGGACGACCTGGACGCCGCCATGCAGGCCGCGGAGAAGGCCGCTGACATCGCACCGGATGATCCGGCGACCCAATTCTATCTCGGCACGGTCCTGCTTCTGTGTGACGATGAACGCAGCCGCAAGGCGATTCCACTCCTTGCGTCGGCGTTGAAGGCGGACCCCGACTGGATTCAATGTCTACAAAACCTCGGCGTGGCCCTGGCCCGCAACGGCAGGTCGGAAGAAGCGATCGCATACTTTGAGAGGGCGCGTGATTTGGAGCCTGATTCGACCGGCATCCGCATCGGCCTGGGCAATGCCTACCTCAAGGTCCATCGCTTTGCTTCGGCCCGGGGCGAGTTTCAGGAGGCGCTGCGGCAGCGGAACGATTCGGCCGCCAATCTGGGACTCGCCATTGCCTGGGCCGGCAACGACGTGCCGGAGTATGCACGCAGGCACCTGGCCGCGGCGGTGGCCAAGGATCCCACCATTGCGGCACGCGCGGCACGGTCGGAACAACTCCGCCGCCTGCACGATTTTCCAGGCTTTGACTCGCTGTTGGATTTGTCTGACCATTCCAACGGAACCGACGGCGCGACCATCACGGAATCGCCGCCGGCCCGCCGGGCCCACGGATCGTGATGCCAAATTGCCGGGATGAATCGGCTCACTGATAGCGCGCCAATGTCAGCACACGCTCAGGACGGAACTCGACGCCTTGAAGACCGGCCACGGTCGCACTATCTGATCGCAGCCGCCGGATTGTTCATCGCAACGATCCTCGTCTATCTGCCCAGCTTCTCTGGCCAGTTTCTCACCCTCGACGACTACCAATACGTCGTGGACAACACCCGCGTCCGCCATCCAAGCTGGCAGGCTGCTCGACAATTCTTTGCGGAGGTGAAGCACCCTTCGACGGTGGCCGGATACTATCAACCTCTCACCATGGTCTCGCTCATGGTCGACGCCTGGATCGGCGGCGATGAAGGCCGCGATCCCTGGTTCTATCACGCCACCAACATTGTGCTGCACGCCGTCAACGCAGTACTGGTCATGTGGTTCATGTTGATGCTGCTGCGCAATCTCGCAAGTCGGCCCGACGCCCGCGGGTTCGGTTTCGCCGCCGCCATCATGGTCGCGGCCGTGTTCGCGCTGCACCCCGTTCAGGCCGAATCCGTCGCGTGGATTTCGCAGCGCAAGACCGTCCTCGCCTCGCTCTTCGCCTTCGCTGCGCTGATTGCCTATCTGCACTTTGGCCGGGTGGGGAAGCGGCGATATCTGGTCCTCACCGGTATTTGCTATCTCCTGGGCGGCCTCGCGAAGCCGACCATCATGCTGCTCCCCGTGGCCTTGATCCTCCTGGACTATTGGCCATTGAAGCGTCCCGTGCTGCGCGCTCTGCCGGAGAAGATTCCGCTGCTGTTCCTGATGTTGCTCATGGCGTACGTCGCCTGGGAGAGTCAGGCTTCCGCCGCGGCCCTCGGGATGCCCAAGTTGGGCCTCAGCTACTTGCCCCGTTGGATTGGACTGCTCAGCTACAATCTGGTTTTGTACCTCGGCAACCTCGTCTGGCCCATGTATCTCTCGCCCTACCGCGCCCTGCCCGAGGATCTCTCGTTCGGCAACCCTGAAATGCTGATCTCCGTCGTCATCGCCGTGGGATTTATCCTGAGCATTGTGACGGCCGTTCGCTGGTCCAAGCCCTACTTCGTGGGTGCATCGAGCTTCGTGATTCTGCTCTTGCCTGCGCTGGGCGGCGTTCAGTTCGCGGCATCTTGCGTCTCAGATCGTTTCACGTATCTACCGATCTTGTTCATGTTGA
>Ga0214472_10009447_pt1 | contig 10165 bp, 4 predicted proteins | sample RVTome_6_FD_207662 | JGI IMG/M metagenome (GOLD analysis project Ga0214472, IMG submission 207662) | Soil microbial communities from uranium-contaminated site in the Upper Colorado River Basin, Wyoming, United States - RVT140D175 | ecosystem: Environmental > Terrestrial > Soil > Contaminated >...
GGTATGACGGTCAAGGTGCTGGGCGCAGCCGCGCACAACCTGAAAGAGATCGACGTCGCGTTTCCGTTGAACCGGCTCGTGTGCGTCACCGGCGTATCGGGATCGGGAAAATCCACGCTGGTGCAGGACGTGCTCCACGCGGCGCTGCTGAAAGCGAAGGGCAGGCCCACGGAAGCGCCCGGCGCGCACCGCGCATTGAAGGGCCACGAGCGCGTCGGGGAAGTCGTGATGGTGGACCAGTCCCCCATCGGGCGCACCACGCGCTCCAACCCCGCGAGCTACGTGGGCGCGCTCGACGCGATCCGCAAGCTCTTCGCCGCGGCGCCCGCCGCGATCGAGCGGCGCTACAGCGCGGGCACCTTCAGCTTCAACTCGGGCAAGGGGCGCTGCCCCGCCTGCAGCGGCAACGGCTTCGAGCGCGTCGAGATGCAATTCCTGTCCGACGTCTACCTGCGCTGCCCCGATTGCGACGGGCGGCGCTACCGGCCGGAAGTGCTCGAAGTGAAACTCGAGCCTCCGGCCACCTCCCGGGTCACGAGTCACGAATCACGAGTCACCGCGAAATCCATTGCGGACGTGCTGGACATGACGGTATCGCAAGCCGTCGAGTTTTTCCGCGATCACCCGGAGGTGACGCGCGCGCTCAGGCCGCTCGCCGATGTCGGGCTCGATTACCTGCGCCTCGGCCAGCCGGTGCCGACGCTCTCCGGAGGCGAAGCCCAGCGGCTCAAGCTCGCCGGCCATCTCGCCGCGGCCAAATCCCCCCAGCCCCCCTTTTCTAAAGGGGGGCACAATCCCCCATTGACAAAGGGGGGTGTGCGCGCAGCGAGCGGGGGGAGACAACACCCCCTTTACTCAAAGGGGGTCGCGGCAAATCCCCCCTACCCCCCTTTGACAAAGGGGGGTGTGAGCAGAGCGAGCGGGGGGATTCTGTTCCTGTTCGACGAACCGACCACCGGGCTGCACTTCGACGACGTCGCCAAGCTGCTGCGCGCCTTTCGTCAATTGCTCGCCGCCGGCCACTCGCTGGTCGTGATCGAGCACAACCTCGACGTCATCCGCGCCGCCGACTGGATCATCGACCTCGGCCCCGAGGGCGGAGACGCCGGCGGCGAAATCGTCGCCACAGGCACGCCGCAACAAATTGCGGCGTGCCTTACGTCGCATACAGGGAAAGCTCTGCGCGATTACGAAGCCGCGCTCACCCCCGCCGCGGCAGCGGAGCCGCCTGTGCCCGCGCGCGAGTCGAATCACGAGTCACGAATCACGAATCACGCCATCCAGGTACACGGCGCCCGCGAGCACAACCTGAAGAACATCGACGTCGCCATCCCGCGCAACCGCTTCACGGTGGTCACCGGCGTCTCGGGCTCGGGCAAGTCCACGCTCGCCTTCGACATCGTGTTCGCGGAGGGGCAGCGCCGCTACCTCGAATCGCTCAACGCCTACGCGCGCCAGTTCGTCGAGCCTGCGGCACGGCCCGACGTCGACGCCATTTTCGGCATCCCGCCGACGGTCGCCATCGAGCAGCGCACGAGCCGCGGCGGGCGCAAGAGCACGGTGGCGACGCTGACCGAGATCCATCACTTCCTGCGGCTCCTCTACGTGAAGCTCGGGACCCAGCACTGCCCGCGCTGCGCGGTGCCGATCGAGCCGCAAAGCGTGGACGCGATCGCGGCGAGGATCCTGCGGGATCACCGCGGCGCGCGCGTGGGATTACTCGCGCCGCTGGTCGTGAACCGCAAGGGCTACTACACCGATCTCGCGCGCTGGGCGCGCGGCAAGGGACACACGCATCTGCGTGTGGACCGGGAGTTCCTGCCGACCGACCCCTGGCCGCGGCTGTCGCGCTTCCAGGAACACTCGATCGAGCTGCCGGTCGCCGACGTGCGCGCCGCGCCGGGCAATGAAGCCGCGCTGCGTGCGGGGCTCGACCGCGCGCTCGGCTTCGGCAAGGGCGTCGTGCACGTGCTCGCCCCCCTGGAAGCGCTGGAACGGGCGATGGCGAAGCGCGATCCCGCCCTCGCGGTGATGACCGAGACCGTCTTCTCGGTGAAGCGCGCCTGCCCGTCCTGCGGCGCGAGCTTTCCGGAGCTCGACCCGCGGCTCTTCTCCTACAACTCCCGGCACGGCTGGTGCGCGGCCTGCTACGGCACCGGCCTCGAGCTGCGGGGATTCGATGCGCAACAGACCGGCGAGGAGATCTGGTGGAACGATTGGTACGAGGGCGACGCCGTCGCCTGCGGCGCCTGCGCGGGAAATCGCCTCAATCCGACGGCGCTGGCGGTGCGATTTCGCGATCGCTCGATTGCCGATCTCAGCCGGCTGTCCGTGGCGGATTTCGAGACACTCCTTAATGGTCTCCGATTCGAGGGGCGAGAAGCGGAGATCGCGCGCGACATCGTGGCGGAGCTCAAGAGCCGCCTCGCGTTTCTGCGCGAAGTGGGTCTCCCCTACCTCGCGCTCGACCGCGCCGCGCCCACGCTCTCCGGCGGCGAGGCCCAGCGCATCCGCCTCGCGGCGCAGCTCGGCTCCAACCTGCGCGGCGTCGCCTACATCCTCGACGAGCCGACCATCGGCCTGCACCCGCGCGACAACCGCGTTCTGCTCGACACGCTGGCGAAGCTCGAGGCCCGGGGCAATACGCTGGTGGTGGTCGAGCACGACGAGGACACCATCCGGCGCGCCGGGCACGTGGTCGACCTCGGCCCCGGCGCGGGCCATCGCGGGGGCGAGGTGGTGGCGGCCGGCACCGCGGACGATCTCATGCGCGTCCCCGCGTCGGTCACCGGACGATTCCTCGCGCAGCCGCTGCGGCATCCCCTTCACGCGCGACGCCCCGTGGGCGACTCGGGCCGTCACCCCCGCGGAGGCGGGGGTCCAAGGACTTCCCCCCCATCCTACCTTCCCCCGCAAGGGGGGAAGGGGATACCCGCCTCCGCGGGAATGACGATCAATATCGCGGGTGCTGTGCTGCACAACCTGAAGAGCATCGACGTTACGATCCCGCTCGGGCGGCTGATCGCGGTGACCGGCGTGTCCGGCTCGGGCAAGTCCACGCTTGCGCGCGACGTGCTCTACGAGAACCTCCGCCGCCTGCTGGCGGCGCGCCGCCCAAAGTCCGAAGGCAGAAGCCTGCCCCGGCAGGTTGTAGGCCGGGGGCAGAAGGCGGACCGAAAAACAGCCAAACGCGAAGCGGGGTCATCCTTCATCCTTCTGCCTTCATCCTTCGCGCCCGTCGGCTGCCGCGCCATCCGCGGCGCCGAGCACGTGGGGCGCGTCCTGGAGGTGGACCAGACGCCGATCGGCAAGACGCCGCGCTCCTGCCCCGCCACCTACGTCGGATTCTGGGACACGGTACGCCGGCTCTACGCCGAGCTGCCCGAAGCGCGCATGCGCGGCTACACCGCCTCGCGCTTCTCGTTCAATACGCCGGGCGGGCGCTGCGACGCGTGCGAGGGGCAGGGGCTGAAGCGGATCGAGATGTCCTTCCTCCCCGACGTGAAGGTCACCTGCGAGGCGTGCCGCGGCGCGCGCTTCAGTCCCGAAACGCTCGCCGTGCGCTTCAAGGACCGGAGCATCGGCGAGGTGCTCCAGATGAGCGTGGACGAGGCGGTGGAATTCTTCTCCGCGCACCGCGCCATCCATCACCCCCTCACGCTCCTGCAGGAGGTCGGGCTCGGCTACCTCACCCTCGGCCAGCAGAGCCCGACGCTCTCCGGCGGCGAAGCGCAGCGCATCAAATTGGTGACCGAGCTCGCCAAATCCCCCCAACCCCCCTTTGCTAAAGGGGGGCGCGACGCCCCCCAACCCCCCTTTGCTAAAGGGGGGCGCGACGTCCCCCAACCCCCCTTTGCTAAAGGGGGGCGCGACGTCCCCCAACCCCCCTCTGCTAAAGGGGGCCTGAATCCCCCCTACCCCCCTTTGACAAAGGGGGGTGGCGAAGCGGGGGGATTTAGGGGTCACGCAGCACGCGGGGGGATTTCCACGCTGTATGTGCTCGACGAGCCCACCGTCGGGTTGCACATGGCGGACGTCGAGAAGCTCGCGCGCGTGCTGCACCGGCTGGTGGACGCCGGCAATACCGTCGTCGTGATCGAGCACAACCTCGACGTGATCGCCGAGGCCGACTGGATCCTCGATCTCGGACCGGAAGGAGGCGACGCCGGCGGCCGCATCGTCGCGCAGGGCTCCCCGGAAGACATCATCAAGAGATTCCCCTCCTTACCGAGGGTGAGCCGGGGTTTCGAGGAGCATGCCTCCGAGCCGGCGAACGCCCGACGCGATGCAGCGCGGCGGGACGGACGGGGTGGCGGCGAAGCCGACGGGGTGGTGCGCTCCCACACCGCCCGCATCCTCGCGGGCTTTCTCGGGGAACGGGGCCGGCGGGCCTGAACCGCCCGCCAGCCCTTGCCGAAGCGGTCAGTTCACGATCGGCGCCAGCGCCTTGCCGATGCGACCGGCCTGCTCCGGCGTGATCATGTCGCCGAGGATCGCCTGGAAACGCGCGTCCTCGACGCCCGAGACGATGTACTGCCAGCGGTAGGCCTTGAGCACGCCCGCGCGCACCCGTTCCTGCTGCTCGGGCGCGAGCTGCCGCCCGCAGATCTTCAAAAAATGGTCCGCGTCGGCGCCCGCCTGCAATTGCAGCAGGCCGTCCACCGCGCCCACGAGCGCGATCAGGTCGTCCACGGCGATGTCGCGCTGCGCGGCGGAAAGGTTCGCGTTCTCGCGCCGCCACTCCAGCTCGTCGAGGATCGCGTGCTGCGACTCCTCCTTCCAGTGAAAGAAAAACACGTCCTTGTACAGGTCGGAGAGGTTCGCGTCGGGCTCGATACTCGAGCGGTAGTGCGCCTGGGTGAAGAGCTCGATGAAACAGGTGAGGCCCAGCACCGCCCACGTGGACTTGCCGAGCACGACCGATGCGACGTCATTGGGCTGCGGCAGAAAGCCGTAGCCGTCCGGCATGTCCTCCGCCGCCATGCGCTCGATGCGGCGGAACAACTCCTGGTGCTTCAGCTCCTCGTCGGTGAAGCGCACCAGCGCCTCGAGCTTCACCTGGTCGCCGAGCCAGTGCTCGCGGCTCACTTCCAGGATCTTGGCGCCGATGAAGCGCTCGACCAGCCCGAACATGTTGGCGTAGGTGCGCCCCTGGATCTGGGACAGCTGCCGCCGCTCGTCCGCGGTGAGGAAATCGAGCTCGTTGACCTTGGAGATGCCGTCGGGCAGGAACTTCCTCGAGAAATCGAACCGGCGGCCGCGGATGACGTCGCGGTCGATGTCCCAGCGGATGCGCTTCGACACCTCGATGCACTTGGCGTAGCGCCCGGCATCGCCCTGCTGCTGCTGTTGCACGACTTGCATGGTGCGTCTCCTTTTGGGTGGTTGGTGTGTTGAGCGCAACCGGTCTTGGTCGGCCGCGCCATGGGGTGCTAGTATCGGTTCCCGCCCGGCGCCCGCCCATGACCGATCCGCCGGATCTCTTGCGCGGGACGCCGGAATCGCCGGAGAAGACCCTGGACGCCCTTTCCGACGTGTTGAGAATCGTGCGGCTCACCGGCGCCGTGTTCCTGGACGCCGAGTTCACCGCGCCGTGGTGCGTGGGCGAGCCCTCCGGCGTCGAGGTGTGCGTCGAGCACATGCCGGAAGCGCAGCACGTCGTGATTTATCACCTGGTGACCGAGGGCCGGTGCGAAGTGTCCGTGCCCGGCCACGCCGCGTCGTGCGCTCTGGCAGGTGATCTCATCGTCATTCCGGGCGGCGAGGCGCATTCCCTGGGCAGCGATCTGTCGCAACGCCCGGTGCCGGGAGGCCCGCTGGTCGTGCAGCGCGGACCGGACGAGGTGCCGCAGGTGCGCTACGGCGGCGGGGGCGAAACGACGCGGATGGTGTGCGGATATCTCGCCTGCGATTCCTCGCTGTTCGACACGGTCCTCGCCGCGCTGCCGCGCGTCATGATCGTCAACATGCGCGAAGGCCCCGGCGCCCAGTGGCTGACGTCCTCGATCCGCTTCAGCCTTGCCGAGGCCGCCGGCCAGCGCGCCGGGGCGGGCACCGTGCTGGCGAAGCTCTCGGAGCTGATGTTCGTGGAAGCGATCCGCCGCCACATCGAAAGCCTGCCCCCGGAGCAGACCGGCTGGCTCGCCGGGCTGCGCGACCGGTTCGTGGGCAAGACGCTCGCGCTGATCCACTCGAAGCCGGCCCATCCCTGGACGGTGGAGGAGCTGGCGGGCGCGGTCGGGCTGTCGCGCTCCGCGCTCGCCGACCGTTTCACTGCTCTCGTCGGGCAGCCGCCGATGCAGTACTTCACCCGCTGGCGCCTGCAGCTCGCCGCGAATCTCCTGCGCTCGGGCAGCCGCAACGTCGCTTCCGTCGCGGCCGACGTCGGGTACGAATCCGAGGCTGCGTTCAACCGCGCGTTCAAGCGCGAGCTGGGCGTGACGCCCGCCGCGTGGCGCCGCAGTCGGCCGCATCAACCGTCGGCGCATGGCTAGATCCATGGGCCCGGACGCCGCGGCTGCGCCGCACCGGGGTGCACCACTTCGCATTCGTCCAGTTTCATTTGCCGTTGCCTCCGCGACCGGGACCGTCAATCGAATGTCCGCGACACCGGCGTATTGGACGACAGGCGGGCCGGGCCGCGCACGGGGCGCTTGTCCCGGGACAGGAGGAAAACGCTGCGGGACGCCGGGGCTCGCGTCCCGGGCGGCGTCTCAGGGGGCGTCTTTGCCGAGGCCGGCGTCGCGCGCGCGCACGATCGCCTGGGAGCGCGTCTCGACCTCCAGCTTGTCGAGGATCGCGACGAGGTAGTTGCGGACGGTCTTTTCGGACAGGTCGAGCCGCGCCGCGATCTGCGCGTTGTCGAGCCCCTGGGCAACGTGCTCGAGGATCGCGCGCTCGCGCTGGGTGAGCCGGTCGAAGATCGCGGCCCCACCCTTCGCCGGCGGGAGGAATTCGTCGATCGCGTCGAGGAGCCTGGGCAGAGCCGGCTCGTCCTCGAGGAGCAGGTGGTTCTCGGACTCGAGCGGCACGAAACGCGCGCCGGGAATGAGGCCGGCCAGGAGCCGTCCCTCCTCGAACGGCACCCGGAGGTCGCCGGTCGTGTGCAGGACCAGCGTCGGGCAGCGCACGCGCGGGGCCTCCGCGCGCACGTCGATCGCGCCGAACGCGCGGTAGATGCGCAGCGCGGTCTCGGTGGCCGCGCTGATGCGCATCAGCTCGTTGAATGCCCGCACCTGCTCCCTGCCGGCCCCGGGAATGAACTGCATCGTGAATACCTGCCGCAGCGAGGGGTCTTTCCCGTTCCAGCCGAGCTCGATCAGCTTGCCGAGCGTGTCGAGCTTTTCCCGCTCGTGCGCCGACAGGTCCCGATTGGCCCAGCCCTGCGCGTATCCGCCGTACAGGATCAGGTGACTTACGCGCTCGGGATGGCGGGCCGCGTAGGCGATCGCGATCGCCGCCCCCTGCGAGACGCCGAGGACGGCGAAACGCTCGAGCCGCGCCGCGTCCGCGACCGATTCGAGGTCCCGCACCCAGGCTTCGAACGAGATATCGACCACGCCGCGGTCGGAGAGCCCGCAGCCGCGCTGGTCGAAGCGCACCAGCGTGAAGCGCCGTCCGAGCGCGTCGAGCAGGTGGCCCCAGACGGCGGCGTCGTGCTCGAGATGGGTGATCCAGTGCGGGGCTCTGAGCAATGGCGGCCCGGAGCCGCTCACGGCGTAGGCGAGCCGCGCCCCGTCGCTGCCCGTGCAGAAGCGGATCTGCTGCTGCATCCGGGCGATTATACCGATACGATTCTCCCAGGAGCCCGGTCATTGCGGGCACTCATGGCAGACGGTCCCTTTCGTATCGTTCCCGCCGTGCCGGCGTTCGATGCTTCCGGCACGCCCTGCTCGCCCGAGTACGGCGACGTCTATCACAGCGCGGATTCCGGGCCGGGGCAGGCGCGGCACGTGTTCCTCGGCGGAAACGACCTGCCCGCGCGCTGGGCCGGTGCCCGCTTTTTCACCGTCCTCGAGACCGGGTTCGGATTCGGGCTGAATTTCCTCGCGACGTGGGCAGCGTGGCGCGACGACCCCGCACGGCCGGGGCGGCTGCACTTCGTCTCCGTCGAGAAGCACCCCTTCGCGCGCGCGGGGCTCGCGACATTGCATGAGCGCTACGCCGAATTCGCGCGGCTTGCCGCGCAGCTGCAGGCCGCATGGCCGCTGCCCCTGCCCGGCCTGCATCGCCTGCACCTGGAAGACGGCCGCGTGACGCTCACCCTCGCCTTTGCGGACGTCGCGGCCGTCCTGCCGAAGCTCCGGCTCGCCGCCGACGCGATCTATCTCGACGGCTTCGCGCCGGACCGCAACCCGGACATGTGGACGCCCGCGGTCATGAAGGCGCTCGCGCGGCTCGCGCGCCCGGGCGCGACGGTGGCGACCTACACGGCGGCGCGCGGGGTACGCGAGGCGCTCGCCGCGGCCGGCTTCGTGCCCGAGCCGCGCCCCGGCTTCGGCCGCAAGCGGCGGATGCTCGCGGCGCGTTACACTCCGCTCCGGCCGCCGCGCCATGCGCCGCCCCCTGCCCCGCGCTGGAGCGGGCGCCGCGCCATCGTGATCGGCGCGGGGCTCGCGGGCGCCGCGGTCGTCGAGCGCCTCGCCGCGCGTGGCTGGGCGATCGAGCTGATCGAGCGCCACACCGGAGCGGCGGCGGAAGCGTCGGGCATGCCGGCCGGCATCTTCCATCCGCAGGTGGCGCGCGACGACAGCATCCTCTCCCGCCTCACGCGTGCCGGGTTTCTGTACGCGCTCGACAACTGGCGCGCGCTGGAAGCCGCCGGCCACGCGCTCTCATGGCAGCGCTGCGGCGTGCTGCAGGTCGCGAAGGACGCGCGCGACGAGGCGCGCATGGCGGCGACGGTGCGCGCGCTCGGCTTTCCGGCGGGCTACGTCGATTTTCTGCCGCGGGGGCCGGCGGGCGACCGCGCCGGCGTCGAGGTAGCCGCCGGCGGCTGGTGGTTCCCCGGGAGCGGGTGGCTGCAGCCTCCCTCGCTCGTCAACGCCCAGCTCGCGGCGGCGGAGGGCGGCACGCGGCTCGTGCGTCACTTCGGCAGGGCGGTTCACGCGCTCACTCGCAGCGGCGATTCCTGGGAAGCCCGCGCGCAGGATGGCGCGACGATCGCGTCGGCGCCGGTGGTCGTGCTGGCGAATTCGCACGATGCGGCCCGCCTCGCCGCGCTCGGCACGGAGCTGAAGCGCGTGCGCGGGCAGCTCACCGTCCTGCCCGCGGGCAGCCTCTTGCCGCTGCGCGTTGCGCTGGCGGGAGCGGGACACCTGGTGCCGGCCGAAAACGGCGCCGCCGTGGCGGGCGCAACCTACGACTACGAGGGCGAGGACGACGCGCCGAGCGCGGAAGGGCATGCCGGCAACCTGGCCCGGCTCGAGCGGCTGCTGACGGCAGGCGCTCCCGGCCTGGACCCGGCGCAGCTCGCGGGCGCGGTCGGATTTCGCTGCGTCGCGCCCGATCGGCTGCCGCTCATCGGCGCGCTTCCGGACATCCAGGCCTCACGCCCCGACGCGCGCGCGCTGCCGGGATTGCAGGGTCTCTATGGCGCGCTGGCTTACGCCTCGCGCGGGCTGACGTGGGCGGCGCTCGGCGGCGAGCTGGTTGCGAGCATGATCGAAGGAGAACCTTTGCCGCTCGAGGGCGATCTTTGCGATGCGGTCGATCCGGGGCGATTCGCGTTGCGTCGGGCACGGCGCGGCAGGGCCTGATCGGCGGCGCGCCGCCTGACCGACTATCATGTGGAGATGTCTCCGCAATTTTCCGAGAATCCGATCCCCCACCTCAATCCTCCCCCGCAAGGGGGGAGGAGAGATCTTGCGCGCCGCCTTCACTTTCGCTGGTACGCCGTGCTGCTCGGCGCGCTCATCCAGGGCTGCGTGACGCTCCCGGAGCCGGGGCCGCCTCCGCGGGAGCCGATCGTGTCGGCCGTGCCCGATGGCAATTGGGAGCTCGTCACCTCCACGTTCATCGGGGCCGGGCGCATTCCCGGCGTGCCGCGGGCGACGCTCGCGTTCAGGAGCGGCACGATGTCCGCGTTCAGCGGCTGCAACCGCGCCAGCGCGGCGGCGCGTCTGGTGGACGACTGGCTCGAAGTCGGGGCAATCGCCACGACGCA
>Ga0214472_10009449_pt1 | contig 10163 bp, 6 predicted proteins | sample RVTome_6_FD_207662 | JGI IMG/M metagenome (GOLD analysis project Ga0214472, IMG submission 207662) | Soil microbial communities from uranium-contaminated site in the Upper Colorado River Basin, Wyoming, United States - RVT140D175 | ecosystem: Environmental > Terrestrial > Soil > Contaminated >...
AGAGTGCTTGACAGTATGGTGGATGACTCACTGCATTTATTCCGCCTCGCGAGTGGGTATTGCTGTGGCAAAGGCATTTAGGATCTTAGCGTTCGACGGTTTTCGTCAGGGCAAGCGTTGCTAAGGGAATGGCATTGAACCGACCTTTCGTGTATATCGCATCGCTACGTCGAACCGGTTCGACGGTGTTGGCTGAGGCTCTGACGTCATTTCCAATGTCCTTTATCTTTCGCGAGCCCGAGCTGGGTCGGGGGCGGTTCAATCTCAGGCCCGGCGACGCGGAACTATTCGCGGCCCACGGTGTGGACTTGAAAGCGATTCAGGCTCGTTTGGCCGGCCGATCCATCTCTCGATCGGTTCGCGCTCGGGTGTCCGGGCGGTTGTCGTCGCTGGTGGCGGGATTCAAGTCACAAGTGGTGGATCCACTGGATGGCATCGTATCGCAATGGGGTGTGAAAGAGATTCGCCACGAGGGTTGGGAGAGCTACTTCGAACAGTTTTCCGAGATGCGAACCATCCTAACCGGTCGTGATCCTCGGGATATATATATTTCGCTTCACCACCGCGTACGCCAGGGCAAAGGCACGTGGCAGGGGCCGCTCACACCCCGGGGGCTGGCGGATGATTTAATGTCCGAGTTCGCTCAGCAGCTTGAAATAGAGAAACGCGGGGCATGTCTCAGGGTTAAATATGAGGATTTATGTACAGATCCCGCCGTGATTCACAAAGCACTGCGCTTCGTCGAAAGCCCGCTTGTTTCGCCTGGGGGAGCTGGTGGGTTCAACGTGGAAAATCCGCATCGTCGGGAGGAGGCGGTGCTGCACGGCGGGGAGATTACCAACAAGCGGGTGCGCCGTTGGGCATCAGAAACGGATCGGCAACTGCTTGATGCCGCGAACGAGATGTATTCCTTGATGGGGGAATACTGTGAGTCTTGGGGATACGCCGTTTAGTTTCTCGTTGGATGCCTATCAACCATTCTGAGATATAGGGAACCGGGGCGTCAGATTATTCTTCTGTGCATTACGGTTTGTATTTTGGTTTGGGGCAGCATGAATCGATTGATCGGATGCACGTGTATGAACCTGCTGGTTCAGCGCAAGAGCTGCGAGATGTGGCCGTGAACGCACTTCTGACGATCAATTAAGATTCTAAATAAACCGATCTAAGGTGCATCAAGTAGGTATAGGTTGGGAGTGAGGACCGGAACCGCGATGAGTTTAAGGCAAAAAGCCGTGCAGGGCGTGCTCTGGGCGGGCATCCAGAATTGGGGATCAGGATTGATCACGATGGTCGTCATCGTGATTCTGGCGCGATTGCTGGACTCATCTGCTTGGGGTCTTATCGCCTGGGCCACCGTTTTCGTTGAGTTTCTCGGCATTGTGCAACGACAGGGGTTCGGGCAAGTCTTGATTCAGCGGAAGGATCTTGAACCCGGACACCTCAATGCGGCATTCTGGAGTAGCGCTATAGCCGGTTTGGTGTTCTCGTCGTCGATGTTTCTTTCGGCCGACCTTATCGCGTCCATGCTCGATGTTGCGGAGTTGGGTTCGGTCTTGCGCTGGTTCTCAATTGTCGTGCTCATTCAAGCGATCGTGACCATACCGCTTGCGATCTTGCGGCGAAACCTTTCATTCCGCAGCTTGGCCGTGCGGGCACTGGCGGCGGCGGCGATTGGCGGCGTAGTGGGCATTACCATGGCATTGCGGGGATATGGTGTCTGGAGCCTGGTCGGCCAGCAGATTGCTACAATCGTTGCAAGTGCCGTTGCGTTGTGGTTCGCCGCCCGTTGGTGCCCGACCCTACAAGTCTCCAAGAAGCACTTCAAGGATCTATTTGGTTTCGGTATCTACACCATGGCACGCGGAGTCGTCATCTTTCTGAATCGACGGGCGGCCGATTTTATAATCGGGATCACTCTCGGCCCCGAGCCCTTGGGCTTTTACTACATCGGCAGGCGATTGATCAGTACGATGAACCGATTACTCACAGAGAGCATTTCCAGCGTGGCGCTTCCCACTTTTTCCAGATTACAACACGATTACGGCCAGATGCGACAAGCGTTATTGACGGCGACTAGGTTGGCGAGTCTACTTGGTTTTCCGGCCTTTCTTGGTGTGGCCGTTCTTGCGCCGGAACTCGTGACGGGACTGTTCGGCGACCAGTGGGCGCCGAGCGCGCCGGTCATGCGCATTCTGGCGATTGCCAGTCTCGTGCAGTGCGTCGCATTCTTCAATAATCCGTTGATCGTGGCGTGTGGGAAACCGTCGTGGGTGCTATCGACAACGATTCTTAACGCGGTGATCGGTATCGCGTTGTATTCCCTCGCGGCACAAGTGGGCATCGTGGCTGTTGCCTTCGCTCACGCCTTGCGCAACCTCGTTTGCGTCCCGTTGCCACTAGTGTTGGTCAAGAAGCTTATCGCGCTGGACATCGAGACGTATTTGCGCGGTTACATGGCTCCGTTCGGGGCATCTGTTGCCATGATGGCGGCTGTTTGGATGGTCAAGTGGTTGCTCCCCGACTCAATGAGCGTAGGCACAGTATTGGTCGTGGCCGTCTTCGCAGGTATAGGCGTCTATTGGCTGTCGATGCGTTTGATTGCTCCGGATCGTCTGCAGCAGGCTCGTGAAAACGTCCGATTAGCCTTGGGTTCGAAGGGAACTTAAGAAACCAGGCGAAGGATTGTGATCGCCTACAATGAAAACGTGGGAACCGCGCAGGCTTGAGGAGGGTTAGCGCGGAAGCTGAAAAGGTGATTATGGCCATCATCTGTCGAACCGTTGGATTGCTGTTCATCATGGCGCCGCGAACTGGTTGCTCCGCCATTGGCCGCGCGCTGATCAGCGAACTGGACGGAGCCTGGTTGCCGGAATCCGATATCCTGAGCCCCGATGGCTCATTGATCGTAGGCAAAAAGCACTGTACGCCGTCTCAGATCATCGAGCACGGCATACTCTCAGATGCAGAAATGGATTCCTTATTCAAAGTCACTTGTGTCAGAAATCCGTTTGACTCACTTGTGTCACTGTATACGAAGCGACGCGACTTTCCCACTGATCGCTTGAACAACCCGTCGTTTTGGATGCATCGAGCGCCCGAAGCGCTGCGTGAAGTCGAACGCTGCCGGAGCCACACTTTTGCCCAATGGATTAGGCGGAAGTATATGGTTCGTTCGCTGCTGGCGGCGCTGGGTGTCCGGCGGCGGGGAATGTTTGATCAGTTTACGCAAGGTGTCGATTTCGTCATGCGTTTTGACAATCTTCAAGAAGATTTCGATGAGGCATTGCGACGTGTCGGTGCTCCAAAAAAGATCACGATCCCGAGAGTCAATCAAACGTTGGGCCGAGATCCGAAGTATCGTTCTTACTACAGCACCGGCTCGCGGAAAATCGTCGAACGCGGATTCCGACGGGATCTTGATCGTTATGGGTTTAAGTTCTAGGTCGCAGTATCGGCACTGCCGTTTGCGCGGCACTGTTCAACGGATGTTGGGAAGTCGTAAGATGAACCGTGAGCCGAGACGTCGCCCGTCCAACCAAGCAATCAGGCCGGTCGCTTGGTATAGCTTGCCCTACTGGGCGTATCGAACGGCCGTCTTCGATTGGAGAAACTACCGTGCGCATCGACGGCCGTTGACGTGGCGAAGAATCTCTTGCTCATGGCGGCCGAAACTGGCCCGCCCCATTTTCTTGATCGGAGCGCCGCGTACGGGTACTACGTTCCTGGGTCGGTGCCTCGGTGAATTACCGGAGATTTCGTATCATTTCGAACCGATCGCAACTAAGGCGGCAGCGCGATGCGTCTACGAATACATTTGGGACACCGCGAAATGCCAACGGTTTTATCGCCGGGTGTACACCTGGCTATTGCGCATTCATCTCGACGGTGATCTGGTGTTTGCTGAAAAGACGCCGCGCAATGCGTTCATCGTTTCGTTTCTAAATCATTGCTTTCCCGGTGCACGATTCATTCATATTCTACGCGACGGGCGCGACGCGGCGTTGTCGCTGAGCGAACGTCCGTGGCTGCAAGCGGCAGAGGAAGCATCGTTGCGGCGTGAGACCGGTGGTTATCGTTATGGTCCGTTCGCGCGATTCTGGGTCGAGGCGGATCGCCGAGACGAATTCGAGACGACCAGCGATATTCGCCGATGCATCTGGTCATGGCGACGGCACACGCAGGCGGCCCTTGCGAGCGGAGCGGAACTTCCGCCGGAGCAGTATCATGAATTAAGATACGAATCCATGGTGACGGATCCCCAGGCCACGGCGGATGCGTTGCTCGATTTTCTGGATATCCGGCAGGAACAATCACGGGCCTCATTTCATCAAGCACTGGCGGGCGCCAATTGCGACTCGGTCGGTCGATGGCGAAACCATCTTTCCGAAGGAGCCCTAGAAGAGATCACGGTTGAGGCAGGTTCCTTGCTGCGCAGCTTGGGATACTCGGTCACCACCGGCACGGAAGGCCATGGTCGTGCGGTGTAGGAACCCGGTATTCTTGGTCGGTTGTCCACGCTCGGGCACGACACTGTTGCAGCGAATGCTCGACGCCCACGATTCCATGGCGATCGCGTCGGAGACACATTTTGTCCGGCGTTTTTGGCTCAAACGTGAGAATTACGGCGATCTGGCCACCGATGAAAATTACAAACGACTCCTCGAAGACGTTGTCGGTATGCCCGAGTTTGCCGAAATGGGCGTTGATGATGAATCGTTTCGGAATCGTGCCCGGGCGGCCGAGCGTACCTATGCAGCGGTATTTGCGGCGCTTCTTGAGACCTTCGCTGAGCAGCACGGCGCATCATTCATTGGAGAGAAGACACCGAATCACTTACTCCATATGCTTACCCTCGAGCGTTTTTTCCCCGATGCAAAATATATCCACATCGTTCGTGATCCGAGGGCGGTCGTTAATTCGTGGCGGAATGTACCATGGTCCACGGGTAATGTTGTGGGTGATGCGTTCGTTTGGCGCCGCTACATGTTGGTCGCGCGCCTGTGTCCGCCCAGACGGTCGAATTCACTAATGGTGATTCGGTTCGAAGATCTGGTCCTGCGACCGGAGCCGACCCTAACGGACGTCTGCCGATTCATCGGCATAAGCTTTCAACCCGGCATGTGTGCCTTCCACGACAAGAGAGAGAGTGCGATCAACCTGAGCAGAGAGCCGTGGAAGGCGCGTGCGAATCAGCCCCTCGATGCTAATCGGCTTGGTCGTTGGCGAGATGAACTCTCGCGGTTGGATATTGCTCTCATCGAATCCGTCGCCGGTAGGGAGATGCACAAATATGAATACACTTCGATTTGTGGACGGTTCAGCGCCGTAATGCTCAAGCTTCCTGTTTGGTCGAGAGAGATCATTCGCCGATTGTTTCGACGGGTTTTCAGGTGGAATACATGAAAATCGGATACTTACATATCGGTCCCCAACGAGGCGGTGTGCGTCGTTACGGTCGGTTGATCGCGCAGGCGGCCAAGTGCCGGTCGGACGTGACGGTTGTCGAGTATGAAGTGACATCGACCTGCGATTCATCCGTGCCATTGGGCGAACTTCGCAGTGCGGCGGCCGTGCTTTCCGAAGCGGAGGTCGTGCATTTTCAGTATAACAAGCAGGTGTGGGGTGGAGATCGGCGCCACCTGGGTCGACTTTCCACGTTCGTGGATCATTGTCAATCGAGGCTGGTTGTCACGCTGCATGACGTCTACCGACCGAACGTGTTCGGGCAAGGTCACTTCAGGTTTCGTACCCTTCGGCGGCAAATCGGTCTGGCCCTGGATTCGAGCCGCATTGGAACGCATCGGCTCGGGCGCATGGCGGGAGCCTTGGTCGTGCATTCACATGAGGAGGCTTCGCGGCTCGCGGCGCTTGAGCGGCGCCGCTGTCTACACGTGATCCCTCATTTTGTGGAGCAGCGCTCGCCGGCCACGGACGCTTCTGAGGCGCGAATCGCGCTTGGGCTGCAACATAAAAAGGTCATTACGCTGCTTGGTTTCGTGGTGCCGCGAAAGGGGCACCGTCTGCTGCTCGACGCCGTCCCTCTGCTTCCGGACGATGTGACGGTAGTGTTCGCAGGGGACGCGCCGGCGGGTGGTGAAGCCTTTGCGGACGATTTGCGCAACTTGATCGACCGACGCAGTCTTGGTGAACGGGTAAGGTTGACGGGCTATTTGACTGAGCAAGCGCTGGAGCAATATCTACTGGCCACCGACCTAGCCGTGTGCCCGTTCGAACGACTTTCGGCGTCTGGGTCGATCGCTACCTGGATTTCTGTGGCCAAGCCGATTCTCGCTTGCGATCTTCCTCAGATGCGCGAGTACAATGAAATGGAACCCGGTGCGATCCACACGTTTAAGCCGCGTACCGTCGATGCGCTTGCGCGTGCCATTGCTGATCTCTTGCCGGCATGCCGAGAAGGGCCGGACCCAGTTGTCGCTCGATTGTGCGATAGATTATCCATGTCCAAGATTCTCGAAAAGTATTTGGACGTTTATCGTAGCGTTGTGGCGGACACCGGTCGAAATGAGGCGGAGGTGCGATCATGTAGCGCACGCGTGCCACAGACACATCCCGTCAGTAGCGGCCGACCCGACTTGGGACGACGCAGCTTACGTGTCGCCTTCTTGCCATTGTGGCTTAGAAATCCATATCAAGCCCGCCTGGGGCAGGAACTCGCCCTGCTCGGTGTGGGCATGCGGCGGCTGGGTCGCACGGCGGGTTCGGTTGTGATCCGGTTTAGTCTCGATCGGCCACAGATTCTGCATTTGCATTGGCTGCACCCGTTTTACGAATCGCGCAACAAGTTCTTTTCAGTATTGAAGCTCTCATACTCGATCTTAGGTCTTGCCGTTTTGAAGTCGCTGGGCGTGAAAATTGTCTGGACAGCTCATAACCTGAAACATCACGAGGGCAGCAACGCGCTCATGGATCGGATCTGCACGCGTTTTGTCATTCGCTTCTCCCACGCGATCATAGCGCATTGCAATTCCGCGAAGCGCCAAATCGTCGATGAGTTCCGGGGAGCACGAGCTGACAAAGTGCATGTAATCCCGCACGGCAATTACTGTGACGCATACGAAAACGTGATCGACTTACGAGCGGCGCGTGAACGGCTGGGGATTCCTTTGGAATCCACGGTCTTCCTGTTCTTGGGGCAAGTTAGGCCCTACAAGGGTGTGTTGGAGATGGTTGAGGCGCTTAGGGCGATGGACACTGCGGATGCGCTGCTGATCATCGCAGGCAAGCCGCTGAGTGAGGACGCGGCCACCGTCATTCGCCAAAGAATCGACGGGGATAAGCGAATTCGGTTTGTGCCCGGCTTCGTTCCGGAGGAGGAGATTCAGGTGTACATGAACGGAAGCGATGTCGTTGTTCTGCCGTATCGCAATATCTTCACGTCTGGGGCGGCCGTGCTTGCGATGTCGTTTGGGCGGGCGTGCATCGCACCGCGATTGGGGTGTATGACTGATTGGTTCGGGGACGGGGGGGCTTTTCTTTACGGCGCCGAGGACGATTCGGGGTTGAAGCGCAGCATGGAAATGGCCATTGAACATCGCGTTGAACTCCCGGGGATGGGGCGGCGCAATGCATCCGTGGCGGCGGAGTGGAGCTGGGAACGCGTCGCGGGTGATACGTTGCGAGTGTATCGTTCGGTGACCGGTCGAGCCGAGGAACAAGTTTAGACACGCCCGATCAATAAGTTCGTTTGCTGAAGCTCAGACTCGAAGTGGGGAAGAGTCGAGTTGCGCCCACTGAGTGAGGCAATTCCTGATTCGCATGGGCGCCAAGCCCGAGAATCGCCGATATTAGATGAATCGAACGGCGTGGAATGTGCGCGCTGATTCAGGGTAGGGTGGTTTGCGCGAATCACTGGTGCGAGGCGCATGGAGGCCGATGTGAAGGGGACTCTGCGATACTTTGGGACTCCGATTTGTGCCATTACATGGGCACTAACGGTTAGCGGTGTCGTGCGCGCCGACCCGCCGCCGATGGAATTCGTCTTGATTCCCGCCGTAGATGCTCAACTCGGTGGCCCGGCGCACGACTATCGAATCGGGCGCTTCGAGGTTCGTAATGATCAATTCGCAGCATTTCTTAACGATGCGATGGTTAATCTGGACAATGAACGCGGTCAATTCATGTATTTCGATGTGGATTCGGGCGACGTATACATCCACTCGGGCGCGATGGGTGTCGTAGGCACGCTCGGCTCGGGCACGTTTCTCTTTGACACGGACGAGAATCCGTACGTTTCGTTTAACGATACTTCCTTGGCTTACGAAGTGACATTGGGTTATGAGGGGCATCCCGTCTCGGGGGTATCTTGGTACGGAGCCATTAAGTTCTGCAACTGGATGACGATTGAGGCCGACTTGGGGCTCGATCAGCGGGCGTACACCGAGGCCGGTGCGGCAGACTTAGGTGGGTGGCATCCGGTTTCGATCACTAAGCAGGATTGGGCGACGCGCGATTTGACGGCCGACGAGCGAGCTGCGCTGCTGTTGCTGCTTGGGTTCCGGCTACCGATGGACTCTGGAATCGATGTTCCGGCGGTGCATAACGAATGGTTGAAAGCGGCGACCGCTCGTTTGCAGAATGACGTGGTGGTGTTTAATGCCGAATTTGGTTTCGGGCGCGATGTCGTCGGGTCGTCCGATGCCAATTACGTAGACAGTGGAGATCCGTTCGAGCCGGGCACCACGCCGACGGGCTATTACGACGGCACGAGTCATGATGGCTTTCTCACGGCCGGCAACGAAAACGCCTACGGAATCTTCGACCTTTCCGGCAATGTTTGGGAGTGGTTGCAAGATCAGTCTCCGTCGAATCCGTTGGCGCGGCGTAGTCGCGGCGGTTCATGGCAGAGCTTGGGCGCAAGTTTACGGTTGTCGTTGGGGGTGAGCTCAGAAGCTAATTCGACCGCCGTTTCGACAGGGTTTCGCGTTGTGCAGCGTGTGCTCAATGCCCTGGTCGTAACACCCAGAGATGATTTAGTGGCCTCGGGTGTTTGGGGTGGGCCGTATGATGAGTTGGGTAGCGATCGCGTCACTTATCGTATTGAAAATGTCTCACCTGATACTGTTTCGCTTACGGTTTCCGCGAACGCCGCGTGGGTGTCTGTGAGCGTGGAGGCGGTTGATCTCTTGGGCGGCGAATCTGCAGATATTACCGTATCCATCGCTCCGGCGTGCGCAGATGGATTGCCCGTCGGGACCAGCAGCGCCACGGTTAGGTTTCGAGACACAGAAGGCGTGATCGTCGCGGAGCGTGGGCTTGAAGTGACCGTTGTTGAGCCTATGACGATCGACCGGGCGGACGGTCTGGCCAGTGTGATGCCGTTTGGGCGTGCGCCCATCCCGCCGAACAAACTCTACATTCTCGGTAACGTGTCGGAACAGTCCATTGCATGGTCTGCGGCACAAGATTCTATGACCCAGTTGCCGTGGGTTACGCTGACGCCCGGTGGAGATGTGCCATCAAAGGGCTCGGACGTGGTGAATGTGGCCATCGATACGGTGATTGCGCAGCGGCTGGACGTAGGCACTTACCAGACGGATGTGACCATGACGGACGACTGTACCGGCGAGTCGTTTGGACGGGTCGTTACACTAGACGTCGTGGCGCCGTTTGACGTGTTGCCGGCGGACGAGGTGATGTCGACTGGTGTATTTGGTGGGCCGTTCGATCCAGCGGAACAATCGTTTACGGTGACCAACGCGATCAGTCAGACCGTAACTTGGACGGTCACCCTTTGTAGTGAGGCGCCGGGGTCGACGGTTTGCACCTCGCCTGCCGGCACACCCTGGTTGGTGCTCGACGCGAGCGGTGGTTCGCTTTTCCCGACGGAATCGAAAATTGTAACAGCATCGCTGACCAGTGAGGCAAATGCTTTGCCTACGGGTGACTACTCGGTGACGCTAAGGTTTACGGAGCCGACTACCGGTTTCGTGATTGATCGAGTCGTTTCGTTGGAGGTCACCGGTCTGCGGGTCGATCCGGAGGCCGGAGTCGAATTCATCGGACCATCGGGCGGGCCCTTTACACCCGATTCCTTTATCTACGAAGTGCGCAATACGGGGCTGGTGGAAATGAGCTGGGTGGCGTCCGTCAATTTCAGTCCGCCCCTCGCAGATATCGGAGGTGTTACCTGGTTGGTTGTT
>Ga0214472_10009450_pt1 | contig 10163 bp, 8 predicted proteins | sample RVTome_6_FD_207662 | JGI IMG/M metagenome (GOLD analysis project Ga0214472, IMG submission 207662) | Soil microbial communities from uranium-contaminated site in the Upper Colorado River Basin, Wyoming, United States - RVT140D175 | ecosystem: Environmental > Terrestrial > Soil > Contaminated >...
TCACCACCATCGCCGACCAGACCACCTGGGCGCTGGCAAACCTCGGTGCGTCGCTCCGGGAACGGGGACTGGAGCTGGGACACGTGGTGGCGGTGAACGTCTTTCTCAAGGACGCGCGCCATTTCCAGGACATGAACGCGGTGTACCGGCGCGTGTTCGCCAACGAACCGCCCACCCGCGCGACGGCGGAAGCCGACCTCCCCGACCCGGACGCCCTCATCCAGTTATCGGCCGTGGCCGCCAGGGGCCGGAAGCAGGTGATCGCGCCGGCAGGCATGGCGTCCCCGTCCCTGCCGTATTCCTGGGGCATCAAGGTCGGGAACACGCTCTTCCTGTCCGGCATGACCAGCCGCGCGCCGGACACGTACGAGCCGGTGCTGGGGGACGTCTCGACCCAGACCCGCCGCATCTTCGGCAACATGGGCCTGGTGCTCAAGGCCGCCGCCATGGATTTCAAGGACCTCACCAGCTGCCGCGTGTTCCTGGACGACGCCCGGCGGTTCGGTGCCATGAACCAGGCCTACGCCGAGTTCGTTCCGGCGCAGGATCCCCCGGCGCGCGCCACCGTGCGCGCGGGCTTGATGAATCCGGCCTTTGACGTCGAGCTCCAATGCGTCGCGGAGCCGTCGCCAACCCGGATGGTGGTGATGGCCGAGGGCCAGCAACGCTCGCGGGCTCCCCTGTCGCCCGCGATCAGCACCGGGAATCGTGTCTATCTATCCGGGATGTTGGGCGGCGCCGGTGACGTCGCCGCACAAACCCGCACCACGCTCAACAACCTCCTCGGGACGCTCCGGGCGGCCGAGATGGACTTCTCGCACCTGGTGGACGTGTGGGTCTACGTCACCGACATGAGGCAGTGGGAGGCCGTAAAGCGGGTGCTCGACGAAGTCCTGCCCGCCGGCGCGCCTCAGCCGACCGTTGTCGGCACGCCGCTCATGGGAGCCAACTTCCTGGTCGAGATCCAGATGGTCGCGGAGCGCTAGGGCCGGCGTCAGTCCACCAAGGCCCACAGCAGCTCCCGGCTCCTCCGGTCCAGCGTCCGCGGATACCGCAGGCGGTACAGATCTCCCGCCACGTCCCGGATCAGGAGTCCCCCACCCGGCAGCTCTAGCGGCCAATCGTCCAGCCGAGTCTGGAATCGGCGCTCGCCCTGCCGCGTCGCCACCCGCCAGTGCCGGATCTCGACCTCCTCCTCGATGGCCAACACCCCGGTGACCTCGAAGACGAACCCCGCACTCGCGAGCTCGGCTTCGAGCGCCGAGCGAGACTGGTCGTCGAGCTTGGCCGGGTCCGCCACCAGCGCCACCTCGTTCTCGTCGTCGTCCCGGAGTGACACAAAGCGCACCGGCTCCGACCAGGGAAAGCAGCGCAGCACCCAGACGGGTCGTGCCGCGCCGCCTCGTGCCGCCCACAATCGCCCATCCGCCCGCCGCTCCAACGTGAGCGCCTCTTGTACCACCGTCGTCGTCATGGCTCCTCCGCTATGCAAGGTGCAGTTGCAGTTCATACAGCCGGCGGTACCGTCCCTCCGGCTTCATCATCAACTCATGGTGCGTCCCACTCTCGATCACCCCTCCGTCTTCGATCACGAACAGCCGCGAGGCCTTGCGCAGCGTCGAGAGACGGTGCGCGATCGCGAACACTGTCCGGCCGCGCACCAGTCGGTCCAGCGCTTCCTGGATCTCGCGCTCCGTCTCCGTGTCCACGCTGCTGGTGGCCTCGTCCAGAATCAGCACCCGCGGGTCGTGCAGCAGGGCCCGGGCAATGGACACCCGCTGGCGCTCGCCACCCGAGAGCGTGTGGCCCCGCTCACCCACCACGGTGTCGTACCCGTGGGCCAGCTTGCAGATGAAGTCGTGCGCGTTGGCCGCCCGCGCCGCCTCCACCACGGCGTCCAGGGACGCCTCCGGCAAGCCGTAGCGGATATTCTCCGCCACGGTCCCGTGAAACAGGTAGGGGTCCTGCAGCACCATGCCGATCTGCCGGCGATAATGCCCCAGGTCGAGCGCGCGCAGGTCCACCCCGTCGATGCGGATCGCCCCGCCGCTCACGTCGTAGAAGCGCGCGATGAGATTCGCGATGGTGGACTTGCCGCCGCCGGACGGCCCCACCAGGCCGATCAGCTCGCCCGGGACGACCTCGAAGCTCACGCCGCGCAACACCTGCCGGACGCCGTCGTACGCGAAGGTCACGTTTTCGAACGTCACCCGGCCCCGCACCGGCTCCAGCCGCACCGGCGCCGGCGCTTCCCGGATCTCCGGCTCCGTATCCAGGACTTCGAACACGCGGTGCGCCGAGCTGGTGGCGCGGTTCATGGTCCGCGCGATCTGGCCTATGGTTTCGATCGGGTCCGCGAACATCGTGGCATAGAGCAGGAACGAGATGAACGTCCCCACGCTGAGCGCCGCACCACCTCCCAGGAGCCGGGGCACGGCCAGCGCCCACACCACCACAGTGGTCCCGTGCACGGCCAGCATCACCAGCGGCCAGAACGTGGTCCAGAGCCGGTGGATCCGGTTGAACTCGTCGGTCACGGCGCGGTTCCGCTCGTCGAACCGGCCGATCTCGCGCGCCTCCTGGTTGAACGCCTTCACCACCCGGATCCCCGGAATGGTGTCCGAGAGCACGTCTGATACGCGCGACCACTTCCGCCACGCCCGGAGGAACAGCCGGTTCAAGGCTTCGCCGTAGCGGTAGATCGCCCAAACGAACAGCGGCACCGGCAGCGTCATCACCAAGCCCAGCTGCCGGTCCAATGAGATCAGCACGCCGGCCAAGCCGAGCATCATGATCGCCGAGAGCGACACGTCCACCACACCAAACGCCAGGAAGTCCCAGAGACGATCGGTATCCGCCGACACGCGCGTGATGATGCTCCCCGTCTTCTTCCGCGAGAAGAACGACAGCGAGAGGCGCTGGATGTGCTCGTACAGCTCGGCCCGCAAGTCGCGCGCCACCCATTCACCCAGGACCGACATCAGCCGCAGCCGGACCATCGCCGCGCCCTGGCGCACTAGGTACGCGCCGGCCATCGCGGCCACGGCAATCCAGGCGATCGTGGCCGCGCGCTCCGCCGGCAGTAGCCCCTGCTGGGCCGGCCGGACCACTCGGTCAATCAGGTATCCCGCGAGGTACGGCGGGAGCAGGCTCACCAGCGTGATGAGCGCCGCCGCGCCGAGTCCGAGCGACACCTGGCGACGATACGGCCTCAGGTAACTCAGCAGCCGGAGGATGACCGCCGCGTCCCGGCCCGCCACCATCGCCTGCGCCTCGCGCACCGGGCGTGCCACACCTTCGGCATACGCGTCGTCGGGATCGCCGGTGTTCACCGCCCGGCCCTCGAGCCCCTCCTCCAGCACGACGCGGATGTTCTCGATCGCCCGCCGTTGCCGGTGCGTGTAGCGCACCAGCGCCAGGGGCGGCTCGCCGGACTCCCACGCCAGCGTCAGCGTGCTGGCCGAGAGGCCCGGGACGTTGCGCACCGCGCGGACGCGGGCGCGATCGAACGACCGGACGTCCCAAGCCCCCGCGGGCAGCAGCGTCGCAACGGCCACCTGCCTGGGGCCCAGGAGCAGCCACGACTCGGCGAGCCGGAGGGAATGGTCCAGGTCGGCCAGGGCGTAGAGCAGTACCGGGTCGCCCCGCCACTGCCGTTCGACCTCGCGGCGAAGGTCCGCGGGAAGCCGGTATGGCTGGCCGGTGTAGCGAGTGATGATCTGTTCGTCGAGACTACGCTGCTCGGGGTTCATGCCAGTAATCCGTTATCCGTTATGCGTTTGACCGTTGTCCGGAAACAACGCGGCCTCCCGGGGCTGCTCTGAGCGCCCCGGAAGGCCGTCGGATCACGTGCATGAAAGCCTAGGTTGCGGGGCTTACGTCAGAGAGGCACCTCGCCGATGCCGGTGCGCGAGGCGCGCGGGCACACCACGGCCCCATACGCGTCGCGACGCGGCAGAGAGATCTGGACGAAACGGATATGCATATTCGTAATCAGGTCCTCGTTAGTTTCGTCGGGCCTCAAGAAAGGCCCATAACCGCAACCTAAAAGCGGCCGCTCGGCCAGGCAAGAGGGGCTGGTCTGCCGTTATGCCGTTATGCCGTTATGCCGTTATGCCGCTATGCCGCTATGCCGCTATGCCGCTATGCCGCTATGCCGCTACGGTAACGCGCGAATCTTGATATTCCGGTATGCCACCCAGTCACCGTGCTCCTGCAGAGCGATGTGCCCCTGCCCGGCCCGGCCGTAGTTGGGCCACTGCACAAACTTGCTCGCCTGGACCAGGGCCTCCCATTCCGGGCTCAGGAGTTCATACTCGACCACCTTCTGCCCGTTGAGCCAATGCTCGACGTGGTTCCCCTGCACCAAGATGCGTGCCAGGTTCCACTCGCCCGCGGGCTTCACGACTCCAGCGGGCGCCGCGTGAAGCGCATAATTGGACCCCGCAGCCGTGAGCCGGGACAGCCCGTCGCGATGGGCCGCGTCATCCAACACCTGCATTTCCGGCCCGCTCTTGTAGGAGTAGTCGTATTCCTCGGTGATGCGGTACATGACGCCGCTGTTGCCTCCGGGCGCCACCTTCCACTCCAGCCACAGATCGAAGTCGCCGAACTGTTCCCGCGTGATGATGTCGGCGCCCTCCCCGGCGCGGGTCAGGGCGCCGTCTACCACCTGCCAGCCGGAAGGCAGCGAGTCCATGTGATAGCCCCGCCAGCCATCCGTGGTCTTCCCATCGAACAGCAGCCGCCATCCGGCCTCGCGCTCGGCGGTGGTCAACCTGTTCACCTGCGATTGGGCGCGTTCCGCCGGGGAGCACGCCACCGCCGCCGCGAGGAGCCCTCCGGATAGCCTGCACGCCAACGACATGATCATCCCAACGAAAGTGGTATCAGTTACAATACGGCTCGGTCCCCGCGCCGGGAAGTCGCGCCCGCGAGACCTATGGGCCTGAGCCAGAGCTATACTCGCATTTACGCCGTGGTCCGCCGCATTCCGCGCGGCCGGGTCGCAACCTACGGCCAGGTCGCCGCCCTCGCCGGTCGCGAGGGGCACGCGCGGCAGGTGGGCTATGCCATGCACGCCCTGCCGAACGGCACCACGGTTCCCTGGCACCGCGTGATCAACGCCCGTGGGGAAATCAGCCGTCGCTCCCAGTTCGGCGGGGAAATCCGCCAGCGCCTGCTGCTGGAAGCCGAGGGGGTGGAGTTCGATTGGCGGGGGCGAGTGCGGCTGAGTCGGTACCAGTGGCGCTCGCGACGGCGTACGGTGCGGCATAAGGGGTGAGGGGTAAGGGGTCCACCCCTCACCCCTCTCGCATCTCGTACCCCCTTACAGTCGTATCGTCAGGCCGAGCGCCACGTGCGGGTAGTACTTGAAGAAGCTCAGGTCATCCTCGATCTGGGCAACCTCCTGCTGCACTTCTTGATCAAACCGCGTCTTCGCCGCACCGGTGAGGGTGGTGGTCGCGTCATACGTGACCTGCGGCGATCCCTGCAACAGGACCCCGAGCTGGAGGACCGGCGACACTCGTCCCCTCCCCGCGAACCCGACGCCGAGGTACGGCGACACCCTTCGGAAATCGATCTTCCCGTTGATGGTCCCGATGTCGGTGGCCTGGTAGGTCGTGTCCCCGATGGTGACGTTGACCGTGGGGTTGGCGTCAATGGTAAGCCGGTTGCCGTTCCACAGCGCTCCAGCCGTGATGCGGATCGGCCCGGCCAGGTACAGGTCGCCGAGGAGGGCGCCGGACAGCCACCTGGCGTCCACACCGTACGCCACGTTGCCGATGGACTGGTCGGTCCGACTCAGCTTGAAGTAGTTCAGCTGCACTCGTGGCTCGAACCGGTTCGCCAGCCCCAGCTTCGCCTCGGTGCTGAGGCCGAACGTCCCGGCGCCCACGCCAATACCGAGCCTGGGACCGCCGCCCGACGCTTGCGCCAGCAAGCCCGCCGGCAGCGCGAGCATCAACAGGGACAGGCTGGACAACCGCAGCCGCATCATCATACTTGGACGCTCCGACAAGAGACACGGCAAGTTAATCGAGAATCCTCCCGAGAACCGACCATGACCGCCAAGCAGCCTTCTGGCGACGTCGAGGCCAGGCTTCTGGCCGACGTCTCCGTGGACCTGGGATGGGCGTTGATCGAGCGCTTCACCACGCTGGTGCGCGAATCCGGCAGCGCCGACGAGTTCGCGGCCGCGGACTACATCGCCGCGCAGCTCGCGCGGCTCAAGATCCCGCACGAGGTGCACGAGCCCACGCTGTACCTGTCGCTCCCGCGGAGCGCGTCGGTCGAGCTGCCGGCCGCGGGGGCAACGACCCTCCAGGGAAAGCCACCATCCTTCGCCGCGTCCACCGGGCCGGGGGGCGTAAGCGCGCCGGTGGTGCACGTACCGGCCGCCGCCATCAAGGACGTGACCGATCTGTTCGAGGACCACCGGGCGGCGGGCACCGACGTGCGCGGCAAGATCGTGGTCTCGGAGGGCTACGCCATGCCACTCGCGGTGCAGCGCTTCGAGCGCGCTGGGGCGGCGGGGCAGGTGTACATCAACCCGGGCAAGCGGGTCCACTGGGGCATCTGCACGCCCATCTGGGGCATGCCCACCGACCGCACCCTCGAGCAGAAACCCAGGACACCCGTGCTCGCCATCAGCCGCCCGGACGGCGACCGGCTTCTGGGTGCCATCCAGTCCGGCCTGGCGCAGATCACCATTCGCACCGCGCTGGAGGAAGGCTGGTACCGGTGCAAGGTGCCCGTCGCCCGGATCGCGGGGGCGTCGGATGACCTGCTCCTGGCGCACGGCCACTACGACAGCTGGGACGTGGGCATCGGCGATAACGCCGTGGGAGACGCCACCCTACTCGAGCTGGCCCGGATCTTCCACGCCCACAAGCGGAAGCTCCGCCGCTCGCTCTGGGTGGCGTGGTGGCCCGGCCATTCCATGGGACGCTACGCCGGCTCCACCTGGTTTGCCGACCGGTTCGCGATGGAGCTCCGGCAACGGTGCGTGGCGGCGCTCAACATTGACTCACCTGGCTGCCGGGATGCCACGGTCTACGAGGAAGTGATGTGGATGGCGGAGGCCGGCGACCTCTGCCGCCGGGCGATCCAGGATGCCACCGGCGTCACGCCGCATCGGCTGCGCCCCATCCGGGCCGGAGACTACTCGTTTAACCAGATCGGCCTCACGTCGTTCTTCATGCTGCTTTCCAACATCTCCAAAGCCGAGCGGGACGCCCGTGGCTTCTACCCGGTGGGCGGGTGCGGCGGGAACATCGCCTGGCACACGGAAGACGACACGCTCGAGGTGGCCGATCGGGAGAACCTCACACGGGACCTGCGCGTGTACGTCACGGCCATCAGCCGGGTCCTCGACGCGGTGATCCTGCCGCTCGATTACCGCGCCACCGTGAAAGAGATCGCGGAGGCGGTGGCCGCATACCGGAAGCAGGCAGAGGATCTGGCGGATTTCTCGCCAGTGGATCGCGAGCTGAAGCAGCTCAAGTCCGCGCTGCGGACGTTCTACGCCGGGCTGGCCCGCACGCCCCGCGGCGCGGCCGCCGAGCGCGCCAACGACACGCTGAAGGAGCTGTCGCGCATCCTGGTGCCCATCAATTACGCCGCTGGTGAACGATTCGACCACGACCCGGCGCTGCCGCTGGGCGCGGTTCCCCGTCTGGCGGCGGCCGCTCGGCTCCAGGCCGTCCCGCCCGATCAACGACGCTTCCTCCAGGCCGGCCTCACGCGCGAGATCAACAAGGTGGCCAACCGTCTGCACGAGGCCTGGCGGTTGATCCGCCGCTCGGCGTGACGCTCCTCGCCGGGCCGCTGCTCCTCGCCCTGATCGCCGCCGCGCCGCAGGGGAGCCTGCAGGACGCGCGAGTTCGCATCGCGATCGTCGGCGACACGGCGCACGTGGACGCCCGGTATCGGATCACCGACCCCGGGGACTCGATCCGCCTCCACGCGCCGCGTGTGGCGGGCCAGCACACGGCGTTCGACCGCCGGTTCGACGATCCCCGGCTCCGGCTCGATACGCTGCCCGGACTGTTCCGGCTCACCGCCCTGGGCGAGGGCCGGGGAATCACCCTGAATCTGCGCTACTCCGTGCGCGGAGACCTCTCCCGCATCCCGCTGTTCGTTCCGGAGGCCCCCAGTACCCCGGGGCAGAGCCGCGTCACGATCCTGGTGGACGGCCTGGCTCCGGACCGGGCGGCGCGCTTTGTCGTGCCACGCTTCACCCGCGATTCCCGCGGCCCGTGGCGCGCCACCCCCGACCACCTGCCCAGCGTGGTGGCGCTGGTGAAGCCGGCGCGTGGGCTCCCGGTGCCGGCGCTGGCGCAATGGAGTGTCCTGCTGATCGCGTTCGCCGGGACACTCGCCTGGCTGCTGACCCACCTCGCCGCACGACGCAGGACATGACCGCCACGTTCTTCGTCGTCGCCGGGATGTATTTCACCGCCATCTTCGGCATTTCCATCTGGAGCTACTTCCGGACCGCCGACGAGGTGGACTTCATCGCCGCCGGCCGGTCGATCGGTCCCCTGGTAGGCGGCGCCGTGCTGGCGGCGACGCAGATCAGCGCGGGGACGTTCGTCGGCACCGTGGGCCGGCACTATCTCGCCGGCGTGTCCTGGTGGTACGTCTGGTTCGGCGTCTGGGCGGGGTGGCTGGTTTCGGCGTTCTGGGTGGCGCCCAAGCTTCGGCGGTTCGGGGCGCTCACCGTGCCCGACTACATCGCGGTGCGGTTCGGCAGCAAAGGGGCGGGCGCCCTTGCGGGAGCGCTGATCGTGGTCTCCTACACGATCTACCTCGTGGCCCAGTTCCAGGCCGGCGGTGAGATCGCGCTCACGGTCTTCGGAATGAAACCCCTCACGGCCATGCTCATCCTGGTGGCCAGCACGGCGGTGTACACCGTGCTGGGCGGGGTCCGCAGCAGCTCGTACATCGAGTTCATCCAGATGCTCATCATGGTCAGCGCCCTGGTGATCGCGGTCCCGGTGCTGCTGCACTACGCCGGCGGGATCACGCAGGCCAGGCACTTCCTCGATTCGCTCGACCCGCGTCTCACGTCCGGCTTCTACGGTTGGAAGGAGATCCTCGCCTTCAGCGTGAGCTTCGGCTTCGCCATCGCCGCGGCCCCGTACGAGATGACCCGCTATTACTCCATGCGCGACGAGCGCACGGTGCGGCGGGCCATTTACGTCGCCATCGGGTTCCAGGTCGTGATCGGCGTGAGCGTGCTCGGGATCGGCATGCTGACCCGGGTGCTGTTCCCCACGTTGAGCTCCCAGGACCTGGCCAGCTCGGTCATGGCCTTCGAGATCCTGCCCCCGCTCGTGGGAGCGCTGCTCCTGGTCGCCATGCTGTCCGCCATCATGTCCACGGTGAACTCGATCCTGTTGGTCGTGGGAGCGGGCGTGGCCCACGACCTGTACGGCAAGCTCCTGCGCCCGGAGGCCAGCCAGGAGCACCTGGTCCTGGTGAATCGGGTGAGCATCTTCGTGCTGGCCCTCATCCCGGTGTATTTCGCGCTCCAGAAGTACGGGGACGTGCAGACGATCGTGGTGGAGCAGGCCAAGTTCATCGCCAGCTTCTTCTTCGTGCCGGTGGTCATCGGACTCAACTGGCGGCGCGGCACTGCGGCCGGCGCGATGGCCGCCATGGTGGGCGGCTTCCTGGCCTGCCTCGCGTGGGAGTTCACCGGGCAGCGGGGATTCGCCTCGCACGGCATTGACGCGGTGGAGGTGGGGATCGCCGTGAGCCTCATCTTGTTCGTCACGGTGTCGCGGTTCACCAAACCGGTGCCGGACCAGAACCTCGCCGTGTTCTTCCACCGCCCGCGGGGCTAGCCTCTTTCACCGATGCGGATCTCGCTCATCATCCCCGCCCGGAACGAAGAAGCCTATCTCCCGCGGCTCTTGGAAACGGTCCGGGTAGCGCGCGGAGGCTACCGCGGCGGCCCCGACGCCATCGAGGTCATCGTGGCCGACAACGTCTCTACCGACCGCACAGCGGAGATCGCCCGCGCGCAGGGGTGCCGGGTGGTGCGGGTCGAGAAGCGGGTCATCGGCGCCGTGCGCAATGCCGGCGCCCGTGCCGCGCGGGGCGAGATCCTGTGCTTCGTGGACGCGGATGCCCGGATCCACCCGGAGACCTTC
>Ga0214472_10009451_pt1 | contig 10163 bp, 9 predicted proteins | sample RVTome_6_FD_207662 | JGI IMG/M metagenome (GOLD analysis project Ga0214472, IMG submission 207662) | Soil microbial communities from uranium-contaminated site in the Upper Colorado River Basin, Wyoming, United States - RVT140D175 | ecosystem: Environmental > Terrestrial > Soil > Contaminated >...
GTTTGGCTTCAAAAAACGACTGTGCATCCCAGATCCGGTCCGGGCCAGTGAGGACTTTCATCTGCTGGAACAGGTCGCGGTCACCACAGAGTAGTCGTGCTTCCATGATATTGGTGGCGACCGTGATATCTTTTTTCGCTTCATTGACACATTCATCGACGGTGCGCACGCTGTGACCGATTTCGAGGCGGCTGTCCCACAGCAGCATGATCAATTTTTCAATGGCACCGCGAGTGATATCGGCCTCGTCGCTGTCCAGCAGCAGCATCAGGTCGATATCGGAATGCGGGTGCAGTTCACCACGGCCATAACCGCCGACCGCGATCAGGGCCACTTTCTGGCTGACCCCGGCAAACATATGCTGGTAAATCTGCGCCAGAAAACGGTCGATTATGCCTGCCCGACCGTGGACGATGGTCTCGACATCGACGCCTTCGTAGTAGAATTGTTTCAGACCATCGTTGAACTGGCGGACCACCTGCTTGAGCGCGGGCAGGGATTGTTCCGCTGGCAGGGCGAGGGCAGCGACCAGGGCACGCTCATCGAGCAGTGCTTCGACAGAATCAGCGCTGTGGATCGCAGCCGTGTCTGGCTTCATATTTCGTCGCCCTGACACTGGGTCAGAATGTCGTGGCCGTCTTCGGTCACCAGGATGGTGTGTTCCCATTGCGCCGAGGGGCTGTGGTCCTTGGTAACCACAGTCCAGTTGTCGCTCAGCAGTTTTACATCGCGGCGGCCGGCATTGATCATCGGCTCGATGGTAAAGATCATGCCGGGTTCCAGCACCAGGCCGGTGCCAGCCTTGCCGTAGTGCAGCACCTGCGGGTCTTCGTGAAAACCACGGCCGATGCCGTGGCCGCAGTATTCGCGCACCACCGAGCACTGGTTGCGTTCTGCGTGCGTCTGGATGATATGGCCGATGTCGCCGAGGCGGGCGCCGGGTTTCACCACGCTGATGCCAAGGCGCATGCATTCCAGCGCAATCTGGCTGACGCGCTGCGCCTTGATCGGTGGCTCGCCGATAAAGAACATTTTGCTGGTATCACCGTGAAAATCGTCCTTGATCACGGTGATGTCGATATTGACGATATCGCCGTTTTTCAGCTTTTTATCGCTGGGGATGCCGTGGCAGACCTGGTGATTGACCGAGGTGCAGATGGATTTGGGAAAGCCGTGGTAGTTCAGCGGCGCCGGGATCGCCTGCTGTTCATTGACAATATAGTCATGGCAGATGCGATCGAGCTCATCGGTGGTCACCCCGGCCTGAACATGGGGGCGAATCATTTGCAGCACCTCGCCAGCGAGGCGTCCGGCGACGCGCATTTTTTCGATTTCAGAAGCAGATTTTATATGCACGTTCACGGTTATATTTTCACTAATATCAATGGGTTACTGTTTTCGCGGGACTTATGCCGGTATCCAGATGATTGTTTCCAGATACTGAATATGGTATAAAGCCGCCGCGCCGGGATGTTGCTCGGCCAACAAGGTGGTATTTTGCCACGAAAGCATCACTCAATACTTTGAATTGATGCAATCGAAGGAAATACCGATTTTTATAATACGCACATACACCGACACATGTAATAGGGTGCCGTTCTGGTCTTCGGGCCACGGTTATTATATGGGGTGTATGGAGGCAAAACCCTAACAGGAGAACTCATGTCTACAGTATCTATGCGCCTTATGCTCGAAGCTGGCGTGCACTTTGGTCACCAGACCCGTTTCTGGAACCCTAAAATGGCCGATTATATCTTCGGCGCGCGCAACAAAATTCATATCGTCAATCTGGAAAAAACCCTGCCGCTGTACAACGGCGCGGTCAATGCCCTGGGCAAAATAGCCTCGCAGCGCGGCAGCATCATGTTCGTTGGCACCAAGCGTGCAGCCCGCAGCATCATTCAGGAAGAAGCCAGCCGTTGTGGTATGCCTTATGTCAATCACCGCTGGCTGGGTGGTATGCTGACCAACTTCAAGACCATCCGCCAGTCGATACAGCGCCTTGCCGACCTTGATGAAATGTTTGCCAGCGATGCCGTCAACAAACTTATCAAAAAAGAAGTCCTCGGCCTGAGCCGTGAAAAGGAAAAGCTGGAAAAAGTCCTCGGCGGTATAAAAAACATGAATGGTCTGCCCGATGCCCTGTTCGTCATCGATGTTGGCCATGAAAACATCGCCATTCTCGAAGCCAACAAACTGGGCATACCGGTATTTGGTATCGTGGATACCAATAACTCACCGGATGGAATCGACTATGTCATCCCGGGTAACGATGATGCCATCAAGGCGATTCGTCTTTACACCCAGGGCGTAGCTGACGCTGTTATCGAAGGCCGCGCTGCAGCAGTCATACAGAAAATGGATCAGCCTGAAGAAGTGGCTGAGAAATCGACTGTGAAAAAAGCGACTATCAAGAAAAAGTCTGCGCCCAAACTCGCCAAAGACGAAGTTAAAGACGAAGTTAAGGAAGCAGCAGCGCCAGCACCAGTGAAAGCCGCAGAAAAGTCAGCTAAAGAAGCGCCTGCTAAGGAAGCCACTGCTAAAGAAGCGGCTCCAGCCACAAAAGCTGCGCCAAAGAAGAAAGCGGCTGCCAGGAAAAAGGCTGCCCCGAAGAAAAAAGCGGCTGCTAAAAAAGACGCATAACTATTAATCAGGCCCAGTGTATCGGGCCGTGAAGAATTCAAAGAGGTAAAGTCATGCAGATAAGTGCTGCTATGGTTAAAGAATTGCGTGAGCGTACCGGCTCGGGCATGATGGAATGCAAGAAAGCACTGCAGGAAGCGGGTGGAGATATCGACACTGCGATTGAAAACATGCGCAAGTCCGGCCTGGCAAAGGCTGATAAAAAAGCTGGCCGTGTGGCGGCTGAAGGTCGTGTCGCAATTGAAACCAGTGCCGATGGCAAGTCGGCCGCCGTGGTCGAAGTGAACTGCGAAACTGACTTTGTTTCGGGTGGTGATGACTTTATTGCCTTCGCCAGTGCGGTTGCCAGAACAGCATTGAAGAATAAGCCCGCTAGTGTCACAGAGCTGCTTGCTTTGCCACTGGATGGTGGCGATGCGAGTATTGAAGAAACGCGCCAGGCCATGGTCGCCAGGATTGGTGAAAACGTACAGGTACGTCGTTTTGAGTCTTTGCAAACATCTGCTGGCAGTTTCGGCAGCTATTTGCATGGCACACGCATCGGCGTGCTGGTTGAAGCAGAAAATGCAAATGATGATCTGATAAAAGATGTCGCCATGCATATTGCTGCAAGCAGCCCCATGTGTGTGTCTGAGGCCGATGTGTCACCTGAAGTGCTCGAGAAAGAAAAAGAAATCCTGCGTGCACAGGCGCTGGAGAGTGGCAAGCCCGCAGACATCGTTGAAAAAATGCTGGTCGGTCGCGTGCGCAAGTATCTCGCAGAGATTACACTGCTAGGTCAGCCTTTCGTAAAAGACCCCGATAAAACAATTGATGCTCTGCTGAAAGATGCAGGTGCCACAGTGGTACGCTTTGTACGTTATGCTGTCGGCGAAGGCATCGAGAAAAAGCAGGAAAACTTCGCCGATGAAGTCATGGCGCAAATCAACGCGAAATGATTTGAATACAGGCAAGACAACACAAAAACCGGGAACCACTGCCCGGTTTTTTTGCAAGTGTGTAATGCGCGAAAGACAATAACAAAAACAGACTGGGTGAATAACATGGCGAAGACTGTTCTTTATAAGCGTGTATTACTCAAACTCAGCGGCGAAGCGCTGCTGGGTGAGTGTGATTACGGCATAGACCCAGTGATGATGCAGCGAGTAGCAAAAGAAATTGCCGAAGTGGTCGATATGGGCGTACAGGTCGGCCTGGTCATTGGTGGGGGCAATATTTTTCGCGGTGCTGGACTCGCGGCCTCGGGCATGGACCGGGTCACCGGAGACCACATGGGCATGCTGGCCACCGTGATCAACAGTCTGGCAATGCAGGACGCGCTGGAGAAATTCGGCAAGCAGACACGCGTCATGTCTGCAGTGCGTATAAACCGTATGTGCGAAGAATACGTCTGTCGTCGTGCATTAAACCACCTGGAAAAAGGCCGTGTCGTGGTGTTTGCTGCCGGTACAGGCAATCCTTTTTTTACTACCGACACCGCCGGTTGTCTGCGTGCTATAGAAATCAAAGCGGATATCATCATGAAAGCCACCAAGGTGAACGGGGTCTATGATTCTGATCCGGCAATCAACAGCGACGCGAAACGTTACGAAACACTCTCGGTGAATGAGGTTTTGCAAAAAGACCTGAGAGTCATGGATACCACTGCGATTGTAATGTGTCGCGATAACAAGCTGCCTTTGCGTGTCTTTAATCTTAATGATGCTGGCGCTTTGCCTGCGGCAATGACTGATGCATCCATCGGAACCACTGTTGTAATGTGAGGATTTATGATTGACGAAATTACAACAGATGCAGAAAGTCGTATGCAAAAGAGTGTTGACGCACTCAGTCAGGAATTGCTGAAGATTCGTACCGGGCGCGCTCACCCGAGCTTGCTCGATCATCTGATGGTTCCTTATTACGGAAACCCGACGCCTTTGAAACAGGTGGCCAATGTCAGCGTTGAAGACTCGCGCACACTGGTGGTAACACCCTGGGAAAAGGACATGGTCAAAGCGGTGGAAAAGGCGATCATGACAGCCGACCTGGGCCTGAATCCTTCAACAGCCGGAACCGTGATTCGTATACCTATGCCGGCACTGACTGCCGAACGTCGCCGAGACCTGGTGCGTATCGTAAAGCATGAAGCAGAAGCCGCCCGCGTTGCCGTGCGCAATATTCGACGTGACGCCAACAGTGATTTCAAAGAGTTGCTCAAGGAAAAAGAAGTCTCTGAAGATGAGTGTCATCATGCGGAGGATGCTATGCAGAAACTCACCGATACTTATATCGCCAACATCGAAAAAGTGCTGGTGGCAAAAGAAACCGAATTGATGGAAGTCTAGGTTTACTCAGAGACTTGATCCATGGCTAATCCAGACGAACCAGCTGCTGCCGATAAATCCAGACCACGGCATATTGCCGTGGTTATGGATGGTAATGGGCGTTGGGCGAAAAAACGCCACCTGCCACGTGCAGCGGGCCATAAAGCCGGGGTCAATGCCACGCGTGCACTGGTTGAAAACTGCGCTCGCCAGCGCATTGCAGCGCTCACTATCTTTGCTTTCAGCAGCGAAAACTGGAACCGCCCGGTAAAAGAGGTCGACAGCCTGATGACGCTGTTCGTGAAAACACTCGCGGCAGAAATTAGCAAACTGCACAGCCAGAAAGTCCGTGTCCGCTTCATCGGCGAGCGCACACGTTTTGATAAAAAATTACAGCAGGGCATTGCTGACGCTGAGCAACTCACAAAAACCAATGCCGGCCTGGCATTGAACATTGCTGCCAACTACGGTGGTCGTCAGGACATCGTCAACGCCTGTAAAAAACTCGCGCATAGAGTATCGGTCGGTGAGATCGGCGCAGATGCCATCGATGAAGAAATGTTTGCTATGGAATTGAGTCTCGCCGATCTGCCGCCGCCTGACCTGTTTATTCGTACCGGTGGAGAACAGCGTATCAGTAATTTTTTAATATGGCAGAGCGCGTATTCCGAACTGTATTTTAGTGATGCGCTCTGGCCTGATTTTGATGAGGCCGAGCTGTTAAAAGCACTCGACTGGTACGCAACGCGCCAGCGCCGTTTTGGCAAGACTGCGGAGCAGCTCGATGCTCCGCTGGACAAAAAACAGCAGGGTGTGAGCTGATGTTGTGGCAGCGTGTATTGACTGCGATTCCACTGGCCGCGCTGGTGATCTGGATACTGCTGTTCCAGTCCACCCAGATGGTGAATGTTTTACTGCTGCTGGTGGTGTTTCTTGCTGGCATGGAATGGGCGCGATTGTCGGGCCTGTGCAATCTTTTTCAGCGTGGTGCCTTTGCCGCCATGGTAGCTTTGCTCTCCTGGTATATTCCTGACCAGCAGTACGCCTTTTCTAAATGGTATGTCATCGCGGCCATAATCTGGTGGTTCATGGCGGCGTTGTATTTGATCGGCGCCAGGCCGCAGCCCCTGGCGCAGCAGATATCATTGTCGAAACTGTTTTATGGATTGTTGATCATGCCTGCGGCAGTGATCGCCATGAGTGTTTTGCACTCAGGCCAGCATGGCCCGCAATGGTTGCTCTACGGTCTGATGCTGGTCTGGCTGGCGGATATCGGTGCGTATTTTGCCGGTAAACGTTTTGGCAAACATAAGCTGGCGCCCAATCTCAGCCCCGGAAAAACCCGTGAAGGGCTTTACGGTGCCTTGCTGACAACGACACTCTATAGTCTCCTCGCCGGTGTATTTTTCGAGCTGACTGCTGAACGTGCTTTGCTCCTGGTGCTGCTTTCAGTCGTGGCGACGCTGATTTCGGTGACTGGTGATCTTTATGAAAGCCTGCTGAAACGCGAAGCTGGATTGAAAGACAGCGGTAAGTTGCTGCCCGGCCATGGCGGTATGCTGGACCGCATCGACAGCGTGCTGGCGACCATGCCGCTGCTGGCCTTTGGACTGCACTGGTTGATCCAGCCATTTTTCAGGGTCGTGCTGTGACCCAGGGTATTACTCTGCTGGGTTCAACTGGAAGCATCGGCCGCAGCACGCTGGATGTGATCGCGCGTAACACTGATCGTTATCATGTCACAGCCCTGACCGCGAACACCGATGTTGAACAGCTTGCACAGCAATGTTTGCAATGGTGTCCGGCGTTCGCGGTGATGTGTGATGCGGCTTCGGCGGAACGCCTGCGCCAGCGTCTGCTGCACGAGTGCAGCGAGACCGAGGTGCTGAGCGGGGTCGATGGCCTCAATTGGGTCGCCAGTCTTGAGCAGAGCGAGATCGTGGTCGCTGGCATTGTCGGCGCCGCGGGTCTGTTGCCCACGCTCGCTGCAGCCGCGGCCGGCAAGCGCATTTTGCTGGCGAACAAAGAAGCCCTGGTAATGTCCGGTAAGCTGTTCATGGATACCGTGAAGCAGCACGGTGCTGTGCTGTTGCCTGTCGATAGCGAACACAATGCCATATTTCAGTGTCTGCCCGCGCAGGCGCAGGACCGCAGCGGTGGGCTCAAACCACTGGGTATCAATCGACTCTGGCTGACTGCCAGCGGCGGCCCGTTCCGTAGCCGTGATATCGATACGCTTGCCAGCGTGACCCCGGCCGAGGCTGTCAATCACCCTAACTGGGACATGGGGCGAAAGATTTCAGTCGATTCTGCCACCATGATGAACAAGGGTCTGGAAGTGATCGAGGCGCGCTGGTTGTTCGATGTCGCAGAAGATATGATCGAAGTCGTGATTCATCCGCAAAGCGTGATTCATTCCATGGCATCATATGATGATGGCTCGGTGCTGGCGCAACTCGGCAACCCTGATATGCGTACCCCTATTGCCCATGCCCTGGCCTGGCCGGAGCGCATTCGCTCGGGGGTGGAACCTCTGGATATATTCGAGGTCGCAAAGCTGGAGTTTGAAAAGCCGGATCTGCGTCGATTCCCCTGCCTGCGACTGTGTTATGAGGCCATGCGAATGGGTGGTTGCGCGAGTATTGTGTTAAACGCAGCGAATGAAATCGCTGTGGCTGCTTTTCTCGAGGGCAGACTGGCTTTCACCGACATTTCTCATGTTATCGAACAGAGTCTGGCGCGTGCGGATACCCGGAGGGAAGCGAGCAGCGTGCAGGAGATTCTCGATATTGACACTGAAACACGTGTCCTGGCGCAGGAACTGGTAAACAAAGAACATCATCGTGCCGCTGTCTAACATCAAAAGTGAACCAATATAATGAATGCATTGCATAGCCTGTTCTTTTTCGTGATTGCGATCGGCGTACTGGTGACCTTCCACGAGTTCGGCCATTACTGGGTAGCGCGACAATCGGGCGTCAAGGTGCTGCGTTTTTCCATTGGCTTTGGCAGGCCTTTGCTGAAATGGGTACGGCACACCGGCGGCGACACGATCGAATATGTCATTGCTGCTATCCCCCTCGGTGGCTACGTCAAGATGCTCGACGAGCGCGAAGGCAATGTCGCAGAAAAAGATCGGGTACGCGCGTTCAACACCCAGCCACTGCGCAGTCGTGCAGCCATTGTTGTTGCTGGCCCGTTATTTAATTTTATTCTCGCAATCTTTTTTTACTGGCTGGTGTTTGTCCTGGGAACGGCGGTTGATCGTCCACTGCTGGGTGAACCGGTAAAGGGCTCTCCCGTGGAACTGGCCGGTTTTGTTGCAGGGCAGGAAGTCATCCGCATTGGCAATACCGATATCGATTCATGGACCCAGTTTCGTGTTGCGCTGCTCGAAGAAGGGCTCGACGGTGGTGAGATCGAGTTTGTTGTGCGCGAGGAAGATGGCGCAGAACAGGTGCATGTCCTCGATCTCGCAGAAACACAGTTACTCAAAGAGAAGGGTGACGCAGTCAGCATGCTTGGTTTTAGCCCGTGGCAGCCAAAACTGCCACCACGCTTATCCCGACTGAACGATGATGGTGCGGCCAAACGCGACGGGCTTGAAGCCGGTGATCTGGTGCTCAGCATTGATGGCAAGGCGATACACGACTGGGATACGCTGGTTGAAACTGTGCAAAGCAGCCCAGGCCAGGCGCTGGTGTTCGTGGTGGAGCGCGACACGCTGCAACAAACAATAACTATCACTCCCGCGAGCCGGGAAATCGATGGCAAGATCATCGGTTTTATTGGTGCGGCACCACATTTTCCTGATGAAATCATAAAGCGCATGCAGGGCACAGAGAAGTACGGAGTGCTCGCTGCGATTCCCCGCGCTGTCGAAAAAACCTGGGACATGTCAACACTCACCCTGCGTGTGCTCTGGAAGATGGTGATAGGTGAAGCCTCGCTGTCGAACATATCCGGCCCCATCACCATAGCAAAATATGCCGGCGTAACAGCAGAGATTGGTTTGACCACATTTATTAGTTTTCTGGCGATTATTTCACTCAGTCTTGGTGTGTTAAATCTTTTGCCCGTGCCCATGCTCGACGGTGGGCATCTACTGTATTACCTGATCGAGCTTGTAAAAGGCTCACCAGTATCTGAAGCATTCGAAGCGCGTGGCCAGCAAGTTGGTATGGTGTTGCTTGCGCTGTTAATGAGTATTGCGTTGTTTAATGACTTTCAGCGCCTGCTCCACTGAGAACTCTATGCAAAATAGCGGTATAAGAATAATAAAAATCATCTTTGTTATATTATGTTTTCAGCTCAGCGTGGCCCACGCTGCTGACAGCTTTGTTGTGGGCGGGATAAAAATCGAAGGACTGGAGCGCCTGACTGACGGCACGCTGCTGAATTATCTGCCGATACAGGAAGGTGATCCGGTCGATGACAAACAGGTTACCTTTGCTATCAAAGAACTTTATAAAACCGGTTTTTTCGCCGATGTGAAGTTATTGCGTGATGGCAATATTTTGATAGTCAGGGTCAAAGAACGCCCCTCAATTTCTGATGTGACTTTTTCGGGAAACTCCGACATTGACAAGAAAACGCTGGAGACTGCCCTGAAAGATATCGGTATCGTCAAGGGCCAGATATACAATCGATCATCACTGGAAAATCTTACCGCTGAACTCGAGCGGGTATATTTTAGCCAGGGCAAGTACGGTGTTCGTATTACGACCAAAGTGGCACCACTGGACCAGAACCGTGTTGATGTTGATATCAAGATATCTGAGGGCCGCGTTGCCCTGATAAAACAAATTAATATTACTGGTAATACAGTGTTTGACGATGATACCTTGCTGGGCGAACTCCAGCTGGCTAGTACAGACGACGTGTCCGTTTTCTCCAGTGAAGACGAATATTCAAAACCCAAGCTGAATGCAGACATAGAAACCTTGCGCTCATATTATATGGATCGTGGTTATATCAAGTTTTCCGCTGATTCCACCCAGGTGTCCATTACTCCGGACAAAAAAGACATCTATATCACGATTAATATAGAAGAGGGTGAGCAGTACACAGTAAGCGATGTCACCCTCAACGGTGAGTTGGTCATAGATAAAGCCAAACTGGAAGAGCTGATCACGACTAAACCAGGTGCTTTGTTCTCACGCAAGGAAATGACGCAAACACAGAAAGCGTTACAGGACCGTCTCGGCAAGATCG
>Ga0214472_10009452_pt1 | contig 10161 bp, 8 predicted proteins | sample RVTome_6_FD_207662 | JGI IMG/M metagenome (GOLD analysis project Ga0214472, IMG submission 207662) | Soil microbial communities from uranium-contaminated site in the Upper Colorado River Basin, Wyoming, United States - RVT140D175 | ecosystem: Environmental > Terrestrial > Soil > Contaminated >...
GCCGGCTTTCGCCGTTGCAACAAAAGGCTGCGAAGCAGTGCAAAGTCAAGCAATGACCCCATCTTACTACCCGGGTAGTCCAGAAGAAGCCGACTCATTAATATTCAAGGTTAGCAAGCTCGTTGATTAATGGTAGCGCTGAAACTGTCATTGCATCAGGTAGCCAAAACGAAACACGCTTCACCCCCTGCAGCATCGAGATCAATACCTACAAGCAAAGTAGTATAAGAACCTGCAACATCGACAGGAACAAGACTTCCATCCGTACACCAAAGATAGTCAATGGCCATTCCTGAGCATTGCCCGGCGTATGTGCAGTACTTCCCAGGTAGCGGCCGGAGGTGATGTGCGGGGGTATGGTGTCAGACTCAGACAGGCTATAATATGCGTTTATAATGATGTATATTAAATGAGTTCTAATGTTTTTGTACTCTATTAGCATGGATAAAACATGATTACTGCCGCCCAGATCCGTGCCGCCCGCGCCCTGCTGGGGATGGATCAGCGCCAGCTTGCCGAAGCCGCCGGCCTGTCGCTGCCCACCATCCAGCGTATGGAGGCCAGTGACGGCCAGGTGCGTGGCAATGTGGACTCATTGATGAAGATGATCGATGCCATTGAACGCGGGGGCGTGGAGCTGATCGCGGATGGCACGGCCAGTCCCGAGGGAGGCCGTGGTGTACGCCTCAAGCAGAAAGCAGAGTGGGTGGAGTGATTGAGATGTCGCCTTTGTGGTTGGCCGGACTGGCGGTCGGCCTGGCACTGATGTCGGCACTGGTGGCGCTGTTTTCAGCCCGGGTGACGCATCTGTTGCGGACCCTGTCCCTGCCCTTGTTCGCCCTGGCCGGGTTGGCAGCACTGGCGGCGGGCCTGTTGACGCTGGTGCAGGGTGAAGTCACCACGGCGCAATTGCCGCTCGGCCTGCCGTGGTTACCGTGGCAGGTACGCCTGGATGCCTTGTCCGGCTTTTTCCTCTGTGTGATCGGTGTGGTCAGCTTCGCGGTGGGGATATATGGGTCGGGTTACGTGCGCGGGCTCGAGCATGGACGCGATTCGTTGCCGGTCCTGGGTGGTTTTACCGGTCTGTTTCTCACCGGGATGTTGCTGGTAGTGCTGGCCGATGATGCCTTCATGTTCATGGTGGCCTGGGAGTTAATGTCCCTCTCCAGTTATTTTCTGGTCGCGTTCCATCACGATCAGGCGGCCAACCGCCGCGCGGCCTTTCTCTATCTGCTCATGGCCCATGTGGGCGGTCTCTCCATCCTGCTGGGCTACGGCGTGCTGGCCGCCTTCGGTGACGGTTTCGCCTTCGACGCCATGCGCGCGGGCGAATTGAGCTTCGGCTGGGCCAGCGTCGCCTTCGTGCTCGCCTTCATCGGTTTCGGTATGAAGGCCGGTCTGGTGCCACTGCACGTCTGGCTGCCCGAGGCCCATCCGGTGGCGCCTTCGCATATCTCGGCACTGATGTCAGGGGTGATGCTGAAGGTGGCGGTGTACGGCTTCATCCGCTTCGTGTTCGATCTGATCGGCGACATCCACTGGCAGTGGGGGGTGGCGGTATTGGTCATCGGCAGTATCTCGGCCCTGATGGGCGTGCTCTACGCCTTGATGCAACAGGATATCAAACGCCTGCTGGCCTACTCGTCGGTGGAAAACATCGGCATCATCTTCATCGGCCTGGGTCTGGCGCTGCTGTTCCTGGCCACCGGCCACAAGGGGCTGGGAGTGGTCGCCTTTGTCGCGGCGCTTTACCACACCATCAACCATGCCCTGTTCAAGGGTCTGTTGTTTCTGGGAGCCGGGGCGGTGCTGCACAGTGCGCACGAGCGCAATCTGGAACAGATGGGTGGTCTGCTGCGGCGCATGCCCTGGACCGGCGTGTTTTTTCTCATCGGTTGCCTCTCGATCTCCGCGCTGCCGCCGTTCAACGGCTTCGTCTCTGAATGGCTGACCTTCCAGGCAGCACTGCAGGCCTGGCAACTGGATAGCGGGGTGTTGCGCAGTCTGGTCCCCATTACCGCGGCGGTACTGGCCTTGACCGGGGCTCTGGCTGCGGCCTGCTTCGTCAAGGTCTATGGCGTGGCCTTTCTGGGCCAGGCACGCAGCCGCCATGTGCGCCGTGCCCGGGGGGTGCCGCTGAGTATGCGCGCAGGCCAGGGAGTGCTGGCGCTGTTGTGCCTGTTGCTGGGGATCTTCCCGACCTCGGTTATCGCACTGCTCGACGTCGTGCCGTTACAGGTGCTCGGGCAGGGCCTTAGCCAGGCCACCGCCCATGGCTGGTTGTGGTTGACGCCGATCTCCTCCGAGACGGCCAGTTATGGGGCTCCGCTGGTGGCCATTATTCTCGCCCTGATCCTGGCAGCGGGATTATGGCTGTTTGGTCGCGGTATCCGGCGGGTACGGCGTTGCGATGCCTGGGATTGCGGCTTCGCCCCGCCGACCCCGGCGATGCAGTACACAGCCAGCGCCTTTGCCCAGCCGATCCGGCAGCTGTTCGGGTCGCTGTTTTATATTGAAGAAGGAATCAAGCCGCAGCCGGACGGCCGCCAGCGCTATCAACTCCAGGTCGTCGATCGAGCCTGGGGACTGTTCTATCTGCCGGTGGCGCGCGCTGTGGAGCGCGCGGCCCGGCAGGTGGTACGCCTGCAGTCGGGTAATGTACGCATCTATCTCGGCTGGTCCCTGGCGACCTTGTTGATACTGTTATGGATCATGGCATGAGTCTCTCGTCCTGGGGCGTGGCGCTGCTGCAGGCATTGTTGTATCTGGCCCTGGCGCCGTTGCTGGCGGGCTGGGTGCGCAAGGTCAAGGCCTGGCTACAGAACCGCCGCGGCGCCTCGCCGCTGCAACCCTACCGCGATCTGTACAAGTTGTTCGGCAAGGAGGCGCGCATGGCGCACACCGCCTCGCCGCTGTTTCGCGCCGCCCCTTATATCGTCTTCACGGCCACCTGGCTGGCGGCCTCGGCCATCCCCTTTATCGCCACCGGCCTGCCGACCGCGGCCGTGGCCGATGTCATCGTCATTGCCGGCCTGCTGGCGCTGGCACGCTTTTTTCTCGCCCTGGCCGGCATGGATGTGGGCACCGCCTTCGGTGGCATGGGGGCCTCAAGAGAGATGTTCGTCTCGGCACTGGCCGAACCGGCCATGCTGATGGCTGTGTTCACCCTGGCCATGACCGCCCACAGCACCAATCTGTCCAGCGTGGTGGATCATCAGCTGCTGCATGGCATTATCCTGAGGCCCTCCTATATGTTCGCCCTGACCGGACTGCTGCTGGTCGCCCTGGCCGAAACCGGCCGCATCCCGGTGGACAATCCCGCTACCCACCTCGAACTGACCATGATCCACGAGGCCATGATCCTGGAGTACTCCGGCCGGCACCTGGCGCTGATGGAGTGGGCAGCGCAACTGAAGCTGTTGCTCTACGGGTCGCTGTTGGTGAATGTCTTTTTTCCCTGGGGCATGGCTCGGGATATCCACCCTGGCGCCCTGGGCATCGGCCTGTTGCTGGTCGTTGTCAAGCTCGCGCTGCTCGGCGCGGTGCTGGCGGCCAGCGAGACGGTGCTGGCCAAGATGCGTCTGTTCCGGGTGCCGGCCTTTCTTAACCTGGCACTGCTGCTGGCACTGCTGGGCTTGCTCAGTCACGTGATCCTCGAGGTATAGCATGAACCTGGAGCAACTCCCCCTGCTGCAGCAGTTGATGATCGTGTTGTCGGCCGTGGTGCTGCTCACCTCCTTTGTCCTGCTCGAGCAGGCGCGCCTGGTGGCGGCGATCCACGCCTTCGCCTGGCAGGGGGTATTGGTGGCCATGGTGACAGCGGTGGTGGCGACCGGTAGCGGGCTGGAACACCTGTTTTTTTCTGCTGCGCTCACGCTGGGCCTGAAGGCCTTGCTCATCCCCTGGATGCTGCACCGACTGGTGCGCAGACTGGAACTCGACCGTCACAAGGAACCGCTGCACCACCCGGCCCTGGTGATCATGGCTGGCGTGGCACTGGTGATCTTCAGTTACTGGCTGGTACTGCCCATGATCCAGGAAGAGTTGATGTTCACCCGCAACATCGTTGCCGTGAGTCTGGCGGTGGTGCTCATCGGCCTGCTCATGATGGTGGTGCGCCAGCAGGCGGTGGCCCAGGTGCTGGGTTTCATGTCCATGGAAAATGGCCTGTTTCTCGCCGCGGTCTCAGCCACCGGCGGCATGCCCCTGGTAGTGGAACTGGGCGTGGCCTTCGATGTACTGGTGGCCATGGTCCTGTTCGGGGTGTTCTTCTTCCAGATCAGCGAAAGCATCGATTCGCTCGATGTGGATCGCATGAACCGGCTTACCGAGAGGACCGACGAGGAATGACAGCGCTGTTGTTCACCGTGTTCGCCCCACTGGTCGGGGCACTGCTGCTGGCGCTGATCACGCCACTGCGAGTGGCCGGCTGGCTCAATATCGTGATCAGCGCGCTGACCTTCGCCGCCTCGCTGGCCCTGGCCCGGGTGGTGGCCACAGGCGGCGTAGTGGCGGGCATGAGCTTTCGGGTGGATGACTTCAATGTCTATCTGCTGGTGCTGACCGCCTTCGTGGCTCTGACCACGGGAATCTTTTCACGCCCTTATATGCGTTATGTGTGCGCATCCGGCCGAATCACCGACCGCGGAATGCGCCTGTATCACGCCATGTTTCAGCTGTTCATGTTCACCATGCTGCTGGCGCTTTCGACCGATAACCTGGGTGTGCTCTGGGTGGCAGTGGAAGGGGCAACCCTGGCCACGGTGCTGCTAGTCTCGCTCTACCGGACCCCCGAAGCGATCGAGGCGGCCTGGAAGTATTTCATTCTCTGCGGTGTCGGCATCGCCCTGGCGTTGTTCGGCACCGTGCTGTTATATTTTGCCGCCCAGCACGTGCTGGCGGATCCGGCCGAGGGGCTGACCTGGAGCGCCCTCTACGGGGTTGCCTCGCAGTTGCCGCCTGCCATCATGGGACTGGCCTTTGTCTTTTTGCTGGTGGGTTATGGCACCAAGGTGGGGCTGGTACCCATGCACCAGTGGCTGCCTGATGCCCATTCTGAGGGACCGACTCCCATGTCCGCGGTGCTTTCGGGGCTGCTGCTCAATGTCGCGCTGTATGCCGTGGTGCGGCTGAAGATGCTGGTGGATGGCTCGCTGGCCGACACCGATTCACCCCACATGGCCGGTTATCTGTTGATGGGCTTCGGCCTGGTTTCGTTCCTGGTGGCGGGGCTGTTCCTGCATCGCCAGCGGGACATCAAGCGCATGTTCAGCTACTCCTCCATCGAGCACATGGGCCTGATGACCTTCGCCTTCGGTCTCGGCGGGCCACTGGCCACCTTTGGCGCGCTGTTGCACATGCTGGTGCATTCACTGACCAAATCGGCCATTTTCATCACCGTCGGTCATGCCACGCATATTGCCGGCACCCAGAGTATCGATCACATCCGCGGCCTGATCCGCACCCAGCCGGCCGTGGGCTGGGGGCTGCTGCTGGGGGTGGCGGCGATCGCCGGTTTCCCCCCTTTTGGGGTATTCACCAGCGAGTTCCTGCTGCTCACCGCCACCATGCAAACCCAACCGTGGTTTACCGTGCCCCTGCTGGTCGGGCTGGCGGTCGCCTTCGCCGGCCTGTTCCGCCACCTGCATCCCATGGTGTACGGCGCAGTGCCGGAGGGGCAACTCCCTGTTCAGGCCAACATGCTGCCGGTGCTGATCCATCTCGGGCTGGTGCTGTGGCTGGGGCTTTCGATTCCGGGGTTTTTGTCCCACTGGCTGAACCGGGCCACTGAGTTGATTGTGGGGGTGGGGTTATTATGAGCCGTTTCGACTGGTTGACCGAATATCTGGCGCGCCTGGAAGAGGAACATGTGGTGGCGCGCGCAGGCGATGCGACCCGGCTGGCACCGGCCCATTATCTCGAACTGGACGCCGGGGACTGGGGAACTGTGGCGCGCGTCGCCGCCGCCTTCGGTTGCCGCTGGGCCGGGCTGTGGGGCGATGCGGTTGCCGAGGCGATCGTGGTCCGCGCCTGTCTTGTGCATCAGGGGGACTATCTGGTTCTGCAGACGTCGGTGCCGTTGAGCCATCCCGTGCTGGCCTCACATACCCCCCATTTCCCCGCCGCCGACCGCATGGAGCGGCATCTGCAGGACATGCTCGGCATCGCCCTGCTGGATCATCCGGACAGCCGCCGCTGGACGCGTCACCAGGCCTGGGCCGAGAGTGATTTCCCCTTGCGGCATGATTTTCCGCTGCGCGGTCGTTCGCCCCGGCGGACCCCGGCGGACAGCGACTACCCTTTCGAGCGGGTACTGGGCAGCGGGGTCTACGAAATCGCGGTGGGGCCGGTGCACGCCGGGATTATCGAACCCGGACACTTCCGTTTTCAGGCGGTGGGTGAAACTGTACTGCGCCTGGAGGCGCGCCTCGGCTATGTCCACAAGGGCATCGAGAAGCTCGCTGTGGGGCGCGACCCGGGCGGGCTCGCCCGCCTGGCCGGCCGGGTGTCGGGAGATTCCACCGTGGCGCACACCTGGGCGGCCTGCATGGCGATGGAACGCGCTGCCGGAGTCGAGGTGCCGCCACGGGCCCTGGCGATTCGCGCCATCCTGGCCGAACGCGAGCGCATCGCCAACCATCTGGGCGACATCGGCGCGATCTGCAATGACGTCGGTTTTAGCTTCGCGCAAATGCAATTCAGTCGCCTGCGGGAAAGCTGGCAACGGGACAACCAGGCCGTGTTCGGGCATCGCCTGCTAATGGACTGCATCGTGCCGGGTGGAGTGCACCTCGATCCGACGCCAGAGTGCGAGCAGATATTACGGCCGCGGCACGAGGCGCTCAGCCGGGAGCTGGATACACTGCTGCCCATTCTCGAGGATTATCCTTCGCTGGAAGACCGGCTGGCCAATACCGGTTGTTTATCCGGCGAGGATGCGCGTCAGCTGGGGGTCACCGGTTATGTCGGCAAGGCCAGCGGCCAGGACTATGATGTGCGCCGCGACCACGGTTATGCTCCGTATGATCTGTTCGAAATATTCTCGCCGTGCCTGACCGAGGGCGATGTCGAGGCTCGGCTCCAGATCCGTGCCCAGGAGATCCGTCACTCGCTGGAATTAATGGACAGGCTGATGACGCGCATGCCCGAAGGCCCGGTCGCCGCGACCTGGCCGGAGACGGTCGCTGACACCGAGGGGCTGGGGCTGGTGGAAGGCTGGCGCGGCGAGATCCTGAGCTATGTGCGCTTCGATGGGCACGGAGCCGTGGCCCGCTTCTTCCCACGAGATCCGAGCTGGTTCTCCTGGCCGGCGCTGGAGCGGCTGATCCATGGCAATATCGTGCCGGACTTCCCGGTGTGCAATAAGTCCATCAACGGCTCCTATTCCGGCCATGACCTGTAGGACGATGCCATGCTGAAACTGTTTAAAAAAATCTGGGCTACCGGCAGCGTCACGGAACAGGCGCCAAATGATGCCGAGATAGAAGCGCTTGGCAAACAGGTCAAGCGGGCCATCGACAGACGCTTCCGCGGCAGTCTTGCGATTCGCCAGGTGGATACCGGCTCCTGCAACGGCTGCGAGCTGGAAATTCATGCGCTCAACAATCCCTACTACGACATCGAGCGCTTCGGCATCCACTTCGTCGCCTCGCCGCGCCACGCCGACGCGCTGCTGGTGACCGGCCCGGTCTCCCGGCACATGGAAACCGCGCTGCGCCGTACCTGGATGGCCACGCCCTCGCCCAAGTACGTGATCGCCGCTGGCAGCTGCGCCTGCGACGGCGGCGAGTTCGGCCTCTCTTACGCCAGTTGCGGAGCGGTGGAAAAGGTCATTCCGGTGGATGTGAAAATTCCAGGCTGCCCGCCAGGCCCGAAAGCGCTGCTACAGGGTATCCTCGCAGCCTTGAGTGAACGCTAAACCACCGCCTGCCCTGCCGGAAGGCGGTGGTGCCCCTCACACTGTTGATGTGCACTCAATAAATCCCCTGAGTGCAGCGAGTACGTTGTGGATTCAACCGAAGTACATACCGGTTAAACGGGCTGCGCCGCTGCGACGACGGCAGCTACGGCTATTGCACTGGCTGCGATGAGCCCATCGACCCGCGTCGGCTGGAGTTCGGTCCGGTCAACACCTTGTGCATCGCCTGCGCCGAGAAACGCGACCAGTAGACTCGGCGGCACCCGATTCAAACCCCGGCGCATTGCATGGCAAACCTGCCGGCTGGACCTGATGAGTTTCGACAAGAACACGAGTATGGTAGTATCTCGCGCTTTCGACCCCTGCGACGGGCGTTTTGCCCCCCTTTGCGGCAGACAAACTTGCCGCGCACCCTTGAACCTCCACCCGATGTGCGTTTGACAAGGTGTATTGAAGATGCCTCGGCCTCGCCCCTGCCCGAAAGCGTGCAGGGGCAATGCTATTGGCCGGCGGCTCCCGTCGATTACAATATTGGGAAATAACAGAAAATAATGCTCGTCTCTGTGCGCAACAACTGGTTTGGCAATATCCGCGGCGACCTGCTCGCCGGTATGGTCGTGGCTCTGGCCCTCATCCCCGAGGCGATCGCCTTCTCGGTGATCGCGGGGGTCGATCCCAAGGTGGGGCTGTACGCCTCGTTCTGCATCGCAGTGGTCATCGCCTTCGTCGGCGGCCGGCCCGGCATGATCTCCGCCGCCACCGGCGCCATGGCCTTGTTGATGGTGACGCTGGTCAAGGAACACGGCCTGGAATACCTGCTGGCGGCGACATTATTGACAGGCGTACTACAAATCATTGCCGGTTATCTCAAGCTGGGTTCCTTGATGCGTTTCGTGTCGCGCTCGGTGGTCACCGGTTTTGTCAACGCGCTGGCGATTCTCATTTTTATGGCACAGTTGCCGGAGCTGAATCCCAATACGCTTGGGGTTACCTGGCACGTCTACGCCATGGCCGCCGCTGGCCTGGGCATTATTTATTTGTTTCCCTATCTGACCCGGGCGGTGCCTTCGCCGCTGGTGACCATCGTGGTATTGACGGCCATTGCCATGTGGCTGAATCTGGACATCCGTACTGTCGGCGACATGGGTGAGTTGCCCGATACCCTGCCGATCTTTCTCTGGCCCGAGGTGCCGCTGAACTTCGAGACCCTGGCGATCATCTTCCCTTATTCGGTGTCGCTGGCGATGGTGGGCCTGCTGGAATCCTTGATGACCGCGACCATCATCGACGACCTGACCGACTCTTCCAGCGACAAGAACCGCGAGTGCAAGGGCCAGGGCGTGGCCAATATCGCTTCCGGCCTGCTGGGCGGCATGGCGGGTTGCGCCATGATCGGCCAGTCGGTGATCAACATCAAATCCGGCGGGCGTACCCGGCTCTCGACCCTGGCGGCCGGCCTGTTCCTGTTATTGATGGTGGTGTTCCTCGGTGAGTGGGTGGCGCAGATCCCGATGGCTGCACTGGTCGCAGTGATGATCATGGTCTCCATCGGCACTTTCAGCTGGGAATCGATCCGCAATCTGAAAACACACCCGAAAAGCACCAGCCTGGTGATGATCACCACCGTGGTCGTCGTGGTAGCCACCCACAATCTGGCCTGGGGTGTGTTTGTCGGCGTGCTGCTGGCGGCGATGTTCTTTGCCAACAAGGTTGCCCAGTACAAGTACGTCAGCTCGCAACTGAACGCAGCAGGTACGGTGCGCACTTACCGGGTGGTCGGGCAGGTGTTCTTCGCCTCGGCAGACAAGTTCGTGGAGTTTTTCGATTTCAGGGAGGTGCTCGACAAGGTCGTCATCGACCTGTGCCAGGCGCACTTCTGGGACATCACTGCGGTGGCGGCGCTGGACAAGGTGGTACTCAAGTTCCGCCGCGAAGGCACCGAGATCGAACTCATCGGCCTCAATGAGGCCAGCGCCACCATCGTCGATCAATTCGCCGTGCATGACAAACCCGATGCCGTCGACAAACTGATGAACCACTGACAGGTACAAACCATGACCAACGTAATTGCCTGCATCGATGGCACCGATGTCGCCACCGCCGTCAGCGACTACGCCGCCTGGGCCAGTCTGCGCCTGGATGCCGCGCTGGTGCTGCTGCATGTGCTCGATAAATCAGCATACCCGATCCAGTCCGACCTCAGCGGTAACATCGGCCTCGGCAGTCGCGAGGCCCTGCTGCAG
>Ga0214472_10009453_pt1 | contig 10161 bp, 10 predicted proteins | sample RVTome_6_FD_207662 | JGI IMG/M metagenome (GOLD analysis project Ga0214472, IMG submission 207662) | Soil microbial communities from uranium-contaminated site in the Upper Colorado River Basin, Wyoming, United States - RVT140D175 | ecosystem: Environmental > Terrestrial > Soil > Contaminated >...
GGTGGATTCACCCACCGAGCCGGTTGCCCCCAGAATACTGATGGATTTTGTCATGCGGTTTACCCTTCGCGAATGTCCCATGGTGCTTAGTCTAGGTCGCAAGCACCAGCTTTTGCATGTAGATCAGAAATAGTGGTGCTGTAAGGAAAATGGAGTCTATTCGGTCTAAAACGCCACCATGTCCAGGGAAAAGCGTGGAACTGTCTTTTATGGCTGATCCGCGTTTCCAACTGGATTCTACTAAATCGCCAAAAAAGCCCAGGAACCCAAAAATTAAGGTGAGGATTAAAATATCTATCCACTCCATTTGGGGAAGGAAGAAATGTCCTGCCAAAGTTAGCGCTGCTGCATTGCCGATCAGGTTGGCAATCATGCCTTCCCACGATTTGTTAGGCGACAGAACAGGAGAAATTTTATGTTTTCCAAAAACCGAGCCGCCCAGGTAGGCAAAGGAGTCGCCGGCCCAAACAGTTCCAAGAAAGATCAGAAAAAGGTACCGGCCTAATTGGTCCTGGTCTGGAGTGCCCATTTGAAACAAGTAGCCAAGGGTTACTATCGAAAAACCCAGGTAGGCGCAAGCGACCAGAGTGAGACCGAATTGGGGCATTTTTTGGCGCACATCAGAAGTACCGCCGATGGAAATGAGCGCAGCCAAAAGCACCGCTCCGTAGGGGAGCCAAGCTAAGTCTAGGAATGGCAGATAGATGGAACCCAAGCCATAAGCCAATGAGAAATAGATAGGCAGTCTGAAACAGGCAAGTCCATGGCCCTTGGCAATTTTTTCAATTTCGCCAACTCCCAGAATGCCCACCATGAGCAAAAAGAGATGAAACACCCATTTGGGTGGGAACCAGATCAGGGCAAACAGACCACCACCTGCGACCACGAAGGTTATAGCCCGATCTTTTAGTTTCTTTAAACTCAACGCCATTAAATGCCCCCGAATCGACGGTGGCGTTGTTGGTAATCGAGAATGGCATCGTAGAGGTGGGTGCGTCGAAAGTCGGGCCAGAGGGTAGGTGTCACCCAAATTTCAGAATAGGCAATCTGCCAAAGTAAAAAATTGGAAATTCGCATTTCTCCACTTGTCCGAATCACCAGATCCGGGTCTGGCTGACCGGCGGTGGATAGATAGGTGATAAACGTCTCCTCAGCAAGGTTTTCCAAATCTTCTCCCGCTGCAACTGCAGCCCGAAATGCCTGGAGAATATCGCCGCGGCCAGAGTAATTGAGGGCAATATTGAACAGCATCCCTTTGTTATCCTGAGACCTGGCAATAATGCTTTTCAAGTCTCGCTGAATTCCTGTAGAGAGTTTGGTGAGAGCACCGATAGCATTCACACGAATGTCGTGGCGATTGACAGACTTGCTGGCAATGCGAAGATACTGACGGAGAAGGGCCATGAGGGTACCGGTTTCCTGGGCGGGACGCTTCCAGTTCTCGGTGGAAAAAGCATAAAGCGTAAGGTGTTTGATGCCCAACTCCGCGCAGCCCTCTACTGTCTGCTGCACGGCTGGAATTCCAGCCTTGTGTCCCTTGATTCGCGTGAGGTTTCTCCCTCTGGCCCACCGGCCATTGCCATCCATAATAATGGCAATATGTCGGGGCAGGTTTTTGGGATCAATCAACTCCAGCTTTGCCTGATCAGAGGGACTCAGGCTGGTAGCTGAAGCCTTTGCAGAAGAAACGGTCAAACGGGATCCTTTAGCGCGAAATCAAAGGCCAAACAGAGTCCTCATAAGGGTTGTGTAACGCAGCAAACCTAATATAAATCGGGCATGATTGCAACTGAAAAGCCCTCGACCCATCTTTGCTTCGGGAAGGGGAATTGCGGATTTATATCGGGGCCACAAGGGTGTTTAGCAGTTCCTGAATTATGGCGCCTGCACCCACTTGACCGCTGCGCTCGTTCATTTGAGAAGGGTTGAGAATCAGGCGGTGTGCACAAACTGCAGATGCAAGCTCGCGAACGTCATCGGGAATGACAAAGTCCCGCCCCCTCACAAATGCCAAAGCCTGAGATGCCCGATAAAGGGCCTGACCTCCGCGTGGAGACACGCCAACTAAGATGGCTGGGTGGCGGCGGGTCGCGTTCAGTATTTGATAAATATATTCCAAAACATCGTCGGAAAGATGGACTCCGGCAGCCAGAGATTGCAGTTGTAAGAGGGTTTCACTGTCCATGGCTTCTGCTTGCCCAAAATCCTGGCGATACTTGCCCGATATCACGCGTTTCTCGAATGCTGGCTGGGGATAGCCCAGGTGGATTTTCATGAGGAAGCGGTCCAGTTGAGATTCGGGGAGGGGAAAGGTGCCGTGGTGGTCTTTGCTGTTTTGGGTTGCAATTACAAAAAAGGGTACTGGCAGCGGTGTGGTGCGACCATCGTGACTGATTTGAGCATCGTGCATGGCTTCCAGAAGCGCACTTTGGGTTTTGGGATTAGCACGGTTAATCTCATCTGCAAGCAAGACGTTGGTGAAAATAGGACCTGGCTGGAATTCAAATTCGCCGCGCTGTTGATGGAACACGGTGACCCCAATTAAGTCACTTGGCAACAAATCACTCGTGAACTGAACTCTGTGAAACCCCACTTTTACGCTGTTGGCCAAGGCTTTGGCCAGAGTGGTTTTACCCACGCCAGGGACGTCTTCTATCAAAAGATGCCCCCTAGCCAAAAGACAGGTGACGGCATATTCCAGTTCACGTCTCTTACCAAGAAGAAATCCTCCCAGATTGTCGATCAGCTTGGTGATTTGGGTTGAGCCCATTGATTTCTCCTGATTGCCATTAATAAATCTGCCCGTTCACAATACATTTGACCAGAGGCTTTCCGTTAAAAAACCCACGTAAGGTGGACTTGGCGGCCTGGCGGATTTGCCTCACTAATTGGGTGGGCGGTTCACTCTGGGTGCGTTGAATTCTGGTGATCTCAGCTCGTAACCGGCTCAAAAAACCTTGCTCATCGGCCATAACCATGCCGTGCATTTTAATATCGGTACTGGCAGAGCTTTCAGGTTGATCCCACAGGGAAATCAGCAACAGGCCGCTGTACATCATGTCTTTGCGGTCGCGCAGCGTTGAGGTGTCCAGTGGAAGTTCCTGGTTGCCATCAATGGGCAGCAATTCGATGGGTTTACGGTCTTCCAGGCGGAGCCCCTGTGGCTCCAGGAAAACCTGGTCGCCGTCTTCAATTAAGAAAAGATCCTGGTCTGGGGTGAGCAATTCTTTCAACCAACGGTAGTGTTTGAGCAGGTGGTGAAATTCACCGTGGATGGGAATAACCGCTTTGGGCCTGGTTAGCATTAGCAAATAGGCGAGCTCCTCGCGATAGGCATGTCCCGAGGCGTGAACCGGCAGATCCCGATCGGTTACAACCTCCATTCCCTGACGTTCCATGTCGCTGGTTAGCAGGGCCATTTGGCGTTCGTTTCCAGGGATAGGTTTGGAGGCAAAGATAATGGTGTCTGAGGATGTGAAGGAGAGCCCGTGGTAGTCCTTACGCAAAATGCGAGCGGTCGCTGAGCGGGGTTCACCTTGGGAACCGGTGGTGATGTAGAGCAACTGGTTGTGCGGTAGCTTCAAGGATTCGTCGAAACTAACGATGCGGTTTCCTTGCGCGCCAAGGTAACCGGTATCGGTGGCAGCGCTAAAGTGGCGCTTGAGGCTTCTGCCCAAAAAGACGACTTTTCTGTTCTGGCGCCCAGCGAGTTCGAGCAAGCGTTTGACACGAGGCATGTGAGAGGAGAAGGTTGTAAAAAAAACCCTGCCTTTTGCTCGGGAAATTACCTGTTCCCAATTCTCCACCAATGAGTAATCGCTAGGGCAAAATCCGGCTTTGGTAGCGTTGGTTGAATCCATGAACAGTAAATCAATACCAAGGTCTCCCCATGTCTGGAATTCCTCAGATTGGAAAGGGTGATTGTCCTCGGGTAGGGGATCCAGTTTGAAATCGCCGCTGTGAAGAATTCGACCGGCAGGAGTTTCGATGACCAGGGAGCAGGCATGCTGAATACTATGGGTGACACCGATAAAACTTACTTTAATATCGCCACAAGTGATGGGTTTGTTAAGTTCTGCTTCATGAATTAGGGGTCTAAGCGGTGATTCCAGGAATTTTTGTTTAATCAATCTGGCGGTGTAGGGCAGGGTATACATGGGAATGTTGCGGTGGGGTAAAAGGTGGGGCAAGCCGCCTATATGGTCTTCGTGGCCGTGAGTTAAAAACAGGGCGTCAATGGTTGGAAACTCGCGCAAGAGTGCCGCAGCATCCACAACATAGTAATCAACGCCTGGTTTGCGCGCGTCAGGCGGGAACATCAGGCCGTAATCCACCAGGATGGTGGTCGTTTCAGTCTGGATTACAGCACAATTGGCGCCGAACTCGCCAACCCCTCCGATGGGAACAAAACGCGTTTTCATTGCGAACCCAGTTTGACTGCGAGAGAAAACAGGTTCTGAGGTTGAATGAGGATTTGCTCCTTTTCCCGGAACCTAAATAGATGCGCCTTTTGCGAGCCTTCAGATCGCCTGTTTACCATTGAATTACACCCGTCATTCATGAGTTCATCTACTCAAGGCTGCCCTTAACCAGCGCGAATAATCATCAGGGGCTAGGACTTCCGGTCGCCACTGGGGATCAAAGCCGCACGAAAGGTAGGATTCTAACAAAGCTGGACCTGTGGTCCAACCAGGGACCCACTTCTTGAGGATGGCTGCTATCATTTTGCGGCGATGCGAGAATAAAACGGCCAGCAGCGATTCCATTTGCTCCAGGTTCTCCAACGCGAGCGAAGGCTCAGCTCGGCGTTTAAAAACTAGAACGCGGCTCCAGACCTTGGGGGGCGGTTGAAAAGAGCCAGGGCTCAAATCAAACCCCTTCTCGATGTCGTAAAAACACTGGCAAAGGACCGAAATCATTCCATAATCGCGACTTTTGGGGGCCGCAGCAATGCGAACGGCAACCTCGCGTTGGTACATAAGAACCATGCGCGAGATTAACGGCATTTTGCGGAGAAGTTTAGCGGTAATCGGGACGCTGACATTGTAGGGAAGGTTCGAAACCACCTTGGTGGGCGTGGTAATCAGGCTATCCAGGTCCAACTCGAGAAAATCCGCGTGAATCAGGTGGTGCTGCTTTTGAAACGGCTGATTCTGGAGGTGTTGAATCATCGAAAGATCTGTCTCCACCAGTGTGAGCGAAAAGCCGCGTTCATCCATGGGCAGGGTGAGCGTACCTGGTCCTGGGCCGATTTCTAGAAGTGAATCCTTAGGTTCAGCTTGAAGAAGGTCCAGGATGTTCTCTATCTGTGCTCGATGCACCAGAAAATGTTGACCAAAGCGCTTTTTGGGAATCGGTCGCGTTGAGATCGGGCGTGTGGGCCTGCCATTTTTTAACATGGGACTTAGCTTAAGCCTTGTTTCTGGGTTTAGCAATTACCAACTTAAAAGCAAATCTTTTCAGGCGTGTTTTCCCGCTTTAAATTTATTGTTTCCATGCAAACCAAAACCTTCAAGACGTGGTAGACTCTTGGGCGTTTTGGAACAATGGCCAAGCTTGTGGGCGGCGTCACTGCGAATGCTCAGTTGGCATCGTGAACCATGATGTTGTTCTGCGTTTTAGACTCAACTGCTGCGAATGCCATGGTGAGAAAAACCCTTGTACAACGCTCTCTTGGGTACCATTCGGCACAGCTCATGAGAAGATGCTTGGCGCAATAAAAGTGGAGGCTCCTTTGAAAGTTCACGAATATCAGGCCAAATCTGTTTTGGCCAAAAGTGGCGTACCTGTTCCTGCAGGCAAAGTTGCGACCACACCTGATGAAGCCGTCAAAATTGCCCAGGAGCTCGGTGGTGAGTTATGGGTTGTGAAGGCACAAATTCACGCAGGTGGTCGCGGAAAAGGTGGCGGCGTCAAACTCGCCAGAAGTATGGATGAAGTTCGTCAACATGCAAAAGACATCATCGGCATGAACCTCATCACACATCAAACAGGTCCTGAAGGCAAAATCGTTAACCAAGTGCTTATCGAAGCGGGCCAGAATATTGACCAGGAATTGTACTTCAGCATCGTCGTGGATCGCGCAACCAGCACCCCAGTCATCATGGCTTCCCGTGAGGGTGGGATGGAGATTGAAGAGGTTGCCGCTGAAAACCCCGCGGCAATTCTCCGCGTTCATGTGGATCCTGCCGTTGGAATGCAAGCCTTTCAAGCACGTCAACTGGCTTTTGGGCTGGGAATGGAAGGCAAGACAGTCAACAAGGCTGTAAAACTTATGTTGGCGTGTTATCGCGCGTTCGAAACCAACGACGCTTCTATGCTGGAGATCAATCCTTTGATGATTTCCAAACAAGGCGATGTAGTCGCTTTGGACGCCAAAATGGATTTCGATGACAACGCCATGTACCGTCATCCCGAAATTGCAGAAATGCGCGATTTGACTGAAGAAGATCCTTCCGAAATTGAAGCCAGCAAATTCGACCTGAACTTTATCAAACTTCATGGCAATGTAGGCTGCATGGTGAACGGAGCAGGTCTTGCCATGGCGACCATGGACATTATCAAGCTTGCAGGTGCTGAGCCGGCCAACTTTCTGGATGTAGGTGGCGGTGCCACTCAGGAACGGGTAGAGGCAGCATTCAAACTGATTCTCTCTGATCCCTCTGTGGAAGCTGTGCTCATCAATATCTTCGGTGGCATTGTCCGTTGCGACATGATTGCTCGCGGAGTGATTGCCGCTGCTGAAAATCTGAAAATCCAGGTACCAGTGGTGGTGCGTTTGGAAGGTACCAATGCTGAGCAAGGTCTTAAATTGCTTGAGGAATCTGAGCTGGGCCTTATCCCTGTCGAGGGCCTTGCCAATGCTGCAAAACGCGTTGCGGCTTGTGTGAAAGGGGCAAATTGATATGAGTATTCTCGTAAATTCTGACTCGAAAATTGTCGTTCAGGGCATTACCGGCAGCCAGGGAACCTTTCACGCAACTCAGTGCCTCGCCTACGGTTCTCAGGTGGTCGCAGGTGTGACTCCTGGTAAAGGTGGACAAAAAGCGGTTGATGACAAGGTGCCGGTTTTCGACACCGTCGCTCAAGCTGTTGCCGAAACAGGGGCCAATGTGAGTCTGATTTTCGTTCCACCGCCTTTCGCAGCCGATGCCATTATGGAAGCCGTGGATGCAAAAATACCCTTGGTAGTGTGCATTACCGAAGGTATTCCCACTTTGGATATGGTGAAAGCCTATGCCTATGTGAAACGGCATGGTTCCAGGCTGATTGGCCCCAATTGTCCCGGCATCATTACACCCGGCGAAACCAAAATAGGTATTATGCCAGGTTATATTCACAAGCCCGGTCGCGTGGGTGTTGTTTCGCGCAGCGGTACACTCACCTATGAAGCCGTAGGCCAACTCACTGCCCTGGGGATTGGCCAGTCAACCTGTGTTGGCATTGGTGGCGACCCTGTGATCGGGTCTCAATTCACCGACATTTTAAGACTCTTTAATGACGACCCTGAAACCGACGGTGTGGTCATGATTGGCGAAATTGGCGGAACCGCAGAAGACGAAGCTGCAGTCTGGGCCAAAGACCATATGAAAAAGCCCATTGTTGGCTTTATCGCAGGGCAAACTGCTCCCAAGGGTAAGCGCATGGGTCATGCCGGTGCCATTATTGCCGGTGGCAAGGGTACTGCGGCCGAAAAAATGGAAATCATGTCCGCCTGTGGCATTCATGTCGTCAAAAGCCCGGCCGATATCGGTTCCAAAATGAAGGAGGCTCTGGGCCTCTAACCTGAAATGGGCAATTCTCAACCTTGGCGATGAGGTCTCTAAATGTCTTCGTTGCCGGTTGAAGAATTGCTTGTTGCCTTATGAAGATTTCTGCTTCCCAGCTTTCTCCCAGTGAAAGCCTCTTTAGCATCTTGCTCTGCTCCTGCCCTTCACCATGGGTGAGCAGACTTCTCAAAAACATTTTTTAGGAGCTAGGTTCTTATGTCTTTGCAACGCACATTTGCGGTAATCAAACCAGATGCAGTCGCCAATGGTAATGTCGGTGATATCTTGTCTGCCATTGAAACCAACGGTTTCATAATTGTAGCAATGAAACTCATGCACCTCACAAAATCCCAGGCGGAAGGTTTTTACCATGTTCACAAAGAACGTCCCTTCTTTGGTGAACTGGTAACCTTCATGACCGAGGGTCCTATTGTTGCCATGATTCTCGAAAAAGAAGATGCCATCCTCGCATGGCGCAACCTCATGGGAGCGACGAATCCTGCTCAGGCAGAAGAAGGCACATTGCGGAAACGCTTCGGCAGTGGCATTGAACGCAACGCCACCCATGGTTCGGATGCTGTTGAAACGGCGGCATTCGAGACGTCCTATTTCTTTAACGCCATGGAGCGAGTAGGGTAAGCATCGCGTCGAAATGGCGGAGCTAAACTGACCATCTCTTCACAGACAAAGCCTGATCAGCCCCCCCGGTGATCAGGCTTTTTTTATTCTCCCAGCCAGTCACGCGGTTCAAGGTATTCCTGCAATTGTGCTTCGGCACTTCCTGGTGGATCCTGACGGTCATATTCCCAGGCAACCAGAGGCGGTAGTGACATGAGTATGGATTCTGTTCTGCCCCCGGTCTGTAATCCAAACAAGGTACCCCGATCATAAATCAAATTAAACTCCACGTAACGCCCGCGCCTATACAATTGAAATGCCCGCTCCTGGCTGCCAAAAGCATGATCTTTCCCACGCGTTAAGATGGGTTCATAGGCAGGGATGAAACTATCGCCGACAGCCTTCATCAAACCAAAGCTGTTATCAAATCCGCCCTCTTGGAAATCATCAAAAAACAAGCCGCCCACACCCCGCGTTTCAGCTCGGTGTTTCAAATAAAAGTAGCGATCGCACCAATCCTTTAGTTTTGGATAAAGGTGCTCTCCAAAGGGGTCGCATGCCGCTTTTGCCGTGCGATGCCAGTGGCGGATATCCTCGAGTTGGGGATAGTAGGGCGTGAGATCATAGCCTCCGCCAAACCACCAGATTGGTGCTTTCTCTTCATGATGGGCGCGAAAAAAGCGAACGTTCATGTGGGTGGTGGGCACATAGGGGTTGCGAGGGTGAATGACCAAGCTAACGCCCATGGCTTGGAAGGAGCGACCCGCCAAATCTGGCCGTGACGCCGTAGATGATGCAGGCAAATGATCGCCATGAACGTGCGAGAAGTTCACCCCAGCTTTTTCCAGGACAGATCCACCTGCAAGAATTCGCGTGCGACCTCCGCCACCTTCTGCACGCTCCCACAAATCCTCATGAAAGCAAACATCCGGTTCATGTTGCAAAAGATGGCTGCAAATCACATCCTGAAGACTCAATAAGTAGGCTTTAACCTTAGAAAGTTCCGAATCGGTCACAGGGCCTCCCTTTAGATTCCGAAATGTAACAGCCTCTTTTGGAAAATGATAGCTTAGCCACTTCTTCGCGGAAAGAATGACTGCCTGGGTGAGTTCGTTGGTAAATTTTCATTGCAAGATATTTACCCAGATTCTCTCGTGAATTCTGAGTTTCAACGGTAAAATAGCCGTCTGCCAAAAAGGGAGGGGGCCAGCCCATGAATTGGAAACTTCTTGCCGCGATTCTGGCGTTTACCGGGGTTGCATTGGGAGCATTTGGTGCACACGGTCTAAAGGACATCCTTGTCCAGAACCAAACTTTGGAAATCTGGAAAACGGCCAGCCTGTATCACCTGGTTCATGCTGTGGCAATGTTGGTGGCAGATGCTCCCGCGGGGCGTTTTCCCCCAGCTGGATTCTTTGCTGTAGGAATTGTTATCTTCTCTGGGAGTCTTTACCTGCTTGCCATTACCGGTGTTTCTTGGCTGGGTGCGATCACTCCCTTAGGTGGCCTTGCTTTCCTGATCGGCTGGATTCGGCTGGCATTGCTGGTACGCCGTTAAGCCTAAATCCTAATTGGTGAATACCTACTCACTTTGTTTCTGGAAATGCGTATAAAAAGAGGTATACTAAACCTCATCAACCGGCCATGAAAATTGGATTTCTTATTTGCACGAAAGGATGCTCCATCCTCGATGAAGCACAATAATCGCATTCTCATTGTCGATGACAACATTTCCATTCATCGCGATTTCAAAAAAGTCCTTACGAACCCGCGC
>Ga0214472_10009455_pt1 | contig 10160 bp, 10 predicted proteins | sample RVTome_6_FD_207662 | JGI IMG/M metagenome (GOLD analysis project Ga0214472, IMG submission 207662) | Soil microbial communities from uranium-contaminated site in the Upper Colorado River Basin, Wyoming, United States - RVT140D175 | ecosystem: Environmental > Terrestrial > Soil > Contaminated >...
TGGGCACCGGCGTGGCGCTTGTCGCGTCCGAGGGTCGGGACTCACTTCTCGCACGGGTCATCTCGCGTATCTGATCCACCCGTCCCCACCCTCTCTCGTCGGGGCGTCGTGATCGATCAGGCGCAGGCCGGGTCGTGCTGGTTGACGTTTCGGGACCAGCGCCGAATTGCGCACCGGGGTTCTCATCTCGCGCCGCACGGTGCCGGACCAGGGATACGCTCCTACGGGATCTCCCGACAAGTCCTGAACCTCGGACGCGATGAGCGAGACCCTGGTGCGCAATTCCCAATTCGCCGCGGCTCGTTCTGACGAGAGGCCGGCGACCGCCCCCGAGTCGGGCGAAGTCTCAATCGGGCAGCCCGGCCACAGCCTCCACCACCGCCACCGCCATCACGTCGTAGCCGATCGGTAGGGGGTGGATGTCGGGGGGGTTGTCGAGCATGTGGGTGGTGACGCCGGTGGTGCCGCGCATCGAGTCGAAGGCGTCGGCCACCAGGATGCGGTGCTCGGCGGCTGCGGCGACGGCGATCTGGTTGAAGTCGGCGAGGATCTGGTCGGATCGCCGCTCGAAGGTGACGCCCTCCAGCCCGAGCGAGAACGGGTTGTATGCGGTGATGAAGACGATCGTGGCGTCGGGGGCCGCCCGGCGCAGCCGGGAGAGGATCTCCTCGATGTTCACCCCGTACGTGGAGAACGCCGCCGTGATGCGGTCCTGGCAGGCCCGGGAGTCGATGTCGTCGGAGCAGTCGTCCGAGCCGAGGTGGGCGAGCAGGTCGTTGGCTCCGATGTCGATCGTGACGTAGTCGATGGTGGTTCGTTTCATGAAGGCGATGGCCTCGTCCAGCTGTCCGCTCCTGATGAACGTGCCGGACGTCTCGCCCGAGATGCCGTAGTTGCGGAGCCCGTACATCTGGTCGTCGCGGTCCTGGAGGGCCTTGTGCACCCGCGAGACGTATCCGAGCCGGGCGCGGGGCACGCCGACGTTGGCGGCCAGCGAGTCACCGAGCGCCACGTAATAGGAGGTGCCCTCCGCCGAGACGCCGTCGACCTCGCCGGGACCGATGACCTCGGGTGGCACCGGACCGCCCGAGGCGATCGAGCGGGCGCGTTCGGCCAGGCCGGCGAGCAGATCAGCCGATGTGAGGGTTCCCTCCGGGTGGGTGCCGGTGACCACGATCTGGTCGTCGCCGATGGTGATGGCCTGCACATCGGCGCGCAGGTCGAGCAGCACGTCGTTGAGGTCGGCTACCTGGGCCAGGATGTCCTCGAGTGCGTCGCGGCCGATGCCGGGCAGGTCGAGGGCGCCCACCTCCAGTTTGAGCACCTTCACCTGGGCGGCGCCGTTGGTGATGCGGATCGTCACCTGTCCCTCGAACTCCATGTCCCCGCTCTTGAACACCCCCCGCAGCACGATGCGGCCCTGCCCGCCGTCGTTGCCGTCGACCACATCGGCGGAGACGCGCCGGATGGGGTTGTCGTCCAACTCGCGGAGGCCGTCCTGGAGCACCGAGGTGATCTCGGTCTCGTGGAGGGTCACGGTGAACCCGGACGTGGCCGAGGCGTCGGCGATCTTGGCGTCGGCGCTGGCGAGGGCCTGGGGGTCGGCGGGGTCGACCGGGCCGTCGGTGTCGTTGATGGCGCGGTAGATGGCGAGCGCCTCCTGGCCGACGAACAGGGTGCTCACCGCAAAGCCGCCGACGAGGAGGAGGGCGATCCCGATGGCGCCGGGTCGCGGAGCAGCCACCGCCCCGTACAGGCCGAGGATGAGGACCATGGCGAACACGATGAGGGCCTCGACGTCGCCCACCGTGAGCCACACCGTGAGACCGGCGGCGATCCCGGTGAGGAGGGCGAAGGTCGCACACACCGGGCGCGCCGCGCTGCTGCGGCGCGGGCGTCGGGGTGGTGGGGGCGGCGGGCTGTAGTGGCTCATGTGTCGAGCGGGCGCCTGTGCGGCGCCCGCCCGGACGATAGATCAGGTGGCCGGGTAGCCCGGCCGGGCTACTCGGTGGCCGGCTCGGTCGCCATCGCTCCCGGCGCCGGCCCCGCCTGCTTGGGTGGGGCGAAGGCGCCCCACACCCCGCCGAGCACGGCGAACACGACGCCGAAGATGATCAGCGTCGGGATCGACGCGGCCATCACGTACAGCACCATGAGCAGGAGCCCGACCCCCAGGCCCAGCACGAGGCCCCAGATCGCCCCCCGGACCGGATGCCGCTGCAGTTCCTTCTCGGCCATGATCAGCCCTCCCTCCACGACAGTGCCGGGCGTGCGTTGAACAGCACCCCGGTGAACCCGGCCGCCGCCAGCAGCATCGCCAGGATGCCCGGAGGCGTGAGCAGCGGGTTCGGTCCCACGAACTTCACCCAGATCTCGCCGACGCAGTTGGGCGCCGGGTAGGAGTCCATCTCCGGCAGCTCGTTCGGGCCGAACTCGTCGACCCAGGCGCCCTTCGCCTTCACGATGGCGGTGAACTCGAAGGGGAGCAGCTCCCCGAAGTTCACCGAGCCGGCGTTGCGGTTCTTGTCACGCGGGTTGGGATCGCCGCCGTTGTCCTTGAAGACGCCCTGGGCCTTGAGGAACCACTGATGGTTGTGGAACGTGGCCGGCTGGCTGCTCCCGAAGTAGAGCAGGATGCCGCCGGTGTCGACCTCCATCGGGTTGCCGCGAGTGCCCTTCTGGGCGCCGTCGACGCCGCGCGGCGGGCCGGCCCCGCCGGTGTCGAACATGGCGTCGACCGAGGTGCCGTCGGAGTCGTACGAGATGACGACGCCCTTGCACGGCCCGGTGAGGCTCGAGCCGTCGTCACCGAGGTCGAATCCGGTTCCCTCGGGGTCGACTGCCGCAAGGAAGGCGTCGTCGTCGACCTCGCCGACGGCATCGTCCCAGATGCCCTCGCGGCCGGTCGGGCCCTCGCCCGTGAAGTCGGGGATGCCGTCGTCGTTGCGGTCCTCGAATTGGTCCTGGAACTGGGCAGGGATGAACTGCATCAGGTCGACGGTCTCGTCGTCGCCGTCCTGGGCGAGGGCGGCGGGTGCGAAGACGAGGGCGTAGATGGCCCCGAGGATGATCAGCTTCTCGAGCCGCTTCCGCATGCTGCATCCCCTCTCGGTCGGTTGAGGCGGAGGCTACCGAAAATCATCTTGCGGTGTCGGCGGAGGGGGCCGATAGTTTGGCGCTCTCGAACTGCGCGGGCCGACCGGATCACGGCCGCGCTCGCTGCCCACGACCACGAGACGAACACCGAGGCGCTCTCACTCATCGGCGACATCCACGAGGCCACGGCGGTGTCCCGGCGGGGATGGGGACTGCTACTCCCCGTCTCCGACCACCAGGTCGTGACGGTGGTCGCAGTCCTCGCACACGAAGGCCACGATGTCACCCGGCTCGAACCCGTCCTCCGGCGGGTAGGACGACAGATGCGCCGTCCCACCGCACTCCACGCAGGTGATGGTCGATGGAACGTCCATGGGGCGAGGCTACGTGGTGGTCGTGGGAGTCGAGCACCGGGGTCCTCGCTTCGCGGGATCAGAGCGGGACACACCGCACGAGACGACGGGTGCCCAATTCCCAATTCCTCAGGAGAAGTGCACCCGCCGGCAGCCGACCCACCCAAACCGGGCCCCGACGCGACCCGGGAGCGCCTACCCCTGCAGCGTCCTCAAGTAGGTGACGATCGCCAGCAGGTCGGTGTCGGTGAGGCCGGGGTTGGCTCCTCGCGGCGGCATGGCGACACCGGTGGTGTTGTCGGGATGGTCCGAGGCGCGTCCCTCGATGAGGAACGCGACCAACTCCTGGTCGGTCAGCGACTGCACGAACTCGTTGTCGATCAGCGCCGTGCCGAGGCCGGAGACGCCTGCGCCGCCCTCGCCGTGGCACACCACGCAGGTGCCCTCGAAGAGCAGCATGCCGCGGGCGGCGTCGGGGGCCGGGGGCGCCGTGGTGTCGGCGGAGTCGTCGTCACCGCATGCGAAGGCGATCAGCGACAGGACGGCGGCGATCGCGACGAGTCGAAGCTTCATCGGGTCCTCCAGGGATCATGTCGAGGCGGGAAGCCGGAGGATAAAGCACATCGGGTGTCATCCGTACACTCGGCCGCATGAGCCGCCTCGCCGTGCTCCGCCACGGGGACGACATCCCCCTCGGCTGGTTCGAGCCGGGGGTGGGTGTCGAGGTCGACGAGCGCCTGCTCCATCGCGGCGATCCCCTGCCCGAACCGGGTGATCACGATGGGGTCGTGGTGCTCGGCGGGGCGATGGGCGCATACGACGAGGACCGGTACCCCTGGCTGGTCGACGAGAAGCGGTTCCTGACCGGGGCGGTGCAGCAGGACGTCCCCGTGCTCGGTGTCTGCCTCGGGTGCCAGTTGCTCGCCGAGGCCCTCGGCGGTGACGCCTTCCTGGCCGACCGGCCCGAGATCGGCGTGCTGTCGATGACGCTCACGGCCGCCGGAGCGGTCGACCCGGTGGTCGGGGTGTTCACCGAGCCGGCGCCGGTGTGGCACCAGGACACCTGGACGCTGCCGCCGGGAGGCACGCTGCTGGCCGAGACCGACCGCTTCCCCCACGCCTTCCGCCTCGGCACGGCGCTCGGCATGCAGCCCCACGCCGAGTCGGGCGCCGACGTGATCGAGCAGTGGGTGGCCCATCCCGAGTCGGCCGACCACTTCGAGCGGGCCGGGGTCGATCCCGACGAGTTCCTCGACTCGGTCCGGGCCAATGAGCGGGTGCAGCGGGAGATGGCGGGCGCAGTGTTCGCGGCGTGGCTGGGCGAGGTCGGCGTCTGAGGTGCTCCTCCCTCACGAACGGGGGGAGGGGTCAGACGCGCCGGTTGCCGGTTGCGCGTCGCCGGTTGCGATCATTCCTCCATGCCCGCGGGCCACACCATCCGCCGTATCGCCGACCGCCACACCGACCTCTTCGAGGGCCAGGCGCTGCGCGTGTCGTCACCCCAGGGCCGGTTCGCCGCCGGCGCCTCGCGGCTCGACGGGCGGGTGCTGCAGCAGGTCGAGGCGCGCGGGAAGCACCTGCTGTATCACTTCGAAGGGCGGCGCACCCTGCACGTCCACCTCGGGCTGGTCGGGAGGTTCCAGACCCACCGCCTGCCCGCCCCGGCTCCGTCACCCGCCACCCGGCTCGTGCTGCGGACCGACGATGCCGCCGCCTACCTCACCGGGCCGATGAAGTGCGACCTGATCGACCGCACGATGGTGGAACGCATCGTGGGCCATCTCGGTCCCGACCCGCTGAAGGTGTCGCGACGCCCGAAGGCGTTCGACGACGCGCTGGCAGGCGACCACCGCCCCATCGGGACGGTCCTGCTCGACCAGGGCGTGGTGGCGGGGATCGGGAACGTGTACCGCTCCGAAGTGCTGTTCCTGGAGGGCATCGACCCCCACACGCCTGCCTCCGACCTCACGGCGGATCAGGTCTCGGCCATCTGGTCGACGGCCCGCGAGGAGCTGCGGCGCGGAGTGGAGGACGGGGCGATCATCACGGTGGGTCCCCGTGAGGTCGGCGCCGCCACCCGGCGCGAGCTGCCCGCCGAGCTGCGCCGCTACGCCTACAAGCGGTCCGGGATGCCCTGCCACCGCTGCCACACCCAGATCCGCTCCACCGAGATGGCGGGGCGGCAGATCTGGTGGTGCCCGGAGTGTCAGTCGTGACCCGGTTGGGGTGACCGGCGCCGCTGGCGCCGTTCAGCCGACCCACGCCGACGACGCGCCTCCTTCACCGGCACCGCATATACCCTCTCCCCTCGATGCCCTTCACCCGCCGTCTCCTCCTCCTGGGCGCCGCGCTCGCCGTGGCCGCGGCGTCCTGTGCGTACGAGTCGTCGGGGATCACGACGACCCAGGTCACTGTCCCCGGAGACGAACCGGTGCAGACCTCCCCGGCCGACATCGTCTTCGAGGATCAGCGCACCGAGGGCTCGTCGGTGGTGGCCGAGTCGGTCACCATGCCCGACGACGGCTGGGTGGTCATCCGCGCCGACGAGGCCGGGTCGCCGGCCGAGGTGCTCGGGATCAGCCCCCCGCTCAAGAAGGGCGTGATCGGCAACGTGACCATCCCCTTCGCCCTGCCGCTCGAGGAGGCGCACGTGGTCCACGCCACCGTGCACATCGATGTCGACCGCGACGGCTCCTTCACCTACGAGCCCCCCGACTCCTTCATCGACGAGATCGCCACGCTCGCCACGGGTGAGCCGGCGACGGTGTCGGCGCAGATCGAGATCCTCCCGCCGCTCGTGGGCGGTGACGTGGTGATCGAGCCGCAGCGCATCGACGGCGAGGCCGTCGAAGTGGCCTTCGTCGCGCTCCCGTCGCCCGGGTTCGTCGCCCTGCAGCTCAACCAGCAGGGGGCGCCGGGAGAGGTCGTGGCGGTGAGCGAGTTGCTCCAGCCGGGGACGGTCGAGGGTCTCGTCCTCGTGCCCGACGAGCCGTTCCGGGTCACGCAACGCCTGTGGGCGGTGCTCTACGTGGACCGCGACCTGGATGGCGTGTTCGACCCGGTCGACGGCCTCGACGAGGTCGCCGTGCGCGACGACGGCGAGCTCGCCACGAGCCGCGCCGTCGTCACCGTCGTCGTCGACAGTCCGGTCGAGATCGACGCCTCCGACCAGGAGGGCGAGGGCGCCATCGTGGTGGTCGACTCGGTGTCGCTCCCGGCGGGCGGGTTCATCGAGATCCTGTCCGACGTCGACGGCGCCCCCGGCGAGGTGCTCGCCACCTCCGGCCTGCTGCAGGCCGGGGTGCTCAACGATCTCGAGATCGAGTTGGACGAGGCGCTCACCGAGGACGCCACACTCTGGATCCGCATTCGCATCGACTTCGAGGAGGACGGCGACGTCGACCCCGACGACCCGATCGGAAAGGACGAGGCCGGAGAGCCGGTGGAGGTGGAGATCGTGTACACGGTGGTGGCGGCGGACGCCTAGGCGTGCTCCGCGGGGACGTTGTCCCTGGGTCGCGCACCCGGAGGATCAGGACCGGTCGCTCGACCGAAATTGCGAATTGCGCACCCGCGATCGCTCATGCGGCCGGAGGGCTGGGACTCGCTACGAGCCCATTCCCGGCCTCCGTCCGAGTCCGAAGCCGTGCCACGAGGGGGAGAACCCCGGTGCGCAATTCCCAACTCGATGCGAGTCGCGCCGACGTATGGCCGGCGATGGCGTCAATCCAGCGGCCAACGCGAGGCGCGCCCCGACATCCCCACCGGAGCGTCGTGACCGAGCCGCTCCGCCAGCCACCGCGCCGTCGCCGCCATGGCTTCGGCGTCGATCCCGGTCTCGTGGCCCATACGGTGGAGCATCCACGTGAGGTCCTCGGTGGCGATGTTGCCGCCGGCGTCGGGGGAGAACGGACTGCCGCCGAAACCGCCGACGGCGGCGTCGAGCGTGTCGGCGCCGGCCGCAAGTGCGGCGAGGGCGTTGGCGTAACCGGTGTTGCGAGTGTTGTGGAAGTGGCAGCGCACCTTCGCCGTCGGGGCTGCCCGGCGCACCCGCTCGACCAGGTCCCGCACCGTCGTCGGGACGGCGACGCCGATGGTGTCGCCGAGGGCGATCTCGGTGGCTCCGGATGCGGCGAGCGTCCCGGCGATGTGGGCGACGCGCTCCGGCGGCACCTCTCCGTCGATCGGGTCACCCCACGCCACCGAGATGGTGACCGACACCTTCATCCCGCCAGTCGCCACCTGCGGCACGAGCGCCATGGCCTCGTCGTTGCGTGCCACCGCCGGGGCGCCGCTGTTCTTCTCTGCGTAGCCGTCGGAGGCGTACGCGACCAGGTTGATCTCGTCGAGGTCGCACACGCTGGCCCGCTCCAGGCCCCTGGTGTTGAGGACGAGGCCTATCGCAGAGAAGGAGCGCTCGGTCAGCGCCTCACATATCTCCTCGGCGCCCGCCATCTGCGGCAGCAGGTCGGGCTTGGCGAACGAGCAGGTCTCGATGCGGGTGGCACCCGCCGCCTCGAGCCGACGGATCAGATCGACGCGGGTGGCGACGTCGAGGACGACCTCCTCGGACTGGAGACCGTCCCGCGGGCCGACCTCGACGACCTCGATCAGAGGTTGCCCCGCTTCTCCTGCTCACGCTCGATGGCCTCGAACAGGGCCTTGAAGTTGCCCTGCCCGAAGCCGGTGGCGCCGCGCCGCTCGATGAACTCGAAGAACACCGTGGGGCGGTCCTGGAGCATGCGGGTGAAGATCTGCAGCAGGTACCCACCCTCGTCCTGATCCAACAGGATGGCGAGATCCTCGACCTTTTCGCGGTCGACGTCGATGTCGTCCATGCGCTGCCACACGTCCTCGTAGTAGGTCTTGGGGACGTCGAGCGTCTTGAGGCCGCGCGCCCGGGTGTTGGTGACGGTCTCCACCAGGTCGCCGGTGTGCATGGCGATGTGCTGTACGCCGGGGCCCCGGTAGAACTGCAGGTACTCGTCGATCTGCGACTTCTTGAGGCCCTCGGCGGGCTCGTTGATGGGCAGCTTGATGATGCCCTCCCCGTCCCACATCACCTTGGACATGAGGGCGGTGTACTTGGTGCTGATCGCCTCGTCGTCGAAGTGGCGCAGCAGCGTGAAGCCGAACACCCGCTCGTAGAACTCGACCCAGTAGTCCATCTTCCCCAACTCGACGTTGGCGACCACGTGGTCGATGTGCTGCAGGCCGATCGACCGGGCGATCGGGTCCTCCATGCGCTCGAAGCCGGGGAAGTCGCCTTCGCGCTGGATGAACGAGTGGACGGTGTCGCCGTAGGCCTTGATGGCCGACACGACGATCCTGCCCCGGTCGTCTTCCACCACATGCGGCTTGGTGGCGGCCTCTGCGCCGCGCTCCACGGCCATCTCGAAGGCGGCTTCGGCGTCAGGCACGTCGATGGCGACGTCCTGCACGCCCGAGCCGTGCAGCTGCACGTGGTCGCTCACCGGGTGGTCGGGCGTCATCGACCCGGTGACGATGAAGCGGATGTCGTCCTGCTCCAGCAGGTACGAGGCGGTCTCCCGGGTGCCGGTCTCGGGGCCGCGGTAGCCGACGATCGAGAACCCGAGCAGCGAACGGAAGAACTGGGCGGTCTGGAAGGCGTTGCCGACCCACCACTCGAGGTGCGAGAATCCCTTCAGTGGGAAGTCGTCCTTCGCCGCCATCTCCTTGGCCCGGTCGAGCGTTGCCTTGTCTACGTCCGTCATGAGGCTCCTGTCGTGGCGGTGGGGCGGATTGTACCGGAGGGAGGCCGGAACCCCCCGGGGCCGTGGTGAGTGACCCGATCGCCGGGCCGCGCCTCCGGGCGGGTCGCGGCGAATTGCGAATTGCGCACCGGGGTTCTCTGGTCGCGCGGTGAGGTCTGGGACTCACGAGACGCGGTGATGAGTGCTCGATTCGGACCTGGGCCCCGCGGCTGGTCGTGGGTCACGCGATCGCCGGGCCGCGTCGGGGGGGATCGCGGCGAATTGCGAATTGCGCACCGGGGTTCTCTGGTCGCGCGGTGAGGTCTGGGACTCAGGAGGCGCGGCGACGGGTGCGCAATTCGCAATTCGAATCGAGACGCGATGGCGCGATGCAAGCGATCGCGTGTGAGAGCGCCGAGGCGAGCAGCGAAGCCCTTCCTCACCTTGTCGCGCGGTGAGGTCTGGGACTCAGGAGGCGCGGCGACGGGTGCGCAATTCGCAATTCGAATCGGGACGGCGATGGTGCGGCGTCCGGCGATCGCGTGTGAGAGCGCCGAGGCGAGCAGCGAAGCCCTCCCTAACCTTGTCGCGCGATGAGCCTGGAGATCACCCGCCTCGACGCCCGGCGTGCCGCCCTGGAGGGGCTGATCGACTACGCCGGGCTGTTCCCGCCGGCCTCCCTGGACATGGAGGCGGCCGTGGCGGGGTTCCGGGAGGCCCGCACCGGGCCTCAGGCGTGGATGGTGAGGCGCTTCATCGTCACCGCCTCGCGGCTCGAAGAACTGGTGTCGCACCTGGTGCCGTCGATGACGGCCGGAGAGGAGCCGTGGCGCCTCTCGATCGCGTTCGACGGCGGGGGCTGGCCCGACGGCCCGCTCGCCGACGCCGGCGCGGTGCGGTCGCTGGTCAAGCCGCTCGAGCCGGCCGTGGTCGCCGACCTCGCCGAGGTCCGGCTGCCCACGGATCGTCCCGCCGCACCCGACGAGATCGCCGCCGT
>Ga0214472_10009456_pt1 | contig 10160 bp, 9 predicted proteins | sample RVTome_6_FD_207662 | JGI IMG/M metagenome (GOLD analysis project Ga0214472, IMG submission 207662) | Soil microbial communities from uranium-contaminated site in the Upper Colorado River Basin, Wyoming, United States - RVT140D175 | ecosystem: Environmental > Terrestrial > Soil > Contaminated >...
GCGGAAGGTCTTGAACTCGAGCAGCGTCGGGCCTTCGCCGCGCCGCGCCCGCTCCGCGGCCCGGTCCACCGCGCGGTGGACCGCGAGCAGGTCGTTGCCGTCCACCACGACGCCGGGGATCCCGTAACCCGGGCCCTTGTCCGCCAGCTCGCGGCAGGCGTACTGCTCCGCCACCGGCGTGGAGAGCCCGTACTGGTTGTTCTCGATCACGAACAGCACGGGCAGGCGCCAGACCGCGGCCAGGTTCACGGCCTCGTGGAAATCGCCTTCGCTGGTGGCCCCGTCGCCGGTGAACGCGGCCGCGACCTGCCGGCTGCCCTTGAGCTGGGCGGCCAGCGCCAGCCCGCAGGCCACTGGGAGCATGGCGCCGAGGTGGCTGATCATCCCCACGATCCGCTTCTCGAGGACGCCGAAGTGGAAGGAGCGGTCGCGGCCCCGGGTGAAGCCGCCGTCCTTGCCGAAGAGCTGGCGGAAGAGCGTGACCAGGTCGAGGCCGCGCACGGTGAAGACGCCCAGGTTGCGGTGCATGGGCAGGATCCAGTCGTCGGGCCGGAGCGCCTTGGCCACGCCCACCGCGATGGCTTCCTGCCCCATGCCCGAGAACCACTTCGACAGCTTCCCCTGCCGGAGCAGGACGAGCATCTTCTCCTCGATGAGGCGGGGGAGCAGCAGCTCGCGGTGGAGCTCCCGGAGCCGCTCCGGGGAGGGGTCGGCGGCGCCCGGGCCCGCCGCGCTCGCCAACGCCTGCACGCCGGAGACCTGCGCGGCGTCGTCCATGGGCTGATTTGACCAAAAAAAAGGCCCCGGGGCGAACCCCGGGGCCACCGACCTGGTCAGGCGATGGATGTCAGTGCTCGTGCTCTTCCTTGATCTTGGTCTTGGTCACCGTCTCGCCGTCCTTGGTCTTGGTCTTCGTGGTGTAGGTGACCTTCTCCACGGCGAGGTCGCTGCTGTCGGTCATCGGCACGGTACGGATGAAGACCCGCTTGCCCACGGCCAGGTCGGCCGGGATCTGCGAGCGGTCGTTGATCAGGTAGGTGACCGTGGTGTTGTCCGGCCGCGTCAGGGTGATGGACTTCCCGGTCACGTACGACTGGACGACGCCGTCGATGGTCGTGGTCGTGGTGGTCGTCACGGCGCCCGACGGATGCGTGCGGGTGTCCGTGGTCGTGCGCTTCACCTCGCCCTCGGGGGTCATGCTGGTCGTGGTGACGCGCTTGACCAGGGTGGTGCCGCCCGTTCCGGCCTCGGTGAACAGCGTCACGTGGCGGCCGACCGCCACGTCGGCGGGGACGGTCACGTCCGGCGTCAGCGTGTACGTCACCACCTTGCTGTCGTTGCCCCGCAGCACGATCGTGCGCCCGGGATCGAGCTTCACGACCTCACCGGTGACCGTCGTGTAGCTGGGCTCCCCGGCGGGGGTCACGGTCCGCTCGGTGGTGCGCTCCATGGTGCCGTCGGGCATGGTGGTGGTCGTCACCCTCGTCACCACCCAGGTGTCACCGGTGCCCTGCGTGGTGTCGAGCTCGACCCAGCTACCGACGGCCACGCCGGCCGGGATCGTGACGCTGGGGTTGAGCATGTACGTGACTTCCTTCATGTCCGGGCCCCGCACGACCATCACCTTCCCCGGCTCCAGACGGACCACGACGCCCTTCAGATGATCCGCTGTTGCAAAGGTTGCAATGGTCGTAAGAGCCATTGCCAAGAATGTCGTTCGTATCTTCATGATTCTAGGTCTCCTACATCAAACGTGGCGTATTGGGACAGATATGTCCCAATAGAGAAAGTGCAAGTCCCGTACCACGCGCGCGAGGGAAAGCGGCAAGACGACGAAACGTCCAGGGCGTCAGCGAGAGGGGGCCAGCAGCGTCTCCTCGACGAAGTCCAACATCATCGCGCGGAGGTGCTTGACCTGGGCCGCGTCGGTCACGGCGTGCCGGGCCTTGGGATAGAGCATCATGCGGAACGGCTTGCCCGCCTTCTGCAGCGCCTGGGCGAAGAGCAGGGTGTTCTGGGGGTGGACGTTGTCGTCGATGGCGCCGTGGATGAGCAGCAGCTCGCCGTGCAGATCCCTGGCCGCGGCCAGGGGCGAGGTCGCGGTGTAGCCCTCGGGGTTGTAGGCGGGCGTCTTCATGTAGCGCTCGGTGTAGATCGAGTCGTAGTGGCGCCAGTCGGTGACGGGGCCGCCGGCGATCCCCATGGCGAAGCTGCGGCCGTGGGTGAGGGCGTAGGCCACCATGAAGCCGCCGTAGCTCCACCCGTTGATGCCGATGCGGCTCGCGTCCACCCAGGGCTGGCTCCTGAGGAACGCGACGCCGTCCTCGACGTCCCGGTGCTCCAGTTGCCCGAATCGCAGGTACGACGGCCAGACCGACTCCGCGCCCTTCCCGCTGGCGGTGCGGTTGTCGCAGATCCAGACGACCACGCCGCGCTGGGCCAGGAGCTGGTGGAACATCCCGGCCGTGCCGCCCCATGCGTTCTTGACCTGCGGCGCGTGCGGTCCGCCGTAGGTGTGCTGATAGACGGGGTACCGCCGCGCGGGGTCGAAGCCGGGAGGCTTGAGGATCATGGCCTCCATGGGGAACCCGTCGCGGGTCTTCACCTGGAGGAACTCCCACCGCGCGAGGCGGTAGTCTCCGAGCGCCGGGAGCTTGTTCTCGTCGATGACCCGGACCAGGGAGCCGTCCGCCCGGTGCAGCCGCGCCCTCGGGGGCGTGTGCGCGTCGCTCCAGGTGTCGACGTACCGCGCGAAGGACGGGTTGAAGCTGGCGGTGTGGGTCCCCGGCTCGGAGGACAGCCGTGTCCGTCCCGATCCGTCGAGCCGCGCCCGATAGACGTCGCCGCCGGTGTGGCTGCGCTCCGTGCCGGAGAAATAGACCCAGCCGGCGGTCTCGTCCACGCCGTGGACCGTCCGGACCTCCCACGGTCCCGAGGTGACCGCGCGGAGGAGCGTCCCGTCGGCCTTGTAGTGGTACAGGTGCTGCCAGCCGGTGCGCTCGCTGGGCCAGAGGAAGGAGCCGTCCTTGAGCCACTTGACGTGCTCCGCGCGGTCCACCCACGTCTTCCTCTCCTCGCGCAGCAGCGTCCTTGGCCGGCCGTCTGGGGGAGCGACGGCGACCAGCTCCAGCCACGTCTGCTCGCGGTCCTGGATCTGGCAGACGACCTGCGCGCCGTCGGGTCGCCAGGACACGTCCACGATGAGGAGGTCCGCGGGGTAGCGGCTCGCGTCCATCCAGACCACGGCTCCGCCCGCCGCGGGGACGATGCCCAGCCTGGCCTTCGGGTTGGGGTCCCCCGCCCGGGGATAGTGCTCGACCTCCACCTGGATCGGGTCCGCGACGTCGTCCACGAGCGTGTAGCGCGGGACGTCCTTCTCGTCGAGGCGGAGGAAGGCGATCGTGCGCGAGTCGGGGCTCCACCAGTGGCCGCGGAACTGGCCGCGGCCGTAGAGCTCCTCCTGGTAGACCCAGTCCAGCTTCCCGTTCAGGACGTCGCGGCCCCCATCCGGCGTCAGCGCCCGCTCGCCCCGCCCGTCGGCGGCCACCACGAAAAGGTTGCCGCCGCGCACGAACGACACCGTCCGGCCGTCGGGGCTGAAGGCCGCCTCCTCTTCCTTGCCGGCCGCCGAGGTCAGGCGCACCGCGGCGTGGGAGCCGAAGTCGTAGCGGTAGAGGTCCTCGCCCGCGGTGATCACCGCCTCCGTTCGCGCCGGGTTCATCGAGTAGCTGACCTCGCGGGAGAGCTTTCGCGCCTCCTCCGCGGTCACGCCGGGCAGGCGGGCCAGGGCGGCCTGCATGCGGGCGGGGTCGAAGAAGCGCTCCGTCCTCCCGGTCGACGCCTCGGCCCGGAACCACTCCGCGGTCTTGGTGGCCGCCGGGTCCGCCTTCGGCCACAGGTAGTGGTCGTCGTCGAGCCAGATCAGGTTCGCGGGCGGGTTGCCCGTGAAGTCCACCTTCCTCTCGGGATCGTAGATGTCGTCGATGGTGAGCCGCCCCTGCTGCGCGTGCGCCGGGTGGGAGAGGACCAGCGCGGCGGCCAGGAACGCGGCTCGGCCGAGGGGCGTCAAGGACATGGGAGAGGCTCCTCCACGAGAGCGCGAGCTTAGCGCGAACCGTCCGGCCGTCGCCATCGCCGGGCTGTCGCCATCGCCGGGCTTGCGCCGCCCGCGCCCGCCGTCGTACCGTGGGCCGGTGGACGCGCTCACCCAAGGGGCGCTGGGAGCGGCCTGCGCGCAAGCGTGCTTCGGCCGCGTGCTCGGCCGCCGCGCCGCGCTCTGGGGCGCGCTGGGGGCCCTCGCGCCCGACGTGGACGGCGCGGCGGCGCTCCTGCTGGGCGCGGCCGACCACCTCGGCCGCCACCGCGGCCTCACGCATGCCTTCTGGTTCGCCCCGGTGGCGGCGCCGGTCGTCGGTTACGGCGTGTGGCGGCTCCATGCCCTGCGGAAGCGGGCCCGCGGCGCGGTGCTCGGGGAGCGCCGGCGTCCCGCGGCCGCGCTGCCCGATCCGGGCGACCTCGCGGTGCTCGGGACCTGGATGGCCCTCTTCTTCGTGGCCATGCTCGCGCACCCGCTGCTCGACCTCTTCACGGCGCACGGCGCGGCGCCGCTCTGGCCGTTCTCCGACCGCCGCTTCGCGCTCCACGCCGTGCCCGCCGTCGATCCGGGGTACACGGCGCTCCTGGCGGGCGCGGTCTTGACGTCCATCACTCTCAGCCCGAGGCTGAGGCGGATCGCCGCCTCCACGGCCCTGGGCCTCTCCGCCGGCTACCTGGCCTGGCGGGCCGCCTTCGGCTGATGCCGTGCGGACGTCGTCGCGCGGCGAGACCTGCCGCCAACAAAGAAAAACGCCCGGGACCTCTTCGGTCCCGGGCGCCTTTGGTTCGCGAGCCCTCTTAGAGGACGGTGACGTTCGCGGCGCGCGGCCCCTTCGGGCTGTCGACGACCTCGAAACGGACCTTGTCGCCCTCGTTCAGGCTGCGGAATCCCTCGGCCCGGATCTCGGAATGGTGGACGAACACGTCCGGACCACCCTCACGGGAGAGGAAGCCGAAGCCCTTGGACTCGTTGAACCACTTGACGGTGCCTTCGATCATTTGCGTGCAGGCCTCCTTGGCCTCTGCCTAGTGCCACGTTACCTGCGCGCGAACGAAACAAAAGGCGGCCGTCAATGGCCGCCCTCATCCGATACGCCAGACAACGGCAACTAATGCGTATGTGAGGATACTACGTTCCCTGCGGATCTGCAACCGGCGCCCAGGCCCGAGAGCCGCGCCGGCGTCAGGAAGCCGGATTGAACCTCGCACAGGCGCCCAGGCCGCGCGCCCGTGAAGGCATAATGGACCCGCCAGGAATCACCCCGCCATGGACGCGCTGATCCCCCGCGACCGGCTGCTGCTCTTCCCGGTCGTCCATTACCGGATGGAGTTCGCGTGGGCGGTGCGCCGGGTCATCCTCGACCGGCGTCCGGCCGCGGTGGGCGTGGACCTGCCCCGCACGCTGGAGGAGGCCTTCCTGCGGGCCGTGGACCGCCTGCCCCGGCTCTCCGTCCTGATGTACCCGCTGAAGGCCGAGCGCGTCTACCTGCCCGTGGAGGTCACGGACCCGGTCGTGGAGGCCCTGCGCACCGCGGCCGAGATCGGGTCCCGCCGCGCCCTCCTCGAGCCCGACCTGGACCGCGAGCCGTCCTACCGCGAGCCCTACCCGGATCCCTACGCCGCGACGCGCATCGGGCTCGACCGCTACGTGGCGGCCTGCCGCGCGCGCGCGCCGCGGCTGGAGTTCCAGGATCTCCGCCGGGCCGCCGGCATCGCCCATGCCCTCGAGGGCCTCCTCGCCGAGACCGCGGGCGAGGTGTTGGGCGTCGTCGGCCTGCCGATGATCGACGCCGTCCTGGCCGCCCTCGAGCGGCCGCAGGCGCAGCCGCTGTCGCTCCCGCGGCGCGAGGCCGTGTCCCTGATGCACCTGCATCCCGACAGCCTGGCCGAGGTCCTCACCGAGATGCCGTTCCTGCAGGCCGTGTACGAGCGGCGGCGCGCGGGCCTGCCGCCCGAGCCGGAGATGGCACCGCACCGGGTCACTCGGGCGCACGGCCCCTTCCGCGTGGTCGGCGGCGCGGGGGCCGCGGAGTCACGGGCGATCCCGGCGGCGGTGGACCGCGTGGCCCGCCGCGTGGGGCCCGCCGACAAGCCCCTGGACCGCCAGCGCGTGCTGCTGCGGCTCTTCGCCGAGGCCGAGCGGCGCTACCGGGACACCACGGGGGAGCGGCTGCAGCCGTGGCAGCGGCGCGCCTTCGGCCGCTACGCCCGCAACCTCGCGCTCTCGTCGGGCCTGCTCCTGGCCGACCTCCACGACCTCACGGTGGCGGCGCGCGGGGTGGCCGACGACAACCTCGGCTACGAGCTGTGGGAGCTGGGCGCCGCCTTCCCGCCCCAGCTCGGGGCCGCGGAGATCCCCACCGCCCGCATCTCGGGCGAGTCCATCTGGGAGGGCCTGCGGAAGATCCTGCTGCGGCGCCGGCTGCACCGGCCGAAGCTGCGGACGAAGCCCCGGGGCCTGCGGGGCCGCAAGAAGGAGCGGCGGCCGGGCGAATGGCTGGAGGCCTTCGACGGCAAGGGCCTCTGCTCCTATCCGCCCGAGGACATCCTGGTGGAGGGCTACGGCGGCTACTTGAAGAAGAAGGGCAAGTCGATCCTCTCCGAGGAGCGGTCCCGGGTCGAGCCCTTCACCACGTCGCTGCTCGACGGCGTGGACATGCGCGAGACCATCCGCAACTGGCACCTCTCGCCGGAGCGGCCCCGGCTCTACGTGCGGGAGCTGGGCAAGGCCCCGGGCGAGGTGGGCTCGGTGGTCCTGGTCTTCGACGAGGACCGGGAGGAGCGCTACCCCTACCGCATGACCTGGCTGGGCGAGCACGAGCAGGAGAGCGACATGGCCTTCTACGCCACCGACCCCACGGAGGCGGTGGTGGGCCCGGGGATCATGCGCGCGGAGTACGGCGGGTTCATGCTCTCGTTCCCCCCGCGCCGCATGACCGACGTCTGGACGGACGCCGACTACGCCTTCGCCCAGACCAAGGCGGAGACGCTGCTCCTGGCCGCCCTCGACTACTCGCTCGAGAAGATCGTGGTCTACGTGGCCGCGCGCCCGCCCAGGGCCTCCCTCAAGGCCGTGGCCGACCGCTGGGGCCGGCGCGTCCTCTACATCCCCCTCGGCCAGCTCTCGCCGGTGACCCTGAAGAAGGTCCGCGTGGTGCACATCCTGGACGGCCACGACAAGCGGGCGCTGGCCAAGGACTACGTCTGGTAATAGCCTGGGGCCTCCCGGGAGGGCGACCGATGACGACAGGACGCGAGCGGAAGCGGGATCCCCACCACTGCGCGGATTGCGGCGCCGACTTCGACGTGGAGTACTTCGACGACCGGCGCGCGGGCCAGCGCGAGGCGGCCCCCCCCGTGCTGACCGACGTCCACTGCCCGCGGTGCGGCAAGGCCAGGAGCGTCTCCCTGCCCGCCGGCTCCGAGCGCACGCTGGTCGTGGGTCTGGACGAGGGGGAGGCGGACGAAGGCGGCGGCGGCTAGCGGCCCTTGGGGAACATCGTCATCAACAGGCCGAAGACGCCGACGCCCGCGCAGACGTAGCGGCCCACCTCCCAGCGCCCCGATTCGTATTCGAGCGACTCCGAGATGCTCTTGCCCTCGGGCACGGGCCCGGTCTCCGACGCCTTCGACGAGCAGTACAGGAAGCCGACGATGCCCAGGACGAGCATGAAGCCGCCGAAGTTCCGCATGGCTATTCCCCCTTGAAGCGGGCCTTCCGCTTCTCCAGGAAGGCCGTCGTCCCCTCCGCCTTGTCCGCGGACTCGAAGGTGATGGCCTGGAGGGCGGACTCGTAGGCGAGCCCGGCCCGCAGCGGCATCTCGGCCGAGGCGTTCAGGGCCCGCTTGGCCAGGCGCACGGCGACCGGCCCCAGCTCCAGGACGCGCCCGGCCATGGCCCGCGCCGCCTCCAGGAGCCGCGGCAGGGGCACGACCTCGGAGACGAGGCCCGTCTCCAGGGCCCGCCGCGCGTCCCACCGGGCCGCGGTCAGCACCATCTCCTTCGCGCGGCCCAGGCCCACGACCCGCGGCAGCCGCTGCGTGCCCCCGGCCCCGGGGATGATGCCGAGGGTGGGCTCGGGCAGGCCGAAGACCGCGCCCTCCGCCGCGATGCGCAGGTCGCAGGCCAGGGCCAGCTCGCAGCCCCCGCCCAGCGCGTAGCCGTTCACGGCGGCGATGGTGACGGCCTCGTGCGCCTCGACCGCGGACATGAGGCCGGAGTTGATGGAGGCGAGAGCGTCGTCCCGCCGCCGCTCGCGTATGGCGCGGATGTCGGCCCCCGACACGAAGGCCTTGTCGCCGGCGCCCGTGATGATGAGGACGGCGCACCCCTGCGACCGGACGTCGCCCAGGGCCTGGTGGAGCTCCTGCACGGTGGCCGAGTCCAGGGCGTTGCGCGCCTCGGGCCGGTTCACGGTCAAGGTCGCCACGCGGCCGGCGGTCTCCAGGAGCAGGTTGCGGTAGGCGGCGCTCACGAGGCCCCGCCGTAATCGTAGACCCCGCGGCCCGCCTTCTTGCCCAGGCGCCCCGCCTTCACGTGCTGGACCAGGAGCGGCGCGGGCCGGTACTTCTCGCCCAGGCTCTTGTGCAGGAACTCCAGGACGGCCAGCCTCGTGTCGAGCCCCACCAGGTCCGCCATCTCGAACGGGCCCATGGGATGGTTCAGGCCCAGCTTCACCGCCTTGTCGATGTCCGCCGCGGTGGCCACCCCTTCCTGGAGCATGAAGAAGGCCTCGTTGCCGATCATGGCGTTGATGCGCGAGGTGATGAAGCCGGGCGACTCCTTGACCACCACCGTCTCCTTGCCCATGCGCCGGGCCACGTCCACGGTGGCCGCGACGGCGGCCTCGCCGGTGTCGAGGGCGCGCACGATCTCCACCAGCTTCATCTTGGGGACGGGGTTGAAGAAGTGCATGCCGAGCACGCGGTCGGGGCGCCGCGTGGCCGCCGCGATCTCGGTCACGGACAGGGCCGAGGTGTTCGAGGCGAGCACGACCTCTTCCGGGCAGAGCGCGTCCAGCCGGGAGAAGGTGGCGAGCTTGACCTTGATGTCCTCGGGGACCGCCTCGATCACGAATCCGGCGCCGCGGACGGCGGCCTCGAGGTCCCGCTCGAGCGCGATCCTTCCGGCGGCCGCGGCCGCGTCGGCCGTGGAGAGCTTGCCCCGGGCCACGCCCTCGTCGAGGTCCGCCCGGATCCGGGACAGCGCCCGCTCCAGGGCCTCGGGGGAGACGTCGTGCAGCGCGGTCCGGAACCCGCCGGCGGCGGCGCAGTAGGCGATGCCGCGCCCCATGAGGCCGGAGCCGATGACGGCGACCGTCTGGAGGGCCACGGGGCGCGGATGTTAGCACAGCCGCTTGACGATGCCGCCGAGGGGAGGGGATAGTGTTTCGTCCCGCAGATGCAGGAGGGGCCCACGTCGAGCGCTCGGACGGACACCTTCGGGAAATACCGCATCGTGCAGATCCTCGGCGAGGGCGCGATGGGCGAGGTCTACCTGGGCCAGGACCCCGACATCAACCGGCCGGTGGCCATCAAGGTGATGAAGGTGCACGGGTCCCGGGACGAGCAGCGCTTCCGGCACGAGGCGCGGGTCGTGGGCGGCCTCTCGCACCCCAACATCGTGGTCCTCCACGAGTTCGGGTTCCACGAGGAGCGCCCGTACCTGGTCATGGAGTACCTCGGCGGGATGAGCCTGGAGGCGTGGCTGCGTGAGCCGCACCTGCTGGCCGAGCACCTGCGCGTGATGGAGGGCCTGTCCGCCGCCCTCAACCACGCCCACGCCAAGGGCGTCCTCCACCGCGACCTGAAGCCGTCCAACGTGCAGGTCATGCCCGACGGGACGTGCAAGCTGATGGACTTCGGCATCGCCCGCGTGCCCTCCGCCGGGATCACGGGCACGGGAAGCCTGATCGGCACCCCGGCCTACATGGCCCCCGAGGTCCTGGAGGACGCGGCCTACTCGCCCCGCGCCGACGTGTATTCCGCCGGGGTGGTGGCCTACGAGATGCTCTCGGGGAGCAACCCGTTCTTCGGCCGGACGGTGGCCGCGACCCTTCGCAACGT
>Ga0214472_10009457_pt1 | contig 10159 bp, 6 predicted proteins | sample RVTome_6_FD_207662 | JGI IMG/M metagenome (GOLD analysis project Ga0214472, IMG submission 207662) | Soil microbial communities from uranium-contaminated site in the Upper Colorado River Basin, Wyoming, United States - RVT140D175 | ecosystem: Environmental > Terrestrial > Soil > Contaminated >...
ACGATATCGATAAATATGAAGAACTGTTGCTGTATAAAAAAGATAAAAGTATCGAGACACCGGTTCTGGCATCCCTCTATCTGCTGGATAAACGTTCCGCCAAGCCGATGCACGCGGGCAGAGTTCCCGGCGTCCATGTCACCGAAAAGCTCTTCGATAAGGTTATGCAGGAGTGGGAGATAGCCGGTGAAGGAAAGAAACACGCCATCGAGAGGACGGCGCGGCTGGGCGTGGTCTTAAAAGGTATCGGCTATAGCGGTATCCACCTGGGGGGGATTCATGACAGCTTTGAGACCGTCGGCAGGATTCTTGACCGGATGGCGGAAATTGAACACAACTGGCTGGACTATGTTGAAGAATTTCGTGAGAATGAACCCAATCGATTTTATCTGTATAAACAACCGGCGACTGCTAATGCGGTTCTTGCCGGAAAGGACACAATAAAAGTTAGGCTTACGGAAAACTTCCATTACCTGTTCCTGCGCGCCGCTCATGACCTTTTCTTCGACAAACGCGCATCTCTGGCCCCAATGTATAAAAAAATTTCCAGTTCGCTTGAAAAAAGCAATGCATCATGGTTGTTGAAGGTGTTTCTGGAAGACCCGTTTAAAAAACTTATGCTCTCCTGCCAGGGTTGTGGGGACTGCGGTATCCAGCATGTTGGATTTCTCTGCCCCGAGTCGGGTTGCCCGAAGCATACAAGAAACGGAGCCTGCGGCGGCAGCAATAATGGTTTCTGCGAGGTGAATACCGATAAACCCTGTGTCTGGGTGCGGGCTTACCGGCGAATGAAAAAACATGGAGAGGCCGAAAAGCTCACCTGTGAATTTGTCCCGCCCCGGCTTTGGGAACTAAAAGATACCTCTTCCTGGATTAACTTTCACCTGGAGCGGGACCACCAGAAACCTCCAAAACCACCTGCACAGATAGGTTAGCCATTCCGATTAATTCCTAATTAACATCCCGTTCCGAAGCCACTGTGAATAAGTGGTTTCGGAACGGGATTTTTTATTTGAATTTGTAGCTCGACACCAGTTTATTAAGCGATTGTGCCAGGGAATTGAGTGACTTGGAGTTTTCATCGACCTGCTGGGCATTGTCGTTCATATCCTTGCTCGAATTACTTATCCCGGCAATCTGTTCTGCCACCATTTGCGAGACACTTGAGCTTTCCGCAATATTGGTATTAACCTCCTGGATGGATATTGAAATTTGTGCAACATTTTCAGATATTTCCCTGGCTGTCACCGATTGTTCTTCAACTGCGGTGGCGATGGTGTTGACTATTTCGCTGTTTTCGCCGACTACCTTGCCGATATCGGCAATGACTGCAATGGTTGCTTGCGTGGTTTTCTGAATGGATTCGATACGTTCTTTAATCTGATCGGTGGCCAGGGCAGTCTGTTTGGCCAGATCCTTTATTTCACTGGCGACGACGGCAAAACCTTTCCCTGCATCACCGGCTCGTGCGGCCTCGATGGTGGCATTCAGGGCGAGAAGATCGACCTGTTGGGAAATATCCGTTATTGTTTCCAGTACCTTGGTGATTTCTTTCGCTGCAGTGCCGAGTTCTCCTACACTCACAGAGGCATTAGCCGACTGCGTTACGGCATTATCCGTAACCGTTCGCGCTTTTTCCGATGTTTCAGCTATCTCATTGATGGTGGAGGTCATCTCTTCGATAGCCGAGGCCACAGCGTTGACGTTGGCTGCGGCATCTTCCATCGAAGCGGCTACAAGATGCATATTAGCCGACATTTCTTCAACGGCGGAAGCAGCCGTCGTGGATTGATTCAAAGTATCCTCCGCAACCGAGGACAGGCCGGAAGAAATGCCTCTCAGGGCACTGGATGAGTTGTTTATTTCCACCGACTCTTTGGCAATATAGCCAATCATCCCCTGGAGTTTATCGGCAAATGTGTTAAACGATTTGGCCATATCGCCAAGTTCATCATTGCTTATCACACTCAAACGGCCGGTCAGGTCTCCTTCACCCTGCGCTATATCCCGGAAGAAGGCATCGGTTTCGCGGATAGGTCTCGTGATACGGGTTGCCAAAAAGCTGATCAGTCCACCTACCAGAAGTACCATTGCCGCGACGATCGAAGCGATGAGTATTTTTTGTTTCTTAAGAATATCGTGGATCCCTTTTTTTTGTACAGCCATGGCCTTGTCAATATCGTCGATATAAATACCGGTGCCGACTATCCAGCCCCATTCCTTGAACAGCTGCACATATGAGAGTTTTGCCGCCGGCTCAGCCTCACCCGGCTTAGGCCATAAATAATTGACGAAACCTTGGCCGTTTTCTTGGCAGGTTTGTACCATTTCCTGGAAAAGAGTTTTACCTTTCGGATCGCGAAAGTCCTTCATGGACTTGTTGTTCAGCGATGGATCGATCGGATGCATGACCATGTTGGCCTCGGTATCGATGATAAAAAAGTAATCCTTGCCTTCGGGTCCAAAGCGAAGATTGCCTATCTGTGTTTTAGCCTCATCCATGAAACGCTTCTCGGCCGTTTCGAGGTATACGCCGCTGCCGATAACCCAGTTCCAGGGTTTGAATAGCCGCACAAAGGAAAGTTTGGCAACCGGCTTGTCCTCACCGGGTTTTGGCCACATGTAATCGACAAAGCCCTGGCCGTCGCGTTGACATACCTTGACCATTTCAATAAAGAGATGCTTCCCATTCGGATCTTTGAAGTCACTGAGGTTATTCCCGTCAAGAGCCGGCTTCATCGGATGCATGATCATCGTCGGCTCCATGTCGTTTATCCAGAGATAATTATCCCCGGCGTAACGCATAGTTTTGATTACCTTCAGTGCCTGGGCCTTTTTTTCTTCGAGAGAAGGGCCTTCCTCATCGTAGATGGCCTGAACTGCGGAAAAGGCCAGGTTGACAACCGATTGCAGTTCCTTTTCATAGGCTTTGGCTATTTTCTCGGTATCATGGGCAGTCTGGTATTGTGATCTAAGGATTTCAAAGGTGTTGCGAACAAGATCCGTCAGCTTTTCCTCTTTAGCATTGAGCATTGTTGAATGAATAATTTCCAGGCTCTGATCACCCTGTTTTTCAACACTGCTGATGCTCAAAAAAAGTAGAACCAAACCGAAAACAAGAAAAAATGGCAACGTACCGAGAAGAATTTTCTTAGAAATAGTCATACCTTTTCCCTCTACAGGAATTTTACGATGCAGGTCGTGCTTGCCTATAATTGAAGGGTAGCCGATCACCATGTTGAAAGATCGGTTTTTCAATCAATTATACTTAACTTCATCATAGAAATTATGAAACTTCAAGGTGTCAGGCAGAAAAAAAGCGGAATGTCAGAGGGAAATAGGTCTATGTATTGCCAGGTATCCAAAAAAAGACTGCGGGGAAGATCGCTTAAAAAATTCCTTACTGCCTGTCCTGAAGCTGTCGGATGATCAAATCGAGATCTTCCGGCCGATCGACACCAAACCCTTGATAGCTGGTCGTAACAACGTATATGCCGATACCTGCTTCAAGAAAGCGTAATTGTTCGAGTTTCTCTATCTGTTCCAATGGACTGGGAGGAAGAGAAGTGAAGGTTTTAAGCGTGGAAAGCCGGTAGGCATATAAACCGATATGCAGCAGATAGTCGGTATCGGTTTGATCGATGTCGCGGATGTGGGGAATTTTTGCTCTTGAAAAATAAAGGGCGAAGCCTTTTTCCGAACGTACGACTTTGACACGATCGGTATTCTCTGCCTGTTTGGCATCAATGAGCCGGGCCAGGGTAGTAACCTGGATGTCCGGATCGGCAAAGGGTTCAACAAGTTTTCTGGGCATTTCCGGATCAAGGGCCGGCTCATCGCCCTGGATATTGACGACAACCGCTTCATCTTCCAAACCGAGTATCTGAGCCGCCTCCATGATCCTGTCCGAGCCGCTGGGGTGGTTGGGATCGGTCATTACCACCGGAACATCGAGATTTTTTGCCGCATCATAAATGCGTTGATCGTCTGTGGCAAGACAGACCTTTTTCAGCAGGGGACAACTGGCTGCCCGTTCGTAAACCCAGTAGAACATCGGCTTGCCCAGGATATCGGCCAGGGGTTTTCCAGGGAATCGATGCGATTGATATCTGGCCGGAATAATTGCATAACAAGGCGGTAATGTGCTCATACTATCTTTTTCCCAGAACATCCAATGTATTGATAATCTCCTGACACACCCGATGTGTGCCTCCTTTACGTGGTCTAAAGAATTCCTGAACCTGTCTGATCACTTCATCTTTAGCAACATCGGCATCTATAGACGTAAGCAGGGCGGTCGCCAGCTCATTTTCATCTGCGACCTCCCGAACCAGTCCCGATGCAATAATTTCCCGGCCAACCCAGGCAAAATTTTTCCAATAGGGACCGATGATTGGTTTAAGTCCGAATACTAACGGTTCAAGAAAATTCTGACCACCCAAATTTTCAAGTGAGCCGCCGACAAAAGCAGCATCGGCAAGCGCATACGCTCCGGCAAGTTCCCCGAAAACATCCCAGACAACAACAGATCCGGGCGACTGGCGAACAATGGTTTCCGATAGTTTAACCGCCGAAATATTTTCCCTGGCCAAAAGTCGGAGCCAATGATCTGCCCTGTCGATATGCTTGGGAAAGAGGCCGATGGTTATCCCAGGTCGCGCAGCAATGACCTTTGCAATAGTTTTGAGGATCTTTCCTTCTTCTTCCCTGCGGATAGAGCCGAGCAGCAGGAATGGACTGTCTTCAGGCAAAAGATCGGCAATTGGATTGTGTTCCGGTAAGTCTCTTGTCGGCTCTATCCGGTCAAATTTGATGTTATTTATCAGGCTGACCTTGTCCGGGCCGACTATTCGAGAAAACCGCTCCCCGTCAGTCGGAGAAATTGCCAGGACCTTGTCCGGGCCGTATTTTTTGAAAAATTTGGCGAAATATTTGTATGACCCGAAACTTTTTACCGACATCCTGCCGTTAATGAGCAGGACCGGGACATTTTTCCTTTTTGCCTCTATCAAAAATCCGGGCCACAACTCAGTTTCCACTATTATTGCCAGTTTCGGAGCGAACCTGGCAAAGGCTTTCTCCATGAGGTGCGGGGCGTCAAAAGGAAAGTAGGCAACAGTGATGTCGAGAACGCTGTCGGGTGGCTGAGCTATGCGTCCTTTGACCAGACTGTCGAGCCCCTGTTTGGTGCCGGCGGTAACGAGAATCCGGCATTTTTTATTCTTTGGCAAAAAGGTGACAAGGCTTTCCAGCACCATATTGGTCAACATCGACTCTCCGCCGGATGCCGCCTGTATCCAGAGGTCGAACGGACCCTCCGCGACGTCCTTCAACGTTCGCTGCCGCCAGCCGAGCCCAACTCGCGGCGAACGTTTCAGGAAGGGAAAAGCCAGGTACCAAACACAATTATATAGAGCCAAAGCTATCTTTATCAACAGGAAATCGTAAAAGAGGATTCAGGGGCTAAGCCGTTGTCAAAAAACAATATGGTCAATGGTAAACCCGTAACGGCTCCCCATTGCTCATGGAACACAATCAATTCAACAATTCTGCGATCCTAGCGTGTTTAAAGGATCATTTCAATCATATTTTCCGGTCCTCTTCGCTGAACGTCAGTCAAACATTGAAGATCGAGACAGAGGAAGGGAAACGGGGAAACGCACCACACCTTAAGTTCCATGTCCCGGCTTACTTATCGAGCGCCGCTTTAACCATTTGGCCAAGTTGATCGATTGAGTATGGTTTTTGAATAAATCCACCGGCTCCCATGGCAAGGGCAGCCGTTACCTCATCGCTTTCAGAAAAGCCACTGGCAATAATAGCTTTTTGCCCCGGATGTATCTCAATCATCCGTTGATATGTCACGCGACCGTTTATGCCGGGATCCATCAGCATATCAAGCAGTACCAGATCAACCTGGTGATCTTGTATATAGGCAATTGCCTTTTCTCCCGACTCCTGACAGATAACCTGGTAACCTAAGAGTTCCAACATTTTCCCGGCAAGATTTCGCTGCTGTGGCTCGTCGTCCACCACGAGAACTTTCTCACCTTTACCCTGCAGGTGTAAATCGCGACCTCGCTTGTCGATGGCGGCTATTGTTTCACTGGTAGCCGGAAAATAAAGTTCAAAGGTTGTGGTACCGACACTACTGGAAACCACAACTGTTCCCTGATGGTCCTGCAGAGCATTCCAGACGACAGAGAGTCCAAGCCCTGTGCCGCTTTGATGCCCCATCACTTTTTTGGTATAGAAAGGCTCAAAGATGTGTTCGAGATCCTTTTCCTGAATACCACTGCCGGTGTCTGTAATGCTGAGGACGACATATTCCGCTTGTTCCAGTCCATGTTCCTGCGCCCATTTCTGTTCCGGGAAATGGCTTTTCGTGGCAATGGTCACGGTTCCTGAGTCTTCTATAGCCTCCGCACCATTTGTTACCACATTCATGATACTTTTTTTAACATGTACCGGGGAGCACAATATGGCCGGCAGAGCGGCAGCAAGCTGCTGCTTGAATCGAACGGATGGATGGTGAGACTGCAGTTTAAGAAATTCCGGCGACCCCATGTATTCCCGGACCAGCACATTAAGATCTTTCGGTTCTTTTACACTGGCTACACCCCTAGCGACAGTAAGGAGGTCGGCAACGACTGCCGTGGCCCGCTCGCCCGCCTCTTTGGTTGCTTCCAGAGGCTGTCGCAATATACTGTCTTCCGGCAAATCGAGAAGAAGAAGTTCGGGATAACCGACGACAGCCGACAGGATATTATTCAAGTCGTGAGCGACACTGCCTGCCAGCAAGCCGATGGCCTCCATTTTCTGGGCGCGCTGGAGCTGCAATTCCATGGTTTGCTTTTCCCATTCAGCCTGTTTTTGCGTTGTAACATCATTATAAACAGACACTATCTCCCCGGATGGCATCTTATACACCCTGTTCTCGCGCCAGGCTTCCAGTCGATTATCCTTATAAAAGGATACAGGATGGTATTCAGGTTCCCCGGTCTGCCAAACTTTACGAAACACCTGCAAAAGACCAAACTCTTTAATGCCCGGAAATAATTCGGTCACGCTGCGTCCCATCACCTTTTCACGGCTGATCCTGTCCAGCATTTCCCCGGCTTGGTTAACATCTTTAAAAATAAAGTCCAGCCCATCGTCGGTTGCCTCATAGACAGCAACCCCGCTCGTGGAATGAGCGAAGAGTTGACGGTAAAAAAATTCGCTTTTCCTGCCCTCTTCCTGCGCCAGTCTCAGGTCAGCCAGATCAATGTCGATACAGTACATTGTCTTTTCACCCTGATAGTTGGTCAGCATGACATGGGAAGAGTACACCGGAACATCGCCGCCCTCTTTGTTTCGCAAGGTTAGTTCGGAGGCGGAAATAGCAATATCCTGGCTATACCATTGCTGGACCGCATGGATCAGATTCTCTCTCATATGGTCGGGAATGATCAAATCTTCAAGTTTTCTGCCCATGGCTTCGTCTTTGTTGTAACCGTAGAGCGTTTCACTGGCATGGTTCCAATAGAAGACCTTTCTTTCACTGTCATATCCCTGTACAGCAATTTTAGGCAGATCATTGAGGAGATGACGAAATTGCTGTTCGCTTGCGGAGAGCTCAGCGGTACGCTGCTCTACCTTTTTTTCCAGATTTTCCACCAGATCGTGCAGCCGTGCAGCCATCTTATTGAAAATAATTCCAAGTTGGCCCAGCTCGTCGTGGCCCTTTTCCTGAACACGGACATCGAGCTTGCCCTGACTGAATTCCCCCGCCGCTGCAGTTAATCCGAGAATTCTTTTAGTGATGCTGTAATGAATCAATCTGGCAATATAGAGGACAGCGAAGGCGGCAAACAGGCTTGTGGTCAGCATAATGAAAGCCGCCATTCTATGGACATGATCAATCTGATACTCGGCTAGCTGGACTTCTTTCTGAGTCAGCTGTATCAATTTTTGAGAGAGGGGGGATACGGTCTTCTCCTGCAGGTTGAAGTCCCGCAGTTTCCCGCTAATCGCCAGGTCAATGTCAAGCAGGTTTACGGCAAGTTTTTCATAGGTATCTATGAGACCCAGGATTGTGGATTTTCTTTCGCTTACAAGTGATGTTTCCAACTCAACAGCTAAACGAAGGTCACCTAAAACATTCAAGGCAGACTGCATCACGAAACGCTGACGACTTGCCAGATACTCTTTATAAGAAGAATCAATATGTATAAACGTTGACCATAAATCCGGAACAGTTTTCAATTCTTTTTCCAGCGATCGGAACACAGCCTGTAACTGTGCCTCCACCCCCTTCTCGGGTGCAGCCCGCTGAGAAATCAGCTCCACAGCTTCAATTGAGGTTTCGGCATAACGTTCTGCCAATGACAGATAGAGATTGACATCTGTCCGGTCTATTTCCGCCAGGTTATCGGTCTCGGATTGAAAAAGAAGCTTTTTCAGTTTACTGCTCAGCATGATGACCATGGCGATCTCGCCTACGGAAGGTTGCGCGTACTCTTCATGGGCAGCCTGCAAACCGATAGATTGATATTTAAGAAAGAAATTGCCTTGCAGGCGGCGGGCTTTTTCCAGGCCGTGATCCATTTTCAAGACAAGTTGCTCTATTGCCGAACTTTTTCTGATTCTCTGTTCGGCTTTGCCGATATAAACAAGGGAAAAATAACCGGTGGTGGTGATGAGTATCTGAAAAACCAGCATCAAAGTGAAAGCAAGGCTGAATTTACCGGTAATTCCCAACCTGCTCCAGTTGTGCCCGCCAATTTTCATATCCACCGCCTCCATGCCTGTAAGACACCTATTTTAACAGGTTCTCCAGAGCCAACAGTCGCACAGCCAATGGCATCGACGCATTCTTCGGATGATGAAGTTGATTCACTGCAGGAGCTGAGCACAACGGTACGAAAGAGGACAAGCCGGAGGAACATAAGACAACTGATGGTACGTGCAATAACCATTGAGTTCTCCATGTAAAACCATCGTAAGGCAAGATTGTTGAGCCGTTGCTGTTCGATAGCCTAAAAATTACAGGATTGATGTTCCAAGGTCAAACAGGATCGGTCACATTGGTCGCAGTACATCAAGATATTGTGAGATAAATTGCTGAACCGATCAATTCCAGCAGTATTTAATCCTGAATTAACCGGGGCTGTTGTTTGGCGATTTCCACCAATGTTTCGAGACGCACTACTCTTTTGTCCACATCGACAACATGCACCTGTAAACGATCAATATCCTGGTTAAGCCTTTTAACCTCGTCGGTCAGTTTTAACATGTCTATTAAAAGATCTTTCCAGCCTGACATTAAGCACCCTCAATCTTTAATTCTTTGAAAGTATTGTCTAATCTTTTTCTTATGTTTTGAGTATCGGCTATGGCCTCCTTAACCCTCGCGGAGACAAGTTCCAACAACTCGGATTCTTCCATATCCTGTTGTGCATCAATGTCATAAGCATCAATAGCACATCGCACCATTTCCGCCGCTGAAGTTTTTTGTTTTTTGGCTAAAAGCTCTAACTTTTTGACCTGCTTTGGGAAAATTAAAAATTGTTTGCGGACTAATTTTTCAGCAGTTTGCATAGTGACCTCCTGTTGTCTGGTTACAAAACATACTGTACTCATACACAACACCATACACAAGTAAAATTTATATTCCTACCAGTCCCTCACTTGCTGCCATCGACTTCTGTCTTAGTTTATCAAATTACCGGTCAGGTGAAAAAAGAGCTGAATGACCGAATGGTTAACCGTTCACCGGGAATAGCAAAATGCTCGAATTACTCTAGCCCTGTAAACGTTGAGCAGTGCTCCAAAGGCGCACAAGCAGACCGACGGGCTATAGTTGGGCTATGCACGGCGGTCTGATCGTGCGCATATGGGGTGCTGGTGAACGTTTACCCGGATGGTTCTGGTATGACAGGAGAATACACAGCAAGACAATTCAAGAATCACAGGGAGGCATATTGTGAAAAAAATTCTTCCATTACTCATTATTCTGCTAGCATTGACTGCAACATCACTCTTCGCCGCCTCCGTGCCGAGAATGGATAAAGATGAATTAAAATCCCTGCTCGGCTCTGAAAAACTGGTAATCCTGGACGTTCGCCTGGGAAACGACTGGAGCACCAGTGAATTTAAAATCAAAGGCGCCCTGCGG
>Ga0214472_10009458_pt1 | contig 10159 bp, 4 predicted proteins | sample RVTome_6_FD_207662 | JGI IMG/M metagenome (GOLD analysis project Ga0214472, IMG submission 207662) | Soil microbial communities from uranium-contaminated site in the Upper Colorado River Basin, Wyoming, United States - RVT140D175 | ecosystem: Environmental > Terrestrial > Soil > Contaminated >...
CAAATCAGTCTTCAGTCAAATACTAGGCTCGCTTGTAGAACGGTAGATTCACAACCTCCGCAGTGACGCGCTTACTGCCCACGACGATTTCGACCGCCGTGCCCACCGTCGCATGTTCGCTGGTGATAAACGCCATTGCAATACTCGTGCCCAGCGTTGGGCTGAGCGTGCCGCTGGTAACTCGACCCACGGTTTGCCCGCCCCTGAAGACCTCGGTATGTTGACGTGCGATGCGACGGCCTTCAAGGCGCAAACCAACGAGTTTTCGAGGTAGTCCGCTTTCCTTCAGCGCCCTCATGGGTTCCGCGCCGATGAACTCCTTGGTCAGGTCTACGCACCAACCTTGCCGGGCCGTTAATGAATCCCAATCTTCTGATAATTCATGGCCATAAAGGGGCATGCCGGCTTCGATTCGTAGCGTGTCTCGAGCACCCAAGCCGGCCGGACGAACGATGGCGTGTGGATTCTCCGGGGTACCAAGCAACTTGGGAAGAAGCAGCGAGACCATCCCCGAGGGTACGACCACCTCGAACCCATCTTCGCCGGTATAGCCGCTGCGGTATACGGTGATGGGCATGCCCATAAACTCGAAGACCCGAAAACCGTAGCGTTTAATGTTCGCAACGTCAGCATCCACCATTCCGGCTGCGACCTCCAGAGTTTTTGGCCCTTGTAGGGCGATCATGGCGGTTACTTCGGTCTCGTCGGTAAGCGTGGTGTTCGTATTCGAGGCATGGGCACGAATCCAGCTTACGATTTTGTCCCGATTGGAGGCGTTGCATACCACGCCCCAATACTCCTCAAATCGAGATACGATCACGTCATCTAGTATTCCGCCGTCATAACGACATAGGTGCGTGTAGTAAGACCGGCCCACTTCGGCCTGTGACAGGTTTCGTGTGCAAATTCTTTCAAGGAGCGGCAAGACGTCCGCCCCTCGAAGCCTAATTCGGCCCATGTGGGATACGTCGAAAAGGCTACATGCATTCCGGGTGTGGAGATGCTCCTCTTTGATTCCGGCAAACTGGATGGGCATGGACCAGCCCGCGAAATCCACCATCCGCCCGCCGAATCTGACGTGGGCGTCGTAGAGGGGCGTTGTTCGAACTTGTTGAGTCATTGCGGGCATATCTTCCGGGCTCCGGCACGTCTACGCTTATGCGGGGTAGCAAATCGCAATGACGATTTGCTTTCCCTTAAGTCTCATTTGGGAAACACCTTATTCTCGTTCGTTGCATTGTCAATCTGTCGCATCGCGCCCCGATCGAACGCTATTGCATTTCATCCTACTGCGCAGGTGCCCCATCCTCGCGCTGCAAGGTTGGGAGACGGATTAACCCGCGTCAGAGCACTAGCGGATCGGAGCGTCTTTCAGGGGTCGACATATAACCGCTGGAATGCGGCCGCATCGTTCATATCCAGATCGCCATCGGCGTCTGTATCCATCGATGGACAGTCAGCGAGGAACGCGGGGCCGGACTGTGATCCGACAAACGCCTTCCACGCGTCGAGGTTGTGGATGCCGTTGCACACACCCTGGCAGTTGTCGCCGTTGGATGTGCCTGGTGTAGCGGCACAAGGTTGGAAGTCCGCGGCGTCTACATTTGTATCTGTTCCGTCGGGCATACGGGCGACGGCCTCATTGAGGTGCGAATCGGCGCCAAGACTCGGCGCGGCATCGCCAAAGCTTACCCGGTCCAGCTCCACACCGTCTTTCCCCAACAATAGGGTTACTGTCGGTGCGCTCGCGGTGCCGTTGTTGATTTGACCGGGCGGGTTTCCAACCACCAGGTAGCCCCCTGAGGGGACGGCGTGGATGAAGTCCGCGCCGCCCAGAAACGTGCCGTCGGCAGAGAACACGCCCATTCCGTTTGCTCCATTGATGGTGACCACTTCCGGTGTTGTGTCGATGATTTCAATGATACACCACCAAAAATCGAGTGGCTCATTGGTTGCGTTCTTGAGTTCCATGTATTCGTCGCTCGCCGTCACGGCTCCATTTCCTCGCGTGCCATCGAACGGCGTTCCACTGCCTCCCTCGGTTTGATTCCAGTCCGTTTCCGGATCGCCTACGACTTCGTTGATGACCGCCTGCCCGGCGAGCAGCACGCAAGTTGAGGCGTCGTTAGAGCGCCCCAGCGTGGCTTGCCGAGCCGCAAAATCGGCGGCGTCATCGTCGGTATCGATGCCATCGGGAAGGCGCACGATGGCCTCGTCGAAGGGCGTTGATGCGTTGAGGGTCGGGGCGGGGTTGCCGAAACTAACGGAATCAATGGGGGCGGGGCCCGCGAGCGTGATGATGGTCGGAGTCGAGGTTGTTCCGTTGTTGATGCTACCGGGCGGATCGCCAAGCACGACATAGCCATCGGAGGGGACCGAGCGTAACGAGATTGTGCCACCCACCCGTTCACCGGAGTTGCTGAATACGTGAATGTATGGGTTGGCGGGGAAGGGAGCGGCCTGAAAGAAGAATCGCTCGGGCGTGGAATCAGTCATGGTAAGCGTGCATCCGCGAAGGTCCAGGGGTTGGCCGGATAGGTTCTTGAGCTCGATGTATTCGTCGCCGGCGGTGATGTCCGTGCCGTCACTCGTGCCGTCGAAGGGAAAACCGGACAGCGTTGGTTCTTTGGGATCGACGGAATGATTCCAATTCGATTGCGGATCACCCACGACCTCGTTGATGACCATTTGGCCCTGTGTCACCAGGCATGCATCGCCGTTGGATCGCCCAAGCGTTGCGCTGCGACTGAGGAAGTCTTGCTGGTCGTTTCCGCTGTCGGTTCCGTTGGGGAAGCGAGACACAGCCTCATCCGCACGGGCGATGGCGTCCGCGTCGGGCGAACCGGATTCACCCAACGCTACGGTATCGAGAACGAGGCCATCATTCAGCAATGTCAATGTGATCGTGTTATTCAAGGCACCCGTGGGATTGCCCAATACGACGTATCCACCCGGCGGAACGGCTTGGAGTCGGTCGGCAAGCGATCCCAATATGATCTCCGTGCCGTCATTCTGGAACACCCGGTAAACATCCGATTGCGTGCAGGCGATGTCCGTGGTGTCAAAAGTGAAGCACTCAATTTCCGGCGTGGTGTCTGTCATTTCCAAAATGTAGCCTTGCAGGCTTTGGGCGGTTTCGGAAATGTTGAGAAGCTCGATGTATTCATCGCTAGAAGTGACGGTTCCGTCGCCGGGCACGCCGTCAAACGGATTACCGCTACCTCCGACCGACTGACCCCAATCGCTCTGCGGATCGGTCACAACCTCGTTGATGACAAAAGGCGACGCGGTAGCGGAGGCGGTGGTTGCCAGAGCCATCGATCCAATGGCAATGACGCGGATGACGCGTGCGCGAGGCATACAGATGCGGGCAACGTGCATGGTATCTTCCTCTCCCAAACATACCAAGTGATCAGCCCGAATGGGTTGAACCACGCCGAGTATAGTTCAACGGTGTAGGATGAGAAACACCGCGGACTCATCGAGTCGAGGTCCATAACAGGATCGGTGGCTTCAGCGGTATGCCCCGACACAGCCTGAAAGGAGACTGTCCCATCCATAGTTGAAGATTGAAAAAAGGTATGGCGGCTCGATCCGACCAGTATGTAGCCGGGCAGAATTGTGAATTCTTTTCAGAAAGGAGCCGCCCCCCGATCGAAGCGGCGTTGACGCTCTCGTCCCAGGCGTTGGCCGGACCCCAAATACCCCGGCAAGCGGACCGACGGGGCCATCGGCTGGCATGGGCGGCAAGCCGGGGCCTGCTCTCGACCCAGATCGGGGGGAGGACTTGGTCGAACGCGGCGTGAAGCCGGGTCGAGCTCCATGAGAAACGCACGCCGCCCCGTCTGCTCCGCCGCAATCAGCGTCGAGCCGGACCCATCGGGTCCGCGACAGAATCGGCGGCTGTGATTGCAGGCCGGAGGCCTGCCAAACAGTAGCCGGGGGCAAGCGCAGCGCCGCCCCCGGACAGCGGCCGCACCCATCCAATCGACCCTGTAATGGTCGCACTGGTCGGGTTGCGTCTGTGCGACCATTACAAGGTCGAGGGGTTGTGGGTGACGTCATCCGGGGGCAAGCGCAGCGCCGCCCCCGGACAGCGGCCGCACCCATCCAATCGACCCTGTAATGGTCGCACTGGTCGGGTTGCGTCTGTGCGACCCCTACAGGGTCGGAGCGGTATTGGCGCCGGGCACCGTGGGCGGCGATCGCCTGCAGCGATCTTGCCCACGGCTACTTTCTGGCAGCCTTTCAGGCTGCATTGCGGAGCATCGCTGAGGCCTTCGGAGCTGTTGTCTTGCAGCGAATCGCTTATCTTATTGCTCGCAAACGGGGCCGGCCTCGAAGGGGTATATCTGCGAACCGGACGCGAACGCGTTGAGCAAGTGTAGCACGTCGGCGATTCCGACATTCATATCCAACACATCCGGCCCGACATCCGCCCGGGTTTTCTTTGGCGCACAGAAGTTATTGGAGAACTTGCTCAAGGCCCGGGTCACGTCGGGAACGAGGTCGGCCACGCCGTTCGGTGGAGCCATCGGGCAGGATGTTCCGTTTCCGATGTCGCCCCAAAGCGGATTCGTCACAACCAAGGCATCAGAGTAGTTATCCTCAGAAGAGATCGTACAAACGCTTTCAATCACCTGTACTGAGTAGATCGACTGCTGATTCGCGTTCTTCGACGGCCCAAATCCCTGATCGAGCAAGTGAATCGCGCCATCGACATCGCAGGCACCCTGCGCGCAGTCTTCATCAGTAGTGCATGCCTCACCGGACCCGGTGCAGTAATCCGTCAACTTCGACATATCTGAGAAGTGCGCATCCTCGGCAGTGCAAGTCAAGCGGGCGGCCCAGAACCACTTCTGCGGCTGACCCGGCGCGTTGCTGCAGTCTGGAGGAGATACCCCGAAACCTTCGCCGGAGTTCTCGCAAACCTGGAACGGCTCCAGCATCCACTTTGTTTGCCCGACCAGCGCCGTGTGGCCACCTGCCCAGTTGGGCATCGCCTCCCAAGTGACGCGAATCGCCTGTTGATGACCGACGTCACCGGCATTGATCGCAATAACGCGGTTCTTCTCTTCGGGCGCTCCCGCATTAGCAACCGGATCGAACTGAACTTGCAGCGTCGATGGCGTTGACGGGGAACACAAAGGTATAAGATCGCCGCACCCGACCTTGAGGATTGTCGCACCCAAGTCGACCAGCGAATCGTAGTAAACAATCACGTCATCAACTGTCACGGTGGATCCCGTCTCGAGCGTCAGCGTGTCCACGTACAGCGCTTCCCGACACGGACCAATCCCCACCGTGTTGGCGAAGCGATTCACGAAACGCACGTTGGCCGGAACACCCGTTGTGCCCACATCGATCTTGCCCATCGAGTAGTTGCTGTGGCTGCAATCGCATCCTCCGATGAATTGCTTGCATTGGGTCACGCAGTCGTCGAGGAGCGCCTCTTGAGTACTCAGCCCCTCACGCGATCGGCCAAAGTCCTTCCCGCCGACCTCAAACAACTGCTCCGCCGAACCGTCGAGCGTCAGATATCCGGTGGACCAGTCGAACATCGTGGGGCGTGTGCCCTGATTTTCGAACTTGCCCGCCAGCTTCATTCCGGCTCCGAAGCGCGGGGAAGGCGAACCGACCTCGATGCACGCGGCATCTACCAGGGTGAAATCGCCGCCAACATCGTAGAACGCCGAGTTCTTGGCACGAAGTATTGGAGCCATTTTCCAGCATAATGCGGCGTCGGACGCCAGCCCGCTGGGCGGGGGCGCGGCACCACCGCCACCTTCTTCAATACGAATCGTATCATCGGTTGGCGGCGGCTTGATCGGCCTGGTCCCTCCACCGCCTACGCGGAGATCAATCTTCGACGAAACTTGCATCGCCCCGGAAAGATCAATTTCCGAGCTTCTCAATAAGTCGTTTCTGGTTTCGTCGTCCCACAGCGTGATATTGTCGGTTGTCATCGTTGCGGTGTTGGTTTCGTCGACGGGATCAGCGTGATAGAGACCACCGTTTTGCAGCACCGCATTTCCCGAAAGATCGATCGTTGAGCCATTCACCCTAACCACGCCGCCTTCAGCCAGGGTGAGTCCGGCGTCGTTGATTTCCGGTTCGGTTAGGGTCAGCCCGTCGCCGATCGTCAGTTCGCCTTTAACCAGCACACCGCCACTCTCTGCTATGAATAGATCGCCCGTCGTAGCGGCAGCATGAAAGTCATTGAGCTTGTCCGATCCTTCGGCGCTTGCGCCGGTCAGCGCACCGCAGGGCAGACCACCGTTCATGCAAAGCGAGGCGTCACTCTCGATCAAAAGCGTGTCGATTTCAACGGTGACATTAAGCAGAAGATTCACACCATCGAGCACGACGTGCTGATTGGGAATGCCGTTGGGATTTGTGGGGTCGCTATCTGGATAGTCATTGTCTTGATTCCAAATCGGATCGTCCCATGCGATGCCGCCGGTGTTCGGCGAGATGCATTCATCGGGAACGCAGTCCTCATCATCATCAAGTGAGCAAGACGCGAGGCACGCACCCGTCGGACAACCGGCCGAAACGGGTACGTCGCACAAGTCCGGAATCCCGTTGAGGTTACAGTCGCCGCAGGCCTTATTACCCGGTGCGCAATCCGTGATGTCGCAAGCGTCTGAAATGCCGTTTCCGTTGCAGTCTTGGCTGGTTCCCTCCGCGATCTCCATACTGTCGGCCACGCCGCTGTTGTCGCAATCGCGGAAGAACTCGTAGGCACCCATGTCTACGACTGGCGACCCGGCCACGCCCGTGTCGGTGGTCAGCAGGTCGTCGAGCACGCGGGGATTTCCCGCGAGGTCAATCGGAATCCGCTCGGCCGTATCGCCGTCATTGTCAAGGTCCAGCGTGTCGAGAGGCAACGCCGTTGTATCACCAGCATCAATGGCCGGGGAGCCGGGTGACAAGCGCAGGTCATCGTCTTCGGTACCGATGATGTCGTCCGCCCCGTCGGCGTCGACGAAAAGTGGATCGGTGTTAAGAACTCCCACGCCACCGGCCCCGCTCCAGCCGCCTTGGATAAGGCTGTAATTGACAATGGGGAAACTGCTACCTTCGGAGTGAATCTGCGCGGTTTCGTCGACTCCTCCTGCGTCTGCATTGGCCCAAAACACACAATTCGTCACTGTGGGGTTGTTGCTGGAGAATATGTTGTGCATTCCTCCTCCGTTCCCGAAGGATGTCACGTTTCCACTGAACGTGCAGTTGGTGATGACGGGGCTGCTGTCGAATTCGTTCTCCATCCCGCCGCCGTTAGCCGCGGCCGCGTTTCCACTGAACGTGCAGCCGGTTACTGTCGGGCTACTGCCGTTGTTGTACATTCCTGCACCGGTGGCACCAGCTAGGTTTCCGTTAAACGTGCAGTTGGTCACAATTGTGTCGCTGTTTGCGTTCGCGATAGCCCCGCCGACAGAGGTGGCGGAAGAATTACCAGTGAACGTGCAGTTGGTCACCGTGGCGCTGGTGCCGGAGTTAAGCATCCCGCCACCGGCATCACTTCCGGCTGAGTTAAAGCGAAACGTACAGTTGGAAACCCTCGGGCTGCCGGCGTTGTTAAACATCCCTGCGCCACCGGCACTGGATGAATTTCCGCTGAAAGTACAGTTGGTTATCGCTGGGCTAGCAATCCCGTTGAAGATACCGCCACCACCTGACAAGGCCGAGTTCCCGCTGAAGGTAGAGTTGGCTACTGTTGGGCTCCCGAAGGTACTGAACATGCCACCTCCATATTTATCGCCCCCCACATTCGCATTGCCGGCTGTGATCGTGAAGCCGTCGAGGATGGCGCTATCGTCCGTCTCGCTGCCCGTGACAACGTGAAAGCTGTTCTCATCGTTGTTGTCGGCCTTGATGCAGAAGCCGTCGACGCACAGGCCGCCGAAGGAGTCGCAGTCGGGTGAATCGCCGGTGCAGGCTACCGGGGCGTCGTCGGCGCTTAAGTCGCCGCTGAGGATGGTCTCGTTGAGGTCGACGTCGCGTTGTTCAACGGCGGTCTCCGTCCCGGCGAAGCCGCCGTAGAGGGCCACGCCGTTGACCAGTTGGAAGGTGGCGAAGCGGTCGCCGGGCGTCTGACCGCCGCCCTGGTCGGGTCGATACGTCCCCGCGGCCACCCAGATTTCGGAGACAGCCCCGCCGGCCCCGGCCGCTTCGTCGAGGGCGTCTTGCAGAAAGAGATAGGCATCCGCCCAGCTCGAACCGTTATTGGCGCCAATTGCGGACTCGTCGACAAACACGACGCTGGCCTGGAATTCAAACGCACCGATGTCGACGATGGGTGCGGTACCATTTCCCGTGTCCGGAATATTCGGATCGTCTACGAAGCGCTCGTTGAGATCCAAATCGAGCGGGGTGGGTTCGGCGGTGTCGAGGTCGCCGTCGAGGTCGGCGATGTCGGCCGGTACGGCTGAGTTGTCGCCGGCGTCGATGACCGGGGAGCCGGCCGCAATGCGCACGTTGTCATCCGCCGTGCCGATGATGTTGTCCGGGCCGTCGGGGTCGATGAAGAGGGGATCCGAGGCGAGGTTCCCCGTTCCCCCGGCTCCGGTCCAGCCGCCTTGGACGATGCTGTAGTTGACGGTCGGCGTGCCACCGCTGGTGTGGATCTGAGCGGATTCATCCATGCCGCCGGAGTCGCTGTTGCCCCTAAAGATGCAGTTGGCGACCGTCGGGCTGCTGGTGGAGTTGTACATCCCGCCACCGAAGTTCGCGGAGTTCCCGCTGAACGTGCAGTTGACCACGGTTGGGCTGCCACCGTTCCACATCCCGCCGCCGCTGTTCACCGCCGTGTTCCCGCTGAACGTGCAGTTGGTGACCGTCGGGCTGGTGTTGTCGTTAAACATCCCGCCGCCGGAGCCGGAGCCCAAGGCCGAGTTGCCGCTGAACGTGCAGTTGGTCACACTTGGGTTGCCGAGGAAGTTGTGCATCCCGCCGGCGAACTTGGCCGTGTTTCCGCTGAACGTGCAGTTGGTCACCGTCGGGCTGCTGCTTTGGTTGTACATCCCGCCGCCGACGTCCGAAGCCGAGTTGCCGCTGAACGTGCAGTTGGTCACCGTCGGGCTGCTGCTGATGTTGTACATCCCGCCGCCGCCGTTGTTTCCCGAGTTGCGGCTGAACGTGCAGTTGGAGACCGTCGGGCTGCTGCTGCCGGTGTTGTACATCCCGCCGCCATTCGACGCCGAATTCCCGTCGAACGTGCAGTTGGTGACCGTCGGGCTTCCGCTGCTGTCGTACATACCCGCGCCGACATTATTGGGAGAGCCGCCACTTGCGTTTCCTGCACTAACCGTGAATCCGTCAAGGATGGCCGTGGCGTCGGTGCCGCTGCCGGTCGCGACGTGATAGCTGTTCTCGTCGTTGTTGTCGGCGATGATGCAGAAGCCGTCGTCGCCGCACAGGCCGCCGAAATCGTCGCAGTCAGGAGAATCGTCCACGCACGCAACCGGCGCGTCGTCCCCGTCGAGGTCGCCGCTTAGGACGATCGGATTAGCCTCAATGTCGCGCTGCGAAAGGAGCGTCTCGTTGCCCGCGAAGCCGCCGTAGAGAGCAACGCCGTTGAGCAGTTGGAACGTGGCCGTGCGGTCGCCCGGTGTCTGCCCGCCGCCTTCGTCGGGATAGTATGTTCCCGCCGCGACCCAGATCTCGGTGATGTCGTTGAGCGCATCTTTATCGCCGTTGCGCGCGGCCGCCTCCGCGAGCGCATCCTGCAAGGTCACGAACGCATCCGCCCAGCTTGCCCCGTCATTGCTTCCCGTCGCGCTGGCATCCACGAATAGCACGCCCGACCCTTGCGCGCCCGCCCCGATTGGTCGCGTTGTTTGAGCCGCGGATGGGGCGGCAGGGGTTGAGACAAACGACGCGACGAGAAGCACGCCGAAGGCGTAACGAACGCCCATCGAACTGCATGAACCGATCGGCCGCATGAAACTGCCCTCCTTATCATTCGCGGAGTGTTGGACCTTGAAAGTGTCACTATAACAAGTTCCCCCAAGCGTGCCAAGGGAAATCTGCCGGAATCTGCGTGGGTGCCCCATCCTTCGCCGCAGGCGAAGGGTGGGGGATGGACAAGGCAGCCGACGAAGAGTCTTGGTCGATCCGTCCCCCACCCTTGCTCCGCAAGGATGGGGCACCATCG
>Ga0214472_10009459_pt1 | contig 10158 bp, 7 predicted proteins | sample RVTome_6_FD_207662 | JGI IMG/M metagenome (GOLD analysis project Ga0214472, IMG submission 207662) | Soil microbial communities from uranium-contaminated site in the Upper Colorado River Basin, Wyoming, United States - RVT140D175 | ecosystem: Environmental > Terrestrial > Soil > Contaminated >...
TCATCTGGAAACAGCCCGCCACGCCCGAAGACATCGAGAACCCGCTTCGAGCGATCTTCTCGATCCCAACACCGGTGTTCGGCGCGGGGTTCCAGCAGAGGTTCGGGATCGAGGCACTCGTCGAGGCGTACGGGATGACCGAGGTCTCCATGCCCATCCTGACCCCCTATGGCGAACCTCGTCCTGTCGGATCGTGTGGCCTGCTCGTCGACGAGTGGTTCGAAGTCCGGATCGTCGACTCTGACACCGACGCGGAGGTACCCATCGGCGAACTCGGTGAGCTCGTGATCCGACCGAAGGAGCCGTGGACTACGACATCGGGCTACTTCGGAATGCCGGATCGAACCGTCGAGGCGTTCAGGAACCTCTGGTTTCACACTGGAGACCAGGCGCGTCGGGACGAGGACGGTTGGCTCTACTTCGTCGACCGGCTCAGTGACGCAATCCGGCACCGCGGCGAGAACGTGAGTTCATACGAGGTGGAGCAAGCGGTCGCCGAACATCCTTCCGTGATCGAGTGCGCTGCTGTGTCGGTTCCGGCGGCCGAGGGAACGGAGGATGACATCGCCCTCTTCGTCGTCGTTCACCCCGGAACGGACGCCGAGACAGTTCGCCAGTGGGCAAACCAGGTTCTTCCCGCATTCGCCCGCCCACGCGACGTGCACGTTATCCACGAGCTCCCGCGCACACCGTCGGGAAAGGTGAAGAAGGTCGAGTTGCGGCGCGCCGCCGGGGCTCGCGGATGATCGTTGTCGAACAGGACGGCCCGGTAGTCCAGCTGACTCTGGATCGGCCGGACCAGGGCAACTCGATCGACCGACGTGGGGCCGGCGAACTCAAGGAGGCGATCCTCTCGATACCAGCCGAAGTCGGCCTCGTCGTGTTGACCGGGAGCGGAGGCCGGGCATTCTGCGGTGGAGCCGATTCGAGGGAACTGCTTTCGATTTCTCCACCCGACCGTGCCGACGCAGTGGCTGCCTTCTTCGATGCCAGCCTCGCTCTCTGGAACTCACCAGCAATGACGTTGGCTGCCATCGACGGGTACGCGATTGGCGGAGGCGCCCACCTGGCAATGGCGTGCGACATGCGGACGATGTCCGAGACGTCCTTCATCCAGTTCCCATCATCGAAGTACGGCCTGCACCTCACCGCCGTCTGGCTCAATGTGTCGATCGGCCCGTCCGCCACCGCCCGCCTCATGGGCTCCGGCGTCCGCGTAGGGCCAACCGAGGCGCTTCGCGTCGGTCTGATCGAGAGGGTCACTTCCGCCGCGGAGGCTGTGACGTCACTCGCACTCGAAGACGCCGCAGGACTGAGGGAACTCAAGAAGGCGATTCGGGCGGTGCAGCCGGACTGGCTGGCCGACGACCTCTGGCGGGAACGGACCCGGGCCGTCGAGAACGTCTCCCGAGATCTGTTCGTCCGAGCCCTCGGCGCGGAACGTCGTGAACGGACGGGTCTGAGATGAGGTGCGTCGTCACGGGGGTCGACGATGGAGGGCAATCGTATATCGCGTCCGATCACGAGATCGCCGAACCGGTCTTCGGCGCCAGGCTGTGGCAGACGACTCCAAGAGAGGTGCGGCCATGGATCGACGCCCTCGGATCAGCATCGGTCCCCGTGCAGCCGCCGGACGGCGGGAGCCTCGCTCTCTGGATCCGGATCCCGCCCGAGCATTCGGGAGAAGCGCCGCCTCCGCAGGCGGGGGTCGACGCTGAAGGCTTCCACGTGACCCGCACGGTGGACTACGTGTTCGTCCAGGCAGGCGAAGTGGAATTGTTGCTGGACCATGGGAGCGTAACGGTCGGAACCGGGGATCTCGTCGTGCAACGGGCTACACACCATGCCTGGCGGAACCGCTCCGACGCACCTGCCCTCTTGTTGGCGATTCTGACGACCGTGACGACACCTCCGGCTGACACCACGATCGAGGCCGGTTCGTGAGTACCGTCGAGGTCGCAGGCGTCGGGATGACACCATTCGGAAAGCATCCCCGCCGATCCCTCTCCTCCCTCGCTCGTGAAGCTCTCGAGACCGCGATGGCGGATGCCGGCCTCGATCCCTCCGATATCGAAGCCATAACGTTCGCGAACGCAGCCGGAGGATTGATGACCGGCCAGGAGATGATCCGCGGGCAGGTGGCACTGAAGAACATCGGGCTACAGGGCGTGCCGATCATCAACGTCGAGAACGCATGCGCCTCGGGGGGGACGGCGGCATATGTCGCTTGGATGGCCGTGGCGTCGGGCCAGGCGGATACGGCCGCGGCCATCGGGGTCGAGAAACTGATCGACCCGGACAAACAGAAGTCCTTCGACGCCATCCGGTCGGGCACCGACCTCTCGCTCACGGAGTCCGAGATCGGCGAGCCTGGCGGATCGGTGATGATGGCGGCGTACGCCCGACACGCACGTCGCTACTCCGATCGATTCGGCGACATCACCGACGCCCTTGCCGCGATCGCCGTGAAGAACCGGCGCTTCGCGTCCATGACGCCGACTGCCCAGTTTCGCGATCCGATCACCGCCGAGGATGTGGCTGCCAGCCGCCTCGTCGCCGACCCGTTGCGTCTTCTGACCTGCTCCCCGCTGTCCGACGGTGCGGCCGCCATCATCTTCACATCGGAGAGACGGCCGGCGGATCATCCAACGGTGCGCATGCCAACCTGCGTGCTTCGCAGTCACGACAAAGGCCAGTCGACAGTTGAAGAAGCGTCCCGCTCACTCTTCAGGAAGTCTGGTCTCGACCCGTCGGAAATCGACGTCTTCCAACTTCACGACGCGTGTGCCTACGCCGAGCTCATCCAGTACGAACAGGTTGGCCTCGTCCCGGAGGGCGAGGCTGCCGTGGCTGCGATCGAGGGTCGAACCGACATCTCGGGGGACTTCCCTGTGAACACGGACGGAGGCCTGCTGAGCCGCGGTCACCCCCTGGGGGCGACTGGACTCGCCCAGCTCGTCGAGCTGACGGCCCAGCTGCGAGGCACGGCAATCGCGCGTCAGGTGAATGGGGCCCGCTTCGGTGTCGCCGTCAACGGCGGCGGGTGGATGGGCGACGACTACGGCGCCGCTGTCGCCTCGCTGCTGACGACGGCCGGGTGATGACGATGGCGCGAGACGGGAACGGGCCATGACCCGGCTGCCACTGCGAACACCCAGTCGCGGCGAACGCTGACATGCCGGTGGTTGGAACTGCAGGTCACGTCGATCACGGCAAGTCCACGCTTCTCCGCGCGCTCACAGGTCGCGATCCCGATCGGTGGGCGGAAGAGAAGCGCCGGGGCCTTACGATCGACCTCGGCTTCACATGGATGACGTTGCCATCCGGGAGGGAAGTCTCGTTCGTCGATGTGCCGGGACATCAGCGCTACGCACGAAACATGCTGGCCGGGATCGAGGCGATCGATCTTGCTCTCCTCATCGTCGCAGCCGACGAGGGTTGGATGCCCCAAACCGAGGAGCATCTCGCAATCCTCGACCTGTTCGGCATCGACCACGGGATCGTCGTGATAAGCAAGATCGACCTCGTCGATGAGGACCTGGTTGAGCTCGCCTCGCTCGAAGCCGAGGAGATGACTGTCGGCACCTCACTGCGGGACTCCCCGATCATCGGCGTGTCCGCGCAGAACGGTGCCGGCATCGACGAACTCGTGACTGCCCTGGACCGCATGCTCGAGCTGTCGACGGAGACAGCAGGCTCACCCAGACTCTGGGTTGACCGTTCATTCGGGATCGCCGGGGCAGGCACAGTCGTGACAGGTACGCTCCAGGGCGGCGCGGTGAAACTCGCCGACGATCTGACCGCCTGGCCGTCGGGTGACACAGTCAGAGTCCGGGCGATCGAAAGCCACGAGCAACGCCTCCAGGCCGTCGAGCCCCACCGACGGGTGGCGCTCAATCTCTCGGGTGCCGACGTCGCCCGCGTGGGTCGCGGGACGATGCTTGGACGGGCAGGAGAGTGGGATCCGACCGAAAGGCTCGTGGCTCGGCTGTCACCGGTCACGCGGGCGACGGAAACCCCTGACCGAGGCTCCTTCCAGCTGCACATCGGTTCGGCATGGGCGTCGATGTCCATGCGGAGACTCGAGGATGATTTCTACCTGGTGAGACTGGACCGACCTCTGCCGCTGCGGGTCGGGGATCGTTTCGCGGTACGAGACACGGGCCGTCGTGCGGTGGTTGCAGGTGGAACTGTGCTGGATCCAGGACCCGGGCGGCGTCCCCGACGGTCGCTCACCAGCCTGCTCGCAATCGAATCCGGGGGTGACCGGGAAGACGTCGCTCGAGTCCTTCTCGAAGTACGAGGTCGTGACAATGCCAAGCGGCTCCGGGCTCACACCGGCGGGGTACCTCATGAAGCAACGGTCATCGACGATACGGCCTACTCAGACGCGGAGATATCCCGCATGGCTTCAGCGGTCATCGACATGGTCGTGCAACACCACGAGGAGAGGCCCCTCAGGCCTGGAGTCCCGCTCTCCCATGTCGCGAGCAGGTTGGGAGTGACGACCCGAACGGTGGAGGCAGTCGTCGGCACGATCGACTTTCTGAACCTGGACGGTCCTTACCTGACGCACTCGAGTCACCGGGCACGCCCGACCCAGGAGGATGAAATCCGATGGAATACCGCCCGTCAGCTGCTCGGTGACGCCGGCCTGGCTGTTCCTCGGGTCAGCGAACTGGGACTCGATGACGAACTCCTGCACTACCTCATCAGAGCGGGCTTCCTCGTGCGCGTCTCTAACGAGTTCGTCTACCTCCCCGAGCAGCTCCAACGTCTGAGAGAGCTCATCGCGTCGATGAGTCCGGTGTTCACACTCGCCGACATACGCGCGGCCACCACTCTCTCGCGGCTCCACCTGATCCCGATACTCGAGTGGTCAGACCATGAGGGAATTACCGTCCGCGAAGGCGACAGCCGTCGCCTTCGTTGACGCGACTGACCGCAGCTCGACTGTGGTCGGCGACGCTCCGGACGACCTGGAGAGTTCGGTAGTGGGTCAGTTTGAAACTGACCCACTACCGAGAGTTCGAGCGAGGGATGCTGCGATCTATGCTCGCATCGGGAGGTGTCTGAGCGCCTGGTGGGCTCCGCGGTCTTCAAAACCGTTGAGGGGCTGCAAAGCCCCTGGCGGGTTCGATTCCCGTCCGCCTCCGCGATCCCTTGCTATGTAAGAGTTTTCGAGGTCTGACCGTCGAGCGCGGCGGCGGCCGCCGAGACCTTGGGGGCGCGATGGGGGCGCGATAGGGGCGCGGGAGAATCACTCGAGCCGCGTTCCGAACGCGTCTGTGGTGTTGTGGTGGCCACGGCGCCGGGTCGCTGGTTCGGTCGCGGCGCTGCGCTGCTCGGCCTGGACGGGGCGATCGAGGACGAGGCGTTCCTGGCGGTGATGGCTGGGCTGCATCCGGTCACCGGTGGTCGGCTGGGCCGCCGCTACGGCGACGAGTCGGTCCGAGGCTTCGATGCCACCTTCTCGGCGCCGAAGTCGGTGTCGGTGCTGTTCGCCGTCGGCGACGAACAACTGCAACGTGAGGTGACCGAAGCGCACGACACGGCGGTCGACGCCGTGTTGGCCTGGGTGGAGTCTCAGGCGCACACCCGGATGCGGCGGCGGGGTCACGTGGTGTGTGTCGACGCCGAAGGGATCGTGGCAGGGGTGTTCCGACAGCACACCAGCCGTCGTCTCGACCCCAGCTTCACACCCATGCGGTGATCGCCAACCGGGTCCGCGCCCCCGACGGTCGTTGGCTCGCCCTCGACGCCCGTCCCATCAAGATCGACCAGCGGACGCTCTCCGGGTTGTATCACGCCAACCTGCGGGCCGAGCTGACCCGCCGCCTCGGTATCACGTGGCACCAACCGGTGAACGGGATCGCCGAGATCGCCGGCATCGACCCGAAGGTGCTGGCCGAGTTCTCGCAACGGAGTCGTGACATGGAGAACCGCCTCGACGAGAAGCTGGCCCGATTCCTCCATGACCTCGACCGAGAACCCACGGCAAAGGAGCGATGGCGTCTGGAACGAGAAGCCGTTGTCGACAGCCGCCCCGTCAAACAGCACAACCCCACCGCCAGTCAGCTTCACGACGAATGGCGGAGCAGGCTCGGGACCCTCGGCATCGAACCACAAGTCCTCGTAGCGAACACGGTAGGTCGTGTCCGGCGGCCGACCGGTGTCGACCAGCACACGATGCTCGAGATGGTCGAGCGAGCACTCGAGTCGCTGGGTGAGCGGCAGTCGACGTGGCGCCCAGCCGAGGTGGTGCGCGAGCTCGCCGCCCAGGTCCCCACCCAGGCCACGGTCCACGCCGACGAATTGACCAGCTTCCTGCAACGCCTCGCCCATCACGTCGCCGCCACGCGACGTGTCGACCTGTCCCCACCGATCCCCGCCGGTGCGGTGCTGCGTGACGGGCGTCGGATCAGCCAAGCCGCCACCGAACGGGCCCTCACCACCCGATACATCCTCGACGAGGAGGAACAGATCGTGGAGTGGGCGGAACGGCAACGCCGCTCGCCGGCATCATCGACACGAGGCCCCGCGACCTCGATGTCGGCGGGTTGAGCCCGGGTCAGGCCGACGCCTGCCGGGCGGTGGCGGGCATGGCCACGTTGGAGCTGATCGTGGGACCGGCCGGGTCGGGCAAGACCACCGCCCTCACCCCCGCCGTCACATACCTGCAAGATCGGGGGCAGACCGTGTTCGGGGTGGCACCCACCGCCGCCGCCGCCCACGTGCTCGCCATCGGAACAGGAATGACCGCCGACACGTTGGACAAGCTCCTCTACGAACACACCCGCCCCGACCGGCCACCAGAGGCGACCTACGAGCTGGCGTGGGGGTCAACGGTGATCGTGGACGAGGCCGGCACCGTCTCAACCCCCAGACTGGCAGACCTGACCCGGCTCGCCGACCAGAAAGGATGGCGGGTGGTGATGGTGGGCGATCCCCGCCAGTTCTCCGCTGTCGGGCGAGGCGGCATGTTCACCCACCTCATCGACACCCGTGGTGCGGTCGAACTCGACCACATCCACCGGTTCACCCACCACTGGGAACGACGCGCCACCCGACGCCTCCGCTCAGGCGACATCAGCGTGATCGACGAATACCAGCGTCATGGTCGCCTCCACGGGGGCATCCCCGACGCCATGGAGGCCGCCATCGTCGACGCCTGGCACCAGGCACGACTGCGGGGCGAGTCGGTGGCGTTGATGGCCAACACCAACGACAGCGTCGACCGGTTGAACCACCTCGCCCAGCAGCACCGTCTCGCCGCCGGCGAGCTCAACCCCGACCGGCCAGCGCTCGTCCTGGGTCGACAGCGGCTCCTCGTCGGTGACGAGGTCGTCACCCGCCGCAACCAACGTGCCCTCCGAACCGACCGGGGTGTCATGGTCAAGAACCGGGACCACTGGAGGATCGAACACATCCACCCCGACGGTGCCGTGACCGTCACCGGACGAACCGGCACGATCCGTCTCCCCGCCGACTACGCCGTCGAGCATCTCGAACTCGGCTACGTCCAAACCAGTCACGCCACCCAAGGCCGCACCGTCGACCTCGGGCTTCTCCTCGTTGATGGCCCCATCGACAGCCGCGGTGTCTACACCCCGATGACCCGCGGACGAGACGCCAACCACGCCCACGTCGTCACCGGCCAGAACGCCACCGCTGCCGACACCCTCACCCAAGCGATCGCCCGGGACTGGATCGACCAACCCGCCATCACCCGACGAACACGCCCCCTCGTCGACAAGACGCTCGACCCCTGGCCACGACGCGGCGAACCCGGAAACGACCGACAACCCCCAGCACACCCACCCGCTCACGACATCGCCATCGACAACCCCGCCGCCAACGCCGACCAGGCCTGGCAGAGAATCAGCCGGAGCATCGAAGCCGCCACACAACGCCACGCCGCAGAGCACACCCCCAGACAGCTCCGAGGTATCGGACGCTGACAGGTCGGCATCCACGCCTGCTCCATCCCGATAATGGGTTGCTAGCGCCCAGTGCCGATTCTCGCGCTGTCAAATCGGTTGAGAGTGGTTCTGGCGAGCGCGCGTTATGCGTGGGGTGTTGTCGCCTGAGTGGTGCTGATGTCCGGTCAGGCCGCTGCATCTATCGGGTCTACGGAAACGCTTCCGCCATGCGAACGGCACCCATGTCGGCAAGGATCGTCAGACCTCGTTGCCGTTCTTCACCGCCGGCGAAGATGAGGGTGCGAGCCATTTGATAGCCGCATCCCGCATCATCGAAAGCAGTAGCCGTGGCTGACAGGGTTGAGTGGTCTCCAGTGAATAGCGCGCGGGCACGGGCGACGATCGCGGAGGCGATCGGATTGCCTGCCGTGGACGCCTCAGCGGCGGTGATCAGCTCATCTATGCCTGTTGCGTCGGCCAAGACGGCGGCCTCGCATTGCAGCGCGATCCGCCACTGGCTGAAGAGCGCCACATGCCAATGTTTGCGCGCGCTTGGCTCGGTGGCGAGTAGGGCGTGTGCGTGCTCGTTGTGACCGTGGTGTAGCAGCACTATGGCGTCGAACACCTCGCCGTAGCCTGGTGCGAGGGTCGTCTTCTCTGGGTCGACGCCCCGGAAGGCGGCGAGTAACTCGATCCACTGATTCCGCGCCTTGTCATCACCGCGAAGACCGTGGACCATGGCAACAGCGGCGGGTCCAACTCCGGCTCCTGGTGTGCCTGGTCGACCGGCGCGTTCCCAACTCGTTCGGAACTGTTTGCTGGTGCTCAGCAGACGATCCCATCGCCCTGCAAGTGCATCGGGAGCCATCACCTCCTCTTTGGCGAGGTGAGGATCATGACGCAAGAACGGCAGTGTGGCTTGATGTTCTGCGGCACGACGAGCGTCGCCGATGCGGCCGGCCGCGATGTTGGTGTAAACGGCACCGTGGATGGCGTCCCTGATTTCGACAGCGGCTTCAGGCTCCAGCGCCAAGGACGTCAGCCGCTCTACCTGCTGCCGGTACGTGGCCGCAGCAGCGGTGATGTCGAACCGGAGGATCTGGAGCAACGAGAGAGCATCGAGGGCCGAGTTTTCCAGCAATGGGTCGCCAACCAGACGAGCGAGCTCGATGGCACGTTCGACCAGTTCAGGATCGATCTGATTTGGCGGCATGGAGCCGGCGTGAGCCGTGGCGACCAGAACCGCGGCTTCGACCCGTCGGTCGTCATGGGTGCGGTCTCGAGCCCTAGAGAGAAGAGCCTCAGCCTCAGCTTCACCGGGCGGCTCGACGAACATGCCGGGCCAGCGGTTGACTTGTTCTGCGGCTCGGGCCCATAAGGCAGCCGCAGCGACCGGATCGCCAGCACGCTCGGCCGCCTCCGCTGCTGCCCTCAGGAGTCGCAGCGCCTGCTCGCCTTCAAGGCGGCATGTGGCCACGGCCGCTGCCCGGCGATATGAGATGGACGCGGCCATGGCATCTTCGGATAGCTCAGCAGCTTGCTCATAACGTCTCTGACTCTCCTCGATCCGACCTCGGTGGAACAGCAATCGACCCAGGCTGGCCGCCAAGTGGTGGGCAGCGGCCCTTTGTCCGGGCTGAGTGGCTGCCCACTCGAGTGCTACCCGGAAATCGTCTGCGTTGGCGTCGAAGCGTGCGTCCCTTGTGTTGGTGTCTTCGGACTCGGACTCATTCAGCTGCGTGGCGAGTGTGAGACACCACTGCAAGTGATGTTCAAGTGCCTCTTGGTCGTCCGCAGCGTCGATCTGGACGCGTCCATACTGGCGGATGGTTTCGAGTGCGCGGTAATGGGTTCCGTGCTCCACAGATGAGCCAACTGTGGTGAGGAGACTGCTGTCCACCAGAAGCGCCAGGGATTCAGCCACCTCGCCGGCATCTACGTCGCCGAACCCGGCAACCTCCCTGGCGGCAGAGACACTGAACTCGGAGGCAAAGGTCGCGACACGTCGCAGGACGGCTTGGTCGACCGGGTCCAGGAGGCGATAGCTCCAGTCCAGGGTGTTTCGCAGAGATCGGTGGCGCATGTCGGCACGTGAGCCGCCGACCAACACACCCATTTGATCTCTCAGACCAGCCTCGAGCCCGTCCAACCCGAGCGAGGGAAGCCGGGCGGCCGCCAGCTCGATCGCCAGAGCCGACCCGCCCAGCGCGTCGCATATCGAGCCGATCCGTAGCAG
>Ga0214472_10009461_pt1 | contig 10158 bp, 11 predicted proteins | sample RVTome_6_FD_207662 | JGI IMG/M metagenome (GOLD analysis project Ga0214472, IMG submission 207662) | Soil microbial communities from uranium-contaminated site in the Upper Colorado River Basin, Wyoming, United States - RVT140D175 | ecosystem: Environmental > Terrestrial > Soil > Contaminated >...
GGACACGTTGATGAAGACGATCGACACCAACGGTTGGCCGAGATTGCCGCAGCGTTCCATGGAACGCTGAACGTCTACAACACGCATGGCAAGGGTGTGTCTGCGAACCTTACCAGCAAGATCCTCAACGCCATCATCGATACCTACGTGGCAGGGAAGGATGCATACACAAAGCGCCTGAAGGGCGCCGCCTGGCAGCGCAGCGACGCATTCTTGGGCGCTGTGCTGTCCGGTTACCTCGAAGGTGACGGTCACTTCGACGCCGGAAACGACCGCTTCAGGCTCGGATTCACACGCAGGAACAAGTGCTGGGCGAATGATCTACGATGCCTCGCTGCACGACTTGGAGCAAGTCTTCGCCTCAGACCCGGGACCTCAACCTGTGACGACAAGGAGTATCCAACTTGGCGTGGTGATCTGCGCTACGACCCCTCTCGGCGCAAGACTAGCGATACCGAGATCATGAGCATCCGTGCCTGTCGTTGGGGAGGGAACTTCTGGGACATCTCCATTGAGGACGAGCCGCACCTGTTCGCGTTGGCGTCGGGAGTGCTGACGCACAACAGCAACCCGTGGCCTCGTAACCAAGAACGGGTCCCGGTGCAGCGCATCGAGTCAGGTCTGTGGGCAGTTAAGCCTGGCGGCAAGTGGGTGCAGCATCGTCGGCCTCATCACGCCTACGAGGATCTCATCTTCCACTATGCCGTTCCGCAGATCACGAAAGCCGAGAAAGCAGCAGGGCGGATCCGACACGACACGAAGAAGCCGGACGATATGTTCCGAGAGATCATCCAGATCTTCTCGGATCCTGGTGATCTGATCCTTGATCCCTTCGCTGGCGGCGGGACAACCGCCTACGCAGCCGAGGCAGAAGGACGTCGACACATCTCGTTCGAGTTGGACCTAGAGAACGAGGGATGGGTTAAAGAGGCTGCCAATCATTGGGAGCGTGGTAAGACTGCTCCCCCGCTTGTTTTCCCGACGACTCCAGAGGAGAAGGCTAGGGCCGCCTTCAAAGGGTATCGCTCCGTTTGCAAGAAGCTTCAGATCAACCCGGTGACGTTTGAGCGCGTTCCGATGAAAACGCGTGTCGTAAAAGACGATACGAATGTCGAGGAATCCGTCTCATATCAAATCCTACGCCCGCCTACTGACGTAGGTGTTCGAGACTACAAGCACGTCGTGAAATTGAAGGAGATCTGATGGAATCGAATCGGGGAACCATGGAAGCACGCCTTGATAAGGCCCAGACAAAGATCAAGCCGCAGCACTGCGCTGATTGTGGCGGGTTGAAAGCTCACGTTCCTATGGCGTGTGTCATGAACATGACTACTGCTGCGGTTGACACCTACAAGCTTCAACTTCCGCCGCTCTGCAATAACTGCTGTGAGAAGCGCGGAATCACCCGCCGTGGTATTCTCGCGCCAAAAACGCGCGAAATTCAGAACACCACTGAGATCCTCACCGAATTGATGGAGAAAATACCCAACTGGTCGAAGCGTGTTCTTCAAAAACAATACGAAGAATTCGTTGCTCAGGGGATGCCTGAGCAAGAGGTCAAGGACTTTCTGGGGATCAAATGAGCGAGCCAAGATTTATCGTTGTGTCCGGGTTGATCGGCGTTGGTGTGTGGAGAGACTCATGATTCCACCCGCTGCCCATCTACAGTACGACGTGCCTGGCAAGTTCATTGTTGTAGAAGGGAATGTGGGGGTCGGCAAGAGCAGCTTTACCGAGCAACTCGTCTCGATGCGCGGCGCCCACGCACGTTTGTTTCCTGAGCCAGTGGACAAGCCCGCGTTTCGGACGCTTCTCGGACGCTACTACGCCGACCCTGCTCGCTGGGGATTTACTTTCCAGATGTATGCGCTCAAGGAGCGGTTCAAGCAACACACGCTAGCTGCTGAATTGGCCGCGTACGGTATCGACGTAGTTCAAGACAGGTCGATCTACGCAGACGGTTGCTTCGGGCGACTCGTACATCTCGACGGCAACATGACGACCGAGGAGTGGGACATTTACGCCGACTCGTTCGGTAACCTCAAGCGATTCTTGCGTTACCCGGACCTGATGATCTACCTCCGCGCAGATCCGCAGGTGTGCCATGAGCGCACCAAGCGACGCGGACGCAAGGAGGAAGCAGGGGTTCCACTCGATTATCTGAAGCGGTTGCACGACGAACACGATGCTCTGGTCGACGCCATGAGTCGGTTCACCAGAGTCGTTGTCTTCGATTGGAACGAGTTCCAGGCGACCGAGAAAGCTCACGAGAAGATTCGCGACGCGCTGGCCGAGGATGTGCGCTTCATGCGCGATTTCGCTAGACTGTAAAGGACGGAGGCGCAGGTGTTGTAGCACCTACGCCCTCTGTCGAGCCTAGTCGGAGGCCCAACCTATGCATCTCACCAAACAGTGCCGCGACTGTCGAGCAGCGGTCGAGCCGCTCGCGCAAGGCGAGTCGTCAGAGGCTTACCGTTGCGGTAGATGCCACCCCTGCTGGATCATGTACAACCGAAAGAAGGGGGCTCGCTACCGTGCAGCGAACGCTGAGGTGGAACGCGAGCGCGGTAGGCGCTCCTACCAACGACACGGCGAGCAGCGTCGTGCCGACGCCCGAGCCTACAACCAGAGCGAGCGCGGTAGGTCGAACAAGAAGCGATGGCACGAAGAAAACCCGGATAAGATCAGGGCAAATCGACGGGCAGCCTATGATCGTCGGGTTGCGCGCAACCCAAACTTCGGCAAAGAGGCCCGAGATCGACGGCGCGCTCGTCTCAAGAAGGCGCAGGGCTCGCATACGCATGACGAGTGGTCACTTGTGATCGAGGGGTTCGATCACAAGTGCGCCTACTGCTCCAGCACCAAGTCCCTGGTGAAAGACCACCTCATTCCGCTCTGTCGGGGAGGGACTGATTGGTCTGGGAATCTTGTGCCAGCCTGCGCGGAGTGCAACGGAATCAAGGGAGGTCGCACACCGGAAGAGGCTATCAAATTGCTTGCTGACGCAGAGCACCAATCGAGGCTTCACACGCGTCTCGCAACCAGTCGCGCGCTGCCCGGCAACAACGAGCGTCATGCTTACATGAAGGTCAGCACGGAATGTCTCTTGGCGGAGGCCAGGCGGATTACGCATACCTTCGGAAAGATCACCGCGCAGTTGCTCAACGAGCGCTCGCGCTACGCAAGCTCGACATTTGAGCGCCGGTTTGGTGGGATGCGCGGGTTGAAGGAGAAACTCGCCGGATGACGGTCTTCGCTGAAATCAACGCCAAGATCGGCACTATCGATCAATTGAACTGGAAGACCTATCTTCAGGGGTTCAACGACTTTCAGACCTTCTTGCCGGAGCCAGACGTTTACATTTACTTGGACGCCAGCCCTGAGGTCTGCCACGAGCGGATCATGAAGCGTGCGCGCCCCGCAGAGGCCAAGTCCGGCTTCGATGATGGTGAGCAAACGGATGGCATTCCGCTCGACTACCTTCGGACCCTCCACAACGGCTACCAGGACTGGCTGAGGGAGATCGCCCCTCGGATCCCCACCGTCAAGCTCGACTGGTCCAAGTTCAAGGACACCGAAACCGCTTGGAAGTGGATCAAGTCACAGATCGACGAGCGCAGCCGCTACACGCGAAGCCTGGTCGTCTAGCGAAACTTCGGGAGCGCCTTGATCGTGCCGGTCAACGGTAGGTGTCCTCGCTTGGTCTTTCCTTTGACCTTGCGGGGCACCGCAATGCGATCACCCTGCTGCTGTGCCAGTAGCTCGTTGCTCTGAACCGGCTTCGCGTGCGGGGCATGCGAGATCGTGATGTGAGGGTGAGCCTTGTCGGTGAGATGGTCAACGCCTGCGATACGAACGGCGTGGATTCCTTGCTCTTCATCGTTCACATGATGAGTGGCATGAAAATTAACCGTGCGCTCGTGCTCTGGGGTGTTGTGAAGTCGGTCGAGTTCTTCCTGAGATGGGGTGTAACTCAGCGTGACGTGATCGGCTGTTCGCATCTTGTAGTTTGACGGAAAATGCTGCCTCAACGCGTTCTTTGAACCATGACTCAGTTCAATGGCCAAGTAGTGACTCTTGGAAGAGTGTGGTGATGGGATGCCCGGCTTGACGCCTTCGATCAATAGAGGGGTGCGCTTCATGACGTCCTCAGCATTTCGTCGGCTGATCCCTACCCAGGATCTTTGACGTGGTGCAGGGAGTGCCTCACACCTAGATCGTGCAGGACATCGCGAAAGTGATCGAGGTGCTCCTCACGATCATCCCACATTGAGATGTGCTTCAGGTTCGGGTGCTCCTTGTGAAACTGACGAAGCATGTGCCCCTTCCAGTGTGCCGTCTTGATTGGCTTCTTCTTACCGTCTTGCGGCGGCCTCAAGAAGAGATCGTGGCCATGCTTGTGGCCCTGAACCCCGATCTTGTGAAGAGTGTGCGACACCGCGTCTGCCATCTCAGGCTTATGGATGCGTCCCGTCATCACCACAACCTTGCTATGTGGATCTTGCTTCGCGGCGTGATAGTTCTTAAGCGTGCGCTCAATAGGGTGCGCCTCGAACGGATGGCGCAAGGTTCGGTGGTCCCCCCACCAATCTCCAGGCTTATCTCCCCGCGGATTCGTCTTGCTTCGCGAATGGTAGCGATAGAGATCGAGATTCGACGTCGTTGGCTCAGGGGTGCGAGCCAAGGTCCCGTCCATATCGAAGACGTGGAGATGCTTTGCGTTCCGCGATTCGATTAGAAGCGCGATTTCTCTGGTCCGAAGTGACTCCAGAATAGGCTCGATTGCCTGGCTAGTACGGGTTCTCATCCACGGCTCCCCGACCCCGGCAGGTCGGCTCGTTGCACGATTCTGCCCTTGATCTTCGACTTCAACTGACGCCTCTTCTCCGGCTGCACGAAGATCAGCTTCCCCTTACGAAAGATGTATTGGGGGTGGTCTTTTGACCACTGCTTGCGGATCTGCTGCCAGAGCCACTTCGAGGAGCGCGCGGCACCAAAAGTGGCAGACGGACGCTTCTTAGACATTCGTTCTTTCGACGACTGTCGGCGGACCTGAAGCGCCTCAACCAGAAGTGGAGTGCGAGTAAGCATGGAATCAGTCTACCTAACTACTTAGGTGCCAGCGACCGAGTCTTTCGGCTAGAATCGGGAGGATGCCGCAAGATAGACCAAAGATGAGTCGTGCAGCACTTCGACGTGGCCCCGTGGCGACCATGAAGAAGCAGCAGGAGGATCAGATGGCTTTCAGTGTGACGAACCTCCGGACGGGCGAAACAACTACTTCCGAGGACGTAGCCCGTCGTCAGACGTCTCACAGGGAGTTCCTGGCTGAGGCTGAGCGCAAGCGCGAGCTTCGTGAGAATGCCAAGCCAATTCTTTATTGGTCCGAGAAGCACTGTCCCCAGGATTATGAGAACTGCATCTCCAGTGTTTCTACCGAGGCGGTGGATCGTGTAATCGCAGCGCTTCGAGTGGGTGAGAACGTTCAACAGGCTCGTGGATGGGCGAACTGTCGGATCTGCGAGGCAAGCCTGGGCTCCTCTGATCTATCCAGTAATGGATTCATGTGGCCTTCGCAGGCGGAGCACTATGTTGTAGAGCACGGCGTTTGGACGCCTGATCTCAATCAATTTGCTGAAACCCTGTTCAGCAAGGACTCAATCAATGAAGAGCGCGAGTTGGACAAGAACAAAGCGCTCTCCTGCGGGGTCTTCATCCCGCTTCCCTTTGACCTCGCAAAGGATTTCCCGGACAAGAGCGAGCACGACGACTCGGTTCCTCACTACACCGTGCTCTACGTAGGTGATTGCACCCCCGAGGAATACAAATCGCTCTGCAAGGTCGTTCAAGGGGTAGCCCGCGGACTGAGGCCGTTCCCTATGGATCTGGCCTCTTACGGCGAGTTCATGAACAAGGAAGGCATGAAGATCTCCTCCATGGGCCCAAGCTTGGCTGCCCGCTTCCGAATGGCAGCCCTTCACGGAATGATTCGACGCGCCGTCGAGGGTCTGGCCAAGGACGTCAAGGTGAAGCACACCTACGGGCCCGAGGAATCGAAGACGATCCCCTATGAGGCGCAGTTCAAGCCCCATGCGACCTTGGCCTACCTGCCGCGCATGATGCCCTATACCGGCCCAAAGCCGACTGGAAGTTGGCGCGTCACCGAACTTGAATGCTGGGGGCACGAGAAGATCCGGATTCCGCTCGGAAAGACCATTGCACGTCAGCCAATCGGCTTGACGCGTGACCCCATCAAGTTCGACTACCCTATGGCTGTTCCCGATGTCACGACCGGTAAGAAGGAAGACAGGGTCATCAAGCCGGCGACGATCAAGATCAAAGTCAAGGGCAAGGGCTTTCGTTTTGAGGCTGTGGATCGTATTCCTGGCGGCCTCGCTGACGGAGCGAAGCCGTCTGAGTTTGACCCCAAACAACTCGCAAAGGGCGTCAAAGTCGAATTGGAGCATACCGCCAGTCGAGGCATCGCCACAGAGATCGCCATGGACCACCTTAAGGAGGATCCTCGCTACTACTCCAAGTTGGAGAAGATCCATAGCGAGGACGTAGTGGGCGGCTCCATGGGTGCCATGGGCAAGGGTGTTGGCGGATCTTCTGGAGACATCGGCCTCGATGGATCGCTCCCTTATCTGTGGGTCCAACAGCAGATCGACAAGAAGCTCCGGCGACAGAAGCTCAAGGGCCTGTAGCGATGAAGCGTACGCCACTTCTCTTTGAGCAAGACAAGAAGCTCGCCTTTAGGGGTGGCACGCTCAATCGACACACGCCTCGTGAGGGCGCGTGGCTCCCGAAGAAATTACGTCCGACGCATAAGGACGGGAACTTTCGCAAGGGTCCTCGTGGAAAGCTGAAGCCCCGGCCCGGCGATCCTTTACGCGACGAGCCGCTTCGGCACGACATCGAAAAACGCGCTAAGAATCGCCATCGGCATTCGCACATTCATTCTGACGTCACTCTAGACCTAATGAGGACCGAACTTCTGTTGGATCACGATAAGCCAACGTGACCGAAGCAGAGCTTTCCACCAGGTCGGTGGAGCACCAAAAAGAAGCTGGCAAGGCCAAAGAGCCAGGATGAGATCGCCTCTACGATCACGAAGGAAGACTGATTGTAGTCTTTACGGCGATTCTCCTCGATTTGCTCCCCGCGGGACGGAAGTTGAATTACCGGACTACTTCGCGAAACGCGAAGATCTTCTCTCGCCTCCCATCCAAGAGATCGACATCCTTGGAGTCTATAGGAAGTTGCAGGGCTGGATCGTCCACGTCGTGCGACCAGAGGACCCCGAGAAGATAGATCGGTCGGGGACGACGCATCCAAACCTCCAAGTATTGGTCGAGCAGGTAGCCTTCCCATAGACACAAACCCCTGCGCACCAAACTACTTACGGAAATCCTCAAGTCGTTCGACAACGAGCCCCTGTGTTTCGGTATATGACCCTGAACACAGTTCGCTAAGCGCAGGAGGTGATGCAATGGCCAACAAGACAGTATTCGGTGGGGCACAGCGTGGGCACATGGCGCCTGCGACCAACACCAAGAACAAGGCTGGGGGCGTTGCGTACGCTTTCGGTCCGGAACACGCTCTGGCGCAGCTTGCCTGCACCGGAACCTTCAACGACACGTTCTACGGCAAGGCCGTCGACCAACTGGATGGCATCCGCAAGGCTGCCGATCAGTGCTCGCCGGAGTTCATCGCCAAGTGCGCTGTCTACGCCCGTGAGTCGGGTCACATGAAGGACATGCCGGCGGCCCTCGCGGTCATTCTGTCCAAGGCTGATCCAGTTCTGCTGGATAAGATCTTCGACCGAACCATCGACAACGGGAAGCAGCTTCGGAACTTCGTCCAGTTCATCCGTTCGGGCGCCTTCGGGCGTAAGAGCTTCGGCTCCGGCCCGAAGCGGCTGATCGCACGCTGGTTCAACGAGCGCTCGGACTACGCGGTTTTCCGCGCGTCCGTCGGGAACGCCCCATCGCTCGGTGACATCCTCAAGCTGGCTCGCGTTTCGGGTAAGGCCGTTTCGCCCTCGCGTCGTGCCCTCTTTGGTTACCTGATCGGCTGCCGCGTCGCGGCGCTCGGTGAGGAACTGGAGCAGGTCTCTGTGACCGAGGACGGCAAGACCCGTCGCACCAACCGCTACAACGCCGCCGACCTCCCTGACATCGTCAAGGAATACGAGGCGTGGAAGCGTGGTGAGCGCGTCGGCGAAGTTCCGAACGTCGACTTTCGGATGCTGACCGGCCTCCCTCTCACGAAGGAGGATTGGGTCGAGATCGCGAAGCGTGGCGCCTGGCACCAGACTCGGATGAACCTGAACACCTATGCTCGTCATGGCGTGTTCGAGATCACTGGGATGGAAGCGGTGATCGCCGGCAAGTTGAAGGACGAAGACCAGATCCGCAAGGCCAAGGTCTTCCCCTACCAGCTTCTCGCGGCTTACCTGAACACGGGTCCAGAGAACACCGCTCTTGGCTACGGCGGCCGCGGTTGGCGACGTGCTCAGGTCACAGCGAAGCCTCAGGTCACGGTCCCCCAGAGGGTCCGTCTGGCGCTTCAGGACGCGCTGGAGATTGCAACCGAGAACGTGCCCGTCTACGACGGTAACGTTGCAGTCGTGGTCGACACGTCGGGCTCGATGCGGTCTTCGGTCACTGGCACTCGCACCGGTGCGACTTCGAAGGTTACCTGTGTGGATGTTGCCGCCCTCGTGGCTGCGACGATCATGCGGAAGAACCCACTCGCGGTCGTGATTCCAGTCGATACCAGCGTCCACCCGTCTGACATGCTGAACCCTCGGGACAGCATCATGACCAACGCTGACAAGCTTCGGCGACTCGGCGGTGGTGGAACGGACCTCGGTGCCGCCATGCGGTTCATCGAGACTTCGAAGGCGGCGCCGGATCTCATCATCATGGTCAGCGACAACGAGTCGTGGTACGACCCGACCGGAGCCTCGCGTGGGTACTATCGTCAAGGAACCGGGACGCAGGAGTCCTGGCAGCGGATCCGTGCGCGGAACCCCAACGCCAAGATGGTCTGCATCGACATCCAAACGACTGGGAACACGCAGGCGCTCGACGGGCAAGGCGTCATGAACATCGGCGGATTCACGGATCAAATCTGGACCACGATCCAGAGGTTCGTGTCGGGCGACGGCCCTGAGACTTGGGTCAAGGAGATCAACTCGATCGACCTTGACGCGCCCAAGGCGGTCCGGAGCTAAGCAGGACAAGTAGAAGGCGAGGGTCAGGTAACTGGCCCTCGCCTTCTGCGTTACACTCAATGTGGTCTGAATGCCTGTTGGTGCTACTTCTTATGCAAAGAATCCACCTCAGCATCGACGAATCTCGTCAGGCCCCTTAATAGCCTCGGAAGGCGAACGTTCGAATTTGCGAGCGTTGATAGATAAATAATGCTTCACCAAATCGACTATCGGGAACTCGAAGCTGAAGCAGAGAGCGCAGACCTCGTCTTTTGCGATCCGCCCTATGGGGTTAGGTATCAGAATCCATACACTCATACCAAGCATGAGATTCTTGAAGGAGACGAGGATTCGGTCGACTACGGAGAAATCGCGCAAGTCGGCTACCGACTGCTCAAGCAGAACACCGCCATTTTCTTGTTTACGGGCTGGAGCGTCTATCCGTATCACTACCCGCGGGTTGAAGCTGCTGGCTTCAAAATGAAGGAACCGCTTGTAGTGCAGAAACGGCCCTCCGGTACTACTGACCTGAAAGGTGCTTTTCAGACGAACGCGGACTGGCTGATTTTCGGTAAGAAGGGTCGGTTCCAGTTCAAACCGACGACCCTGCTGCGAAACAAACGCGCCGGAACCATTCCTAACAAGGGCCGAAAACCCGTTCCCGAGTGGAAACGTCGATTTCCCTCACACTGGTTTGGTCCAGAATTTCCGCGCTCAACGGAGAACTCCAGCTTCCAGAAGAAGATTCTTGATCTCGGGGCGCCCTGCGCCCATCCGACCATCAAAGGTTTGGACTTTTGCAAATGGATCATCGAATTGACAACAGTCCCAGGCGATCTTGTAGTCGACCTATGTGCTGGCTCAGGGACTACTCTGCTTGCTGCTAAGCAGTTAGGTCGCAGATTCATTGGTTGCGAGGTCGACCCTAAATTCGTCGC
>Ga0214472_10009462_pt1 | contig 10157 bp, 10 predicted proteins | sample RVTome_6_FD_207662 | JGI IMG/M metagenome (GOLD analysis project Ga0214472, IMG submission 207662) | Soil microbial communities from uranium-contaminated site in the Upper Colorado River Basin, Wyoming, United States - RVT140D175 | ecosystem: Environmental > Terrestrial > Soil > Contaminated >...
TAAAACATAAAACGTTAACCTCCTTTAATTAGTTATGCATACTCATGCCAGGTTTCCCGAGATTCGTCAAGGACTCCACTCAAGAGAGAAAGCCCCCTGGGGAGAAAAGCGCTTGGTGCTCACTCCCCAGGGGCTGGGAAACGAAAGAACTATTGAATTCGCCGGAGCTTGGGGTCTAATGCATCTCTCATCCAATCGCCAAAGAAGTTGAAGGCCAGCACCACAGCGGTAATAGACAAACCCGGCAGCAAAGACAAGCACCAGACATCCAGAATGACGGATTTTCCTTCCGATACCATAATGCCCCAGGCGGGATCCCCTACTGGCAAGCCCAAACCCAAGAAACTGAGGGAAGCCTCCAGCAAAATTACCTGCCCTACCTGAAGGCTGGTAATAACCATTTGGGACGATCCTCCTTCTCAATCAAGTTTGGATCATCCCACAAAACTCGCATTTCGTCTGGACCAGTTTTCGGGGTTCAGATCAGCTAACTTCGGCGCGCCAGGTAGTCGGGTTTAACCGACGTGTTGATGGATAAACGCTTCCATCTTCGCCAGCGTCTGCTTTGCGGCTTCTGAAGAGAGATCGCGCAGTAAACCTTCTCCTTTCTCCTCGAAGATGGTCACGTCGATCTGGCCGCCAGCCTTGCGGTACTGTCTAATGAATTCGTCGAAATCCGGGCGCGGATGCGCTTCCTCGTAGCCGCGGCGCAGGGCCAGCGTGGGCGGTAGGGCTGTCTTCTCTCCCCCGGCCAGGATACGCGCCGGGGCCCCCTCGGCCATGGCCTCTTCTGTCTGCCAATATTGCTCATGCATGGGTGGCGTCCGCTCGCCCATACCCGGGGGTGGAGTGCAGTCCTGCCGCAGGCCCTTGGCATAATAATAGCGTCCCAGCGGATCGATCACAGGAGAGACCATGATCACGCAGTCCAGGGTGCCATCCACCGCCGCGGCGCCGGCTGGTGAAGACAGCGCGGAATAGCGGGGGTCGTTCGGGCGCATGCCGAGGAGCATGGCCTGGTGGGCGCCACTAGAAGTGCCCATGGCGCCAATGCGGTCGGGGAGCCCGTTCCAAGCCACGGCCTGGGTCTTACACCAACGAACGGCATAGTGGATGTCGGCCAGAGAGGCCGGATAGGGAGCTTCCGTGCGAAAATCCAACGCCGCCACGATCACACCAGATTTAGCGAGCGCTTCGTTGGCCTCGTTGCCGTTCAGACGATTTCCCCGGACCCAGGCTCCGCCATGCAACTCAATCATGATCGGGAACGGTCCGCTCCCCTGGGGCTTGAAAAGACGCGCCAGGAGCGGCGTACCACCGTGTCTGAGGTATTCCACGTCTGCGATATCTACATCATACGTTTGTGTTCTGGTAGTCATTCGAAACTCCTTTTCCTGATTATCCGCTATTTCCCAGAGCAACGTGATTCCCCCGAATCGATAGCCCGGTGATTTGCCTCGGAGTATAAATTGACACCTTTATCACGTCAACTGTACTCCGTTTCGCTAATTTTGCCCTGCTCCCATAGGTAAAACACCTCCTTGACAAGCATCATGATGCCGAATCCCCTTTTTGATCTGAACCCTCATTGACGCTGGACCTATTTCAGGGGTAAAGGTCACCTGGGTAACAGCGGGTTCGGATTCCGGGCATCCAGGCCGCCGCTGCCGTAGGGGCGTGTGATGATTTCCAACAGTGGCCGTTCGGGTCGTCAAAATACAGGCCGCGCCCATCGTCCCAATGGTTGATCCGGTCCGGTTCTTTTCAGACTGATTCGTGCACAAAAAGCTAATATCGCGGCTTCTGGAATATGGCCCAGTAGTTAGACTCCATTACCTAGCTCCGAAGGCTCCCACTGGTGGAGGCGTTGTGTATCCAAACCCGAACCTGGCCGCCAGGACTGACCAAGGCTCCCACTGGCGAGGGCGTTGTGCTATCATTGGCCCGGCAAACAAGCATCGCAAAGCATCACAGAGGAGGCGGGAACATGCCCTTCGGTGGTAATGATTGGCTGGCATTAACTCCGGAAACCACCCTGGAGCCGGAGCTTCCCATCTGTGACCCCCATCACCATTTCTGGGACCGGCGTCCCGCCCGCCTGCCCTACCAGCGGTATCTGCTTCATGAACTGCTGGCCGATACCAACAGCGGCCATAACGTCCGGTCCACGGTCTTCATTGAGACCAGGGCAATGTACCGCCCGGAAGGGCCCGAAGAGATGCGGCCGGTGGGAGAGGTGGAGTTCGTACAGGGTTTAGCCGCCGCCAGCGCCAGCGGTATATACGGGCCTACCCGGGCCGCCGCCGCCATCGTCGGTCACGCCAACCTGAACCTGGGCGACGGTGTAAAGCCGGTACTGGAGGCGTTACGGGCCGCCAGCCCCAACCGGTTTCGCGGCATCCGTCACACAGTTACCTGGGACCCCCATCCGGAGATACAGAACACTGCGGCCCACGATGCCAGGGGTCAACTGGCCAGACCCGGCTTCCGGGCTGGGGCAAAGGCGCTGGCCGGCATGGGTCTCTCTTATGATGCCTGGCTGTACTTCCCCCAGCTGCCGGAACTGGCTGACTTGGCCAGAGCGGTGCCGGACCTCACCATCATCCTGAACCATATTGGGGGTCTATTGAGGGTTGGCCCTTATGCTGACCGGGACGATGAGGTGCTGGCTACCTGGCGGGCGGGCATCGCCGCGGTAGCAGAGTGTCCCAACGTCAACGTCAAGCTGGGCGGCATCGGCCAGCCCCGCACCGGATACGACTGGTACGCCCGTACCGTTCCCATCGGCTCCGAGGAACTGGCGGACTCCATGGCACCATACATGGGTTACTGCATCGAACAGTTCGGGCCGGAGCGGTGCATGTTTGAAAGCAACTTTCCCCCGGACAAGGTGGGCTACTCCTATAACGTGCTGTTCAACGCCTTCAAGAGGTTCTCCCGAGGGTACTCGGCCGCCCAGCGAGCCGCCATGTTCCACGATACTGCCAGTCGCGTTTACCGGATCGCCGGGTAGGCAGCCAATCACCAGATTGGCCAATTCGATCTTCAATCCGGCGCTCCGGATCAAGCTGGCCGAGGATAAATATTCATGTTTGGGTCTGTTGTACTAGAAGTCGCCATCGGCTTGGTGTTAATTTACCTGGTATTGAGCCTGGTTTGCTCGTCAATTACCGAGTGGATCTCCCGGGCCTTCGCCATGCGTTCCAGGACGCTGTACGCGGGGGTCCGCAACTTTCTCGGTGACGACCCCACCAGGACAGACCAACTTGCCGGGAAGTTGGCGGACCGGATTTATGAACATCCGCTGATCAAAGGACTCTACCAGAGTAAAGGGTTACTGAAGAAAGGCGACGGGACGAAGGGTGGGCCTTCCAACATTCCCAGCCGGGCGATGGCCCTGGCCCTGTTCGATACCATTCTAGAAGCGGGAGAACCGGAATCCGCGGATCCCCAAGGGGATGGAAGACCCGGGGGACCGGCTGAGGAAGAAAACGCGGATATTACCGGCAACGGCACCTCAATGGCTTTGCAGCGGGAAGCCAGACGAAGGCTGATCGAACTGGAACAGAAGATCAAGACCAATCCGGACCTGCCTGACTCCCTCAGAAAATCTTTGACCCGAATCATCGAAACCGCCCGGTCGGAAACCGACCGGTACGACACAGCGCTGGCCACTGCCCGGGTGGCCACCGAGCAGTGGTTCGACGACGCCATGGACCGGGTGTCTGGTTGGTACAAACGTCAGACCCAGTTGATTATCTTGGGTCTGGCGCTGGTGGTCAGCTTTGGATTCAATGTGGATACCATTGCAATAGCCAACACTCTGTACCGAGACGATACGGTCAGGCGGGTCCTGGTGGCGCAGGCGGAGACCCAACTCCAGGACGGAACAGGATCAACTGCGGCCCAGGTCAAAATTGAAAATCTGGGCATCCCCCTGGGCTGGTCGGTGGGGGATTTCCCAGATAGTTTTCCTGGCTGGGGGATCAAGTTTTTTGGTCTATGCTTCACGAGTATAGCTGTGGCCCTGGGAGCGCCCTTCTGGTTTGACCTGCTGAACCGACTGGTCAGCTTGCGTGGGGCAGGAGGGAGTCCTCAAAAATCAACCTCGACACCAGCAGCCATTGCCTGAAGAGACCCGCCGCTACTTTGGCGGACCCATTAGCGTCGCCAGCGACCGGTTCCAGGTTACTGTCGGGACCCAGTAGCGCCCGGCCATCGTTTCAAGTATAGTTGGGCCGACCAGGGACCAATTGACGCTAAACCGGGATGTAGGAGTTTGCCAGGAGTTTGCCAGGAGTTTGCCAGGAGTTTGCCAGGAGTTTGCATCGATGTTAGGGGTGGCGCAGAGTTGTGCCGTGGCGGGCCTGGACGGGTATATTGTCCAGGTCGAAGTCGACGTTGCCCAGGGGCTGCCTGCGTTTAACGTGGTCGGCCTCCCCGACACGGCGGTCCAGGAGGCCCGAGAGCGGGTCCGGGCGGCCCTGCGCAACAGCGACTGCGAGTTCCCGCTGCGTCGAATTACCATTAATTTGGCCCCGGCCGACCTGAAAAAAGCCGGCCCCGCCTACGATCTGCCCATGGCGGTGGCAATTCTGCTGAGTTCCGGCAGAGTCAGCCTGCCCGGAGAATCATCGGTATTCCTGGGAGAGCTTTCCCTGGACGGCAGCCTGCGCCACACCAACGGCATACTGCCCATGGTCTCGGTGGCCAAAGACCAGGGTTTTGAGGCAGTATACGTGCCCGCCGCCGATGCCAATGAAGCGGCCCTGGTCGAGGGCATCCGGGTGTATTCGATCCCCACCTTGCGCGACCTGATCAGTCACCTGGCGGGGGAGACCCGGATCGCTCCAACCACCAGCAATATTGACGTCTTGATCCATGGGAACCGCCAGGTTCCCGATGGCGTTAACCTGGCGGACATCAAGGGTCAGGAGCACGCCAAGCGGGCGTTGGAAGTGGCGGCGGCCGGTTTTCACAATCTGCTGCTCAACGGGCCGCCGGGCAGCGGCAAGACCATGCTGGCCCGGGCTTTACCCTCGATTTTGCCCCAGATGACGGCGGCGGAGGCCCTGGACGTTACCAAGATTTACAGCATCAGCGGGGCGCTGCCGTCGGACTGCCCTCTGGTATCACGGCGACCCTTTCGGGCTCCCCACTACACCATATCCAACGCCGGGCTGGTGGGGGGCGGGAGAACCCTGCGCCCCGGCGAGATTACCATGAGCCATCGAGGGGTCCTGTTCCTGGACGAGCTACCCGAGTTCAATCACACTGCCCTGGAGTCGTTGCGTCAGCCCCTGGAGGACAAGGTGGTGACCATCAGCCGGGTCACCGGCAGCGTGACCTACCCGGCCAGCTTCATGCTGGTCGCCGCGCAAAACCCCTGCCCCTGCGGTTACTACTCCCATCCCCGCCAGGAATGCACCTGCAACCCGTCTTCGGTGACTCGTTACCAGAAGCGGGTCAGCGGCCCGCTGCTGGACCGGATCGACATCTTTGTCGAGGTGCCCCCGGTGGAGTATGAAAAGCTGATTGGCGAGGAAACTTACGAGGACTCGTCCCAGGTCAGGCAGCGGGTTGAAGCAGTGCGGGAGGTCCAGCGACAGCGGTATGAGGAGTCCGGTTTTTTACGTAACTCGGAGATGGGACCGGCGGAAGTCTGGAAGTTCTGCCAGTTGGACGATGGGGCCAGGGGCCTGCTGCAGGCGGCGACCAAGCAGCTTAACCTTTCGGCCCGGGCCTTTCACCGCATTCTGAAAGTGTCCCGCACCATTGCCGACCTGAGCGGCGACGGTCTGATCGGCATCGGGTCCCTGGCGGAGGCCTTGCAGTACCGTTCGCGAGGAATCGGCTAGCGGGGTGCTGAAAAGGGAGTCCAGAGGGGCGAAGTCCCTTTGGCAGGGGTCTGGGGGTGTCCCCCAGATACAATTTCCACCCCCTTCCTGGTCAGGAAGGGGGTTGGGGGATGGTCGAAAAGGTTTTTCATCAACCCTGATAGAGGGTTGTATAATGGGTGCAGCAGAAATCACCAGACCAGCGAACTCACGGGAAGGGAGTTCACCGGAGAAGCAGGATGAGCACCCAGAAGACCTCCTATACCGCGGCGGACCTCATGCGCATCTCCAGCCAGGGCCAGCGGTGTGAACTGGTTAAGGGGGAACTGGTAGAGATGGCACCGGCAGGAGGTCGGCACGGGCTCATCGCCAGCCGCATTGACCGGAGGGTGGGCAGTTTCGTCGAGCAGAATAACCTCGGTGGGGTTTTTGCCGCTGAGACCGGTTTCCGATTGGCCCGGAATCCGGATACGGTTCGAGCTCCCGACGTGGCGTTCGTGACCCGGGAACGCCTGCCCGCGGAAGACCTCCTGGTGGGATTTCCCGATCTGGTGCCGGACCTGGTGGTGGAAGTAGTCTCACCCAGCGATAGTGCCGGTGCGGTCCAGGCCAAACTGGAGGACTGGCTAAGGTCGGGTGCATCTCTGGTGTGGGTGGTCTATCCAGATACCCGGTCGGTGGCCGTTTATCGGAGCCTGGACCAGGTCTCGATCCTCACCCCGGGCGACAGTCTTGAAGGGGGCGCGGTGCTGCCCGGTTTCTCCTGCCCGGTCAGTGAATTGTTCTGAGCAGATGAATTGCTCGCCATGGCCCGCGAACTGCTGGACGAGTACCACGAGGACTTGCGCGCCAGGGTTCGGGACGGGCTCGACCAGCTTAAGCGTGGGGAATCCACCGAGTACACCGAAGAAACCCTTCACGAACTCTTCGATGATATTGACCGGCGTGGCCGGGAATGGCTGAAATCGCGTAACACCCCCCCGGCTGATGGCCCGCTAGGTCGTCGCGCGCCTGGCGAGGGATGACCTCGACACCATCTGGCGCTACACCGCCGAGCATTGGGGCCTCGACCAGGGGCTCCGCCTGAGCCAGTAGTTTCACCGGCGCTTTCAATCCCTGGCCGAGCACCCCGACATTTATCTCCTTCCGATTTTCCTGGGATAGTGCTTCACTATTGTGGTAGCCCATCATAGTTTGGAATCTTCAGGTAAGTCGAAAATGCGAAACTTTGTATCCGGACTTCTAGCTGGAGCCTGCGTCATTCTATTTTTGATCCTGCAAATTCGCTTTGACGTTATAGGCAAGGTGGAATCTACGATAAACACTGTTGGCAGTGTAGCGTCGACAATACAGGGCTTTCTCGACCCTTGCGATACCACGATGTGCTGCGAAGACTGCCCGAAACTTGAGATCACCAGAATCATTGACGGCGACACTTTTGACAGTCCAGTAGGTAGAGTCCGATTATTCGGAGTGGATACGCCGGAGCGAGGGGAGCGGTGCTTCAGCGAGGCCACCGAGCGGTTGGAAGAGCTAGCAGGGGATGCGGTAAGGGTCCAAGAAGACTTCCGGAAGCGTGACGTTTTTGGCCGACGGCTCTACTATGTATATACTGAAAATGGCGAGAGCATCGATGAGAAGCTAATCCGGGAGGGGTATGGTCGGGCTTGGACCCAAGATGGGCAGCACCGGAACGCGATGATTGCCATGGGAATGCGGGCCCAGAGGGAGCGGTCCGGGTGCATTTGGAAGCTCACTTTTCCCTGGACAAGGTAGGGAATAGCTCCCACTGCCGAGCCCCCTTCCGATTGCCTATCCTACTGGAACCTGGAACACGCTAATAGGCTGGTGTCGGAAAACCCAACGGCACAGGTTTTAGATCGGCGGCAGCGGGTCTTGAACACTTTTCGAGAGATCGATCCCGACATAATTTGCCTGGTGGAAGGCCCCAAAGGAGAAAGGCGGATCATCGATTTCTGCAAGGATACTTTGGCTAATAACTGGGTGCCAATCTTGCTCAAAGGTCCCAATGATGCAATTGGTGCCCAAGATAACAATTACCAAACAAAGGGAAGCCAGTGGCTATGGTTCCTGGCGAAACCTAATTTGGCCAACCGATGCAGGCTCCAGGATCCGAATGTTTGGCAGGCATTTACCGGGGTCAGAACCTGGAGGGTCAACCATTGGGGACAAATCCGCACTTCCATCCACAGTCACTACCGTCACCCGCAGGTCATGATATTTGATGTGGGAAATGGGGAAGAACTGGAATTCATTGGTCTGCACATGAAGTCCACCATCAACCTGAAGAGAATCACCCGGGATGAGGACGGAAATTTGACTGGGGACTACCTGGAGGAAGCTCTGAAGGCCCGTGTCAAGCTGGCTACCGAAGCGAAAAACGTCAGGGAATATGTCAAAGCCAAGTTTAACCAGATAGCAAGACCAGGAATAATGGTTTCAGGAGACTGTAACGATGGGCCGGGTCATGACTTCTTCGAGGGACAATACTTGCAGTTCGACTTGATTCAGACCATTCAGGGCGAGGTTCTGGTTGCGGAGAGATTCTTCAACCATGCCCTGTTTGACTTTCCTGGGCATCTCCGATGGACCGCTAAATTCCGCGATCCTATATTGGAGATTCCTGAAAGTCGGAACCCTTTGCTGCTGGACCACATACTAGTCAGTCAGCCACTGGTGAACGGGTCACTATCCTTTCAGATAAATTCACAGATTACTAGTATTAAGATTACTAGATCGTGTTGGTAACGGATATGATTCCGCCGCCCAATGTACTGGCGGGGGCACGACCATGCCGTTGGGCCTGAAGATCGCAACTCTTTGGGCTGTCTGGCTCCTGGCGATAGTTGGCTGTGTTGGCTCTACAACCCCCCCGCTGCCCAGGACATCGCCAACCGCCCCTCCTGATCCTATTCTAGAGACGGAAGCTAGTCCCGAGTCCCCCCTCCGGGCGAGGGCTGAGGCCAGACCGACTGCCACGCTAACAGCCACTGTTATCCCAACGCCAACGCCGGCTCCAGTTCCCACCCCTACCCTGATGCCAACCCCGACCGCAACGCCCAGACCGACTCCTGCTCCCACACCGGTGCCGATACTGGAGCCGCAGGTGACCGGACTGGCCGCCACCAATGCTGGTGACCGTCTTCGACTCCGGGTCTACTTACCTCAAGAAGAGAATGAGCGGACCGTCAAGAGAGTGCTCATGACGTTTCCGGGTCATGGCTCCATCGAGTACCTCGTAGGTTTTAACCGCGAGAACGAGGCGTACTACTCGGGAGAAACATACGTGGAACCGTTATTACTTGAACGCCGCACTCTGCCGTGGATTCAGCAGAGCGTTGGTATTTCCGTGATGAGCTTGCCGGCGAGGATCGCCTGCACTGGCAGCATGCGGCCAGTCATCGACTGCGGGGACCTGGTTCGATACGAGGCGGTGTTACCGGAGACCCCCCTGGAGGTAGGGGACATCGTCACCTTTCGATTCAGCGATCTGGATATAGATATACAACGGGACTGTCCTTATATCTCCAATTTATCGGGTATAACCGGTGTGTCCAGTTTAATCGGCACCCAAAGCATCTACATCATCCACCGCATCGTCCGGGAAGTGTTCGGTTCTTACCCGGACGCTTTCATAACCAGGGGTGACAACAATTTCTCTGAGGACTACTGCTCGGTGAAGAAACCCAGCATTGTCCTCAAAGTGGTCGCAGTAACCAAAGATGCTTATGTTCTGGACCAGGAAGCGTATGATCGCTCGGCTGCCACGCACCAGGGACTGCTAGTAGAATACGGAACTGGCTTCGCGGACTTTCATGCCCTGGTCCAAAGGTACGACTCGATGCGGCAGGACTACCTTAACGCCGGCGGGACCCGAATATCCCAGGCAACCCTTGACGGAATGTACCAGAGCCTGCTCAGGACGCAGACAGAAATAAATCTCCTGGTTGATCGGCTCAACCAGTTGCCGGCCGAACTAGATGCCGCTCAAGGAGAGATGGAGCGATACGTCGCTCCATACGACGTTCAATTGCCTTAACTGAGGCGTATATGGTCCAGTGAAGGTGGGTTCTGACTTTCGGGGCCGATTTAGACGGTAGTGCGGTCATTATTCTGGTCATCGGCATGGTCTGGGCGCGGTGTCAGCAGCCATTCCCACATTCGCTGTCAGCTTGCCAGCGACTGCTCAGGCAAAGGCTGGACCGTCAGCGTCACCTTGATGGCGCGGTCATACGGTCATACGCAGGTGAGCGTGGCCTTGAAACCGTCTGAGGGGAATGGCAAAATGGCAACGCCGGG
>Ga0214472_10009464_pt1 | contig 10156 bp, 17 predicted proteins | sample RVTome_6_FD_207662 | JGI IMG/M metagenome (GOLD analysis project Ga0214472, IMG submission 207662) | Soil microbial communities from uranium-contaminated site in the Upper Colorado River Basin, Wyoming, United States - RVT140D175 | ecosystem: Environmental > Terrestrial > Soil > Contaminated >...
GTTGGCTACGGAGTTGGTCGCCGAGTTGGTGGCGGAGTTTGTTGCGGAGTTGGTTGCGGAGTTGGTTGCTGAGCTGGTCGTAGAGTTGGCCCCAGAGTTGGCTGCCGAGTTGCCAGTAGAGCTGGCCATAGAGTTGCCAGTAGAGTTGGTCGGTGGGTTGGTTGCGGAGTTCTGTAAACCTGTTAGTTGTCACTGCGTGCCTCGCTGTTTAACTGGTTGCGGAGCTGGTCGTGGAGTTGGTCGCAGAGTTGCCAGTAGAGTTGGCTGCCGAGTTGGCTGTGGAGTTGGCTGTGGAGTTGGCTGTCGAGTTGGCCGACGAGTTGGCCCCAGAGTTGTCCGTCGAGTTGGTCACAGAGTTGGCTGTGGAGTTGGTGCCAGAGTTGGATGTCGAGTTGGTTGAGGAAGTGTCCGTGGAGTTTTGTAAACCTGCTAGCTGTCATTGCACACCTTGCTTTGTAGTTGGTTGTAGAGCTGGTTGTAGAGCTGGTTGTAGAGCTGGCTGTTGAGTTGGTGCCAGAGCTGGCCGTAGAGCTGGATCCAGAGTTGGCTCCAGAGTTGGCTGCCGAGTTGGCTCCCGAATTGGTCGTCGAGTTGGACCCGAAGTTGATTGCGGGGCTGGATGTAGAGCTGGTTATAGAGTTGGCTGTCGAGTTGGCCGCCGAGTTGGCCGCGGAGTTTTGTAAACCTGCTAGTTGTCACCTCACACCTCACTTTGTAACTGGTTGTCGAGTTGGTCGCCGAGTTGCCAGTGGAGTTGGTCGTCGAGTTGGTCGCAGAGTTGGTTGAAGAGTTGGTTGTTGAGTTGCCAGTAGAGTTGGTTGGTGAGTTGGTTGCAGAGTTGGCCCCAGAGTTGGCTGTGGAGTTGTCTGTAGCCTTGGTCGTCGAGTTGGCTGCTGCGTTTTGTAAACCTGTTAGCTGTCACTTTGCACCTCGCTTTGTAGTTGGTTGTAGAGTCGACTGTGGAGTTGGTCGCCGAGTTGTCTATGGAGTTGGTGCCAGAGTCGGTTGTAGCGTTGATTGTCGAGCTGGTTGTAGATTTGGCGCCAGAGTTGGCCGTCGAGTTGGATCCAGAGCTGGTTACGGAGTTGGCTGTCGAGTTTTGTAAACCTGCTAGCTGTCACTTCGCACCGCGCTGGCTGGTCGTTCGAGTCAAAAAAAAGCGGGACCGAGACCCTCTGGGCCCGGTCCCGCTAAATTGTCAAGGCGTCAAAACACGGCTGCGCCGCCTTACTTTGGGTTTTCGCGGCGACAGTTGGCCCAATTGGTCAATCTCGCAAAATCGAGCGCCGCTGCTGCCGCTCAGCCAGGCGGCCGAGCGAGTCCTTGACCAGCGACATCTTTTCAATCAGGTCGACGCGCTTCGCCGGCGACTGCCGCAGCAGTCCGGGCAGCGTATGCTCGTCGGTTAACCCCTCGGTCATGAAGTCTATAGCGCGTTTGAACTCGTGCTCAAGCGCATCGCCGCGCAAGATGCCGTACTTGACCGTCTTCTCCTTGAACTCTGCAAATGCCTTGAACACTCTCTCCACGACGGAGTTCTTGAACGATCGCTTGTCGCTGCTATGGTAGCCGGAAACGCTGTCGATCATGTCGCTAATCGCCGAGTTCAGCAGCTTGACAACGAACTCGGCCTGCATCTGCACGGCTTGCTCGAATTGGGCTTCAATCGTCTTGAGTACTCGCTCCCGCTCTTGGGGAGACATGTGCAAGTACTCCCGCGGCGGCTCTATGTTGTACGGCCTGAAAACGTGATAGAGAATACTCGGAAGCTCGTCCGCTTCCGGGTAATTCTCCGGATCGTACAGGTCGGCCAGGTTGGAATTCTGGAAAGTTTCACGCGTCTTGTCCAGAACGTCCTGCCACTGTCGTTGAAGGGACTGGACGGCCACGGCGTAATCGGCCAGTTTTGCTCGTATTTCCACGGAGAATGCCTCCATTTGCCTCGCAAAGTCCTGATCGATCTCGTCGCTTGTCATTTTGTCAAAATCCAGATGCTCCGTTTTCAAAATCAGGATTCTGATACCGGGATCCGGATAGGGTAGCGTCCTGGCGCAAAACAGGCCCATCACGGCGTTTTTGGCAGACGCAACGGCTGTCCTGGCTGGATGGTTATCCAGCAACCGTTGCGACTGCGACAGCACTTTTTCCACCTGGCGAACAGTGTCTCTGTTCACTAGGCGCTGTTGCCTGTCGGTCAGCTTCTTCTGGCTCGGCAGCGAGCCAAAACCGAGCTTGTAACCGCGGCTGATGTGCCGTATGCGGTCAGCCGGATTAATGCTGGCCAGTTTGTCGCCTGCGGCTTCCAGTGCTGCTTGCTTGTCCGGGCGAAAGCGCCTGGGCTTCTTTTTCTTCTTTCTCCTTGCCGGCACGGCAGCTGCCACGTCGGCTTGCGTTGCGCCGCGTTTTTTTCTCTTCATCGTCGTTGTCATTCTCCTGAAACCGTCCTTCTACGCTTCTTGGTTGAAGAAACAACGGGAGCCCTGGGCGTCTGCGAATCGTCCCAATAGTATAGCCCGGGCTTACGTGTAGATAAGCATCTGCCTGACGCCCAGATTCGCAGTTCGCTTAATGTGTTATCGGCCAACACGGCAACCGGCACAATGCCGCCCATTTGAGCAGCCACCGGCCGGCCTAGAAGCGCCGCCAAACGGCAGCATGCGCGTATCTCGGCGCCGGTCCAGCCGTCCGAAGCAGCTATCAGCGCATCCAGATTGTAGCCTGCGTGGGTGAACATCTTGAGGTAAATCTCCCACACCGCCACGCGCTCCTCGGCAGTTAGCATGTCGAAGAAGAAGATGCCGTCAAATCTCTCGGCCCTGGAGAATTCCGGAGGCAGCTTCGAAATGTTGTTACACGTACAGAGTGTGAATATATCGGCCGTGTGGTCGCTGAGCCACGTAAGTAGTTGGCCGAACATTCTACTGGAAACACCGGAATCACCACCGTCACTCACGCCCGCTAGTCCCTTTTCGATTTCCACTCGTGTTACGGATCGCCCGATTCCGACGACCCTCTTGCAGTTTCCTGCAAGGTCAGACTATGTCATCTTGTTTCTGTAAGAAACAAGGCCGCTTTTTCGAGTCCTCTTGGACCCTACGTGAAAACTCACTAGTCTTTGAACCTTTTTCCGCCAGGCGGAAACTTGGCTGCAAATTGCCCTCGACTGTATACGTTAGGGGTTCCTTGCAATTTAACGGCTGCGCACCCGCCCGTCACCGAGCGGGGGGACTATTTTACTAATCAATGAAAAGGATACACGGGGCCATGGCGCCAGCAATATCCAGCGCTTCTCTCATGTTTTTGTCGGAGTCACCGACATACTTGGACATCAGCGAACCAATATCCATTTGCAGCAAGCGGCGGCCGGATGCAGTAGCCAGACACTTGGCAGCTTGCGATTTTCCACTCCCCGGAACGCCCAGTAGGAGAAGTCCCTTGGGCAGCAAGAGAGGATTACCCCTGCTTCTTGTTACGCTGGCAAGTAATCTCGTCGCAAAATCACGAAACTCCGCGATTCCGCCCATATCGTCAAACGAAGCTGTACCCGTATACAGCTCCAGCAAGCCGCTTTTCTTCAAGCACTGGGCCTTGCTGTTCCAGATCTCGCCAGGGTCTACCCTGCCCAACTTGGTCTCCGGATCGGCCGTTCGAATGAGCGACAGCGCCACGGCGTTTTCAGCCTCCATGCGAGTCAGCCCGGTCGCGGCCTCCAGTACCATCGCCCGATCCTCCTCGGACACCGGCAGCTCCTCCGGCGAAGCCACCCCCTCGACAATCTCCCAGAGCTGCTCGGCGCCGGGCAGAGCATGGTCCACGACGGCAAATTGCCGCAATAGCTCGATAGGGATGTCAGCTGCCGGAGACAGGATCACCAGGAAAAACCTGATAGGGCTGGAGCAGCCGGCCACCTCGATTCCTGATTTCCCGATACGGATCAACTCCTGTATCTGCTGAATGTAAACCGGCCCCATGTTAGTGGATAACAGCCGGTGAAAATTATCCATTACCAGGATAAGCGCATCGACGTTGTCGAATGCGGCTTTCACCTGCCTCGCAATTTCAGGCAGGTCTTCCAGAAGATCAGCCGGCGCTGAATACGCTTTCTCGGCCGGGTTGTCCGGGTTGGCTCGCGGAGGCAATTGCCCGCCCGGGGTGACGGGTAGAGGCGGCTCGCGCCGCTTAATCACCGGAAGCCGTAAAATAGCCCCCGGACCCCGCAGTCTGTGTGCAATATCCCATCGCAAGATCGTCCAATCCTTGCGTTCACGACTATCGCACATCCGCGCCAGCTCGTTGAACGCGTCATCATGCTCATGGGACCTGATCCAGAGTCCCGTGAATACAGCTCGCACGTGCTCTTCAACTGTCTGACTCAGCACTTACTCCAGCTCCTTTTCCTTGTAGACCTGGTCGTCCAGGTACTCCGACTTGACTTCCGGAGACTCCAGCACCGCCTCGCGGTGACTGGCGTGCTGTTCCATTGCCGCCCGGCAGCCGGGTCCCGAGAACCCGACTGCCTCGACAACAGTGCCGCCGTTTTTTCGGCCCCGGTACGTAGTAACAATCGTTCGCCGTTCTCCTAACATGACAGTTTGACCTCTTTCGAGCATTACAAGTTTCAGGTACACTTACGTTTGAAACGTCGCGAGAAGTACAAGTTAGGTAAGCAGCTCTTCCAGAGCGTCTGTGCTTCGCGCCTCGACAGCCGTCCAGACATACCCCTCCGAGGTTACGCCCTCCGTGACGGTCAGACCGTCCCGCCTGGCAACGACGATGTCCAGCGCGGGCCCGTACTCCAGCTCAAATTTCTCGTTGATCTGATCGATCACGGATTCCGTCTCGCTGCAGCGGCAATCCTGCTTGACGATGGTTTGCCGCATGCTTGACTGGGAGCCCCCGTCCAGTGCCACCCGGATGTTGCCGGTCGTCAGATCGACGCTGACAACGCCGTCGTAGCCGCGATTTACGCGAAACGTACATCGGTCGTTGACTTGCCGGAACTCTGTCCAGCCGTTCCGCTCGCACATGAGCTTGACGGCCTCCGCATCAGTCATTTTGAATCTTAACGTCGCGGTCATTGACATTTGAGTTTTCCTGCTTCGAGGAGTGAAAAACAGATCAACACTACACAAATTACGTAAGAGAGCCGCCGTTTCAAGCTTTTTCGGGCGCGGCCCGGCAATCTTTTCCCAAGCAAGCGGCCTGGAGCAAATCGCGGCGCAAGGCCCTGACTTTCCTGACGAGGTCCCGATCCAACTCGGAAAGATAATACTGTTCCCCGGCCGACATGATCAAGCCGGTTCTGGCTCGATTCAGCTTTAAGGCCGCCGCTGCCACACCCGGGCCTGGAATGTGCGGCTGGTCGTCGGTAGTTCGCAGGAAGCAGTGCCACACCGCCTCCACCGGATAAAAGCTCCTGGGATCCGCGTTCTCGTCATGGTGCCGCACGCACCGGGCATACTTCGTAATAAACCGGTCTGGACTGCTGACAGACGGAACAAGCCTTATCTGCCTGCCAAACTGATACACGTAGCCGTGTTGCAATACGGACTTGTTAAGTAGGGCGAGGAATTCGCTAATTTTCATTGCGGATACTGCCGCGTTCAAGCACCGGCCGTTTACGGGGTCCCCAGTAGAGCTGTCTGCCGAGTTGGCGGCCGAGCTGGCTGTGGAGTTGGCTGTAGAGCTGGTCGTAGAGTTGGCTCCAGAGTTGGTTGTCGAGTTGCCGGCCGAGTTGGTCGTCGAGTTGGCTGTAGAGTTGCCGGTAGAGCTGGCCGCTGAGTTGGCCGTGGAATCGCCAGCGGAGCTGGCCGCCGAGTTGGCTGTAGTGGTGGCTGCCGAGTTTTGTAAACCTGCTAGCTGCCACCATGCACCTCGTTTTCTAGTTGGTTGTAGAGTTGGTGCCAGAGTTGGCTGTAGAGTTGTCTGTAGAGTTGCCAGTAGAGTTGGCGACTGAGTTGGCCGTGGAGTCGCCAATGGCACTGGCCGCTGAGCTGGCTGCGGAGTTGGTCGTGGAATTGCCAGTGGAGCTGGCCGCTGGTTTGTCTGTAGAGTTGGCTCCCGAGTTTTGTAAACCTGCTAGCTGTCACCTTGCACCTCGCTGTCTAGCTGGCTGTGGAGCTGGTCGTAGAGTTGGCGGCTGAGTTGGTCGTGGAGTTGCCGGTAGAGTTGGCGGCTGAGTGGGCCGAAGAGTCGCCAGTGGAGCCGGCGGCTGAGCTGGCTACGGAGCTGGTCGTGGAATCGCCAGTGGAGCTGGTCGCTGGTTTGGCTGTCGAGTTGGCTGTCGAGTTTTGTAAACCTGCTAGTTGTCACCATGCACCTCGAGCTGTAGTTGGTTGCAGAGTTGGTCGCCGACAGTACCCGGCTATCGCCTGTAGCCGCCGCGATCCCTGCCGACGGCAACAGCGAACTCCGTGTCGAACTTTTCATTGTTGTACAGCACGATTTGCGACGGGTTCATGAACAGCCGGCCCATACCGGCCTCCCGCATTTTTCGATGAAATGGCACGTGTTCGCAATCCGTGCCGTCGTATGAGCACTGCTTGAACGCCTCCATGCGGTAGATGCCAAGTCCACCGAAGCAGGAATTTACGGGCACCATCTCGGAGCCTCTCGCCCAGTGCCGCGGATTAATCTGCTCCGGACGGCACGGCGTATCGTCACCCGCCCAGCGAAAGGCCCAGACGTCATAGTGACAAGGGATCATGCCCTTGCCGCCATACTGCCTGAACATAATGCCGTTGGAGCCAACGAAGTCCCACGCCTGTTCCTGCCCGAATGTGCTAGCAATTCCTTCCGGGGACCAGCCCCCCGCGATATCGGTATCCACGACAATTACATACGGCAAGTCGCCGCTGTCAGCCACAACCAGCTTGCGCAGCATGTTGCGATAACTGGCCATCCTGGTGGCCCTTTGCAGGCATCTGTTACTGCGGTTTACCGGCTCGTTGAGCTTTTTACACGTAACCGTGACGCCTGGCGAACTATGCTGCCAGCCTGTTAGCGCATACGGCGTCGCATCCGAAGAATCATTTTCCAGAATGATGACGCGGCTGTTGCGGAACATACCGCGTAGCTTTTCCACCCGGCTTATGGTTTTATGCACGACGCTTGCAATGTTACGCGCCAGTCCACAGATCACAATTTCAGTTTCAGCCGCCGTGGAGTAACCCCTGGCTACCCTCGCGGCGTACTTGTCCTTCACGGCCGCGGCAAGCGGGAACAGGTCGTAACGAAAATCGTGGTCCATCAAATTGCTCGCTAGTCGCAGAATTCTGCTGCCCGTTTATTGTAAAATGCCAGCAGATCCCTGTACGTGGTCAGCGACGCCTGCAGCAGGTTCAACCGGAAACTGAACTCCAGCCCGCCGTCGGCCGTGATCGTCGAGTTACCCGCGAGCAACCTCAAGCCGCTGATAACGCTGGCGTCACGCTTTGCCCAACACCGGACCAGATCCACGAACTCCTGACAATAGCGATCTTCTATTGCAGTGTCCGTCAGCAAGCGAGGGTCGATATCCGCCAGCGTCTCGGCGATGTAAGCCTGGTTATTCCAGGGCCGCGGAAGTTGCGGCAAGTTCGCCAGGAATCTTTCCCGTGGCAGCTCTTGCAGAATGCGCGTTGCTTCGCGGCAGATGTAATCTCTGTGCGCTGCCAGCCCCTCCAGGAGATGCTCCCTGTAAAATCCCCTGGTTATGGGGTACCTGGTCAGCGGTCCAAAACGGCACAACTGTCTAGCGGCTATTTCGTGCAACGTCGAGTCGCTAGCATCAATCGCCAACCGAGGCTGGTCGTCCGGGAATTTTGAGATAGTCACGCGATTCGGGCGCGAGCCCGACTCCTTGCCACAAAAAAAAACAGGCCGGCGGAGTAAGTCCCCGCCGGCCTGACCAACTCCGGCGCAACCAACACCGGATATTTCGGTCGCAGTCTCGTAGTAATCTCGTGTTTCAACCCGCTGCCCACCCGTGAGCGGGTTTACTCAGCCACCAAGTTTACTCTCAAGCATTATGACGTGTTTCAGCCGATATTTTAGAGCTGGCTAGGAGCTTGCCCTTGCTGTTTCAATTGGATAAGCGGTTCGTCTACAAACCCCTTGCCGGTCCTCAGCCAAGCGCTCACCCCGTAGCCCATAGTAGAGTTGCCATCGCCGGTATGCTGCACAATCGACGGCACGTGCATTAACAGCGGCATGTGTCTGTTGGACTTCAGTAGTTCTCCAACGTGCGCGTCGATATGCCTGTTGTGGGGGACCGTTTGCGGCAATCGCCGCTCAAGGTACGCGACCGCCGCCGGCGGCATGACATACATCAACGCGCCGCAGTGCGACCATCCCGTTCCGTTATAATACCAGCTGCCGCCAAATAGCTCACCGCGCAGCTGATGATCCTTGCCGGACGTATAGGGCGAATATACGCCATTTGCGGTAATAGTCTTCTCCAGGTACTTCCTCAACCCGGGCCTAACCTGTACGTCGTCTTGCATTATAACGTACAAATCGGCTATCGTCTCGGATAGGTTTGACAGGCCTCTTCGCCAGTTTCGCCACGGCCCCAGCTTGGTCGCCGAGTCGGCGGCGTCATCGACAATAGATATTGAAACGTCGTGCTCGAACCCGCCCGCCAGCCGCATGGATCGCAACGTGTCGAGCAGCGTCGGTACGGCTCGCGGCGCGGTCGTGATTACAATTGACCAGCGCATGGCGGCGGTTTCCCGTCCGAAGGTCTATGAACATCGGCACCCTCGCCTACGCAACCAACTCCGGCCTCGGCATTCTGGCCAGGGACTTTTTTGCCGCAGGAGTCGTGAATCGCGTTTTGCTCGTTCCGCATCGCCATTATACCAACTATACCGACTGGTACCCCGACGCGTTCTGTAAGGAAACCGCTGACGAATTCCTGACAGGTCTAGATTGTCTGCTGCTGTTCGAAACCGGATTTTACTGGGACATAGTCCGGGCCGCCAACGCCAAAAACATACCGGTGGCCTTGATGCCCATGTACGAGTTCAGTCCCAAGGATCCCCCCTGCAAAATAGACCTCAACATCTGCCCGTCACTGCTCGATCTACAGTACTACGGTGAAACGTGGCACAAGCCGTCCATCTTCATTCCGGTTCCAGTGTCCTCGAACGTGGAATGGCGGCAAAGAAGCCTCGCAAAAATATTCGTGCACAATGCCGGCCACGGCGGCTACAAATTCCGCAACGGCACACCGGAAGTGCTGGAATCACTCAAGCATGTGAAAAGCGACATCAAGTTGATCGTCAGGGTGCAGCCCGACGGCGAGTTGGAACGGCTCGTGCAAAAGTTCAGAGAGACCGACTCGAGGCTGCTAATAGAAAACCGGCACGTGCCGTACGACGAGCTGTGGTCCACGGGCGACGTGTTTCTTTTTCCGGAACAGTTCAACGGCCTGTCACTGCCCATGCAGGAAGCATTTGCCAGCGGCTTGCTGGTTATGGCTGCCAACCGGTTTCCCATGAATACCTGGTTGCCTGTGGACCCGCTGATACCCGTATCTGGCTACAAAGAAGAGCGCATTTCCGTACCAGTCAAACGAGCCGTGGTTTCGCCCGAGGACGTTGCCTCGACAATCGACAGCTGGTACGACAAGGACATTACCGTCTACTCGGTAGCTGGCCGCGAGTGGGCCGAAGCTCACTCCTGGGAACGGCTGAAGCCTAGATACATGGAAGCCCTGACCAACTTGCGACCCGCGACGCTATGACGGTCCTATTAGCCACTATTTGTCTTAACGAGATGGAATTCCTGCCCAAACTATACCGGCAGCACAGTCGCTGGCCAGGGCTGACCCGGTGGGTGTTTGTCGAAGCCGCCGACCAGATATACGCTGAGACGAATCCTGACCTCGTATCGGCCGATGGGCTGTCAGTGGACGGAACCAGCCAGTTTTTACAGAATCTGGCAGTGCGCGATCCGAAAGTAGTCCACATTCAACACGGAATAAGCCGCCACGAGGATCGATCGCAAGGCAAAATAGCAGCTAGAAACCGCTATATGGAAATCGCGGACGAAGTAAAACCAGAGTTCCTGATCGTGGTCGACGCGGACGAGTTCTATACTCACAGGGACCAGGCCAGGCTGCCGTCGGAAATGAACCGGCACCCGGCTGGGCTGGGCTACGTGCTAACGCACA
>Ga0214472_10009465_pt1 | contig 10156 bp, 11 predicted proteins | sample RVTome_6_FD_207662 | JGI IMG/M metagenome (GOLD analysis project Ga0214472, IMG submission 207662) | Soil microbial communities from uranium-contaminated site in the Upper Colorado River Basin, Wyoming, United States - RVT140D175 | ecosystem: Environmental > Terrestrial > Soil > Contaminated >...
AGGGCGCCTTCTTCGTCGTCGCGGCGGTGATCGTGGTCTTCTACGGCATCTACGGGTACTTCGTCCCGGCGATCGTGCGCATCGGCTTCAGCGTCTACCAGGTCCTCGCGGTGATCGCCACAATCGTGGGGGTCGTCGCGATCGACGTCTTCATGATGCGCGGGGCGGAGTCGCGGGGGGAGATCCGCTGGGGACAGATGCCCGAGCGCTCCCAGTACGCTCTCTTCATCCTCGCGGTCACCTTCACGTGGCTCATGGGCCTCATGGGGTTCGCGCGGAGCGGGATCCGCCAGCACTGGCACGTCTTCGAGGTCCTCCAGGACACGAGCGTCGACGCCGCCACCCCCGCGCTCGGCTACGCGTCGACGGTGATCTCGGCGTGCGTGCTGATCTTCCTCAGCCTCGTCGCGTTCATCTTCTGGGTCGGTGGACTCGCGGAGAAGCCTGTGATCTCGCGCGTGTCGGGGTCCCACGGCGCGGCAGCGGTCCCGGCGATGAGGGACGACTGATGAGGACCAACTTGGAGGTCCTCGGCGTCGTGCTCCTCACGTTGGGCCTCTACACTTGGGTCGCAAACGCCATCCCGCAGCTCGAGTCGGTCGTGCCCGAGGCGCTCACCTTCTCCGCCGACGTGACGGAGGCCGAGATCGTCGCCGCCGGCGAGGACCTGTTCACGGGCGCGGGGGCCTGCACGACCTGTCACGGGCTCGGCACTCAGGCACCCAACCTCCTGACGGACCACGAGGGACAGGGGACGATCGGCCAGCGCTGCGGGACCCGTGTGGAGGGCCAGGACTGCAAGGCGTACATCTACGAGTCCATCAGGAACCCGACGGCGTACGTGGTGGACGGCTTCATCCCGATGGTCTTCGAGTCGCGCTTCTTCTCGGAGGCGCAGATCTGGGCGCTCGTTGCTCACCTACAGTCGCAGGGAGGCGAGGTCACGGTCACGGCCGAAGACATCCGGGCGGCGCAGGCGGCCGACGCGGAGGCGCCCCCGCCGATGGGAGGTCCGGCGACCGCGTCCGTGGACCCTCTCGAGATCATGCGCGGCAACCTCTGCTTCGGGTGTCACCTCCTGAACGGCGAGGGAGTGACCGGCGTGGGACCGCCGCTCGACGGGGTCGGCGCGCGCATCAGCGAGGACCGGATCCGGCGGGCCCTGCTCGATCCGTCGGCCGAGGCGGCGGAGGGCTACGAGCAACTGCTCGGCAGCATGCCGCCCAACCTGCCCGACATGCTGACGGCGAGGCAGCTCGAGGTGCTCGTGGACTTCCTGTTGCAGCAGAGGTAGCGCGATGTCGTTTCTGAACACCCCGTTTCGCCAGGCGGTCGCGATCGTCGCCGTTTCCTATGTGCTCATCGACTTCGGGATTCCGTACATCCCGCCGCTGATCGGCATCCCGAGCGCACCCGTGCCGAACACGGTCGTGCTCCAGTACCTGCTCACCGTGATGGCGGGCATCCTCCTCTGGGTGAGCGACAACGAGCAGCGCTGGAGCGAGTTCAAGCAGCCCATCCACGACATCCTGGTCCGCCCGGACCGCAAGGTGGCCCGCACAGTGCTGTTCGTGACCGCACCGATCCTGGTCGCGTTCCTCACGTTCGACAACGTACGGCCGAGCGCGTCGGCGCCGCCGAGCTTCCGGGCCGTTCACCCAGCGCCCCCTGGAAGCATCACCTTCCGCGGCGAGACGATGGTGCTCACGGGGCTGGAGAACCCGCTCCGCTCCCAGGGCTCGCTGGAGGAGCACTACGAGGAAGGCAAGCGCGTCTACTACCAAAACTGCTTGGCGTGTCACGGAGACGCGCTCAACGGTAACGGCCACTACGCGGCGGGATTCAATCCCGCTCCGCTCAACTTCCGCGACGTCGGCACGATCGCGCAGCTCACCGAGAGCTTCGTCTTCTGGCGGATCGCCACGGGGGGGGCCGGGCTCCCGAACGAGGGAACGCCCTGGAACTCGGCGATGCCCGCGTGGGAGGACTTTCTGACCGCCGAGGAGATCTGGTCGGTGATCATCTTCCTCTACGAGCAGACCGGGCACTCGCCGCGCACGTGGGAGGAGGCGGGTTTGGAAGGGGAGGCGCACTGATGCGTGTCGCGGCGTACGGGGCCGTGGCGTTGGCAATCGGCGCGCTGTCGCCCACTGCCCTGGTCGCCCAGGTCGACGGCGCGGCGGTCTACCAGCGCTGGTGCGCCGGCTGCCACGGCGTGGACGGAGCCGGCGATGGACCGGCGGCGAACACCATGCTGCCGCGGCCCAGGGACTTCACCCAGGCTCTCTATCAGGTCCGCACCACGGCCACCGGCGAGCTGCCGACCGACGCGGACATGCTGCACGTCATCGACGTGGGCATGCCGGGCACGGCGATGCCGGGCTGGGAGGACGTGCTCACACGTGACGAGCGGCTCGCGCTGGTTGAACACCTCAAGACGTTTTCGCGCTTCTTCCAGGGTGCCGCACCGACGCCGCTCGACTTCGGCGGGGCACCCAGAGCGAACGAGGAGCGGATCGCTCGGGGTCAGGAGGTCTACCAGACGGTGGAGTGCTGGCGCTGCCACGGCCAGGCGGGCAGGGGCGACGGCGAGTCGGCACCCACGCTCATGGACGACACCGGCTTTCCGATCGCCGCCGCCGACCTCACCGAGAGCTGGGCGTTCAACGGCGGCTCGACCGTGGAAGACATGTACCGCAGGCTGAGGACGGGGCTCGACGGTACGCCGATGCCGACGTTCTCGGACATCGTCGACGCCGGCGTGATCACCGACGACGACCTGTGGTCGCTCGCGCAGTACGTGCGGAGCCTTTCGCCCGCCACGCCGCGGGTCCGCGAGGTCGTCCTGGCAGAGCTCCTCCAAGGCGAACAGCTCCCCGACAACGTGGAGCACGCCGTGTGGCAGCGCGTCGAGCGCTTCTGGGTGCCCCTCGTCGGTCAGATCATTCTCGAGCCGCGCTGGTTCAACCCCAGAGTCGACGGCGTCTGGGTGCAGGCGGTCCACGACGGCACGCAGCTCGCGATGCTCGTCTCCTGGACAGATCCGTCGCGGAGCCCCGACCCGATCTGGGCCCCGTACGCTCAGCGGGTCATCGAGACCATGGCCTCCGGCGACGAGGGCGCCGCGACCGCGCCCGGCGCGCCGGACCAGCTCGTCGTCCAGTTTCCGCAGGCGCTCGTCGCGGGCCTCGAACGGCCGTACTTCCTCCAGGGTGACAACCGCAGGCCCGCCTACACGTGGACGTGGCAGAGCGACATCGAGGGCGCAATCGAGAGCGTGGCCCGCGGCGTGGGCACGGCGGCCCGGCAGCCCGACGGCGAGCAGCATCTGCTCGCGGCGGCCCAACACCTGGACGGGCAATGGAAGGTGATCATTCTGAGGGCGTTGGACACCGGCGGTGACGGGGATCTGACGTTCCCCCTCGGGCAGGCGGTGCCGATGGCGTTCCAGGCCTGGGATGGGGACAACGGGGAGGGCGGCCTGCAGGGCGCGGTGAGCACCTGGTACTTCCTGTTCCTCGAGCAGCCCACGCCGTTGGCCGTCTTCGTCGCGCCACCGCTGGCCCTGGCGCTGACGCTCGCCTTCGGCCTACTAGTAGTACGCCAGGCGCGCCGCTCGGCCGGCGCGGGGACCCGTGACGGTGAGGCCGAGGGGCGAGAGGCGCCGGTGGAGTCGAGATGACGACTCCGGCTTCGCAGAAATACGACTTACAGTGTCCTCGAGAAGGACGGAGGCGAGAGATGATCGAGAGATGGCTCAATACGCGATTTGCCGTGCTCGCCATGGCAGCGCTGACGGTGTGCGGCTGTGGAGGCGGTGAGGGAGGGGCCGGCGGGGGAGCGGGCGGTGGCGACGGCGGCGCGGCCGTGGAGAACCCGGTCGATCCCGCGACCGCCGGCAACGTCGCCGCACAGGTAACGTTCGCAGGCACCGCGCCCTCCATGGCGACGATCGACATGAGCGCCGAGCCCACCTGCGCGGCCAAGCACACGAGCACGCCCATGCAGCAGGCGTTCGTCGCGGGCTCGGGCGGAGGGCTGGCCAACGTGTTCGTGTACGTGCGGGAGGGGCTCGAGGGCCTCCAGTTCCCCACGCCGTCGCAGGCCGTCGTGCTGGACCAGAACGGATGCGTCTACGTCCCGCACGCCTTCGGCGTCCAGACGGGGCAGACCATCACGATCCGCAACAGCGACGGCCTCCTCCACAACATCAACGCCTCGCCGACCGAGAACCGGCCCTTCAACGTGAGCCAGCCGGTGAACATGGAGACGAACCGCTCGTTCACGACGGCAGAGGTCATGATTCCGGTACGTTGCGACGTGCACAGCTGGATGAACGCCTACATTGGCGTCATGGACCATCCGTACTACGCCGTGAGCGGTGAGGACGGGTCGGTGTCGCTCCCGGGCCTGCCTCCCGGTGACTATGTCGTCGAGGCCTGGCACGAGCGCTTCGGCACCATGACCACGAACGTCACGGTCGCGACCGGCGAGACCGCCGAGATCTCCTTCGAGTTCACGGACGCCATGGCGGATGCGCACGTCCCGCTGGGCGAGCCCGTCGACCTCATGCATCCCGATGGACATGCCGCCGCGGGCCAATAGCGACCCGCACCACCACGCCGCAATGGGCTGGAGTGATCTATGAACTGGAGCTGGATGCTTCCCGAGGGCTTCTCGACGGTGTCCGGGGATATCGACTTCATCTACTACGTGATCCTGTGGATCACGGGCGTCATCTTCGTCGGCACCGAAGCGCTCCTCATCTACTTCCTCGTGCGCTACCGGCACGTGGAGGGGCGGAAGGCGGCCTTCCACCACGGGAGCACCAGGGTCGAGGTGGTTTGGACGATGATCCCGCTGTTCATCGTCATCGGCCTCGGAATCATGAGCAAGGGGGTCTGGGACCGGGTGAAGCGTGAGGTTCCACCCGGCGGGCTCGGGTACATCGTCACGGCCCGTCAGTTCGAGTGGAACACGACGTATCCGGGTCCGGACGGGGCGCTCGGGACCGCGGACGACTTCTCGACCCTGAACGCGCTGCACGCGCCCGTGGGCCGGCCGATCGTGCTGACGCTCAGAGCCGAGGACGTCCTGCACTCCTTCTTCATCCCGGAGTTTCGCATCAAGCAGGATGCGGTTCCGGGGCGCGACATCACCGTCTGGTTCGAGGCGACCCAACCGGGGGAGTACACGCTCGGCTGCGCCGAGCTGTGCGGCATCGGACATACGACCATGAACGGCGCGGTAACGATCTACACGGCTGCTGATTACCAGGCATGGGCGGCGACGCAGTCGGCACAGTAGCGTGTAATATGCTGGCGACGAGTGAACGACCAACGAGATCTGACCGGAAGGCGAGATGAGCACGACTGAAAAGGAAATCCTCCACGCGGGGGGCGGCGGCGGGCACCACGAGCACCACGAGCTGCCCTTCCTCCGCAAGTACATCTTCTCCACCGACCACAAGACGATCGCGAAGCAGTTCATGTTCGTGAGCCTCTTCTTCCTGGTCGTGGGCGGCGCGCTCGCGAGCCTGATGCGGTGGCAGCTCGGGTTCCCCGGCCAACCGATGCCGGGCGGAGGAATCCTCCCCGACGCGATGATGGCGCCCACGCCCGACGGCGCGATCATGTTGCCCGAGTTCTACAACTCGCTCGTGACCATGCACGGGACCATAATGATCTTCTTCGCGATCATGCCCCTGCTGGTCGGGGTCTTCGGAAACCTGCTCATACCGCTCCAGATCGGCGCCGAGGACATGGCGTTCCCGCGGCTGAACATGGCGTCGTTCTGGCTGGCCGTTCCTGCCGGTATCCTGATGCTCGCCTCGTTCGGTGTGGAGGGCGGCGCCGCAGGCGCGGGCTGGACGTCGTACGCTCCGCTGAGCTCGTCGGGCGAGTGGACCGGCGTCTATCTCGGCCAGCAGCTCTGGCTCGCGAGCCTGGCGGTCCTCGGCTTCTCGTCGCTCGCCGGCGCCGTGAACTACATCAGCACGGTGATCAACATGCGGGCGCCCGGCATGACCTGGTTCCGCATTCCGCTCGCGACGTGGGCGCTCTTCATCACGGCGATCCTGATCCTGCTCGCGATGCCGATCCTGGCCGGTGCGCTCATCATGCTGCTGTTCGATCAGACGATCGGGACCGCGTTCTTCCGGCCCCAGTACGGCGGAGAGCCGCTTCTTTGGCAGCACCTCTTCTGGTTCTTCGGACACCCCGAGGTATACATCCTGATCCTCCCCGCGATGGGGATCACGTCGGAGGTACTCTCCAATCGGGCGCGCAAGCCGATCTTCGGTTACCACTCCATGGTGCTCGCGATCATCGGCATCGCGTTCCTCGGCTGGATCGTGTGGGGGCACCACATGTTCATGAGCGGCATGAACCCGCTGCTCGGCACGTCGTTCATGATCTCGACGATGGCGATCGCGGTGCCGTCGGCCATCAAGGTCTTCAACTGGCTAGCGACGCTGTGGAAGGCCGACATCCACTTCGATTCGCCGATGCTGCACGCGCTCTCCTTCGTCTCGATGTTCATCATCGGCGGGCTCTCCGGCATCTTCATGGCCTCGACGCCCGTGGATATGTACATCCACGACACGTACTTCATCGTCGCGCACATCCATTACGTGCTCTTCGGCGGCAGCCTCTTCGCCATCTTCGCGGGCATCACCTTCTGGTTCCCGAAGATGTTCGGGCGGATGATGAACGAGCCCCTCAACAAGGTCCACTGGGCGCTGACCTTCGTCTTCTACAACCTCGTTTTCTTCCCCATGCACAACCTGGGGGTCCAGGGGATGATGCGACGCATCTACGACTTCACGCAGTACGACTACTTGCAGCCGCTCCAACCCATGAACCGCTTCATCACGATCTCCGCTTTCCTGCTCGTGGCGTCGCAGTCGCTGTTCGTGATCAGCTTCTTCTGGAGCATCTTCAAGGGTCGGAAGGCCACCGACAATCCCTGGGACTCGAACACGCTCGAGTGGACCGTGCCCTCGCCGCCGCCGCACGGGAACTTCGCCGAGATCCCGGTCGTCTACCGGGGGCCGTACGAGTACTCCTCGCCCGAGTCGGACAGGGACTTCCTGCCCCAGACGGAGCCGCCACGAGGCATGCCGGCGTCCGCCCCCGCCCCCGCTACCTGAAGGAGCCCGAGGCATGACGACGTTGGCTGCCACCGCAGGCCGGTCGCCCATGGCCGGAATGAAGGTCTACAACCTCAAGCTGGGGATGTGGGTCTTTCTCCTCTCGGAGGTGATGTTCTTCACCGGGCTCATCGGGTCCTACATCATCCTGCGCTTCGCGCACCCGGATCACTTCGCGGAGCCGGGCGTCGTCCTGAACGTGCCGCTGACAGCCTTCAACACCTTCGTGCTGATCTGCTCCAGCGTGACGATGGTGAAGGCCTTCGCGGCGATCGAGCAGGGCGACCAGAAGGGGCTCAAACGCTGGCTGCTCGCCACGATCATCCTGGGCACCTTCTTCGTCGGCGTGCAGGTGGTGGAGTACACGGTGCTCTCGCACGAGGGCTTCGTGCCCATGGCCGACGCGTATCACGCGATCGGGCGGGGCAATCCCGAGACCGGCCCCGCGATCGGGGGGCCGCTCTACGGCGCGACGTTCTACACGATGACGGGGTTCCACGGGACGCACGTCACGATCGGCGTGCTCTGCCTGTGGTTCACCCTGTGGCGGGCCACGAAGGGCGCGTACACCGCGAACAGCTACGGAGGCGTGGAGATCATGGGCCTCTACTGGCACTTCGTGGACCTGGTCTGGATCATTCTGTTCACCATCGTCTACCTCATCTGAGAGCTGGGGCCCCGGCCCCACGAACGACGGAGACCCAAGTCCATGGAAACGACTGCAGAGCACAAGGACCCGCCGTACTTCCTCGTGTGGGGCGTGCTGTTCGTCCTCACGGTCTTCGAGGTGTTCTACGCCTTCGCGCCCATCGCGAAGGTCTGGGTCGCGGTAGGTCTCATCGCCATGGCAATCTGGAAGGCGCTCCTCGTGGCGCTCTACTACATGCACCTCCGCTGGGAGCCGAAGCGGCTCTGGGTGATGGCCGCGTCGCCGATCCCGCTGATCTTCATTCTTCTCGTGGTCGTCCTCAAGGAGTTCTAGGCCGCGCGAGCCCACGCAGGCGCCATTCCCATGTCGCTCATCAGCTTCCACCGCTTTCTGATCGCCACGGCGATCGTGTTCTGCTTCGGCTTCGGGCTGTGGGAGTTCAACGCGGTCGGCTCGGACGGTGGCGCGCGCGCGTTCGTGCTCGGTGTCGTGTTCACGCTGCTCGGCATCGGAATGACCGTATACCTGCGTCACCTCGGGCGCTTCCTCGGATACGACGAAGGGTCGGAGCCGCGTTAGTCACGCGGGTGCCGCGGTCGCTCCGACGGCTCCGACCTGTCCCCATGCGCCCATGAGTCGACCGTGGTTCTTGCAAGATCGCATCACGGTGGGCGTCGTCGGCGCGCTCGTCGCGGGGGCGGTCGTGCTCGTGCTCCTCTCGCTCGGCGCGCCCGAAGTGCCCACGTTCGTTCCGACGGCGGCGGTTCCGGCCGAGGTCGGCTCCCACAAGGACGGGCCGCTCCTCGTGACGGTGGATGCGGGCTCCGCGTCCTGGCGTCACTTCGACTTCTCGCGGGGCTCCGTCGTAGAGCGGCCGGGGCCGAAGGATTGGGACATCGCGTTCCGCCGATACCAGGTGATCGTGAACGGCGGGTCCGGGTTCTCCGGAGACGGGGGCGTGATCGACCTGGGAGAGGTCGCCTTCGACTCGGTGTCCGCGGTCCCCGCGACGGGGTACGTTGTCGCAGAGCAGCCGGGGGACTCCGTCAACGCGGCGCTCGAGCGTTGGTACGATTACAGCTTCACGAGCCACATCCTCCAGCCCAAGCCCCGAGTGTACGCGCTGCGGACGGCGGACGGGCGCTACGCGAAGCTCGAGATCGTGGGGTACTACTGCGTGGGTGCTCAGCCCGGGTGCCCGACTTTCAGGTACGTCTATCAGGGTGGTGGGGGAACCGATGTGGCATCGAGGTGACATGGGCCTGGCGACGCTCGCCCTGCTGGTCGCGATTGGCGGCTGCGGCCTTCCGGCGGACGGGAGCCGGCTGGGCGACCTCAGGGGCCAGCTCACCGAGCCCCCCATCGCCAAGCCCGGCCTCGTCCTCACGGACACCCGTGGGCAGCGCTACGACCTGCGGGAGGAGACCGACGGCTACCTCACGCTCCTCTTCTTCGGGTACACGCACTGCCCCGACGTCTGCCCGGTGCACATGGCCACCCTCGGCGCGGCGATCGGGGATCTGCCGCCCGAGGTCCGCGACCGGACCAAGGTCGTCTTCGTGTCGACAGATCCCGAGCGTGACACGCCGGAGCGGCTGCGGGCCTGGTTGGACGGCTTCGATCGGTCGATCGTCGGGCTCCACGGCCCGCTCGAGGAGCTCAACGCCGCGCTCGCCGCGATGAAGCTACCCGGGATCGCTGTGGTGCCGAGCGAGCACGGCTCCGACCCGCTGATCGGTCATCCCTCGGCGGTGCTGGCGTTCGGACCGGACGGGCTCGCGCGCGTGCGCTACCCCTTCGGCGTCCGCCGAGCCGACTGGGCCCACGACCTCCCGCTGCTCGCCTCTCGTCCATAGGGCTACTTGTGCAGTGGTGGTGCTTCGCCCAGCCGGGCAGCGCGTGGACCTGGGCCTGGCGGCCCCTGATCGGCGTGTGGATCGTGCTCGCCCTCCTCGTCTGGGGTTACCGGCGCGTGAGCAGAAATGCGCTCGACCGGGCGGAGAGGGAAGCGCTGCGGCGCTGGCGGCGGCTCGCCTTCGGCTCCGCCCTGTTCCTGCTGTGGGCCTCCCTCGACTGGCCACTCGGCCCGCTGGGCGCGAGCTACTTCGCGAGCATCCACATGATCCAGTATCTGGCGGTCGGCGTGGCGGCCCCCGCGCTCCTCCTCCTGGGGCTCTCTCCCGCGGTCTTCGCCGGCCTGGCGCGAAGCCGGCGCGTCGTGTCGGTGCTCGAGAGTGTCACCCAGCCGGTCACCGCGTTCTTCCTCTTCAACATCGTGATGACACTCACGCACTGGCCCGGCGTGGTCGACGCGCTCATGCCCACCCAGCTCGGCTCGTTTGCGATCGACCTCGCCT
>Ga0214472_10009466_pt1 | contig 10155 bp, 5 predicted proteins | sample RVTome_6_FD_207662 | JGI IMG/M metagenome (GOLD analysis project Ga0214472, IMG submission 207662) | Soil microbial communities from uranium-contaminated site in the Upper Colorado River Basin, Wyoming, United States - RVT140D175 | ecosystem: Environmental > Terrestrial > Soil > Contaminated >...
CGCCTGGCAAGAGTCCCGCTCCCGCAAACCACCCCAACTCGTATCGCATCCGCCAGATCGAGCCCCCGGCACAGAGACGAGGAACCCGTAGACGCTTTCCGTGCGCCAAAAACCCCCCTTCAGTATCGTAAGCATTCGCCGAAGAGGTGGAGATAATAGAGGCGCAGGCTGAAACGCGGCCAAGCGGGGGTGTTGGCTGGTTTGCTTGGGCGGACTCGAATGCGTGCGCCGAGCGGCGGGGGAGGACCGGCGGGGTCAGGAAGTGTCGAAGGGCGGAACGCTGCTGGTTGCACGCTGGAGTTCTGTCAGTCGTTCTTCCGGCAGGTTCCAGGGTAAGAAGGACTCGAGATCGTCTGGAACGTTGCCGCCGGCCGCGGCACAGGCCTGGAAATACCAGCCCAGCCACTTGCGCGGGTTGATCTTCCAGAGAACGAGCGTGGCAAAGATCGAGAACAGCATCATCGCCAGGCGGCCCGCCCACTCGGCTCCGCTGCCGTAGTAATTCTTGCGACCCACGGCCGGGTTGCGTACCAGTCGCTCGGCGTAGTTGTTGTCCAGGGGGATACGGGGGTCGTCGACGAACAACGTCAAACCGGTCCAATGTTCTTGTAGGCTAAGCAGCACTTTACGGCATGGCTCGCGTAGCTTGTCGTCGGCCAGTTCGGTATCGCGCTGTGCGGCCATGGCGGCAATGTGCTCGCGCAATAGGCCCCCGGCGGCGGCAAATTCGGGACTGTCGGGCCGCTGCCGCAGTCGCTCCCGATTGAGGCGATACAACTCGCAGATCCGTCCCAGCCACTCCAGCGCCCAGGCCGTCAGTTGCGGATAGCCTTTGCCCACACGCACAAAGTCGCGTCGGACGTGCGCCCAGCAGAAGGCCAGCACCAATTTCCCTTGTTTGACTTGCTGCATCGCTTTGTAGCCGCTGTAGCGATCGACCATCATCACGCCTTCGACGTCGTCGGGAAAGTGCGCTTGCGGCACGTCATGACTGCGGCTGGGGTCGAGCACATACACGACCGAGTCTTCCCCGGCGAACAGCCACAACCACCAGCGATGGCCTGTTTTTCCGGCTTTTTCCGCGAAAACTCGCCAGCGGGTCTCGTCCGCATGAAAGTAGGCCGATTGCACGTGGCGAGCGAGAATCGCCTCGTACACCGGCGCCACCAGCGACTCGATTCGTTTCAGGCCGTCTGTGATCGTCCCCGGCGCGAGGCGCAGCCCCAACAGCCGAAGCTGCTCGATCGTGCGATGGGTCGGTCGCTGCAAGTGAAACTTTTCCAGCAGCAAGTGGATCCACAAGCTCGTGCCATAGATGCTCTTGGGAAGGAGCTTTGGGGGCAGCGGCGCGGTTGCCGTTCGAGGCTGTTGTCGACAGGTGCAAGTGCGACGATAGCGTTTGCGGCGAATGACGCGGCGGTAGACGACGGTTTCGATTTCGATCTGCTCGCCGTCGTCACGATAGCCGAGGTCTTCCAGCGGATTGCCACAGCAAGCACAGACCTTGGCGTCCTCGGGCAAGTCAATCCATTCCTCGCGTTCGGGCAGGTCCGAGTAGTCTCTTCGCTGGGGAGCGGGGCGGTCTGGTTGTTGTCCGCGTTTTTTCTTCGGTTTCGCCCGATGCTGCGGATCGTCGAGACCGTTGGAACGATCGTGGGAGGATTGCTTTTCGGACCGTTTGCCGAAGCGGTCGGCTTTCAGTTGTCGAATTTCGGCTTTGGCCTCATCCAGTTCGACTTGCAGTTTGGTGTTGCGCTCAACCGCGCGAGCATGCATGCTCTTCCAATAGCCCACCTCGCAACGCAGTTCGCGAACCTGCTGTTGTAGTTGGGAATTCTGCCGCCTGAGCGAGACGACTTCTGCCTGCAATCGATCAACAGCCGAGAGCAGCGACTCAACTTGTTCCGCAAGCGAATCCGATGATTCCAAACACCAGGCATTCATGACAACTGGCGTTTAGGAAATTTCTCCGGTCGTGGCTATACCAATTTCTCCAAATTCCACCGCTTGGGCGAATATTTACACGATCAACGCCAGAACCCTTGCTTCGGCAAGGGTTTTCGCGTTTCTGGGTAGTGCGGCCGTTGCCATCCTGTGACAGCGAGTGACTCTCAGCGCTGCAAGATTTGCAGCGCGCGGCCGTTCTGGTGCGTTATAGGGGTGGCGGGTTCGGGACGACCTTTTGGGGCGGGCAGCTTCGCCACAGCCTTTGCCTGATCATTGATGCCGATATGGGTGTACCGCATCGTCATGTTCACGTCAGAGTGCCGGGCCAGCTCCTTGGTCTCCGGCAACGATGCACCGTTACGAAGCAGCTCGGCAATATACGTGTGCCGGCCTGATGCCCTTGCTCGGCGTCAATAGAGGCGAGCGATGTGAAGCTGCAGCCAGCCACTAACCGGCGGACGCGCGTCATCGTCAGCTTCACATGCTTGGGCGAATTATCGGACAGGCTCTCCTCGAACGCCGCCAAGTGGACGCTGATGTCGGACTGATTGTGCTCCGCGATTCGATCCTGTGCCGGGTCGATTAGGAGATCCCACGAATAAAACGTCCTAAGCCAAGCGCGCAAGTTCGCTCTTTGTTAGCGACCTTCTCTCTCTCGGATCAACGGTCGCATTTGGCAAATGAATCGCGTAAATGCCGGGAGAGTTGCGAATCGCGGATACGACGCAGCCGTAACGTAAACCCAGTTTGCCTTACGCTGTAAAGGTCTGTCAAAACAGGATCGTTTCCGATACGAAAACCCCTTCGCGATCGAAACGCGGGTCGTCGGAAAAGTTGACCACACCAAGCACTTGGGCAAAGGAGCGGGGGCCGGTTTTGATCAGATAACGCAAGCCAAATCCGAGCACCGGCTCTCCGCCGGGCACGTCGAAGGCAATCTCCGGGATGATCGACTCGTCTTCGTGGTGACGGAACAACTGCACGCCCAACGCCACGCCGGCGGTGTCGGCCAATGCGCCGCGGGTCGAGATGTTGATCAGCGGGTTGACCTCAAACGCGCTGCGCAGCCGGTCGAAATTGCCGCCGCTGATCGGGTTCCACCCTTCGGTGGCCACGAAAGCATTGCAATAATAGACGCCGTACTCGACCCCGGCAAAGTTGTCACTGAACACGCGCGTGAGATTCGTCTCCAATACAAAAAGTTGCCCGCTGCCGGTCCCGCCCGCATCGCCCCATTTGAACATTGCCCGGCCGGCCGTGGTCAGCGCTCCCGTCAATCGGGTGACGCTCAGTGCCGCGAAGTGCTGGTCGCGGGACGAATCCGCTTCGTGGGCGACGAAGGCGTACGTGGATTCGATCAAGACCCGCTTGTAGTCGGCCGAAGCGTGGACGCCCACCGTCCGCGCGTCGGCGTCACGGAACGTGTCCACGTCTTTCGCCCCGTAAAACACCTGCACGTTCAGATTGCTCAGATTGCCAAAGTAGATGGTGTTTTTATTTACGACCAAGCCCAGGATGTCGTCGTTCATCAACAGCGCGTTGTGCAGCACGAACGGAAATCGGCCGGCCACAACGTGTACGTCACGCACGGCGAAGGGATCCAGGAACGTGCTGAACATGCTGTGCAGTTCGCCCTCGAACCAGTAGCGGTCCGGTTCCGCGGTCGAGTTGTCGATGTACGTCACCGGGTCGTTCAGTTGGAGGAACGATCCGCCCGTGTTGCCGCGGCCCAAGGGGCGGAATTGCACGTGGAATCGCTCGGTGCCCGTCAGGCGCAAATCGAGGTCCACCAGCAGTTGATGCCCCAGACCGTCTTGCCGCCGGTTGTTTTCTTCGAAAGCCAAGCCGAGCACCTCGTAACTGCCGTAGCCCACGAAGCGCGGCTCCCAGGCGTATCCCTCGCAGCCGGGCCAGTGCAGCCGCGGGTATTGGCGGATCGGGTCTGCGCCGAGAAAATCTGCAAAGAACGTCAGCGGACGCGGCTCTTGCCAGCATTCAGGCAGCCGCAGCAACTGATAATGCGCGTGCTCGTCATGGCCGGGCCAGGCGAGCCGGTCGCCTTCCGGAGCATAAAGATAAGATCCGCCGTGCATCCAAAGCTCTTCCTCCAACGGCGGCAACGGTTCGTCGTCGGGCGACACCTCTTCCAACGGTTCGGGGAGCGTCGCCAGAGAGCCGGGTAAGCCCGGCACGGGCGACATCGTATAGCCGGGGGCGTCAGCCCCCGGAAACCGTGGCAAAACCTCGTCATCAAGCCCCGCAGGGGCGATATCGATCTTACCCACTCCCAATGTCGCCCCGCTGGGGCTTACAGCATCTTGAACCATTTCCTCACCGGGGGCTGACGCCCTCGGCTGTACGATGTCGTCGCTGCGCGACTCGGCTGATGCTGAGAAAGCGCTGGCGTGAAGTTCTTGGCGCGGAGTATCGATCAAACCACGAACCGCTCTCGACGCCACGATGCGGCGGGCACTGCTGGGCCGGCCAGCAGTGGCACCCGACATTTCCAGCCACGATAAAAATACCGCGACGAGCCCAATCGCCGCCCAAACCGCTAGACGTGCAGTCACGCCACCGCTCCTTCTCGCGGGTCTTCGTTCAATGGACGATGGCATCGTGTGGACTCGCGAATCACGTTTCGGGGACGGGGCAGAGTCATTCGGGCAACACGTGGATCACCGCGTCGTAGCTGTCAATCACCACAATCTCCAGTAGATGCTTCAGATGCGGCGTGCCGATGTGATCCAACAGCGTCGGCGGCAAATGGCGAAAGTTCAGTCGCACGGCGAGCAAATAGTCGCCCGGGCAATCGGGAAACCGAACTGGATACCGTTGTCCCAGGGTTCCCAGCGGCGGCAGACTTCCCTTGGCGATGCGGAATCCCGGCGGCCGCCCGAAGGATGCCGAAACGCCCCTGGCGGGGCGCAGGATATTCACCGGCGTCAGGTTGCGATTGACGCTGAGCACCACCGAACGGTCGGTTCCCTTATTGGCCAGCGAAATGAACTTGTTTTGAAAGTTCAACAGCAGTCGGTCCGCCGGCACTTCGCCGGCCAACACCGCGTGGCTGTGTTCGTCGCGCAAGTCGCCGTTGGCGTCAAAGTCGCCCGAGGCAAACACGACGCGGCCCCGCGGATCCGTCAGCGTCACCGAGACCCAGACCTGCCGTTCGGCGGTAAAGCCGGTCGGCAGGCTGTGCCCTGCGAAGATGCTTTCGACGTCGACCTCGATCGTGCTTCTACCGCCGACTACGGCGGTCTTCGGGGCGCGGACGCGCACCCGCGCGGCGTTGCGTAGCAACTCATAGCGCTTCACGTCGGCGATGCGCAGTTGCCGGCGGTTGCTGCGGCGCAGATCCCTCAGCGTGCGCTGTTGATACGTCGTGAGGCAATCGAAGTCGCGGTAGTCGACCTCGTACATCCAATCCAGCTTGCTGGGGAACTCCGTGTCCGGCAACAATGAATAATCGGGACCGGCAAACGTGTGATCGGTCAAATGCCGCAGCGGCAGCAAGTTCGGGTCCATGCCGGGCACCGTCGCGGCGCGGCCCACCGGCCGGTCGTGGTCCGGGATCGGAATCCCCTGCACCGGGCCCATATGGCAATGCTGGCAAGTAATCCCGTCGGCCGCCGCGGGGCTGTTTTGCCACTCGCTGAAGGCCTCTTCCAGGCGCACGCCCTCGGGACTGGTAACGTCGTGGCATTCCCCGCAAAACTGCGAAGTCTTGATATAAGGGCGCCCGCGCGACGGGTGCGTGCCGGACTCGGGCCCGGTCACGGCGTGGTCGAACGGCCCGTACATGCAAGTCGCCAGCAAATCGCCCGGCTCGACGTGGACGCGTCCGTTGCCTTTATAGTGTCCACGGCTCTGCCGATGGCAGGTGACGCAGGTCACGCCTTCCAATGAAAGCTGCGAGCGGTGTACGTTGCGCCGCGAGCCGTTCTCGCCCAGCGCCGTGCCGATTTGCGTATGGCAACGGGTGCAGAAGGTGCCGATCGTGCCGCTGGTGCGCTCGATGAGCGCCAGATTGAACGCTTCGAATACCGGGCTCTGCTGCCCGTAAGCGTGCATGGAGCGAGACCACTCCTCGTATTGTTTGGGGTGGCAAGCTGCGCATTGGCGGGCAGACGGGAAGTCGATCTCCAAGAGCGGGCGGGGAGAACATTGCTCCGGCAACTTGTACTGTAGCGCTCCGTTGTGGATCCAACGTTCCAGGGTTGCCAATTGACCGGCGGTCAGCCACTGGGTCTCTTCGATGGGCATCGAGGGCGTCGCGGGCCGGTCGGTCGAGGGATGTCCCGCGGCGTTCCAGACCACCTGCTGCCAGAGCGCCGACTCGCGCGGATTGCCCGGCACGATGACGCGGCCGTAGTCGCCATCGGCGGCCAGCAGCGCGTCGTAGCTCGACAAATCGGACTGCTCCGTGCCGGGGCGATGGCAGCCGGCGCATTTGTTGGCCAGCAGCAGGGATACGTCGGGCCAGTCCTGATCGAAGGGGTGCGGTACCGGACTGACAGTGTGGGGTACGGCCAACGCCCGCGGTTGATGCGCCAGCGAGCCACCGATAATCGACCAACACAGGACCGCTAAGAATACACGCCAATAAGCGCCAGCGGCGTTGGGGTTCGCGTCCATCGGCGCGACTTGATCGCCGGACGTGCTACCAGTATTGACGATGTGCCGGGGATGATGGATGCGAATGGCGCAAGCGCAGTTTCCCCATTCGCCCAAATCCCGCCACCGTTTCTCTTGAGACATATCGCAATCCGTTAAGCGCGACGCGACGAGCGGACCATCGAGACGCTCGGCGTGAGTTTCCTTATTGCCACGGGTCGGCGTGGAGCGCGGGCAAAAACAACCACTAGTGCCTTCTCAAAGCTACGATTTTGGGTTGTGTGCCTGGGGTCGAGCCTGGATGGCGAGCCCCCAGCAGCGCGACGTTAAGAGTAATTCCACAGGGGGCTGCGCTTCGCTTCGACGCCAGCCACCCTAAAACCAAGCTTTGACAAAGCATTAGACAGTTCCAGGCACGCCCCGGCCGCTTGCCACGTATAAGTCAATTTATCGAGTCGCCTAACTCGGCAAGTTGAGGGATTCGTGCGGCCGCAAATTGGGCGAACGGGATCGCTCCGGGCGGGTCGCGCTTTTTCGCCGCAAGCGTTTCGACCGGACAAATTCCGACGGCCGGTGCGACCGTTTTGCAGGGCACACTGGGCGCGACCGTCACGGCCGCTAAATGCGGCTCAATCAACACCTAAGGCGGCCCCGGCCGGCGTCCGGAAACGCACTTTATCAGTGGCCGCGGCGACTTCGTCACCGGCGCTTTAATTGGCTCGTCCGTTACGATTGGAGAAAGTTTCTAAAGTCAAGGCCTTATTCATATCGAAGTTACCATTCGGAAGGCTTGTTTTTCGACGAGGGTTTTCCGCGGCGGAAGCGCTCGACTTAGAAATCCAAGCTTGCAGGGGGGTCCTGCCTTGAGGCCGATCTCGGCCACACGCGTCCGACGAACCGCATTTTGCGCACCTCGTCGGAAAGCGACCTCCCCGCACCAAGTCGCGCCAGGCGGCTGCACCCGAACGGCGTGAAAATCTGTAGAACACGGGACGACTCGCAGCTTCCCCATTTTACGGATTTTCACTGACTTCCGGACAGCCAGATTGCCGATGACAGCATTACGGCGCGGGCCAGAGGGAGCTGAGCCGAAGCCACGGAGAAGCGAATTAAGTAACGCCCCGACCCAGATGGATGCGCAGGAAGCCGGACGACTACCCACAGCCGGCACGAGGGAACGCAAGACCGGTTTTGCACCGCAGCCAAGGGGCCAACAAGTTCTCGCCAGAATTGATTCGGGCGAGAACCGATTTCGAAACCATAGCGATAGGAATTGGAGAGCCCGCGATGAAGGTCTTCACAACAGGTCAGGTCGCAAAGATCTGTAAGGTGGCCCCGCGCACCGTAAGTAAATGGTTTGATTCCGGCCGGCTGAAGGGATACCGGATTCCCGGTTCACAAGACCGCCGTATCCCACGGGAATATTTGATCCGCTTCCTCAAGGAACATGGAATGCCACTGGGCGACCTTGAGGACGAAGCAATGGCCAAAGTGTTGGTCGTCGGTCAAGATCAGTTGCTGCTGGAAAACCTGAAGCGCGAACTGCCGGCCGAGCGTTCGTTCAAAGTGGCGGTCGCCGCCAGCGGATTCGAGGCAGGCATTCAGGCCGAGAGTTTTCACCCGGACTGCGTGATCGTCGACTTCTCGATCGGTCGGACAGAAGCCTTGCAGATTTGCCAAAATCTGCGCCGCAACGCCGAGTATGCCGACACGATCCTGATCGCCCTGTTGCCCGACGACGGCAACGCCACGAGCTTCGACCGCTCGGCGATCAACGAGTCGTTCAAGAAGCCGTTCGACACGGCCCTGTTGGCCGAACGGCTGCGGACGCTGATCGGCGCCCGCAAAGAACTCGTGTAAAAAGCGCGAACGTGGCGAGCAGACCGAGCCGGCTGCCGCCCCATGTCAAAAAAACCAGATCCGTCGCGGATGACCCCCGCGACGGATTTTTTTTTGCTTTGAGCCGGCCACTCATTGGATCGCCAGCGCGGGAGCGTCAGAATTGCAGGGTCACCGGAATCGAGGAGGCGCGAGACACGAGGCTTGAGGAAGCTCCGTTCTGCGTGCTGCAACATGGACGCCGTAAGCCAATGAACGTTTCTTCGATACCCCTTCAAGATTCCCACCCGACCTCAAGTCTCAAGCCTCGCGCCTCCAGCCTCGCGCCTCCAGTCTCGCGCCTCATGCCTTGTCCGATTCTCCACTTCCAATCGTTTATGCCCCATCACCGTTCACGGCAACCGTAAAATGCCCCGCAAGGGGAGAATGGCCCCTCGACGGATATCATCGATGGCATAAAATGGGGGCCAACATGGGCAACTTGAGCCATATCGACGAGGAAGGCCGGGCTCGCATGGTCGACGTCGGCGACAAGCCGGCAACGTTGCGCGTGGCGCGGGCCGGCGGACGCGTGCGGATGCAGCCGGAGACCCTGCGGCTGATCCGCGACGCGGGCATCGCCAAGGGCAACGTGATCGAAACGGCCCGGCTGGCCGGCATCATGGCCGCCAAACGCACGGCCGACTTGGTGCCGCTGTGTCATCCCTTGCCGTTGGACAGCGTCCAGATCGAATTCGACTACATCGACGAAAAAACCGTATCTATCGAGGCCACCGTGCGGGTGACGGCCAAAACCGGCGTCGAAATGGAAGCCCTGACCGCGGTCGCGGTGGCCGCGCTGGTCGTCTACGACATGTGCAAAGCGGTCGATCGATCGATCCAGATCGACGCCGTCCGATTGGAGGAAAAATCGGGAGGCCGCAGCGGTCATTTCCGCCGCCAGGAATAGGGCGTGCCTGAAGTCGTGAGGCTTGAGGCTTGAGGCTTGAAGTTTCGGGGGCGATGGGCGACGTCAGGACATAGATGGCGCTATTGGCAACGCCCCAGCACGCGGAAAAAGAGCTTCCTCAAGCCTCAAGCCTCAAGTCTTTCCGGTTAATCGCCGGGCGCCGGCTGCGGTTCGGGGTGATGGGCGCGTTCATGCGATTTGCGAATCAGGAAGGTTTTCATGAGTCAAGTGACTGACGGTTCTGCACGGGTGCGTCATCCGGCCGCCCTCATGTATGGCCCGATTCAAGATGAACTGGCCGAGGTCGAACGTATTCTCGCCACGGAGCTGCGCAGCGATCACCCGTTCGTCGATCAACTGGTCCGCCACGGCTTCCGCCTGGGCGGCAAGCGGTTGCGGCCGGCGCTGCTGTTGCTCTCGGCCAAGGCGACCGGTGAAATCAACCGCGATCACCTGGTGCTGGCGGCAGTCATGGAAATGATCCACACCGCCACGTTGATCCACGATGACGTCCTGGACGAAGCCACGCTGCGGCGTCACGAGGATACGGTCAACGCCCGCTGGGACAATGACGCCAGCGTGCTGTTGGGCGATTACTTGTTCACGCACTCCTTTTACCTGGCCAGCACGCTGCAAACCACGTTTGCCTGCCAGACTATCGGGCGGGCGACCAACATCGTCTGCGAAGGGGAACTGCGGCAGATCGAGAGCCGGCAGAACTTCGCGCTGACGGAAAGCGAATACTACGGCATCGTCGAAGCCAAAACGGCCGAGCTGTGCGCTTGTTGCTGTCGTTTGGGCGCCCA
>Ga0214472_10009467_pt1 | contig 10155 bp, 7 predicted proteins | sample RVTome_6_FD_207662 | JGI IMG/M metagenome (GOLD analysis project Ga0214472, IMG submission 207662) | Soil microbial communities from uranium-contaminated site in the Upper Colorado River Basin, Wyoming, United States - RVT140D175 | ecosystem: Environmental > Terrestrial > Soil > Contaminated >...
CTTACGGCAGGAGCGATCGGCTTCTGCGAACATCGCCTGCCGGGCTGAGATCGCGTCGCGCGCCACCTTCGACGTCGCGGATGTCATGTCGTTCTCGGCACGTCTGAAATGCGCCTCAACGAGCTCGGCGGCCATCATTGCCGCGGTCAGGCGGGGCGCGTCGATTTCTAGTTCCGCGGTAATCCAATCGCGAATTCTCTGGCTCAATTGAATCGCACACGGTTCGACGATCGTCTCGTGCCGATTCCCCAGAATCCCTGCGTCCCCGTCATTCTCCTCTTCTTCGCCGAGCGGTCCCCAGAATACGGAATCGACGGCGTCGACGATCGCCAAATTCGGTTTGTCCGATCCATTTAAGCGGGCTTTCATTGCCAGGCGATCGAAAAACTCTTGCTCGCTGGCGCCCAGTTCGGCGGCTACCATTCCCGCCGCCACGCTCGCTAAATCCTGCGCCGTCAGGGAGGCCTGGGCGATAAACTCTTCGCCGGTTTGCGTTGCGTTGGCGGTCGGGTCGTCGGATTGGGTGGATGGCGACGGTCGCCGTGGCGGACTGGCGGATGATCGGCTCTCATCCTGCAGCGGCCCCAGCCACTGCGAGACCACGAGCCGGCAAACGTCGGTAACAGCGCGGTTCACAAGAGACTCTTCGATCGCCGACCGCCAACTGACGCCAAACGCCCGTAGCGAGGCTTGCGTTGAAGAGTCGCGATCTGCCGCCGATTCGTGTTCGTGGCAGGCAGTGAAAAATCGATGCGCCGGCGTCACGCTGTCCTGATATATGAATTCGGCCACCGCGTCGGCCGCCGCGTCGAATTCCGCGTCACTAAGCCGGTTGCCCAAGTGCGCAATGTACGATCGATCGAAAGCGCGGGCGTCGGTGGCAGCCAACAATCGGCCGCAGGAGGGGTCGCCCGCGTAGGATCCTCCGACCCGATTAAAATGGTTGAATTCCGTCAGCCAGGAATAGGCGTTGATTTTGGCAAGTTCTCCGGAGCGGGCGATCCGCGACGTGGAGTGCGTCAGCACGCCGCAGACCTCGACGCCGGTCAGATCAACGGTGTCCAACAGATGGCGCAAGGCATAAGCGACGTCCAGCACGATCCCGCTGCCCGTGCCGCCGGAGATCGACGCAATGACGTACACGCGCACCGACCGCGGCTTAAACGTCACACCGGCGTGCTCCTGCGAACGTTTGACGGACTCTTCATCGGTCACTTGGTTCAAAAGTTGCCGAATCCGTTGCGCCGCCTGCTGCAGGTGGTCAATGAAGGCCAGCCGCCCCAAAGGCCGGATGCCGTCGGTCCGCAGCGAGCGCGGGATGTTGTACAACCAGCGGCGGCTGATCCAGCGCAGGTGTTGGCTCCGCGCCTCGCGATAGTCCTGCGGACGCCGCAGCGGCAGCACCATCGTGTCTTCGACCGGAATGTGGCAGCGGCCGCTTGATTGGCCGGCGTCGGCCAAGGTTTTCGGGTCCGTGTCCAACAACAGTGTTTTGAAGGCCGGCACCCGCGCCGGATTGCCAAATCGGCCGAGGGTTCGCCTCCGCAGGTGGCCCAATATTCGGGCGGCCGTGCCACCGATGCCGACGAACACCGTCGGCGTCAACTCGAGTTCGGCAGTCGCGTCGTCCAGGGTAATCGCGACCGATTCCGGTTCCGGCAGGGCGGGCAATTCGACGGCCGTCTCGTCCAACGCCGGCCGTATCACATCCTCGGTCAGTATCAACTGCGTGGCCTGCTGCACGGCGGGCTTGGGCGGCTCCGTCGACTGCGAACGATCGTCGAGCCAATCCACTCCCGCCGAATCGCCTTGGCCGGTTTGCATGCCGCGGCCCGCCTGCCGAAGCGCCTCGACCATGTCGCGACAATTCGCGTAACGACGCTCGGGCGATTTGCTGAGCGCCCGGGCCAGTACGGACCGATCCCCCGCGGGCAGGCACGACAACTCCGGCTCGTCGTTCAAATGGTGCTGTGCGATCTCCGCCGCGGTGACGCCGGAAAACGGAAACTCGCCCGTGAGCATTTGCTGATAAAGCACGGCCAGGCTGTATTGGTCGCTGTAGCGGGTCGGGCTGCCGCGAAAAACTTCCGGAGAGGCGTAATAAGGAGTCAGCCCGGCGACCAGTGACACGCCTGTATTGGCCAGGTCCTTGACCATGCCGAAATCACCCACCTTGACGTGGCCGGCCAACAACAGCAGGTTTTCCGGTTTCACATCCAGATGCTGCAGCGCGTGCGATTTGCAGAGATAATCCAGCGCGTCGGCGGCGTCGCGCAGATAGTCCAGCAACTGGTCGCGTGGGATCCCGGATCCTTGGCCGTGGACGAAATCATTGAACACGTCCTTGAGACTCGCTTCGGCCAATTCCATGACCACGATCAGTCGCCCCTCGACCACCTCGATGCGTTCCAACGACAGCAAAAACGGATGACGCACCTCCTTGATCCGACCCAGGGCTTTCAACTCCTCTTTGGCGCGGCGTTCGTCCACGTACCCGTGAACGATTTTCATCGCCTTGGTCAATCCGCCGGGCGCGTCCACGCGATAAACTTCGCCGTAACCGCCCGAGCCGATCCGCTCGACGATTGTGTAGCCGGGTAGCGGCTCGAATTGTAAGGCTGGAAAAGTCGACATGCGATTCCACTCTCGCGGCGCGACGGCCCGCGCATTTTTTTTCTGTCACACGTCCGTTGCGGGGCAATCGGAACGCGCGCCGCAAGACAAGCTGTCCCGACAAAACAGGTCAGCTCGCCTTTCATGGTTGCGATCCATCAATTTCCCGCCGCTTTGGCGCGGCCCGTTCGGTGTTCGCGCTCCGATGATCTCGTTGGTCACCGGCATGTTTCATCACCATCGGCGCAGCCCGGAGACGAGCGCCGCTGTGCGCGCGGACCGGCCGCGACAGAAAGCCGACAAAGTATAGGTCACCGAAAAGGACGATTCGCCGCGGGAGAAGAGATTTCGCTAGAAACCGGCGAACCGTCAAAACCAGCCCGTCCGGCGCCCGTGGATTGCGTTACGGCGGGCAGGAAGGCTCCGTCTTCCTTCCCAGACACCGGCCGTGGCAAGAAACCGCTTCAATCGTTGACGTGGGTCTCGAGGAACCGGGCCAACCGGTGGAAATCGCTGCCAGGCTTGACGTAGCGCACCACGGTCACCAGCGACTGCTGATCGACCAGGCTGGCAAAGTCCACGTAGATCAGGTCCAACTGCCCTGATATGGACACCATCACGCCGTCCAGACGTTCTTCGACCAGCGCGCGAAAGGCCCCCACGCCCAGTTGGCTGCCCAGCATGACGTCGAACGCGTGGGGACGAGCGCAACGGGATTCGTAGCCCAATTGCAGTCCGGTGATCTTGCGCTTCCGACCCGTCTGCCGCGTGTATTCTTTGGCCACCATCGAGGCGAAGCGGACGCCCAGATTGACCTTGGAGATGGCGATGTGATCATGTTCGTCGCGGGGGACGCCTTCGAGATACTCCAACGGCAGGAATTCGGCCAGTCCTTCGGCCATCACGATGACGCCGAATTCCTTATGATCCCTCTCTTCGCGCACGCGAATGGTGCGCACGATGCGCTCGACGACCTGTTCCACTTTCATCACCGGGCGCTCGATCGTTTCACCGGTCGTCGGGTCCGTGAACGATTCGACGGTGCGAAATCTGCCAGTGATGTCCTCAACGCTGATCACCAGGCTGGCCTCGCCGGCAATGGCGGCGCCGTAGGCCAGCCAGCCCGCGCTGCGGCCCATCGTCTCGGTCAAAAAATAGGCGCGGTTCGCCTCGGCGTCGGCCAGCAGGTTGCGGATTTCCGAGGCCAGCGTCTCCACCGCGGTGAAGTAGCCGAAGGTGAAGTCGATGCCCATGTAATCGTTGTCGATCGTTTTGGGCAGGTGCACGATCGGAATCCGCTTGGCCTCCGGCGGCAGGTATTCTTGGAAGAGCTTAAACTTGTTGGCGGATTTCAGCGTATCGTCGCCGCCGATGGAAACCAGGGCGTCGACGCCCAACGACACCAACGCGCCGTGCACCTTGGCCAGCGGCGCGGTCCGCTGGGGATCAGAAAGATGCGCCGGCTCGGTAACCAGCTTGCCGGGATTGGACCGCGCGGTGCCGATCATGATGCCCTGCGAATTGCGGGTGCGCTTGAGCATCTTATGGTCGATCAGCACGTAATCGCGTCCCTCCTGCATCGGCCGCTCCGGCCCGAACTCGACCAAGTTCGAGTAACCGTACAGCACACCGACGACTTCGATGTCGTTGCGCAAAAACGAGACCGCGCAGGTTGAGATCACGGCGTTGGCCGCCGGCGCCGGACCGCCGGCAAAGAGAATCGCCACGCGGTGGATGTTGCTGTCGGGATGCAGAGTGGCGGAAAGCGTCGTCATATTGGCCTATTTTAGACCCCGCACCGCCCGTCGCAACCGGCCAGCGGCCCGGAAAGGTCATTGCCCCATCGGCCACGTGCGTTCGATGAACGTGGTGTCGACCCGCCCTTCGACGAACGCCGAGTGCCGGAGGATTTCGACCAACCTCGGAATCGTCGTCCGCACGCCATCCACTTGCAGTTCGGCCAGCACCCGCAACATGCTCGCGATGGCCTCTTGGCGGGTCGGCTGATGCACGATCACCTTGGCGATCATCGAATCGTAATACGGAGACACCACGTACCCGCTGTGTGCGTGCGAGTCGAACCGCACGCCAAAGCCCCCCGGCACGATCAGCCGCTCGATCCGGCCCGGCGACGGCCGGAAGCCATGGGCGGGGTCTTCGGCGTTGATCCGGCATTCGATCGCGCAGCCGTTGGTCCGGATGTCTTCTTGCCGGAAAGGCAGCGGCTCGCCGGCAGCCACCCGCAGTTGGGTCTTGATCAGATCGATTCCGGTCACCATCTCCGTGACCGGGTGTTCGACCTGAATCCGGGCGTTGGCCTCGATGAAGAAAAAATTCCCTTCGCGGTCCACGATGAACTCGACGGTGCCGGCGTTCGTGTAGTTGGAAACCTCGACCAGCCGCACCGCGGCCTCGCACATCGCCCGCCGCACGTTCTCGTCCAAGTTGTGGGCCGGCGACTCTTCGATCACCTTCTGATGCCGGCGCTGCATCGTGCAGTCGCGTTCCCACAGGTGCACCGCGTTGCCGTGCGTGTCGGCCACGATCTGCACCTCGACGTGGCGCGGGTGCTGGATGTAGCGTTCCAGATACAGGCTGCCGTCGCCGAAGGCCGCCTCCGCTTCGTTGCGGGCTTGTTGGATGGCGGTTTTGAGCACCAGGTCGTTGGCCGCCACCCGCATGCCCCGGCCGCCGCCGCCGGCCGACGCCTTGATCAACACCGGAAAGCCGATCTCGTGGGCGATCCGCACCGCTTCCTGTTCGTCGGTCACCAGCCCTTCGCTGCCGGGCACGACCGGCACGTTCGCTTCGCGGGCCAGGCGACGGGCATCGTTTTTGTTGCCCAACTTCGTCATCGCCTGATGCGACGGCCCGATGAACGTGATGTTGCAGCTTTCGCAGATTTCGGCGAAATGCGCGTTCTCGGCCAAAAAACCGTAGCCCGGATGGATCGCCTGCACGTTGCCCACTTCGGCGGCGCTAATCACCCGGTTGATTTTCAGATAACTCTCAGCAGCCTTGGCCGGGCCGACGCAGTACGCCTCGTCTGCCAATTGCAAATAATGCGCGCCGCGGTCAGCCTCGCTGTAGATGGCCACCGTTTCCACGTCCAGTTCGCGGCAGGCGCGGATGATCCGCAGCGCGATCTCACCACGGTTGGCGACCAGTATTCGCTTGAACATCAGCGGATCACTCTTCGGCTCGCGCGGCAGGCAAGATGGACCCGGCGTCAACGTCCGGCGTCGACGCGAAACAGCGGCTGTCCGTATTCGACCGGGTCGCCGTTTTCGACCAGCGTGGCCACGATCTGTCCCGATACCTCCGCCGGAATCTCGTTGAAAACCTTCATGGCCTCGATGATGCAGACCGTCGTGTCGGCGCTCACATGATCTCCCACCTTCACGAACGGGGCGGATTCCGGATTGGGCGAAGAGTAGAAGGTCCCCACCATCGGGCTTTTGATCACGGCAAATTTGTCGGCCGCCGCCGCGGCAGCGGGCGCAGTCGCCGGCGCTGTCTGCGGCGCGGCTGGTGTCGCCACGGGCGCTGCGGCCGTCGGGTCCTGACCGCGGCGCAGCCGGATGCGCGTGCCGCCCTGCTTTAAATCGATCTCGCTCAACTCGTGCTCGATCATTAGTTCGATCAACGAACGGATCTTTTTCGGATCGAATACGTCGCCCGGCGGGGGCGTGTCTCCGCTCATGCGGGGTCTCCGGTGTTTTTTCGCCAACGGCATTTGCTTTTTGTCTTGTATCTCTGGACTAAACCGGCCGCGTAGTTTCTGCGGGCCGTCACCTATCAGGCCACGATCATGTCATCCAGGTCTTTCGAGAGTGTGCTCAGCACTTCATGTCCCGATCTGGTCACCAGCACGTCGTCTTCGATTCGCACGCCTCCCCAATCGGGCAGGTAGATTCCCGGTTCGATGGTGACGACCATGCCGGGTTTCAGCGGCTCCTCGTTTTTGGCGCTCAAACGGGGGGCTTCATGTACTTCCAAACCGATTCCGTGCCCCAGCCCGTGCCCAAAGAATTTGCCAAAGCCGGCCTTTTCGATCACGCCGCGGGCCACCCGATCGACCTCCCGACACGTGACTCCCGGCCGGATTGCGGCGATTGCCTGCCGATTGGCCTTTAACACAACCCTATACACCCGTTCAAGTTTCGGCGAGATTTTACCGGTGACCAAAACACGCGTCAAGTCGCTCACGTAGCCGCCGGACAGCGCCCCCCAATCGACCAACACGAAGTCGCTGGCGGCCACTTGCCGGCAGGTCGGCGCCGCATGCGGCAGCGCGGCCCGCGGGCCGACTGCAACAATGGGCGGAAAGCTGGAGCGCACCGCGCCGAACCGCCGCAGGTACGACTCCAGGTCGTCATTGAGTTCTTTTTCTGTTTGCTCCCGCCCGAACGAAGCCTGCAGCAGGCCAAATGCCTTCTCGGCCTGCGCGACCGCCACGCGGATGGCGGCAACTTCATCCTTGTCTTTGACCTTGCGCAGTTCTTCCACGATTCCAGTGGTGGAGATCAACTCGACGGCCGGCGATTTAGTGGCCAGTTCGTCGCGCAGGGAGACCGTCATCGTGCCGCTTTCGATTGCCAGGCTCTCGACGCCGGCCGATTTCACCACCCGTGCGGCGGCGTCCGACATGACAACCGTATTCTTCCGAATGTGCGCTTCCAGTCCCGGACACTCTTCCTCGATTTGCAGTGTGTACCGCGAATCGCTGATCAGCACTTCGCCTTCCCGCCAGATGAGCAGGAAGCTGTCGTCGCCGCTAAAACCCGTCAGATAGGTCACGTTGGGAAAGTTGGTGACCAGCATCGCCGCCGCGCCGGCTTTACGCAGTTGCTTGCGCAGCTTGTCGCGACGCGTCCGGGGGCGGTCCATAGTTGTATATCCTGAGGTCGATGAATCGTGCCGCCGAAAGGCACGAATCTGGGAGCGACCAGCGAAAATGGCCGCGGGCGACGTTTCACTGGACGATATCGCAGCCACAATTAGAATGAATCTACAGGTGCGCCGCGTCGATGTCGATTCCTCGCGGCGCGCCGGCGCCATTTGAATTTGCATCCGAGACGATCAGCAGGCGACAGGGGCGGAACCCGTGATGCGTACGCGCGAAGATGCGTTGCCCAGCCCCGTTCCGGTGGAGCGCACCAATCTGACCGCGCTGATTCTTGAGCGGCTGGGCGATTACGTGATCGATCATCATTTCACCGCCGGCGACAAATTGCCGGCCGAGCGCGAACTGGCCGTCCAGTTGGGCGTCAGCCGTCCTTCATTGCGCCGGGCATTGTCGTGGCTCAACCGACAAGGTGTCATCCGGCGCGTCCAGGGCGACGGCACATATCTCGAGACGGCCGTGTTGCCGGTGTTGGACAAGCACGTGGGTGGCGCTCGCCCGCTGGACGCGGATCCGGCCCAGTTACACGAGGCCAGCGTCGCCGTGGCGTCCAGCCTGATGCACCTGGCCACCGCCAGTGCAACGACCGATCAAATCGACCAACTCAAAGCAACTTTGGATGACGCTAAAGACGTGGACAACCAAGATTGGCGGCAAGCGGAACTCCGTTTTCATCTGGCCGTCGCCCGTTTGGCAGGCAATTCCATACTGACGGGCGTACTGGAATCGCTGCTCTCGCAAGCCATGCCGGCTTGGACCCGTCAGCCGCAACTAGACCGCCGCGACGATCACGCCGCCATCGTCTCGGCGCTGGCCGCCCGTGATGCGGACACCGCCATCGACCGGCTCCGCGGCTGTTTTGCCCGACATTTCGCCGCGGCCGAGTGAGCGGGCGCCGCTGATTTGCTCTTTAGCACGGCCTGCCATAGACTCAGCGTTGTCGGACCATCCGGATGGTGCTGTCAGCCAACATGCGTTTAATAGGCGCTGAAAGGCCGGTCATGGCTGCCGAACCACCTGTCGCCATTGTGTGGAGATTGCAATTCCGTCTGGTTTGGATGTTTGCCGCAAGCGGAGCGGTCGCGGTCGGATTGTCAGCCGTTGGTTATTCGTCCGCTGCGAAGGCCTTGTTGTTGGTCGTGCTGGGGATGTTGGCGCCCGTGATGCTCATCGTCTGGACGGTCGACGCCCACCGTGTAGTGAGCGGCATGTTGCGAAGCGGTTCGGGCCTGGAAGACGGTGACATCGATCCCTTCGCAGAACGCCAATTGGCGCTCGAAAGGCAGGCAGTGGAAGAGTTGCGTCGCGAGGAACGCGAAGCGGCAGCGCTTTTTCAAATCGGGAGAGGTCCCTTGGAAAACGTGTTCCGTACGCAAGGCCTGCGGGCAATCGCTGAAATCAATCTGCTCCGGCAGCAGGCGGCAGAGCGAACGTCACGAACGAATCCATTTCAAACAAGGAACCCGTAGCCGGTGGCGGCTGGTTTGTCACACCGGCGGCACACCGGGATTCCCGTCGGGCGCCGCGCCGAGCGACGCGATTCAAGCAGGACGGCGGAGTTGACGCCGGCCAAGGAGAACCGCCATCGACGCCCACAAAGCCAACAGCGCCGTGGCCGGCTCGGGCACGGCGGGCATGGCGCCGAAGTTGTTGCGGACTTCGTTCAAATCGTCGATGTCGACACGCCCGTCGCTGTTGGCGTCACCCAATACAGGATTGCCGGCGGCGCCGAAGTGATTGCGGACATTGTTCAGGTCGTCCAGGTCGACGACGCAGTCAAAATTCGTGTCGCCCGGCACGTCCGCGGCGCAGCGCACGAACGCCAGGCCTTCCGGACCGGCGCTGTCCAGACTGCCGACGATGAACTTGACCGCCCCGGTCGCCGGATCCAAAGTAACCAGCCGGTCGATGAAGCCGGCCTCCAGGGCGAACAGCGTGCCGTCTTCCGGTCGAAAGGCCAGGCCGGTCAGCGGGCTGTTCAGGCCGGTGTCGCCGATGACCGTCACGGCGCCGGTGTCTGGATCGACCGTCACGAGGTGTTCGTCGTCGTTCGTGGCGTACAGCGTCTGGCCGTCCAAACCGAAGGTCAGCGCGTGAAGCACCAAGCCCCCCTCCAACTCGACGGCAGGCGCCAATACCGCACCGGTGTCCAGATCTACCTTCCAGATCAGCCGCTTGAAACCGCCCCGGTTTTCAAAACCGGTGGCGACGGCCACCGTTGGATTCAACGGAGAGATGGCGATGCCCAGGCTGAAGATCTCCGGCACACCGATCGCGGCCGGTTCGAAGATGGGAAACAACGTGCTCGCCCCGTCCGCGATGCGAATCCGCGCCAGCCGAGACTGCTGCGGATTTTCAAACGACGGCGGCCGTGGGTTGTTCACCGCGTAAACGAATTCATCGTTGCCCGGCCAGTCCGTCAGGCCGTTCCAACTCCCCGGGCCGATCGTCGCATCGGGATTGATCGGCGTGGAAAGGCCCGTCGCTTGATTGACGATCCGGAAATTGCCCGGCATCGCTCCATTGGCGTCCAGCATATACAGCGGCGTGGCCACTGCCGGCGGCGCTTCGATGCCCCCGAAAGTCAGTCCAAAAAAGACTCCACAAACCGCCAGACGCAGGAGCATAGATTTATC
>Ga0214472_10009468_pt1 | contig 10155 bp, 7 predicted proteins | sample RVTome_6_FD_207662 | JGI IMG/M metagenome (GOLD analysis project Ga0214472, IMG submission 207662) | Soil microbial communities from uranium-contaminated site in the Upper Colorado River Basin, Wyoming, United States - RVT140D175 | ecosystem: Environmental > Terrestrial > Soil > Contaminated >...
ATTCTCGAGGGTGATCATCCCCTCGAGGCCCTTCTCGCCGACGACGAGGATGGGCGTCGCCGGGCGGCCCTGGAGCGCGGCCAGGACGTCGTCGAGCGAGGTCTCGGGGGCGACCGTCACCACCTCGCGCTCCATCGCGTCGAGTACCGCGGTGTCGCGCCCCTCGCCGGCGAGCCCGGCGAGCAGCGCCGAGCGCGACAGCACGCCGGAGACCCGGCCCCAGAGGTCGACCACGGGGAAGTCCTGCTGGTGGGTGGCGAGAAGGAGCTCGGCGGCTTTGCCGAGCGAGTCCTGCGGCGCCAGCGTCTCGAAGCGGGTCACCATCGCCTCGCGCGCCGTCAGGCCGCGCACCGCGGCGCGGCCGCGCTGGTAGGCCTCCTCCGAGCCGGCACCGAGGAAGACGAAGAGCGCGATGAAGAGCAGCACCGGATTGATCGGCGGCGGGAAGAGCGCGACGATGGCGAAGAGCACTGCCAGGCCCTGCCCGACGCGCGCCGCGATCACCGTCGCCCGCTCCTGCCCCAGCGCCATCGCGAGCGCGGCGCGCAGGATGCGACCGCCGTCCATCGGGAACGCCGGGATCAGGTTGAAGACGAAGAGGGTGACGTTGGCGGTGAGGAGCTGCCAAGCCAACGGTCCGGCGACGAGCTCCTCGGGCGAGGCGGGCCCGCGCGTCGGCCCGAGTTGGAGGCCGGTCCAGATCATCGCCGCCAGCACCAGGTTGACGAGCGGGCCGGCGACGGCGATGAGCAGCTCGGCCTTGCCCGACGGAATGCGCTCGAGCCGCGCCACGCCGCCGATCGGGTAGAGCACGATCTCGGAGGTCTTGACGCCGTAGCGCCGGGCCATCGTGGCGTGGCCGAGCTCGTGCAGCACGACGCAGCCGAAGAGCAGGAGCAGGAAGACGACGCCGCTCAGATACCCCTGCCCCGAGTCGGCCGACACGGCGCCGAACCAGAAGAGCAGCAACAGGAAGGTGACGTGGACGCGGATCGGCACGCCGAGCAGCGTGCCGACGCGGAACGACCACGGCGAGCCCCCGCGCGCCGCCGGCCGCGCCGCGCGCTCGCTCCTGCCGTCGGGCCCGGTCGCGGAGCTCATCGCGCTCGGCTCTCCCTCACCAGCCGCAGGTGCGGCCGGCGTTCCGTTCGTCGAGCCAGCGCGCGAGCGGAGCGAAGTAGTCGAGAATCGCGGTGGCGTCCATCTCGCGCTCGCCGGTGAGCGCCTCGAGCGCGTCCGGCCACGGCTGGCGCAGACCCATGCGCATCATGGCGTCGAGCTTCGCGCCCGCCGCCTGCGACTCGTAGATCGAGGCGCGGTGGAGCGGCCCCTCGGCGCCGGCAATCCCGGCCAGCGCGCGGTGAAACTGGAACTGCAGGATGTCGGCGAGGAAGTAGCGCATGTACGGCGTGTTGCCGGGAACGTGGTACTTGGCGCCGGGATCGAAGAGCTTCTCGCCGCGCGGCGACGGCGGCGCCACGCCCTGGTAGCGGAGCTTCAGTTCCCACCAGGCGCGGTTGTACTCGTCGGGCGAGATCTCGCCCGAGAAGACGCCCCAGCGCCACTTGTCGATGATCAGCCCGAAGGGCAGAAAAGCGACCTTGTCGAGCGCCGTGCGCATCAGCAGCGGGATATCCGCTTCGGCCGGCGGCACGGCGTCGATCAGGCCGATTCGCAGCAGGTAGTCGGGCGTGATCGAGAGCGCGACCGTGTCGCCGAGCGCCTCGTGGAAGCCGTCGTTGGCGCTGCCGCGGAAGAGCGGGTCGTTCAGGTTGTGCAGCCGCTGGTAGAAGTTGTGCCCGAGCTCGTGGTGGATGGTGTCGAAGTCCTCCTCGTTGATCTCGATGCACATCTTGATGCGCAGGTCGTTCGCCTGGTCGACCGACCAGGCGCTGGCATGGCAGACGACGTCGCGGTCGCGCGGCTTCACGAACATCGAGCGCGTCCAGAACGTCTCGGGCAGCGGCTCGAAGCCGAGCGAGGTGAAGAACGCCTCGCCGGTCTTCACCATGCGGATCGGGTCGTAGCCCGCTGCCCTCAGGCGCTCGCCGAGATGGTAACCGGGGTCGACGGCGCCGGTCGGCGCCACCAGGTCGTAGACGTTGCCCCACTGCTGCTGCCAGAGGTTGCCGAGCAGGTGCGCCGGAATCGGGCCCGCGGCCGGCACCACGTCGGCGCCGTAGTGCTCGGCGAGCCGGGCCCGGACGTAGCAGTGCAGCGATTCGTAGAGCGGTCGCACCTGCATCCACAGCCGGTCGAGCTCGGCGGCGAACGCCTGCGGCTCCATGTCGTAGTTCGACCGCCACATGGCGCCGAGGTCGGCGAAGCCGAGCTCGCGCGCCCCCTCGTTGGCGAGCTCGGCGAAGCGCCGGTAGTCCTCGCGCATGCCCTCGGCGGCGATCGCGTGCCAGCCCTCCCAGACCTCGCGCAGTTTCGCTGGATCGCGCGAGGTGGCCAGGATGTTCGAGATCGCGCCGATGTCGAGGCAGTCGCCGCCGCCGGGGGGACAGTACTTGCCCTTGCCGTAGATCCCCTCCATGCGCGCCGCGATCCGCGTCAGCTCGGCGGTCTTCGCCGCGTCGGAGGGCGCCGGCAGAGTGATGGCGATCTTCAGCAGCAGCATCTTGCGCGCCATCTCCGGCGGCAGCTCGAGACCGTCGAAGCGCGTCGCGGCGTTGGCGAGCTCGACGGAGGCGGCGATCACCGCCTCGTTGGCGCGCGCGGCGAGGAGCTCGGTGTCGTCGGTGATGTGGATCGACTGCACCCATTGGGCGCGGTCGCGCTGGATCCACAGGTCGAGCAGGCGCGCCTCGGCTTCGGCGAGGAAGGTTCCGGCCTCCTCGACCGTCGGCACGTCCGCGGCGGCGGCGGCGACCGGCGCCGTGGCTGCGGCGAGGGCGAGGACGAGCACGGCCGCGGCCGTGCGAGCGGGTCGTCGGATTGCGGACATCGAATCCTCCATCACTCGAGAGCTACGGGTTCGGCTCACGCCCGGACCGTTCAGTGGCGGGCAAGGAAGCGCTCGACGCGGTCCATGCCTTCGGCGAGCGCCGCACGCGAGCAGGCGAACGACAGGCGCACGTGGCGGTCGCTGCCGAACGCCTCGCCGGCGACCACCGCCACGGCCTCCTCCTCGAGCAGGCGCTCGGCGAGGTCGGTCGGTGTCGAGAGGTCGCCGTCGAGGCGCCCGGAGATGTCGGGAAAGGCGTAGAAGGCGCCGCGCGGCGCCGCGCAGCGCACTCCCGGAAGGCGGCGCAGCCGCTCGACGAGCAGCTCGCGCCGCGCCGCGTACTCGGCGATCATCGCCGCCACCTCGGCCTCGGCGCCGGCGAGCGCGGCCACCGCGCCCTTCATGGCGAACGAGGTGGCGTTCGAGGTGGCATGGCTCTGAATGCACGCCGCGGCGTCGACGAGCGGCCGCGGGCCGAGCAGGAAACCGAGCCGCCAGCCGGTCATCGCATAGGTCTTGGAGAACGAGCCGACCACCGCCACCGTGTCGGGGAACTCCGCCGCCAGCGCGGCGGCGCTGCCGGGCTCGAATCCGTCGTAGACGAACCGCTCGTAAGTCTCGTCCGAGAGCACCACGATGCCCCGCTCCGCGCACGCCTCGACCAGCCGCCGGCGCTCCGCCGGCTCGATCACCCCGCCCGTCGGGTTGCAGGGCGAGTTGAGGATCACCGCGCGCGTGCGTGGCCCGAGCGCCGCGACGAGCGGCTCGGCGCGGATGGCGAAGCCGTCGGCGCCGTCGGTCGGCACCGCGACCGGCGTCGCGCCGGCGAAGCGGATCTGCTCGACGAAGCTCACCCATGCGGGCGAGTGCAGCACGACCTCGGTGCCGGCCTCGAACAGCGCCAGCGCGGCCTCGAAGAGCGCCCCCTTGCCGCCGACGGTGACGAGGGTGTCCGCGGCGTCCCAAGGGGCGCCGAAGTCGCGCCGGTACCGCTCGGCGAGGGCCTCGCGCAGCTCGGGAATGCCATTGTTGGCGGTGTACTTGGTGAAGCCGGCGGCGAGCGCCTCGCGCGCCGCCTCGACGGCGACGGCGGGGGAAGCGAAGTCGGGCTCGCCGGCGCCGAAGTCGATCACCGGCACGCCCTGGCGCTTGAGCTCGAGCGCCCGCCGGGTCACGCGCAGTGTCGCCGACTCCGCGATCGACTCCATGCGGGACGCCAAGCGCATCGGCGCGATGCTATCATCGCGACGGCGCCGGACCGGACTTCGCTCGGCGCACTCAAACTCATGAAAACAAAGTCTCTCCTGGTCGCGCTCGGGATCCTCTCGACGCTCGGATCGAGCCTCCGCGGCGAGGCCGCTCCAACGTGGCGGAACGATGTCGCCGACGCCTTCGCCGAGGCGCGCGCGACCTCGAAGCCGCTGCTCGTCGACCTCTACGCCGACTGGTGTGGCTGGTGCAAGGTGATGGAGCAGCGCGTCTTCCCGACCGCCGAATTCCGCGATCTTGCAGCCGGGCTCGTCCTGCTGAGGGTCGACGTCGAGGACCGCGGCCAGGGCACCGAGCTCGCCGCGCGCTACGACTCGAGCTCGCTGCCGACGCTGCTCTTGCTCGAGCCGAGCGGCGCGCTGGTCGGCGCCGTGCAGGGCTTCCTCGAGGCGCCCGAGCTCGTCGCTCGGCTCGCAGCCGAGCGGGCGGTCCACGAACGGCGGGTGGCGAGCTTCTCGTCGGCCCTCGCCGCGGACGATCCGCAGCGGCTCGAGCTCGCCGGGCTCGACTTCTACCGCCGCAACGACGGCCCTCGCGCCGCGGCGCTCTTCGCCCGCCTGCTCGCGGTGGCATCGCCCGCCGGCGAGCAGCTCGCCTGGGCGCGCTACTTCCTCGCCGACGCGCTGCGCCAGGCGCGCCGCTTCGACGAGGCGCGCCGCGAGGCCGAGCGCGCCCGCCGCGAGGCCGCCGGCAGCGACGACGCGATCCTCGCCGAGCGGCTCGCCCTGCTGCCCTTCTGGATCTCGCGCGACGCCGAGCGCTGCGCCGACGCCTCGCGCGTGCTCGGTCGCTTCGAGAGCGAGCATCCGACGAGCGCGTTCCTGCCCGGCGCGCGCAACGCCTTCGAGCGCCTGCGCCAGAGTGCGGAGACCTGCTCGTGAGGCGGCTCGTCGCCGCCGCGCTCGCCGCGGCGCTCACCGCCGCGCCGCTCGCGGCGCAGGTGGCGCGGCCGCAGAAGGCGCGGCTCGCGCTCGAGCCCGCCCGCCTCGAAGTCGCCGCCGGCGGCGAAGCGCGGCTCGCCGCGATCGTGACCATCGACGACGGCTGGCACCTGCAGGCGCACGTGCCGACCTACGACTACCTGATCCCCACCGCGCTCGGCCTCGAGCTGCCGGCGGGCTGGGCGCCGGCGGCCGTCGACTACCCGGCGCCGACGCGTTACAAGTTCTCGTTCGCCGAAGAGGAGCTCGACGTCTACGAGGGCGTGCTGCACCTGCCGGTGCGCCTCGCCGTGCCGGCGGCTGCGACGGCCGGCGCGCTCACGGTGCGCGCCGCGCTGCGCTACCAGGCGTGCGACGACAAATCGTGCCTGCCCCCAGTCGATGTCACGGCGAAGCTCACTCTCGTCGTCACGGCCGGACGCGAATCGACGGAAGACCAAGGCTCTCCAGCAATTGCCCCCGCGCCCGCTGAGAGCGAGGAGCGCGGCGAGGTGGCGCCGGGCGTGCCGCGGTCGCGCTCGCTCGCGGTGATCCTCCTCCTGGCGCTCCTCGGCGGCCTCGTCCTGAACGGCATGCCGTGCGTGCTTCCGATCCTCTCGCTCAAGCTCTTCGGGCTCGTCAAGGCGGCCGGCGAGAGCCACGGCTCGGTGCGCGCCGGGGCGCTCGCCACCTTCGCCGGCATTGTCTTCTCGTTCTGGGCGCTGGCGCTCGCCGCCATCGCGGCGCGCGGCGCCGGCGCGGCGATCGGCTGGGGCGTGCAGTTCCAGCAGCCGGGCTTCGTCGCCTTCCTGGCGGTCGTCATCCTGCTCTTCTCGCTCAATCTGTGGGGGCTGTTCGAGATCCCGCTGCCCGGGCGCCTGGCCCGCCTGGCCGAGGCGAGCGGCGGCGGCGACGGTCTCGGCGGGCACTTCGCCTCCGGGCTCTTCGCGACGCTGATGGCGACGCCCTGCTCGGCGCCGTTCCTCGGCACGGCGCTGTCGTTCGCCCTCGGTCAGAGCTCGGGAGTCATCTTCGCGACGTTGACGGCAGTGGGCGTCGGCCTCGCTCTGCCGTACGTCGCGCTGGCGGCGTGGCCGGGCTTCGTGCGCCGCCTGCCGCGACCCGGCGCGTGGATGGACACGCTGCGCGGCGCGATGGGATTCCTCCTCGCCGGGGCGCTCGTCTGGCTGCTCTACGTGCTGCAGGCGCAAGTCGCGGCCGAGTTCGTCGCCTTCTTCGAGCTCGCGCTCCTCGCCCTCGGCCTCGTCGTCTGGCTCGCCGGCCGGGCGCGCCTGGGGGGCGCCGGCCGGCGCCTCGGCTGGATCGCGGCTCTCGCACTGGGTATCGCTGCCGTCTTCCTCGTCACCGACGCGCCCGCCGCGGCGGCGAAGGCCGCGAGCGGCGCAGCCGGCGCCAACGTCATCTCGTGGCAGCCCTTCGATCGCGCCGAGGCCGAGCGCCTCGCCGCCGCGGGTCGGCTCGTCTTTCTCGACGTCACCGCCGACTGGTGCGTCACCTGCAAGATCAACGAGCGCGTGATCCTCCACACGCCCGAGGTCGCCGGCGCCTTCCGCCGCCTCGGCGTGGTGGCGATGAAGGCCGACTGGACGAACCGCGACGACACGATCGCCACCTTTCTCGCCGAGCATGGCCGCTACGGCATCCCGTTCTACCTGCTCTACCGGCCGGGACAGCCGCCGCACGTCTTCGGCGAGCTGATCTCGAAGCAGGGCGTGCTCGACGTGCTCGAAGCCTCGGCGCCGCGCGGCTGACGCCGGCCGACTTCCCGCTCAGGCCTCGCCCGGCTTGCGCAGCGGAATGATCACCCAGAGGAGCAGGTAGACGAAGATCCCGGGGAAGGCGGCCGAGAAGATCGAGATGAAGACGTAGAGGACCCGGAGCAGCGCCGGGTCGCGGTCGAAGTACTCGGCGAGGCCGCCGATGACGCCGGCGATCATCTTCTGGTCGGGCGAGCGGCGAAGGGGGCGTTCGGCCATCGGGATCGGCTCCTCCTGCCCCCCAATACGTCGCCGGCGCGGCGGTGTTTCGGTCCTTCAGGCGCGCAGCGCCGCCGGCCGCAGCTCGGCGTCGAGGGCGCGGCCGCGGCGGGCGACGATCTCGGGCACGGCGTCGACGTCGCCCTCCGCGGTGCGGAAGTTGACGATGCAGGCGCGCAGCAGGAACTTGCCGTCCACCACGGCATTGCTGACGAAGGCCTCGCCCTCCGCCATCACCCGCTCCATCAGTTTGCGATTGAGCTCGTCGAGATATGCCGCGACGTCCGCATCTCCCGAGTGGGAGCGGCGGGCGAGATCTGCCGGCACGAAGCGGAAGGTGGCGATCGAGAGCGCGCAGGTCGCGGCCTCGAGCTCGGGATGCGCCGCGGCGCGGTCGAAGAGTCGGCGGGCGAGCGCGATGTCGTCGCGGATCATCCGCTCGTAGCCCTCGCGCCCGACCTGGCGCAGGGCGAGCCAGACCTTGAGCGCTCGGAAGCCGCGCGAGTTCTGCGGCCCGCGCTCGTGGAAGAAAACGGGCGCGTCTGCCGCCGGCTCGACGTCCGGGTAGTAGGGCGGATGGAAGAGGAAGGTGTCGCGCAGCGCCTTCGGGTCGCGCACCAGCACGCAGCCGGCCTCGAGCGGCGCGTAGAGCCATTTGTGCGGATCGAACGCCAGCGAGTCGGCGAGCGCGAGCGCCTTGAGGTCGGGGTCCGTCTCGGGGAGGCACGCCGCCGGCGCGCCGTAGGCGCCGTCGACGTGGAACCAGAGGCCGCGCTCCCGGCTCAGCACCGCGATTTCGCGCAGCGGATCGACGGCGCCCGTCGACACCGAGCCGGCAGTCCCGACGACGAGCGTCGGCCGGCGGCCGGCGTCCGCATCCTCGTCGATCGCCCGCTCGAGCTCGTCGACGCGCATCCGCTGGCGAGAGTCGGTCGGGATCCAGCGGATCGATTCCGTGCCGTAGCCCGAGAGGTCCGCCGCCTTCTGGATCCAGGTGTGCGTCTCGGCCGAGACGTAGAAGCGCGCCTCGCCCTCGGGCGCGATCCCCCGCTCGCGCAGGTTCCAGCCCGCCTGCGCGCGGCGGCCGACCCAGAAGCCGACGAGGTTGGCGAGATTGCCGCCCGAGACCAGGATGCCGCCGCAGTCGGCCGGATAGCCGATCAGCTCGGCCGCCCAGCGAATCGTCTGCAGCTCGATCTCGGTGGCGATCGGCGAGAGCGGCCAGCCGCCCAGGTTGGGGTTGATCGACGCCGCCAGCAGGTCGCCGAGCGCCCCGATCGGCGCCGCCGATGACGTGATGAAGCCGAAGAAACGCGGATGGCCGTTGAACAGCGAATGCCGAAAGAGGAGCTCGGCCGTTTCGTCGAGGAGCCTTTCGGGATCGATGCCACGCGCCGGCAGCCCGCCGCTGCCCAGCGCCGCGCGCACCGAGGCCGGATCGCCGGCCGTCGTCACCGGACCGGCGGGCATCGCCGCCAGCCAATCCGCGACGCGATCGACCAGCCGGTGGCCGAGCCGGCGGACCTCCTCCGCCCCCAGATCGAGAGGCGCCGCTCGCGCCTGCGCCAGGGTCTCGCCGCCGCCGTCACGCATCGTCCGCTCGCCCCCGCGGCCGCGTCACGGCCCGGCCTCGGCGCCGCCCGGTCTCCGCCGCAGACGGCCGCCGAGGAACTGGCCGGCGAAGAAGGCGACGACGAAGAGCGGCAGCGTCTGCCACTGCCACCCCATCCCCGCCGCAAAGCGCAGGCCGACAGCCAGCGGCACCGGAGCGTGCACGGCGACGAACCAGGCGGGCGAGAACTGGCGCACCCCCGCCCGCCACAGGCCGAAGGGAAGGTTGAGGAGCAGGATGAGCAGGGCGACGAGAGCGGTCGCGGCCACGGCGAGAGCCTACCGCGAGGCGTCGGTTCGCCGCCGGCTTCGCGCCGCGACGTCCGATAGAATCCGCTCGTCGACCCCGGCCGTTCGCCGGCAGGCTCGCGGCGGCCGACGGCACCCCAGAAGACCCATGGAGAGCCCCGAGATGAACAAGCACCTGCTCGCCTCCGCGGGCGCCGCGGCGCTGCTCGCCGCCGCCCCCGCCTCCGGCACCGAGAATCCCCTCCTCGCCCCGTGGACCGGTCCCCACGGCGGCGTGCCCGCCTTCGACCAGGTCCGCGTCGAGCAATTCCAGCCGGCTCTCGAGGCCGCCATGGCCGAGCAGCTCGCCGAGGTCGACGCCATCGCCTCTCATGTAGCGGCGCCGACGTTCGACAACACGATCGCCGCCCTCGAACGCGTCGGCAAGACGCTCGATCGCGTCGGCACCTACTACGGCGTCTTCGCCTCGACCATGTCGAGCCCCGAGTTCCAGGCGGTCGAGCGCGAGATGGCGCCCAGGCTCGCCGCCTTCGCCGACAAGATCTTCCAGAACGAGAAGCTCTTCTCCCGCCTCGCCGCCGTCTACGAAACGCGCGAGACGCTCGGGCTGACGCCGGTGCAGCAGCGCCTCGTCTGGCTCGACCACACCCGCTTCGTGCGCGCCGGCGCCAAGCTCGACGCCGCGGCGAAGACGCGCCTGTCGGAGATCAACCAGGAGCTCGCCGGCCTGTACACCAAGTTCAGCCAGAACGTCCTCGCCGACGAAGAGGGCTACGTCCTGGTGTTGGAGAGCGAGGCCGACCTCGCCGGCCTGCCCGACTCGCTGCGCTCCGCCGCGGCGGCCGCGGCCGCCTCGCGCGGCCACGCGGGCAAGTGGGCGATCTCGAACACGCGCTCGTCGATGGAGCCATTCCTCACCTACGCCGATCGCCGCGACCTGCGCGAGAAGGTGTGGACCACTTACTACAGCCGCGGCGACAACGGCGACGAGCACGACAACAACGCAACCATCTCCGCGATCCTCAGGCTGCGCGCCGAGCGCGCCCAGCTGCTCGGCTACGCGACGCACGCCCACTGGCGGCTCGAGAACACGATGGCCAAAACGCCGGAGCGCGCCATGGAACTGATGGAGGCGGTGTGGCAGCCGGCGGTCGCCCGC
>Ga0214472_10009469_pt1 | contig 10155 bp, 6 predicted proteins | sample RVTome_6_FD_207662 | JGI IMG/M metagenome (GOLD analysis project Ga0214472, IMG submission 207662) | Soil microbial communities from uranium-contaminated site in the Upper Colorado River Basin, Wyoming, United States - RVT140D175 | ecosystem: Environmental > Terrestrial > Soil > Contaminated >...
CGCTGCGAAGACCTGATGAACTTCATAGTTTCCGGCCGTTCTCAGGTCCTGGCTGAAAAAGGCTGGCTCGCTCGCTTCGAATTATCGCGCCACGACATTGGCACTGGAATGAGCGATCAAGAAGTGGGTAATTTCACCGAAAGAGTCGACTTGGCTGCGCTGAAAGATTACTACAAAGCGGTGGGAAATCTGACGCAGACAGTAGTCCGAGACCTGAAGCCTGAAAACCTGGACGAAGTGCCCGACTCGGCCTACTTGACCCAGAGGCTGGTGGCGGACGGGACAGCAAAGGACGATATCATTGACTTCCTCATTGGGGAGCGGAAGGGCAACAACAAGGGTTGGTGGTTGGTTCATCTGGGGCTAACGCACAATCACCTCCACCGAGGAGAAGCATTGACCATCAGAGGAATGCAGGGGATCCGCAATCGCTGAGGTGAATCCATGGACACTCCAATAGCCTACGCCCGGCTGACGCTTCCGGATAATCCACCAGCGATACTCTCTGGCCCCCAACTCAAGGCTCGATTGCAGGCCCTGGCCCAAAAAGTGGAATGGTACTCCGACAGCCCGGCCGGCGAAGCGGAAATCATCGCCCGGGCCAAGGACGCCGAGGCCCTGATCAGCACCAGGGCCACCGTAAGGTTCAGTGGAACAGTGCTGGCGGCCTGCCCCGGGCTGAAAATCATTGCCCGGGCCGGAACCGGGGTAGACCACATAGACCTGGAGGCCGCCCAGGACCTGGGGATTACGGTGACCAATACCCCGGGCTACGCAACCCCCTACGTAGCGGAGCATGCGCTGGCCCTGGCCCTGGCAGCCTCCAGGCAGATAGCCGCCAACGATCGCCTGATCCGGCAGGGTGGTTGGACCCGGGGCTTGGTCGACGAGCTATATGATAAGACCCTGGGGGTGGTGGGCACCGGCGCCATCGGCCAGCGAATGATCCAACTGGGTAGAGGCCTTGGATTGAAAGTCATCGCCTGGACGTTGCACCCTACTCCAGAGCGGGCGGCCAAATACGGGGTGGAGTACGTGTCCCTGGAAGAATTGTTGCAACGGGCCGATGTCGTATCACTTCATGTGGGCCTCTCCACCTCCACCGAGAGACTTATCGGGCCTAAAGAATTGGGCTTGATGAAGCGGACAGCGATCCTGGTGAACACCGCCCGCGCCGGGTTGGTGGATGAAGTTGCCTTGACGGAGGCCCTGGAACAAAAAATGATCGCCGGGGCCGGCCTGGATGTTTTTGAACCTGAGCCTTTGCCGCCGGGCCATCCGCTGACTCGCCTGGACAATGTCATCCTGTCCCCGCATGTTGGGGGCATAACCCAGAACGGTGTCCGGCGTGCCCTGGAGATGGCCGTGGAAAGCCTGGAGTCGTTTGCTGCTGGCAATCCCGTCTACACCGTCGTCAGGGGGAGCCGTCGGTAGATTGCCCGCCTGCTCGAGCGGGCAGGACAGTCCAGGAGTTGACGTTACCCGGCGGGCTTTTTAGCCATGCGGCAAATGCGGATCTAGTATCCGAAGGTCACCACCTGCTGGCAGAATCTGGCGGTATTGACCAGGTCTGGAATCACCACGTACTCGTTCACCGTGTGCATCTCATTGGTCGACATCCCCACCACCACGTTGGCGATTCCGTTCAACCGGAAGACGTTGCCGTCGGTGCCTCCCCCGGAGGGACGGATGTCCGGTTCCATGCCCATTTCGCCCATGACCCGGGTGGCTAACTTGACGATGGACTCCTCCGGGTCCAGGTTGTACATCTGGAACATTACCTCCAATTCTTCCTCGATGGTCGCTTCCCGGTAACGTTGCCGGGCCTGTTCCAGAGTGGTCAGCAATTGCATCTTCAGCAGATCGAAGGTCTCGGAATTTCGGCTGCGGAACTCGCCGCCAAAACTGGTCAGGGCGGGCACCGCGTTGCGCACGCTGCCCCCGGAAATTAGCCCCACATTAAATGTGCTCTCCTGGTCCAGGCGACCCTGAGGCAATTGGTTGATGATGTCGGTGGCGATGCGAATGGCCGAAAGTCCCTTCTCCGGTTCTACTCCAGCATGGGCCGCGCGCCCATGGACCGTAACGTCGAAGCGCATGTAGGTCGGGCTGGAGCCGGTGATCCGGTTGACCGGGCCGTTGCCGTCAAACACCACCGCCTCGTGGCATTTGATCATGGACCAGTCCAGGTTGGAGGCCCCCACCAGGCCAATTTCCTCGCCTCTGGTGAAGACCACCTGCACCGGACGATGTTTCTTCCGGTCCTCGATGATCGACTCCAGGCCTTCGATGATGGCGGCCACTCCGGCCTTGCAGTCACCGCCCAGAATGGTAGTTCCATCGGAGACAACGCGATCACCGATCACGCTGGGCTTGATGCCCCGACCCGGCTCCACGGTATCCATGTGCGCCGACAGCAATAGGGGATTGTCCCCCGGCTCGGTGGCGATCACGTTACCATGGGCATCGCGGGCCACCTGCAACCCCAATTTTTCCAGTCGCGGGATCAGGTGCTGTGCCACTGCCTCTTCCTCGTCCGATGGGCTGTCGATCTTCACCAGATCACAGAAGGATTGGACCAACCTTTCCGGTTCTATCATTTAACTTCCCCTGGCTGATAATTCGGTCCGGCCTATTATACCGTATGCCGGCGGGACCAGCTATTTGTCCCCGGGCACCCGCATTTTCTTGAAGGCAGGCAATCCGCGAGCAAATCCTGGGAGGTCTGGGTTATATCGTCCTTCCGCCGGTGTGACGGTGGGCCTTCTACGAGGTAAGATGCGATGGCCCTGTAATTGGTATTGCCACGGCTACCCCCAGTTCTTGGCTTTGGGCATTTTGGGCAGGCCCCTCAATGAACGGGCCTGCTGCACCACGATGTTCATGGTGCCCTCCTGGCGGTTTACCACTCCTCGGACCACCAGTAAGGATTCTCGGAGCACCAGACGTAGTTTTTCATAGACCTGGGGCCAGACCACCATCGGGCTATGACCAAACTCATCCTCCAGGGTCAGGTATACCGCCTTGCCCAGAGGCCGCTGCCGGCGTACCACCAGCCCCGCCACCGTTACTGCGGTCCCGTTGGGCAGGTTAACCAGGTCCCGGCTGGTTGCGGTCCTGCGGTCCAGACGTTCCCTCAGCATTCCCATGATGTGGCCTTTGGGATAGAGGCCCAGAGTCCGGTACTCGTCCTCCATGATTTCCCAGGGCGTCTGTAGGGATAACCGGAACAGGTCCTGACCCACCGGCAGTTGCAGCGGTAGTTGGGCGCTCTTGGGACGATAGTACAGACCTACTTCAGAAAGGGCCTCACGGCGGGTCTTGATCAAAGAGTCGAAGGCACCGGCTCTGACCAGATTCTCGACCGATTCTCGCGGTAACCCGGTACGCTGCATCGCGTTGGGCAGGCTGAGGAAGGGGCCGTCCCATTCCCTGGCCTCGATGATTGAAATAGCGGCAGCTTCCCCAATACCAGCCACTTTCAAGAAGCCGATCAGCAGGCTTTCGTCCTTGATGGTGCAATTATCCCGGCTGTAATTGATGTGGGGGTTCAACACCGGCACGCCATGGCGCCGGGCGTCTTCCTTCAGAGTCTCCAGGTTGTAGAAGCCCATTGGCTGCTGGTTGAAGATTCCAACGAAGAACTCCAGGGGGTAGTGATACTTGAGCCAGGCCATGTGGTAAGCGGTCACCCCAAAGGCGAAGGCGTGGGCCTCGGGGAACATGTAGTGTCCGTTGAACTTCTTGAAGATTCGGTCCGCGATCTCTTCCGGCACACCCTTCTCTTTGGCGCCCTGGCGGAATTTTTGGCCAAACCGCCGGAGGTTGTCCAGGTTTTTCCGGCGGCTGAAGCTGGTGAAGGCACGCCGTAGCTGGTCCGCCTCTGCCGGCGAAAACCCGGCCACGTCCATCGCCACCTGGTTCACCTGGTCCTGGAATAGAATCACGCCCAGGGAACGGCCCAACGCCCGTTCCTCCAGAGGGTGGTCGTAGTCCCAAGCTGCCCCGTTCCGTCTCAGTATGAACTGGGTGACTCCATCGTTGGCCCCCACGCCAGGCCGCACCGCCGCCACCTCGTAGGCCATGTCGGTAAGGTTCCTGGGCTTGATCCGGGGGGTGGTCTGGCGCTGGGCGGCGCTCTCGATCTGGAACACGCCGATGGTGTCGGCATCATGAATCGACTGGTAGACGGCTTCATCCTCAAAATTGATGCGGCTGAGATCCAGGTACTTGCCCTCATGTTCCTCGATAAGCTGCAAAGCTTCCTGCATCTGGGACAGGGTGCCCAACCCCAGGAAATCAATTTTGATGAAACCGGCCTGGGCGATGGCATCCTTGTCCCAGTGGCAGATGTAGCGCCCCTCAATTGCCGAGGGCTGCACCGGCACCATGCTGGTCAGGGGCCGGGAACTGAAGATCATGCCGCCCGGATGCTGGGCCAGGTACTGGGGAAAGCCGTCCAGTTGATCGGCCAGATCGATCAGTTCCCGCCACACCGGAGCATCCACCCGGTCCTTGAACTCCGGCAGCGCCGCCATTTCCAGGGACAGTTCTCGGGCGCTGTGAGACTCCACCCTCTTGGCCAGCCGGTCCACGTCCAGCTCCGGCAGTCCCAACGCCTTACCCAGACCCCGGATTGCGCCCTTCATCTGGTAGGTGGCAATCATCGCGGTCAGCGCGGCCCGGTCCCAACCCCACTCTTGGTGCACCCGTCGAATCAGTTCCTCCCGAATGTTCCGGGGGAAGTCCAGGTCTATGTCGGGCACCGAGTCGGCCCCCTCGGGAAGGAAGCGCTCCAGAGACAGGTTGAATTCCAGGGGGTCTATGTGGGAGAGGCCGATCAGGTATCCCACCAGCATCGCCACCGAGGACCCCCGACCCCGGCCCGGCGGCCTCTCCTCCAGAGGAATTTCCCGGTCGGTGAGGCCCAGGTCAATCATGACCTCTCGGGCCAACTGGATTATGTCGTGGTACATCAGCAGAAAGCCAGCCAGGTTGCGCCGGCGGATCAGGTCGAATTCCTCCCGCAATCGCTGCTGGACGCGCGGGTTGTCGCCACGATAACGTCGCTGAGCAGCCTGATTGCACAATTCTTCCAGGTAGCTCTGGGGAGTGTGACCATTGGGCGCCGGGTAATCTGGAAACTGATACCCCAGGTCGCGGGTCAAGTCAAAGGTGCACCGCTGGGCGATGCGCCGGGTATTGTCGATGGCCTCGGGATGGCTTCGGAACAGCCCCGCCATCTGTTGGGGCGATTTGAGATAATATTGGCTGTTGGTCCGGAGATGGGGCATGGCCTGGTCCAGGTTCTGGTTATGCTGAATCGCCACCAACGCATCCTGGAGCCGGTGCCGGTCCTTGACGTGATAGTGGACGTTGTTGGTAGCCACCACACCCACTCCCAACCGCTGGGCCAGCCCGACCAGCCGCCGGTTGCGGGCGGCCTCGCCTCGGACCAGGTTCCTTTGCAGCTCAACAAAAACGCTGGCCGACCCGAACCAGTCCAGGTATTGGCGCAGGAGGGCATCACCCTCGCCGTATTTCCCTTCCGCCAGCAAACTGGGCAGTCTGCCCCTGGGGCATCCGGTGAGCAGGATGATGCCCTGGGAGTGGTTCTGAAAATGCTGAGAGTTCAACCTGGGTTCCTGGCGGCCACCCTCAATGTAGGAGCTGGAAATCAAGCTGCACAGGTTGCCGTACCCCTGACGCGTCTCCGCCAGCAGGGTCAGGTGGGAGCCATCCGTGAGGGTCACCTCAGCGCCGATGATGGGTTGGAGGCCGGTGCTCCTGGCGCTTTCAGCGAAGTGCATTGCCCCGCACAGGTTGTCATGATCGGTGAGGGCCAGGGCGGAGTAGCCCAGTTCCCTGGCGCGGTCCAGGAGTTCCTCTACGGCGGAGGCGCCTTCTTTGAAGGAGTAATTGCTGTGGCAGTGCAGCTCGGTGTATGGCATTGGCCGGCTACGCCTTCTGCCGATACCAACCGCCCTGCACCAGATCCCAAAAAAATGTGATCTCTCTATCGCCTTCAGTGGTGACCCGGAAGTACCTTCGGGAAGTACCTCTGGGTCTCCACCATTCGGTGTCCACCTCCCATATTTCGTCAATCTTGATTATTTTGAGCACCCTTCCTTTCAGGATAATCGCCGTCGGTCTTTGACCTTGATTCAACTTTACCTGCACCGGCCGGGGAGGATTCAGGAGTCGAAGGGGACCAGAATTTTCTGTCTTTCTGGGATTGGTGACCAAGGTTCTAAATCCCTCGCCAGGTATATTGGAGTCTGACCGCCCCAGCGGACTCGCAGTTGCCGGATGCTCTCCCGAAGTTGCTCCTGTTTTCGCACGTCGGAGAACAAGTTGGCCTGAATCCCCGACTCGCCGGTTAGCCCGGTCAGAGTCAGTTGCATATCTTCCAATGGACCCGGCAGCGTGACCGATTCCAGAGCATTCTGGATCACCGCCAGCGCGCTGTCCTTACTGCCCACCGCCTGCTTGTAGTAGAAAGTCTTGACCCAGGGTGGATGATGAAGAATCTGTGACTCGATTTTGACGCTCCGGGCGTATCTGCCTCTCACCTCTGCTCTGGAGAAGGCCCGCAGCAGCAGCGACTCGATGGCGAGAAGTATGCCGGGAAGGCTGATTGATGGATCGGGAAAGGTGAGATACTCGGTAATCGCCGGCTCCGATGATCGGGGTATCAATGCACGGCGGTCTATCCCCTGGGCCATCTCCCAGGCTTTTAGGCCCTCCGGGCCAAACTGGGCCTGCATCGCCCCCACCGGCTGTACCGCGATATGACCCAGGGTGGCTAGCCCAAAATGGAGCAGTCGGGCCTTGTTTTCCCAGGAGATGGGCAGCAGGTTGATGGAGCACTGCTCCAGGAAAGCAGCTAAATTGTCAGGAGATTGGTCAGGAACTCTAGTGTCAGGAACTCTAGTGTCAGGAACTCTAGTGGCCTGACCCGGGGGACTGGTGACCGCGGCAATATAGGCCGGAAACTTACCCTGGGCAACTCCCACCCTGGGGTTGTAGACTGGATGGACCGCCTGCAGCAAGGCCGTAATCAGCCGGGCTTCACCGCCGTACATCATCTCCAGGCCGTCCAGCCCAACGTAGGCACAACCCAGGTCGGACGCCTCCACCAGCGGGCTGCGTTGCTCCAGCGCATCCAACATATCATCAAAAGCGGCCCGGTAATGCGACTCATCACTTTCCAGGAGCATAACTTCCTTGCAGACGGCTACCGCCTCCGGTACTGGCATACCCTGGACGATGCCCCTGGCCTGCGCCGAGTAGTCCAGCACCAACCGTTTGGAGCCCAGCGCCTTCATGATGAGCGCTGGCTTGCCAGCAAGTTCTGGATACCGTTTCAACTCGGCTTTGATGGGCAAGTGGGTGATCAGGACGCAGGCTATTTTCATTCCGGGTAATCACTCCGGGTAATCACCAGAGGTTTACGCGATTGCAAGCTGACTTTACCGAACACATGTACTATTTTCAACAAGCTAAAGTCAGTGTTTTTCGGAAAAGTTTAAGAAAGTGTACAAAAATACGGATAGCGCAATAAATTGGAACAGTGTTGCCTACTATATGCCGGGGGTAACCGCCTCACCTGGCGGTCTATCTGGTAGCTGCAGGGTTTGGGTGAATCCGGTGGGAAGCGAAGCTAATCTGCCGAGGTGATCTCCGCCGGGGGCAGGACCATAATCTGCTGGGCCACATTGTAGCCGATGGGGATGTGGTTCTTGGCCGTGGCTACGGTCAAGACTCCCAGGTAGTGGGCGGCGTCCAGGACGGTGACGTGGTGGCCGGGGGTCAAAGCCGAATCGTCCAGAAAGCGCAGCAGCTGGTCGTCTTCCTCCGGCACCCGCTCCACCACGTACTCGGTCTTCAGGGTGGCCTGATCCAGGGTGAGAGCGTTGGCCGGGACCTTGGGCTGACCCGTGCCGGGGATCGGCCGTCCAAAGGGGGACTTGGTGGGATGGCCCAGGCGTTCCATCAGCTTGGCTTCCAGCTCCGGGGACATGCCGTGTTCCAGCTGGTGAGCTTCAATGTGAGCGCGATGCCAATCCATCCCCAGCAACTCAACCACCAGCCACTCGGCCAACCGGTGCCGCCGGGCGATGTCCTCGCCGCCTTCCAGACCCCGCCTGGTCAGCCGGATCCGCTTGTCGGCACCCAGGTCCACCAGACCCTGCTTCTGCATGCGCCGGATCATCCCGGCCACCGAAGGGACTGAGGTGCCCAGGCCCTCGGTGGGAGGGAGTTGCTTCAGGGCATCAGTCATCTGGGTAACGGTGGGCGTCTCGGAATCCTCCCAGAGCTTGTACAGCGACAGGAGGTAGTTTTCGGTAACGGAAGAGAGGCGCTCATAAGCGTTCCCGCCTTCCCAGGCTTCGGATTCTCGGAGGTTCTTTTTGGGACGAGGCATCAACTGACCTGCGAAACTAACCAACTGTTCGCATTATGACGACTGCCCCGGAATTATACAATAAATTATACAATAATGGTTGGCATGTGCAGCGTAAGATCCCTTAGAAAGATCCACCAGACCGGGCCGGCGCCGGCTGAGATCCCGGCTGAAGATCACTGTACCGGCGGGAAGGTGACTCCGGCGATGGGTAGCAGGTTACTCGCCAACTGCCTGGCCATCCACGAAGGGCCGCAGGGAGTGGCCTTCCCGAAGCTCAACGTTAACCTTGCTCCCCAGGGGATATTCGCAGGTATGGGGCAACAGGCACCGCACCGAATTACCCGAGGGCAAGGACACCCGATAAAGGTAAAAGGCACCCCGAAATTCGCGGGAAGTGATCACACCCTGGCCGTCATCGGCAGGATGAAAATTCAAGCAGTCGGGACGCATCATGACCTCGACCAGAACGCCGTCACCGGGCGCGCCATCCCAGGTCGTAGCGCCAACCTCGGTCATCAGCCGGTCCTGGTCTCGCCACCCCGGAAGGAAGTCCACGGTGCCGATGAACTCGGCCACGAATCGAGTGGCCGGTTCGTGGAAGATCACCTCGGGCGAATCAGCCTGTTCAATCCTGCCGTGGTGCATCACGGCCACCGTGTCGCCAATGAATAGGGCTTCGTCCTGGTCGTGCGTCACGAAGACAGCGGTAACGTTGCTGGCCCGCAGGATTCCCACCACGTCTCGCCGGACTTGCTCCCGCAACGAAGGGTCCAGGTTCGAGAAGGGCTCATCCAGTAAAAGGAGTTCGGGCTGCGGGGCTAGCGCCCGAGCCAGGGCCACCCGCTGCTGTTGGCCGCCCGAAAGCTGGTGAGGCATGCGGTGACCAAAATCCCGCAATCCAACCAGGTCCAGGACCTGGCCGACCCGCTCCTTACGACCGTTTTCCTTACCACCGTTTCCTCGGGGCAGGCCGTAGGCGATGTTCTGCTCAACGGTGAGATGGGGGAACAAGGCCCCTTCCTGAAATACCATCCCGACCCGGCGCTTTTCCGGAGGGACGCTGTGATTACCCTGAAGCACAGTCCGACCGGCGATGGCAACCGATCCTGAGTCCGCAGTGTCAAACCCGGCAATAAGTCGCAAAGCGGTGGTCTTGCCGCAACCGCTGGGACCAAGCAGGGCGACGATCCGACCCTGAGGGACACTTAGCGTGAAATCGACCAGCGCGTGGGTGTCGCCGAACTTCTTGGCGAGGCCCCGGCACTCCAGCGCCACAATGCCAACCTCAACTGCGGGACTGCCGACTGCGCTTCCGCTGGATTTCCCCGGACGGGGTACGGCGCTGTCAATTACCACGATGTTCCACCCCTTGTCGGACCAACAATGACCGAGATTCGGGGTTAACTGATGGCTGGATCCCCGCACCAGCTACTGCGGCCCCGGCGAACTAATCTTTGCGTACCATTACGCCTGGCCAGGATGTACCGACAGAATGTACCGAGAAGAATTACGTTTAAGTCTGCACAACAAGATTAATTCGTGCGTACTGTTAAGATATACCTCTCTGCTCTTATTGCCCATCAGTGTAGGCCCTGCCTGGCGATCTGTCAACCCGGCGGCTTGCCCCGGGTGCACGCCACAATTTAGGCGGGTTTGAGTTTGGGGCTGGTAAAGGGCCACATCGTTTCCCAACGACCACTGAGCAACTGGGCGCGGAGGCTCAATACGGCTTGAGCGCCCGCCTT